>JAEEGL010057806.1_pt1 | contig 64916 bp, 73 predicted proteins | sample 9134231 | NCBI WGS metagenome assembly JAEEGL01 (sample SAMN16246548, study PRJNA631951) | gut metagenome | biome: gut microbiome; feature: rumen; material: fiber-attached | host: Bos | place: Iran: Karaj | collected 2018-10
AAATTAAGACCAGATTGTCCTCCCAAATTGGGCAAAAGGGCATCCGGTCTTTCTTTTTCAATTACAGCCGCTACGCGGTCCACATTTAAGGGTTCAATATAAGTCCTGTCAGCCATCTCCGGATCTGTCATGATAGTAGCCGGATTGGAATTAACCAGGACGATTTCATAGCCAAGACTCCTAAGGGCCTTACAAGCCTGTGTTCCCGAATAGTCAAATTCGCAAGCCTGTCCAATAACAATGGGGCCTGAGCCGATTATTAGTACCTTGTGAATATCTGTTCTCTGTGCCATGTTCCTCTCCCATTCCTTAAAATTTCTTTCTAAAGATTTTATTATTCATGAGAGAAGAAAACAAGTGGAAATTTTATTCAAACTCTATTTATCAATCTACTTTTTATGGATTAAAATTGATCAAGACTTTATAAGTGCAATTATGCTATATTAGTAGCGCGCCTTTTTATGATGCCTTTTATAATGCTTTATCCAGCTCTGTCAGAAGAAAAGCAAGTAGCTTTATTCCTTCGAAATACCCCTCAACCGGCATGCACTCATCAGGCTGATGTACACTGCCATGCCCCGGCTTTATACCCTCCGGAAAATCTGTGTATTTCCTTTTGCAGATTCCCGTTGCTATAGCGTTAGGTAATTTTCCAGCATAGGTTCCGCCCTTACCGATAGGGAACGTCGCCTCTTCACCTGTATAGTCCTGATATGCATTCTTCAAAATACCAAGTATAGGACTGTCTTGATCCACAAAAGACGGCTCCTTTACAGAATTAAATTCTGCATTAAAACCATTCTCAGAAGCTATCTTTCTGATATTCTCAGTTAACCTGGCTGATGTGTCTGATACGTTAAAACGACAATCATTAACGAGATGAATATATCCATCTGACAGAGACAGAACATTTCCACCGGAGACAGTTTGCCCTGATATCTCATCCTCACCGTCTATTCCAAGGAAGGTTCCGAAAACATCCTTATTTACGTTTGATATGAATTCAAAAATATTCCTGTCATTCTGATCTAGGAATGGCAGCTGTAAGATAGCATCTGTAAGGATCTTGTTTGCATTTACTCCCATCTGCGGAATCGCTGCATGACTCTGTTTTCCTGTGGCCACAATATGCGCAACATCATTAGTCCATGAAATGCTTATATTATCTGTTTTTTCAAGAACTCCCTTTACAGCTGCTTTTTCATCCTCATTAAGAATCCTTATGTCAGCACTGCTCTCACCGGGAACTACGTTAGAAACTGTGCCACCCTGTAATTCCAAAAATCTGTTACTCAGTTTATTTTGTGAAATCAGGTCAAACTCCAGCCTTCCAAACTCACCGCTGCTTCCCGGGAAACCCGAATCGGGAACAATGGAAACAAAAGGTGTACTATATTTTTCTCTGTAAAAAGAAATATCTTTCATTCCGACTTCTTCATTAGTTCCCAAATACAGTTTCAGGTTGTGCTTCGGAACATAGCCTGATTCACGAAGTCCTTTCAGAATATACAGCGCACCTACAGCTGCATTTTTATTATCAGCGACACCTCTTCCATAAAGCCAGCCATTATCCTCTGTCATCTCATAGGGCGGATATTTCCATTCATCAGGACTGCCCTCCGGAACCACATCCAGATGAGCCCAAATTCCTATCGTGTTCGTCTCATCTCCACCTACATGCCATTCTATACTGCCCAAATAGCTCTCGTAGTTTTCTGTCTCCAGAAGATTTTCCTTCCCCAGTTCAAGCATCTTCTCAAGGACGTCGTTCACTCCTTTTCCAAATGGATATGGTGAATCATCCGGAGCCGATACACTCTTTATTGCAACAAGTCCGCGAAGCTTATCCAATATCTCATTTCTGTGTTCGTCAATCCATTTTTCAAACTCTTTATATACAAATCCTTTTTGTTCCCGTGCCATTTTTCATGTCCTCCCAAAGGTAATATCCCGAATCATTCTTTTTATTCAAAATCCATGCCATACTCTTTCGATTTAAGCACAACGTACTTATCATTAAATATTTCCCTGCAGATATTAAGTTCCAACTCCTGCCTGTGCTGAAAATGTTCAAGTAAAGCATCTGTTCCCGACACTCCTTTTTCAATTGCATATGGAGAGTTATCAAAATACTGCATCATCAATGGAAACCACATCTCATTTCCCTTGTCATCAGATCTCTCCTTTCTGATAACATCAATATTTGACGCTATGTCACCTGTCTTGATGTACATTATCTGATATTCTTTTCCCGCCAATGCTTCTTTGATTTCCCTATAAAAATCAAGAATCTCCTGATCACTGGCTTTTTGGAACAGAGTCATATCCTCTACAATATTTTGAAAAAGAGAACACTCAAAGATATTCTTATCTCCGTCCCAGCTTCGCAGTCTTCTCAGTACAACCTCTTTAAAACTTTCCGAATCGAAATTACCATTGTAGATTTCATACCTTTCAAGATCTTTATGAAATCCCGGAATATCTGTAATAATCTTCGTGTAGCAGATTATCATGTGGTCATCTTCCTCGTGACTCTTCTCCTCGATCTCGCTTCGTATATCGGAATATTTTTCAAGTATTCCTTTGTAGATTTCTTTATCTACATATGCACACCAGGACAGCTCAATAGGTGAATAATCACCTTCGCATACAGCTGTATAATCCGGATATTTCTCAGAAAGCTTCCTTACAAGTGTACTTTTACCACTCCCCTGTAATCCCTCAACAAAATAATTCAAATAAGTACCCTCCTTGGGTTCCATCCTTATATTTATCAGAACAGACTTAGCTGTTCATAATCACATTTTCTTTCAAGCTCAGGCATTTTTTCCCTGATCATGTCAAGTGCTGCATTACTCTCACGCAGATACTCCCTGACATTATTTCCATCTATGATCACAGGCATCCTGTCATGAACAGGACTCATTGAGCTGTTAGCTTCTGTAGTAAGTATCACGAAGCTGTCCCTGTTATCGCTCATGTCATATAAGCCTGCAAGGTATAATGGACTACCATCTTTTCTTGTAAATGTGTATTTAGTCTTGTCACTATCCCACTCATAGAATCCCAATGCCGGAAGGATGCATCGCCTTGACCTTATACTTTCAGAAAACATCGGCTTTTCCAGAACAGATTCCGCCCTGGCATTTATCACCAGCTTTTTGTCCCTGGTTCTAAGTCCCCAATAAAGGGCGTTGACTGTTATGTCTGCCTTCTCTTTTCCAAAAACAAGTGCCCCTGCTGACATCCCCGGCACAACATCACCAGCAGGAAGTGTCAGCATTCTCTCCGGCAGTTCCAATTCTTTTTCCACAGCATATGCAGTTTTGTCAGCATAGTAGTACCTGCAGCACATAAAAAATCCTCTCAAACATAATTAAAAGACTACAAATAATAGTTAAACAATACCATTATTTGTAGTCTTTGAAAATTTCTAAATGTGTAAAATTGCTCTACTACTCAAAGAGATTCATCCAGTACAGCCTTCAATGTTTCTGCAGACTTCATGAGAGCAACCTTTTCCTGTTCACTTAGCCTGATAGGCACAGCACCCTCAACTCCGTCTCTTCCGACAATAGCCGGCATGCTAAGAGCTACTCCGTCAATACCATTCTCACCATGCTGGATACTGGAAATCGGAAGGATTGACTTTTCATCACGAATGATGGCCTCACAGATACGCCTTACACTCATAGCTATACCGTAATATGTAGCGCCCTTTTTCTCAATGATCTCATATGCACTATTCTTAACATTTTCAGCAATCTCTTTCATTGCCTTTTCATGTTCAAAATGTCCTCTCATCTCGCAGAAATCATGGATAGGAATGCCAGAAACATTAGCACTGCTCCATGCTGCAATCTCGCTGTCTCCATGCTCACCAATAATAAAAGCATGTACAGAGCGGCTGTCCACACTAAGGTGCTCGCCCAAAAGATACTTAAACCTTGCCGTATCGAGCACTGTTCCGGAGCCAAACACTCTATTCTCCGGAAAGCCGCTGAGCTTAGCTGCAGTATATGTAAGTATATCAACAGGATTAGCCACGATAAGCAAAATTCCTTTTTTGTTATATTTTGCAATCTCAGGGATAATAGATTTAAAGATGCCTACGTTCTTTTTTACAAGATCGAGTCTTGTCTCTCCGGGCTTCTGCCCTGCCCCTGCAGTAACAACCACAACTGCCGCATCCCCGGCATCCTTATAATCACCTGCATATATCTGCATCGGTTTAGCAAAAGGAAGTCCGTGACTGATATCAAGAGCTTCACCTTCAGCCTTCTCTTTATTCACATCTATCAGCACCATCTCGGAAAAAAGCCCGCTCTCCATAAGCGCAAATGCCGATGCCGAACCAACAAATCCACAACCTACTACTGCTACTTTTCTTTCATTAAGTGCTGCCATGATATGCCTCCTTATCTTTTCTCACTACATTCAGTATAAACTTACTTCTCGTAAAAGCTATGAAATATCCGCTTACTGGGAAATTTAATCAATTACCTCTCCGTTGCGGGAGATGGTTACAACCTGCCAGGGTAAGAATTTTCCACTGTTTTTTATTGCATTCTCAGCTGCCCTCTGCAGGCCTCCGCAGCAGGGAACCTCCATCCTTACAATTGTCACACTGGCAATATCATTGTTTGAAATAATCTCCGTAAGCTTCTCGGTATAATCGCCTTCGTCAAGCTTGGGACATCCAATCATTGTGACTTTACCCTTCATGAATTCCTCATGCATGTTCGCGTAGGCGTATGCTGTACAGTCAGCTGCAATAAGGAGCTTGGCGCCGTTATAAAAATCTGCCTGTGTCGGCAAAAGTTTTATCTGGCAAGGCCATTGCATCAGCCTTGAAGGATGTAAACTCATCCCACCGATCATATCCTGTCCGGGATTATTGTCCTCCTGATCGTTACTCTTAAGTGTCATAAATCTTGAACCCGGACATCCATGTCCTGCAACATGCTGCTCCATTTCTTTCATCATCCTGTTCTCGCACTGATGCATATCGTTTACCATTCCTTTCTTCTCTTGAGCTGCCTTTACTGCAGCTTCATCATAAGCAGGCGCTTCTCTCTCTTCAAAAGATATTGCTCCCATAGGACATCCCGGCAGACAATCTCCAAATCCATCGCAGAAATTTTCTCTTACCAGTTTTGCCTTTCCATTTACAATATCAATGGCCCCTTCATGGCATGCATTTGCACATATGCCACATCCATTGCACTTTTCTTCATCAATCTTTATTATTTTTCTGACCATCTTTAGACCTCTCTTTTTTGCCTTTGTTCTTGTTCTGATGATGTCAGTATAATATACTGTCTATAACAAGTATGTTGTTTAAACCACATTTTGAAAATTATGGAAATTAGTGTATTAGAAAAAAGCAGACTGTTCCTGGGAATGACATCAAGAGAGCTGTCCTCATGCCTTGAATCACTTGATGCCAGGGAAAAGAAATATAGAAAAGATGATGTAATTCTCCATGCCGGGGATCAAACTTCCAATATAGGAATGGTGCTCTCAGGCAGCGTTACTATAGAAAGCAACGACGTATGGGGCAACTGCACTGTCTTAAGTCATGTAGGAAAAAACCAGTACTTCGCCGAGACCTATGCTCTTCTTGGAGAGGTTCTTCTGGTTGATGTCAGGGCAAATGAAGACTGCAGCATTCTCTTTTTCAATATCAGAAATCTCCTTGATGGCAGCAAAAAGAGCTCTTCCTGGAAGGAAAAGCTCCTAAAAAATATACTCATTATTTCATCGCAGAAAAACCTTGTCCTCTCTGGACGCAGTTTTCACACTTCTCCAAAGAGCTGCCGTGGGCGTCTTTTGTCATATCTCAATTCCATTGCACTCCAGACAGACTCAAAAGAATTTGATATTCCCTTCAACAGACAGCAATTGGCTGATTACCTTAACCTTGAAAGAACCAACATGTCTAAAGAACTCTCACGCATGAAAGATGAAGGACTTATAGAATATAGAAAGAGTCATTTTAAACTTCTTTGAAGAGCATGTACCTTAGTGCTTAAATACTACTTTCTGTTTTTCTCAATCCATTCAACGGCAAAGTCTACTAATTCACGCTGTTCCATAAGCTTTAGTCCAGCCTCACCGAGTGTGCATTTGTTTACATTATGTACACTCTCAAAAGCAGTTCCTATATCTATGAAATCCTCTCCATCAACATACAGTGTTTCATATGCCTTGCATATCATTTATTGTAAGATTTCATACAAGTCTGAGGATCAACCGGCTAAATTTTCTGCCATAAGATCCGTCAGAAATCTCTTGCACTTCAAAGCAGCAGGTGTCGTACAGGTTCCGCAATCGCTTCCACACAACAGCTTATGGGGAACCGAATTGTAATGGCGCTCCATGGCCTGAAGGCATTCATGGTAAGGAATCAAGGGATCAATTCCTATTATTGCCATCTCCGCATACATCGGTGCTGTTACTGCCGCACGAAGGGTACGGGTTATGCAGGGAAATTCAAGCCCTCCGGGAATAGGATCACATACAAGCCCCATGCTTGCCTGCAGTGCCATAGAGGCTGCTCTTTCCACTGCTACTCCAACCTCTACTATAGGATTCTCCGGTGTAACCATATATGCTATTGCACCCGCTGCCATGGCATTGCACACTCCTGATTCGCCAATACATCCTCTGTCACCCGACGCATTCGTATGAGTATAAGCAAGAGCCCCCAGGGCTGCAGCTATAACAAGTGCTTCCAGTTCCTTTTCCCTGCTATACCCCCTGTCCTCTCTCACCGCATCAAGAGCTGAATACAAATATCCTCCTCCTGTCCCCATGGGGCCGGGAACTATTATAACTCCGGGAATCTTAGCATTCGTCGCATAAGCATGTGTCAGAATATGTCTTGTAAGTCCATCCGAAATCACATTTCCCTTATCCAGATATTCCTTCCATTTTTTTCCATAAATTGGCAGTGTTGGCGTATCCTCAGCATCATAATTCCTGTCCTCAAGACTATGTATCTGCTTATCAAAAATGTCTCTTATTTTTCTGAAATAGTCCCAAATCTCCTCCTCTGTCCAACCTGATGAACTCTTCTCATAATCGATTGCAGCCTGAAGGAAGGAGATATTTTTGTAGGCAGCATAATTTCTCCACTCCTCTACAGTCGAAAAAAGCTGCACTTTCTTTGTCTTTTTAGTAACAACCGGAAGTACTGCAGGAAGGAAAAGTACATCCTCCTGCTTATCCTCAAAAATGCTTTTATCCTCTGATATATCCCTGTCGATCTCTGCAAAAAGGCCTACTCTCTCATTTTTCACACTGACCGTTCTTATATCTACAACACTTTCACCATAATTTTTCTTAAGAAGCTCTGAAAACTCTGCACGCTCCGAATCGGTTGCATCCTTTATCAATACCCCATAGGTATCCGCCTGCCAGTTGAGATAGTATCCGTCAGCCTCATATATCCTTATCATTCCGCCTCCGACGGAAGCACCGATAAGCTCTCCTCTTCTGTCTTTTCCCTCTACGTTTATTTTCACCCCTCTCTCGTAGCCATAATCGTGATCTTCAAGTCTGAATTCATAGGAAAGCCCCTCTTCTCTGGCTAGCTTATGCGCATCAAAGAGCCTTGGGTCATCTGTGGCAAATCCAAGGGTTCCACCCAGATACCCTCTATCCGTCATAAAATTCCCCAAGGACTGAAACTTTCCAATATCACTTTTCTGAAAAGAAAAGGTTACTCTATTTATTTTCTCATCAATAAGATGTGATGCGACATTTCCAATCCTTGTAGGCCCCGCAAAGCCTCCTGAAGATCCCGGTTGCATTATTGGTCCAAACACATCATTAAAAAAATCGGGATAAAAAATTTTCGCCATATATCTCTCCTCCAATAGCAATTCTCAGGTAATTATTTAAGAGCCTGTGCCAAATCCTCTTTCAAGTCATCAATATCTTCAATTCCAACCGATAATCTGAAAATAGCATCCGAGACACCGGTATGTGCCCTTTGTTCTTCCGGGATGGGACATTGCAGAGATGCATTTGGAATATTTATTAGTGACTGAACCCCTCCCAGACTTCCGGCCTGGTATATAATCTTGAATTTTTCAAAATATTCAGATGCCTTATCTGCATCCTTTATTTCAAAAGAAATCATACTTCCAAAACCGCTTTGCTGTGTCTTCGCAAGTTCATGGTCCGGATGATTTTTATCACCCGGATAATATACTTTTTTAACCGAAGGAATCGTTTTTAAAAAAACCACCAATGAACATGCATTTTTCTGTTGTCTCTCCAATCTTACCGATAATGTTTCTATTCCCCTTAGCGTAAGCCAGGAATCATCCGGTGACAGAGCATTTCCTACTGACATCACATAGAAATAAAGCTTTTCCCTAAGTTCTTCAGTAGCAGTTACAATAATCCCCGCAAGAACATCGTTATGTCCTGCGAGGAATTTTGTCGCACTATGTATTACAATGTCTGCTCCTAAATCTATCGGCTTTTGAAAAAGAGGCGAAAGAAATGTATTATCCACAATAAGAAGTGCATTGTTCTCTTTTGCTATTTTGGAAATTGCCCTGATGTCGCTTATTCTTAGCATCGGATTTGACGGAGTCTCAACAAAAAAGCCCTTCGTCTTTTCTGTAACAGCCCTCTTCACACTATCTATATCCCAGGTATCCACGTAATCAAAATCAATGCCATACTTTTTATATACTTCGCTGAACAATCTGTAGCTTCCACCATAAAGGTCACTTGATACAATCACATGATCTCCGGGTTCAAAGAGTCTTATTACTATATCCATAGCCGCAAGACCACTGGTCACTGCAAGAGCATCCTTACCATGTTCAAGAGCTGCCACCTGTTTTTCCAACGCTCTTCTGGTAGGAGTATTACATCTTGAGTAGTAGAAAGCATCCTTTCTGTGTTCCAGGGTGTTATGTGTATAAGTTGCACTTCTGTATATAGGAACACTTATACTGCCTGTCTCATCAAAAGCACCACTTCCCCTCGCTATAAGCGTGTTTTCCCTGACTGTACAGGGACTGTTTTCATTTGACATGTCTTCCTCCTAAATCAAGTAGCTGTCTGGAATTTAAATCTTTTTGTTCTTACTTCAATTCGCTTGAAAATTGCCTCAATTAAAATACAAAGAACAAAATAAATAATGAATACATCAATATAAGCTTCAATATAGTTATAGCTGTTTCCGGCCTCAATCTTTGCTATAGCCATAATGTCCTGAACGGTCATGGCAAAAGCAAGAGATGTCATTTTTATAAGTCCCACTATAAGCGTGCATATGTTAGGAATGGCTGAAACTATAGCTTGTGGAAATATAATCCTCTGATATGTTCTGAGTCTGGAAAGCCCTACTGTCTGTGCCGCCTCATATTGTCCCTTATCAACCGTCATAAGAGCCGATCTTACTATTTCTGAAAAAGTCGCAGTGATGTTTAGAACAAAAACAATAAGAGCATAAATAATTGGATTAAGGTCAAATACGTTTACTTCACTCCCTATGTTTTTTAAGAAAATAGCAAGCATACTCGGAACCGTATTATATACAAGATATATCTGAAGAATGCTCGGTGTACCTCTTATAAAAGAAGTGTAAACACTAAGAATCTGATGAAGCACCTTTATCTTTTTATATCTTGCTATTCCGACCAGTATTGCCAAAGGAGTTGAAATAAGGAGTGTCAATGAAACAATAATCAAAGTTGTCGGTATACCTTTAAGGCAAGCAATAAACGTTCTAGACATAAACTGCAGGTTCATGACAAATAGCTCCTTTTCATCTTTCTTTCAGTAATTTCTTCACACCACTTAAAAACTCTCTCCAGCAAAATGCATATGCCCCAATAAATAAGTGCAAGTGCCGTATATGCTTCGAGAGGAAAAGTTCCGAATCTCAGTGCTAATATCTGTTCTGTTCCCCCCATAAGTTCCATAAAGCCTATAGTAAATGCCAACGATGAATTCTTAAGTAGCGCGATAATTGCATTACCCAAATTGGGAATTGCAATTACCAGCGCCTGCGGGAAAATGATTCTCCTAATGGTACAGGATTTTGAAAGACCTACAGAAAGAGCAGCCTCTTCCTGTCCATGAGGAATAGCTTCATATGCACTCCTTGCAATTTCAGAAAACAAACCTGCATATAGGATTGAAAAAGTAATCACCACAAATACAAATCTGCTTAATTTATTAAGGTCAATGCCAAATACACTAAAGAGCTTTGGAAGTCCGTAATAGACCAGAAACAGCATAACCAAAACCGGAGTGCATCGCATAACTGTCGTAAAGCCGTTGGAAAATTTCCGTAATATCCTGTTTTTTCCAAGCTTCATCCACACCAACAATGGTGTAAGTATAAATGCAAACAAAAGAGAAAATAAAAGTATCATCAGTGTTGGTGGAATATACTTTATTAATTTTTGAAACGTATCAAAAAACCTTGTTATGTTGAAGCCAATCATTTTTTATCCCTTACCATCTATTAGTCTTTTTTCTCATTTACATATACTCTGTCCGCATCCTCATTCTCAGGAAGATATGCAAATACATCCTCTCCATAGAACTGAGTTGAAATTTCAGCATAAGTTCCATCTTCATAAAGAGTCTTTAATGCAGCTTCAAGCTTCTCCGCAAGGTCTGTTTCCTGCTTGTTGATCAGTGTATATGTCTTAACTGCGATATAAGGTGATGCTGTAAGAATATCGCCATATGCTTCGTGAAGCTCACCATCCTCATTAGCGATGGTCTTCTCATAATTTGAATAAACACCTATATGGGCATCATATCTACCCTCTGCAAGATAGCTGTAATTTGTTGCAGAATCTGTCTTATCAACTATGGTTATCTCTACCTGCTGATCCGGATGATTATCATTGTATTCCTGAACAACATAGAGCATTCCATCTCCTGCCTGGATAGGTGCCAGCTTATATCCCTTATCAGATACCTGCTCGAATGTAGTAACATCCGCGTCTTCCTTTCTTACAATAAGAGCTGTAATTGATGCTCCCAGAAACTGCTCCGGAAGAATATAGTTATCTGCTCTTTCCTGTGTCCAAAAGCTGTTTGTTATTGCTATCTGATACTTGCCTTCCAGCGCTCCGGTTCTGGCCTCACCACTCTCACTTGGAACAAACTCGAATTCATATTCCGGAATAAGCTCGTCGGCCTTTCTTAAAACTTCGATATCATAACCTGTATAGTTTCCATCCTCGTCAACATAGCTGTATGGAACTCCGGCCTGTGCAAAGGCGATCTGTATCTTTCTTACATCACCCTGGCCCTCTGTCTCTGCCTTATCATCAGCTTCTGTTACTTCCTCCTCTGCTCCTGCATCCTCTACACTAGAATCCTCTGCGCTATCAGAATCAGCACTTACTGCTTCATTATTAGCAGCTCCTGCACTCTGTGCTCCGCAACCGGCAAGCACCGTAGATAATGTAAGTGTTCCTGTGATAATTCCTGCAACAATTCTGTTCTTCATAATTTTTCTCCTCCTTTTTCTCAAACACTTATTGTTGTTCTTGTAACAATTCCCTTCTTGAAAACGGAATCATATACATCCTCCAATAGATTAAGTCCCCCCTTATATCCAAAATAGGATTTGTTTACTACAACATGCGCATAAACAGGGTAACTCAGGTATACATGAGGGAACTTATATTCATCTGCAATATCCCTCTCCCAAATACTTCCAAGTAACAGAGTCTTCTTGTCTTTATCAAGCTTATCCTTAATGTCAGCTACAATAAGACCACCGTCAGACTCCTGTACAAATACATCCTTATATTCATCTCCAAGAGAAGCTACAAGTTCATCAAGCTGCTTTGCTTTTTTATTCTGGACATCATCTATTGCATAAATTCCCTTAGGAATAAAACCGAGCTCCTCTGTAAGAAACCTTGCGGCACCAAGAGTATACAGGCTGTCTCCTACCGCAAAAAACTCATGGGGCAGACTATTTCTAAACTCTGCTATAAAGTCAGCTAAGGAAATAAGATACTGATAAAAAACATCTTCCTCCTTTTCAATCACTCCCTCATATACTTCTTTTGGTATTTTGGCAAACTCACCAACCTCTCTGATAAACTTACTTGTTTCTATTGCGCCAACAGGGAAAACAGGATAGTGAAGAAAAGGGGTTCCGAACTTTCTTTGTAATAATTCGCCTACACTTTTTCCTACCCAAGGAGAAATAATGAGGTTAAACTCCGCATTTGGAATATCCTTCCACTCTGCAACTCCCTTGGATTCGTAGCCAAAAAGAATGTTCACTTCAAGTCCCAACTTTTCCAAAAGTGCCTTTATCTCATGAAGATCTCCCCTCCAGTAGGGATCCTGATATGGCACTACGGAAAAGACATTCACAAGACCTTTCCTGACCTGAGGTTCTATTTCCTCCTCCAGAAATTCATTTATTATCCCCTTTACAATAATTTCATGTCCTGCGTAGTTATTCCCCTTGAAACCGGCTGTCTCCGTTCCAATCACCGGATATCCTTTTCGTCTGAATTCTTCTGCCACATGTACACTGTCATCTCCTACAATTCCTGCAGTGCACCCTGAAAGAACTACGTATAGATCTGCATCCAGGACCTTAAGTGCTCCGTCTATTGTTTCTCTAAGTCTTCCTTCACCACCGAAAACAACTTCTTTTTCACCAGTGTTGCTTGATGAAACAGCATTACCTCCGCAAAAGCCTTCTCCCTGGTAGCCTGCCTCTGTTGCTATAGATCTATGTGCTTTGGCAGAGCATCCCGGTCCCGCATGTATTACAGGAACAGCACCCGGTATTGCAAGCACTGTCTGCTGTGCTGCAAGAGCACAGGAAAATCTTGGTTGTTCTATAAATACACTCATTTCGCTTTATTCTCCCTTTCAAAATAGAATGGATCCGGTTCCTCATCCAGCCACCATTTGCTGTATGGAAACTTTGCATGCTTTGCTATGTTCTGCTCAAATTTAGATGTTCTTCCTGCCTCAATAATTCTCTTTCCCAAATTCACCAGGCCTTCATAGCCAACACTTGCATTTACATCTCCCTCGTTTATTGTTGGTATTCCAAGTTTAGTTCCAAGAGGTGTTAGTCCCTGATGTCTTGCAATCATAAAGTCAGGTTTTAGCCTCCTTAAAATCTTTATAACTTCATAAGGTTGCTGATTACATACAGAAAACTCAGGAATATTACCTCTCTCATCAATAAGATTTTTCAGTGTATTTAATCTTTCCTTATTTTCGTTATCAACCTTCTGATCATGGTGCAGAGTCGTCATTCCAACCAGTGTCATTCCAAGATCCTGCACAAGATTACCTATACTATGTGCAAAAGAATCACCTGCATATACATATACTTTCTTTCCTTTAAGTTTTTCCCTTACTTCCGCAAGTTCCTTCTCAATCTTCTTATGCTCACTCTCAATCAGATCCTCTACCAGATCACTCTTACCTGTAGCTTTTGCCACAGCCCTTAACCATTCATCTGTCCACTTAATACCAAAAGGTGCAGGTGCCTTTACCTCTGGTACGCCGTACTTTTCTTCTAATACTGCGGATACATATGTTCCAAGCGTTTCACACATATGAACCGATATCGCTGCTTCCGACATCTCCTCCAGCTGTTTTACCGTAGCCATAGGGATGAGATAATTCGGGATAAGTCCCAGTTTTCCAAGAAGATCGTTAAAGCTCGGAATCCCCTGGAAATTGAAAATATTCACAAGATTCTCCTGTTTTTTCTTGGGATCCTTTACGATTTTTCTTAAGATTCCGTGATATGCAGCATCAAAGCCTGTAGTCCATACTCTTGACTTAAAGCCTTCACAAAATATTGGTACAATCGGTATTCCCAGTTCACTTTCCTTCTCATCTGCAACACTTTCTATATCGTCTCCTACAATTCCGGATGCACAGGATGATGTTACGAAAATAACCTCCGGATTAAATCTGTCATAAGCTTCCTGAATAGCATTCCTAAGCTTCTCCAGGCCACCATAAATCGTGTCTTTTTCCTTGATATTCGTACTCAAAAATTTGATTGCATGGATTTCTTCAATGTGTCTGTTAATTGATGCTGCTTTTGCGGCATAGTTCTGACTTGCAATCTGTGCATCACACCCGATAGGTGCATGTGCTACTATTGCTGCTCCTCTCACATAGTATGTAAGAGTAGCTGCGCATCCTTCAGAACAGGCACTACACTGACTATAGGATCTTGTTGTGACAGGTACTTTTTTATCCTCAGACAATTCAAGAAGAGTCTGCGCATCACCATGATAAGAAGTAATAGCGCCTAGTCTTTTATCTCTCATCTCTACTGCTGATATGTTTAAATTTATACTCATTGCTCCTCCGCTCAATTGGCTATAATCAGCCAAAGTCAAATTACATAATCATCTTCAGGCAGTATCCTCTTAAGGAACTGCTTGGTTCTCTCCTCCTTAGGACAGGTAAATATCTCCTTTGGTGTTCCCTCTTCCAGAACAACTCCGCCATCCATGAAAATAATCTTATTAGCAACATCCTGCGCAAAGTTCATCTCATGCGTTACAACAACCATCGTTGTTCCTTCTTTTGCCAGCTTTTTCATTACGCTTAACACTTCACCTATCAGTTCAGGATCAAGAGCAGAAGTAGGTTCATCAAAAAGAATTACATCCGGTTTTAGAGCCATTGCTCTCGCTATACCGATTCTCTGCTGCTGCCCCCCTGAGAGCTGACTGGGATAGTAGTTATATCTCTCACTAAGTCCTACCTTATCCAGCATCTGCTTCCCAATCTCTATAGCCTCCTGCTTTGGTACTTTTCTTCCATAAATAAGTCCCTCAGTGACATTCTCGAGTGCAGTCTTATTGGCAAACAGATTATAATTTTGGAAAACAAAGGTAAGCTTATTTCTTATTTTCTTTATATCTTTTCTGGATATGTGATTAAGGTTTACGTTTATATCATCGAATTCCATTTTCCCCTCATCTGCATACTCGAGAAAATCAAGGCAGCGGAGAAGCGTTGTCTTACCGGAACCTGAAGGCCCCAAACTAACGATTACATCCCCCTTATCAACTTCGAGAGATACCCCTTTTAAAACCCGATTATCTCCAAAGCTTTTCTTAAGCCCATCTATTTTCAGCATAGTCAATCTCCATAGGTCTTTCTTAGATCTGATAGTCGTCAGCCATAAGTCCGAATTCCGAAAGGATTTCCTCAAGCTTCTCCTGTGTCATGGGAGTTGGTATTACCAAATCTGTATTGTTCATAACTGCTTCTGCAAGATTTCTGTACTCCTGCGCCTGATTAGATTCAGGTTTATATTCAATTACAGTCTTCTTATTGATTTCTGCATGCTGAACTACATTGTCACGAGGAACAAAATATATGAGTTTTGTTCCAAGCTCTTTTGAAAAGGCTCTTAACAGATCAAGCTCTCTGTCTACATTTCTGCTGTTACAGATAATGCCTCCAAGTCTCACTCCACCGGTCTTTGCATATCTTGCTATACCTTTTGAAATATTGTTTGCTGCATACAGCGCCATCATCTCTCCACTTGCTACAATATAAATTTCCTGTGCCTTTCCTTCACGGATAGGCATCGCAAAACCACCACAAACTACATCGCCGAGTACGTCATAAAATACATAGTCTAAGTCTTCCGTGTAAGCACCAAGCTGTTCAAGAAGCCCTATGGAAGTAATAATTCCACGTCCTGCACAGCCAACTCCCGGTTCCGGTCCTCCGGACTCAACACATCTTGTTCCTCCAAATCCTTCTTTCAGGATGCTGTCAAGATCCACATCATCTCCCTCTTCTCTCAGGGTATCCAGAACTGTTCTCTGTGCCAGGCCACCCAACAGTAATCTTGTCGAGTCTGCTTTTGGATCACATCCAACAACCATTACTTTTTGCCCCTTTTCAACAAGACCTGCTGTAAGATTCTGTGTTGTTGTAGACTTTCCGATTCCACCCTTTCCATAGATTGCAATTTGCCTTACTTCTGCCATTTTTTCATCTCTCCTCCGTATTTTTTATGCTATTAAAGCGTGCTACCTTCCTTACTTCTCCTAAGGCTCTCATGCCTGTCCTGCTTACCCAGATAATCAGTAATAGCCCTAAGATTCTTTTCAATGTCACCATCTATTTCAAAATGCCTGATCCTGTTAAGCTCCAGTCTCTTGGCAATACCAAAACCTATCTTCCCGGAAAGAACTACCCTGCAGTCCTTTATCAGTTCGATTTTTTTATCATTACCACCTCTGCATCCTGTGCCGGATCCTGCACAATTACCTGCCGTTACCTCATGTAATTCTCCGTCTGATTTCTTACTCTCGTCATATATTCTTGTTTCTGAAAAGGTAATACTCTCGTCATCCAATACCGTATAAATCAGAAATTTATCAGCTTCTCCAAAATGCAGATCAACCTGCTTTCCATCACTACTTGTTACTGCCACCTTATAACTCATCTGCTATCCTTTCGTATCAGGCACTACGCACTTTGTCATACGCCATGAGCTTTTCTATTGCATTCTCAATCTCATTCTCTATTTCGAGAGCCTTAACTCCGTTATTCAAGAGGATTCTTGCTGCTCCGGGGCCAATTCTCGATGCCAGAACATATTTACAGGAACTTAATTGTTCAGCTACCCTTGAGATATTCTCATGATCACACTCTCCTATGCAGGCAATACCTGTATCTATTTCATCTATGTAATCCCAAGAGATATTGTCTGTAACTTCTGCCACCTGGAACCTTGTACATCTCCCAAAATGGAGATCTATTGTCTCCCCGCTGTATGTTGCCAGCGCTATCCTGTATTTCATCTATGTCCCCTTATCCATGTGAAAATGTATTGTTAACGTTAAGCTTCTTTATGTCATATAGCTGATCTGATATCTCAACCTTGCCGGGAATGCCTGCCGCATCTGCTCTACATCTCTGGCAATGTCTGAAAACCCTTATATATTTTTCTGCCTTGGTTCTGGCCTCATGGAGCATCATACAATCCGGTTCCTGCAAATGTGACAGCTTATGTGTAGGTATTAGCGGGATAATGTTCATGAAATCTGCTCCAAGCTCAGACACGGTTTTGGCAACCTCTTCAACATGGTCATCATTTATTCCAGGGCAAAGAACTGTGTTAACCTTTACCATTGCTCCGAGTTCTTTTATCTTTTTAATGCCTCGTAGCTGCGCCTCAATAAGAATTCTTGCCCCTTCCACACCTGTGTAAGTTATTCCATCCTTCACTATCCAGAGACATATATGCTTTAACACCTCAGGATCAACAGCATTAACTGTAACCGTTACAGTCTTTACACCTGCCTCTATAAGCTCCTCTGCTCTTTCCTCCAGCAATAGTCCGTTTGTACTCAGGCAATTTATAAGCTCCGGATGTTTTTCTTTTATGAGTCTAAAAGTCTCAATCGCATAATCCGATGCCAGCGTATCTCCCGGACCTGCAATTCCGGCTACAGTTATCTGCGGACAAAGTTCCAAAGCCTTATCAAGTATTTTTGCTGCCTCATTTGGAGTAAGTATTTTCGAAGTTACACCCGGCCTTTTTTCTTCCTTATTCCTTGTCCTGTTACAAAAAGCACACTGTATATTGCAGGAAGGACTTACCGGAAGATGAATTCTTCCTTTATTAAGATTTGGTCCTTTCCCAAAGCAGGGATGCTGATTCGAGATATGCTCCAGAGGATCGTTTAATTCCTGTAATGTGTTTGTATTGTTGTCCATTTCCATTGCTCCCTTTTTATGTGCCATTCCATACTTATATATAAGTTTGGTCGTACATTTATTCCTTATATGTAACTTAGGATGTAGCCCTCCTCATCAAAGACAAGTGAGTTGTTATCCGCATGCATCCCATCTGCAAAAAAATTGAAGGGTCTTATTTTCTTTCCCTTATATTCGATTTCAGTTTTGAAAGCAGGTTCTATACTTCTAACTTTCCCTGATCTATAGAAGGAAACTCCTATATTAGTTTTGACCTCTCCATATTTCGTCCTTATTACCAGATTGTCATTGTTATAAATTGTTATACTTTTCAGCTTTCCGTCAGGATAAAAATGTAAACATTGCGGCCTGCATCTGTATGTGTTTTGTCCCACCTTCAAATTCATGAACTCTGTAATCTCAGCTTCGTTTCTTTCGGTCCAATAGGCTCCGATTTTTCCATACCTGGGAAAGATTCTTTTTATATTCCCATCCTCGTAGAAGGTTATCAGTTCCGCCGGTATTTCACCGTACATGGTCTCGAACGTTGTCTGCTCGTTCAGATAAACTGTTCTTATCTTTCCTGATTTATAAAATCTGACCTTTTCTCTTTCCCTTCTGCGAAAATCCATCTCCGGATCTTTTGTGTTTTCATAACCCTTGAAAAAATCTGCCTTGATAATCATTTTCTATAGTTCTCACTTTTTATAAAACAATGTCCCTCTACAATTACCTTTTTCGAAAAAGAAAACCGGAGGCTTACAACGCACTCCACATATGAAATGAAGTGTTTGTAAACCTCCGGTTGACCGGTCGGTTATCTTTAAGGTTAGATGAATTCTAACACAGAGACCGACTCCGGAAAATCAATTATTACTTATGGCTGGGTATAATAAAATCTTCTACCTTATGCCTCTTTTTCTGCTATTGCAAAAACGCGGTTAAACTCACAGATAAGGTCAGCTATCCCTTCGATACCTACAGAGAGCCTAAGCACTCTGTCATTAATTCCATTCTTTTCAAGGAGATCCTTTGGCACATCCGCATGAGTCTGAGTAATCGGATAGGTAATCAAAGTCTCTGTTCCTCCAAGACTCTCAGCAAAATAGATAAGCTGAACATTATTCAAAATTGAGTGCGCAAACTCTGCACTGTCTACTTCAAACGTAAGCATTGCTCCAAAGCCTCTCGCCTGCTTTTTCATAATCTCATATCCGGGATGTTCGGGGAGTCCCGGATATATAACCTTTGTCACATGCTTGTTAGTCTTCAGAAATTTGGCAAGTGCCAGTGCATTATCCTGAGCTCTGTCCAATCTAACCGCCAATGTCCTGATACCTCGAAGTATGAGCCAGCTGTCGAAGGGCGACAGCCCTGCACCGGTTGTCTTGTAGATAAATCTTAATCTCTCATCCAGTTTCTCATCCTTAACTACAACAAAGCCTCCTATGGTATCGTGGTGTCCACCAAGGAATTTTGTTCCGGAATGAATTACTATATCTGCTCCAAGGTTGAGAGGATTCTGAAAGTAGGGTGACAAAAAAGTATTATCCACTATCAGTAATATTCCTCTTTCCTTTGTCACCTCTGTAAGCCTCGCAATATCTGTCACATTCATCATGGGATTTGTTGGAGTCTCAAGATAAACTGCCTTTGTGTTTTCCTTTATATATGGCCTTATATCCTCACTGCTAAGACTTACTGCTGTATACTCCAGGCCGTTTTTTATGCTTATCTCGTTGAAAAGACGTATACTTCCGCCATACAGATCTTCATCTATGATGAAATGATCTCCGGGTTTAAACAACTCCATAATAGTGGCAATCACAGCCATACCGCTCGAGAAAGCTATAGCATCTTTTCCGTTCTCAAGGTAGGCAACTATAGACTCAAGCTGCTGCCTCGTTGGATTCTGCATTCTCGTATAATCGAATCCGGTGCTGTCCCCAAGTCCAGGGTGGGCAAAGGTCGCCGTCTGATAAATAGGGAAACTGATGGCTCCCCATTTATCCAGCAAGTTTCTATCAAGCTGCTGACATTTAGTCTCTATACTGCAATTTACATCCGTACATTTATTGCAACCACTACAATCCATATTTCAACACTCCTCTTTTTAGTCATTAAAATCTTACTTTTGAACTAGTCTCAACCTGAGTTATTCTGCCATCATGGACAGTAATTGTTACCGTTCCGAATTTCAGGCTCTCAACCTGTTTTTTTATTTTGTCCCATACTTCTTTTGAAACTTCCTTTTCCTCGCCAACTTTTGCCATAATAATCTCCTCCCTTACAAGCTATTACCATGCCTGCTTCACTTTAATTGTTGATTGCTTCATACAACTGATCCATGGCCTGTGCAATCACTTTTCTTGGACACGCAATGTTTATCCTTTCGAAAAGAGCAGTCTCTTTTCCAAAAATAATTCCCGAATCAAGCCATAGATGTGCTTTATCAACAATCAACTTTTCAAGCTCCTTATGACTATCAGTAACATCCGAAAAATCCAGCCATACGAGATATGTTCCTTCGGGTTCTATAAGACGTACTTTAGGAAGTTTTTCTGCCAGAAACTCCCTTAAAAAAGTAACATTATCTTCAAGATATTCAATCAACTCATCTAGCCACTCTGCCCCCTTAGTGTATGCCGATATGGTGGCAGCCAGTCCAATTGCATTGCATTGACTATAGCCTGCTGCCTCATTATGAATCAGAAATGACTTTCTTGTTTCTTCATTCGGAATGATAATATTTGCAATCTGAAGTCCTGCAATATTAAATGTCTTGCTTGGTGAAGTTCCGATAATCAGTTTTTCTGTATACTCCTCACCGAGTTCAAGATAAGAAGTATGTTTAACTCCTCTATAGATAAAATCTGAATGAATTTCATCTGCAAAAACATACACATCATGCTTCTTGCAGATATCCGCAAGCCTTTTCAGTTCTTCCTTCGTCCATACTCTTCCTACCGGATTATGAGGACTGCATAGAAGAAATAGCTTTACATTTTCCGATACAATCTTATTTTCAAAATCCTCAAAATCGATCTCGTAACGTCCATCCTTATAAATAAGCTGGTTATTAACAAGTTTTCTTCCATTAAGCTTTATCGTCTCAGCAAATGGATAATAGACAGGCTGCTGAATTATAACCGCATCTCCCTCGTAGGTTAATGCCCTTATTGCTGTTGCAATCGCATATACCACCCCCGGAGTAATTACATTCCAATTGTCTTTAATCACAACTCCATGTCTTTGCAAAAACCAGTTTCTTAAAGCAGTTCTGTAGTCATCCTTAGGATCTGTATATCCGAAAATTCCATGCCTTACTCGTTTTTCTATATCTTCAATAATCTCAGGCGGAAGCCTGAAATCCATATCCGCCACCCAGAGTGGCAGGAGATCATCGCGCTTTTTTCTCTCCGGTCCAAAATCGTACTTAAGCGATGATGTGTTTTTTCTGTCTATTATTTCATCGAAGTCATAATTCTTCATATTCACCTCATCTATTTTCATAATTTGAAGTCATAATTTTTCCATATATTGAATAAAAAAATTGCCCCGCAAGCAAATGAGCTTCGGAGCAATTGTTGTTTTAATCTGCAAAAAGCGGTGTTGAAAGGTATCTGTCACCTGAATCAGGGAGAAGAACTACAATATTCTTGCCCTTATTTTCAGGACGCTGTGCCAGAATTGTAGCTGCCTTAAGGGCTGCGCCTGAAGAAATTCCAACAAGGATTCCCTCAGAAACCGCAAATCTCTTCCCCTCTGCAAAGGCATCTTCATTCTCGATCGCAATAACCTCATCATAGACTTTGGTATTAAGGGTTTCAGGAACAAATCCTGCACCGATACCCTGGATCTTATGAGGTCCTGCTGTTCCCTTAGTAAGTACTGGACTTGTTGCAGGTTCAACAGCTACTACCTTAACATCAGGATTCTGTTCCTTAAGATATTCACCAACGCCTGTGATGGTTCCGCCGGTACCAACACCTGCAACAAAGATGTCAACCTTTCCATCTGTCTGCTTCCAGATCTCAGGACCTGTTGTAGCTTTGTGAATTGCAGGATTTGCAGGATTTACAAACTGACCAAGGATTATTGCTCCCTCAATTTCCTTTTCAAGTTCCTCAGCCTTGGCAATAGCCCCTTTCATTCCCTTAGCGCCTTCTGTAAGGACTATCTCAGCACCATATGCTTTAAGAAGATTTCTTCTCTCAACACTCATGGTATCAGGAAGTGTAAGTATTGCTCTGTAGCCCTTAGCTGCCGCAACTGCTGCAAGACCAATTCCTGTGTTTCCACTTGTAGGCTCGATGATCGTAGCACCGGGCTTAAGCTTTCCACTCCTTTCAGCATCTTCAATCATGCTAAGTGCTACTCTATCCTTCACAGATCCTGCAGGATTGAGATACTCAAGCTTTGCGATAAGATTTGCATCTGTTACTCCTGCTTTCTTACTGTATCCGTTAAGTGCAAGAAGAGGTGTTCCTCCAATTAATTCAAGTGCGCTCTGTTTAATATATGCCATGTTATTACTCCTCCGTTTCATGTATTTGTATAATTTATTTTTTTACGTATCTTGTTGTTAAAAAAATAATACCATGGCTTTCTTTATTGTGAAATTAAGTAATAATTATCGGTAGAAATAAAGTTTACTTATTACCACTTAAAATCTACCAAGTACTGCCTCTTCAACACTTTGTCGAAGTGGCGGATGCGGGGTCTGATCCCCATAACCTACATCAACATAGGTTACAAGTCTTATATAATCCGGCAATTGGAATTTTTCCTTCAATCTCTCGCAAAACTCCTCATTGGGAAATGTCAGCCAGACACCTTCAAGGCCAGCTGCATGAGCAGCAAGTACAATATTCTCACCTGCAGCTCCTGCGTCAAGAAGTCTGTTTCTATTTGGTGTAAAGTCATTCGCCTTATAGCATCTCATATCCTGACAAATCACAATATGCACCGGTCCACCCGGAACATCACTACCTCTGAAAAGCCCCGGTTCATTCTTTTCTTTTACAACAACATATCGTATTGACTGAACATTGCATCCATGTGCTGCCCACAAGCCTGCATTTAACACCTTATCTATGACTTCATCAGGAACATCTATATCCTTAAACTCTCTGACAGATCTTCTTTCATAAAGAATAGTAAAGAAATCCTCTTCCATCTGTTTTGTCACTTCATGTGGCTTATATGGTGTAAGGTCAAGTTTTTCACCCTTCACAAGTTTTTCTGCACTGTTAACAAGAAAACTCACGTATTTGTATTCGGGCAGATCATGTGACAATCCTTTTCTGTCCCATACTCTTAAGAATTTCTTTGCTATATCTGCCTGTTTATCACTTAATGCTTTGTTCCTGTAATCATTGGAATATAACTGAATTTCCAGTGTATGATGACTTCTTTCTCTCATGCGTGCCCTGAATTCAGTATCATCCATTTCATATAATTCATCCTCTGTAAGTGCTGAATTTCTCTGATATATTGCGAATACCTCTTCCTTGGGCTGATAGTCAAGGCAGGTATCATGAAAATCATGTGTGTGTGACATTTTCAACTCCTCCTTAAATCATGTAATCATTGTCAAGTTCAACCGCACCTCGACTTATATCTGCAACAATCTTTGATGCTATATGGACTAAATAGTCATCACTTCTGCTTCTCGGATGTGGCAGATTAATCTTGTATTCTCTCTGAATAACACTGGGCCTTGGACTTAACAGAATAACTCTGTCCGAAAGAAAAACAGCTTCGTTTATATCATGAGTTACAAACAGTACCGTCTTCTTTTCTTTTTGATGAATTCTTACAAGCTCCTCCTGAAGAGTGCATCTCGTAAGATGATCTACTGCACTGAATGGTTCATCCATAAGTGTTACCTTTGGATTCATGATAAGCGTTCTTGCTATCCCTGCTCTTTGTCTCATTCCTCCAGAAAGCTGTGACGGATACTTATCCTCAAACCCCTTCAGATTCATTAGCTCGATATACTGGGAGAATCGTTTTTCCTGTTCATCCCTGGGAACCTTTGCGACTTCCATACCATAGAGGATATTACGTCTTATTGTCTTCCAGGGAAAAAGGGCTGCATCCTGGAAAACAACACCTATATCCCTGCTTGTTCCAGTAACAGGATTATCTCCTATAAACACATCTCCGGAAGTTTGTCTTTGCAAACCTGCAACAATCTCCAGCAATGTACTTTTACCGCATCCGGAGGGGCCTACTATACTGACAAATTCGCCATCTTCAATATTTAAATCTATTCCTTTTATAGCTTCAACCGGATTGCCACTTGCATCCTCGTATACTTTTTTGACATCTTTTATGCTTATGTTAGGCATAGCAGCTCCTCCCTTTGTAATTATGTTCTTATTTTGATTCAGGATCCTTAAGTCCCAGCTCATCTGCTGCTTTCTGAGCAAATTCATTAGTATATGTACCATCTGCAGAGATACCATCTTCAAGCCAGCCATACTGCTGAAGATATTCTATTGTCTTGTCGAGTCTGTCCTCAGGTATCACAGGATAATCTGCCCATACATCTATTTCAGACTCAACTGCTTTACGAAGGATATCTTTATCTGTATTCATATACTCAGATGCCCAATCGATAAACTCATCAAAGTATTCATTCTTAACCTCTTCATGTACTTTATAATATGCTGTTACAAACTTCTGAAGTCTTTCAGGATCCTCATTGATGATCTTATCTGATGCAATGATTGTTCCTGTGTAATAATCAGGAATATAATCCCATGCTCTTCCAAGAATATGTCCTGTGCCTTCTGATTCAGCAAGTGCTGCATAGGGATTATGAATGATAGTTGCATCTACTTCTCCTGAGGTAAGTGTTGCATAGCCATCCTGATAAACACCATTTGCAACAAGTGTCACTTCATCCTCAGCAATTCCATTTGCTTCAAGCATCTTTAATACTGAAAGCTTCATTCCACCTGAAGCACCTGCAGTACCAATTGTTTTACCCTTAAGATCTTCTATTGTCTCGATTCCATCCTTAGCAATAAGCCAGTAGCATCCCTGATATCTCCACATATTACCTACCAGCTTTGCAGGAACACCATTCTGAATTGCCGGAATATACGTACTGGGATCACCATCTGCCACTTCTATATCCCCTCTTGTTATAAGTGACAATGTTGTGTCGTTTGATTCATAATCAGTAACATCAAATCTGATTCCTTCTGCTTCATATAAACCTTTCTCAAGTGCGAATCTGTTTACTGCACCTGTCATACCGATAGCGAAGCATGCCTTAATAGTAACGAAATCCTCCTCTGACTCAGCTTCATCTTCTGACTTTGCTGATGCCTCTGTAGCTGCTTCATCTGATGCTTTTTCCGAAGCACTTGCCCTTGCGCATCCTGCAAGTGATGCTGATACAAATACTGTTGTTAATAATGCTGCGAATAATCTCTTCTTCATAACTTTTTCTCCTCTCTTGTTTGCATTTATTTAGCTGGTTTATATTTATATGCTTCGCCATTGATGGCAGAAGATATATTCTATGAATGTGATCAGCTTTACAAAAATTACTGACATTATTGTTATCAAAATAATTAAAAAGAAAACTCTTGGTGTATTTAAAAGTCCCTGAGCTTCCGATAGAAGATATCCGACTCCTGCCTTGGCCGATTGCATCTCAGAAAACACAACCCCTGTGAATGCAGTCGCTGCCGCAAGTCTTAATCCGTTAAATATGGAAGGAAGCGCGGAAGGTATAACTACTTCAAGTACTGTCTGTGTCCTTGTTGCTTCAAAAACTCTGGCAACCTTTAAATATGATTCCTTACACTGTTTTGCACCTGTAACTGTGTTGTACAGAATTGTAAAAACAGAAAACAGAAAGATCAGAACTACCTTTGAAGTAAATCCTATTCCAAACCACAGTATCAGTAGTGGCAGTATAGCAACCTTGGGTATTGCCATGATTGCTGCGCAGAACACATTTCCATATTCTTCTGTCTTTGGAAAAAGTGTCCATATAAGTCCCAATCCTATTCCTGCAATAACGGCTATTCCGTATCCGACTACTATCTCACTCACACTTACCAAAAAATGTGGTAACAATGTCCCGTCAGTTATAATTTTTATCCCCTCAAGAACAATATCTGTCGGAGCTGCAAGGAAAACTTTACTTATTGCTCCTGATTTGACTGCCACCTGCATGTAGATGAGCAGGAGCAAAACTGTCAGTATCTGCAGAACATTTATTATTGAAAAATTTTTCTTCTTATTCCCCATATGTGTACTCTCCCTTCGGAACCCTGTCACTCTCGTAATATTCCCTTAAGCACGCCGTTCCGCTGACTATAACATTCTGAGTTATCCTATGTGATAATCTATGTGTGAAAGTTTCAATTGTTGTTGTATCTATAACATCACAATAGAACGGTGCAAATTCTTTAAACCAGGGATATTCATCAAAATATGTTCTCCAAACCTCAGCATACGGACAGTGATTTTCTCCCCATTCCGGGATCCATCCATCGAAAGGAAGATCTATGGCAGCCATAAAATCTTCTACAGTATCGGTAGCTTTTCCCTCACTTAATGCCTTATTCCTCATCTGCTCCGCTCTGTCTTTTGCAAGGTTGAAAACTGTTTGCTGAACAAGTTCCTTGGCTTTATCATGTCCAAAATTCTCATACAAAGTTTTGCAAAAATGAAAGTATTGCATTGCAAATTGTCTGGCTGCTTTTCTTATCTGATCGACAGATCTTTGCTTTTCTACAGTTCCTGTAAGTTCAGTTTTTATAGTTGCCATTTCTGTTTCCTACCCCTTTGCTAATTATTTGTATGAACCTTTCTCAACCTGGTTAAAGGAATCCATAAACTTTATATATTCCTCTTTATTCTTAAACCTGGGTTCATAATTATCCTTTATACTTTTGCCGAGTACTGCGTTATTTTTTAATAATCTGTATGCACTTATTGCAAACATCTTTGCGGTGAGTATATAAGCGGTTTCTTCATCAACTATGTCGAAGTTATCCTGGTGAAGGCCACCAACCATACCACCTGTATTGAAGGTTAAAACAGGCAACAAATGTTGCACATCACCCACATCTGTAGATCCATTCGTATGGAAATCCTCATTCACTTCAGTAAAATCATTATTGGTTAATTCCCTAAAGGCTTCCTTTAGTTCCTCCGGAAATGCCTGCGGTATCTCCGGAAGATATCCCGGCATGGTCTCTATCACATAATCAGCTCCAAGTGCTAAGGCACCAGCCTTAAAGGACCTGTCAGTTTTTAACGCTGCATCTGTGAACGCCTCTATTGTTTTGCCTCTCACAAGGGTCTCTATAACAGCTTCCTTGGGAACTACATTTACAAGTTCTCCGCCTTTAGTAAGAATAGGATGTACTCTTACAGCATCCTCATCCCTGAAGGTTTCCCGGTTAAGTCCCAGGGCCTGTAAGCCTAATGTGGCAGCAGATAATGCGTTTATTCCCTCCTCAGGTGCACCTGCTGCATGTGATGCTTTTCCAATGATTCTGATAACCTTGGAAACAAATCCGTTAGAACTTCCCGAACCGATTCTATTTCCTTTTGCATTGATATGATGTGCAAGAGCAACATCTATGTCATCAAAAGCGCCTATCCTTAATAGCTCACATTTCCCACCACCATACTTAATTTTGCCTTCTTCAATAAGCTTGTTTTTAAATTCCACCTCACCATACTCTTCAGCAGGAACAGCAAAGAACTCTATTTGTCCATCAAGCTGATCTGCTATTTCCGGTATTGTAAGAGCAAGAGCAGCTCCAACAACCCCTGCAAGCTGTGCATGATGTCCACAGCAATGAGCCCCTTTAGTTTCTTCGTATGCAAATTTATGTGTAGGTATTCTCAGCGCATCCAACTCACCCATAAGTGCTAACGAAAAATTGTTTTTCCTATCCGGATTCAAAAAGGCCTTCACTCCGGTGATTGCGAGATCCTCCTCAATTTGTAATCCCAGCTTTTGCATTGATTCTTTGAATTTTGCACTGGTTCTGAATTCTTTGTATCCAAGCTCTGCATGCTTATAGATATCATTTGCAAATTCGATTATTTCATCACGTCTCTTGTCTATAGCGTCAACTATAAGCTGCTCATTACTATCCATACCTGCTGTCCTCCTCTGCTTGTCTGTTGATAAGGAGATTATGCATTGGAATATATCTTCCGTAAAGCATACTAATCTTATAGGTAAGTATAAGTATAAGTTTTATCATTGCTCATCCCCAGTATTTTCCGCAACATAAAAAACATTAACACCATTCGCCTACTGTGTCTATGGGTGTATATAACCACTTTATCAGAGTGAATTTAACATTAATAAATGAAAGGACACCCGATAACCTATTGGAATAGTTATCAAGTGTCCACATGTTCATTTACTAAAGTGTCGTATCTTCAGCTCCACGCCCGTGCTTTCAGATAACTGCCTGCATTTCTCAATATCTTCCTCAGGTAGCACATCGACGATTGACCACTTTACATCCTTTATCTTCTTCCTGCATCTGGTTGCAAAATCGATCATCTTTTCAAAGCCATTGTCGTACTGAGGTCTTGTGACTTCCTGATATTTCACGGGGTCGGGCGCATTAAGGCTGATTGATACACTGTCAATAACTTTGGCAAGCTCAGGAACTATGTCTCTTCCGTTTTGCTCATTACCAAGTCCGTTGGTATTTAGTCTGGTCTTAAGTGACTTCTCCTCCTTAGCCGTCCTTGCTGCTTCCAGAAGTATGTCCAGTTCACAGGTGGGCTCCCCATATCCGCAGAACACTAGCTCATCAAATCCTGTAAAGTCGTAATTCCTTATTGCATTAAGCACCTCTTCCTTTGTGGGGTTTACCTGATGCCAAAGCGTATCGGAGCTCCCTACTCCATCTTTCTGAAAACGTATGCAAAAGGTGCATCTGCAATTGCATTTGTTTGTAATGTTCGCATACACCGAATTTTTGTATGTATATAAAATGTCTGCCATTTTTTTCATCCTCCCTATGCCCCTCATCCGTCAGCTTCGCTGCCACCTTCCCCCAAGGGGAAGGCTCTAATATTTTGCCTCCACAAAGAGGAAGCCCCTATATTTTGCCTTCCCCCTCTGGGGGAAGGTGGCGCGAAGCGCCGGATGAGGGTTGCTATCTCAGTATTCAAAAATTGTCTTCTTAACACCCACTCCATCAAAAGCGACCGCTGCAATATAGAAGAACAGTGCACTACCTCCTGACTGTACAAAGCTTCCTGCGAAGGCTGATAGGATAGCTGTCTTCGTTCCGAAAAGCAGCATCTCGGCTATGTAATAACCCGTTGCGGAAATGAAAAAGGAAATAATCGGAGCAAACATATTGCGCTTATTAAAAAGTGATGGCTTGCGACTAGTAAAAGGCAGTACTATCAGCATCTTAATTATCACTGTTGCTATAGTCCACATGGGAGCTGTAAGAAGATCTGCAAGTCCTCCGCCAATTGCGCCAACAAGCATTGCATAAGGTGTAGGAAGGAGTGCTGCTGCCAGGTATATTACGGTATCACCAAAGTGCACATATCCGCCATTTACGCCTACCGGTATATGAAAAATATACGCAGTAAAAATGGTTGTAAGGGCCGCAAGGACTCCAGTGTAAGCCATGAGTCTTGTCTTTGAGTTAATAGTATCTTTTTTCATAGTGTCTCTCCTCCTTTTGTTTTGTTAAAATCCCCATAGATTTCTGTTATGACGTAATAGCCAAAAAAACAAGTTACGTCAATGTGATTCATTTAGGCACAAATTGGGTTAAATTACTTAATATCAGTCCAAAAATGAGAATCCATCAGAGCCTTCTCAAAACCGGTTCCGTATTTTCCATCCTCTTCCTTTGTCACTGATATTGCTTTATTTATAAACTCAGTAGTTGCAAATACTGCGTCCGTTATGCTTTTTCCATTCAGAACATTTCCAAGAAGTGATGCTGCAAAAAGATCTCCTGTTCCGGAATAGCTGCGACCGTTGTAGCTGCACTCCACCATCTCAGTCCCACCTTCATGGACTACCAGATTACACAGCTTATCTCCCTCTGAAAAAATACCGGTAACCACTACGCTTTGCTTATCATCAGCTCTCACCTTATTTGCTATGTTCTCGATTTTCTTAAGGTGATTTCCCTTAGCGGTATCCCTGACTACCTGCGCTGCATCAACTCCCGCAAGAATGCATAATTCTGTGAGATTAGGGGTAATAATGTCTGCTATGGATACCATCTTTTTTATCCTGGAAAGAAGTCCGTCGGAATAGTTTGAGTAACACTCTCCGCCATCTCCCATGACAGGATCCACCAGCAAAACAGTGCCCTTTTTATTGAAGTGCTGTACAAATTCAAAGACGTAATCCGCTTCTCTTTCGTAAGGAATGTACCCTGTCAGAATTCCATCAAACTCCGCCTCCATTTTTTTCCATTCGTCTGTACAATGTCTTACCATGTCCTTGGTATCATGCATGTAAAATGATGGAAATCCTGTCTGTGCCGTAAAAAGTGCTGTCGGTACCGGATTGACCTCTACCCCCATGGATGACAGAACTGCAATATCTGCTATAAGCGAGCACTTTCCAAATCCTGATAAATCATTAATCGCTGCAACTTTCATATCTTCTGAATGTCTCCCGTTTGAATTTTTATCAATTAACTTATGTGCCACTATACAGCATTTCTGATTATATAAATATAATCACTTTTGATACTTTTTATATAACCATTTTTCTGTGTAAATTTCACATTGTTTATTTTACATTTACCCTATAGAATAATAGGTGAATATATTTTCATTACAACCTGCTTTAAACTTGTGGAATAATAATCCACAAGTGTTCACAGTAATAATTCATGGAGGTTATTATGTTTTCTACAAAAGGAAGATATGCTCTTAGAATCATGATTGATCTGGCGCAACAGCAGTCCGAAGAGCTAGTACCATTAAAAGATACCGCCGAAAGAATTGGCGTTTCAAAAAAATATCTTGAAATAATTGCAAAGGACCTGGTAAAAGCAAAACTGATTTCTGCCACAAGCGGAAAGCATGGCGGCTATGCCCTTACCAGATCCCCTGAAAATTACACTGTCGGTGAGATTATTGAAATTATGGAAGGCCCCATCGCTCCTATAGCCTGCCTTCTTCCCGATGCCGAGGAATGTCCTCGCGTTGAGTCCTGCCCTACGCTTCCTATGTGGAAGGAATTTGCACAGATAGAGCATGATTTCTTCTTTGGGAAGAAGCTGAGTGACTTGGTTCATTCATAAGCGAAGGTCTTCAAAAACCTCTTTGCTCTCTCAGTCTCAGGCTCCTCAAAAAACTTCTTAACATCCCGTGTCTCCTCTACAATCTCTCCCTGGTCGAAGAACACAATTCTGTCTGCGACAGCCTTTGCAAAAGCCATCTCATGTGTAACAATGATCATAGTGGAGCCTGCCTTCGCAAGGTCAAGCATTGTCTGCAAAACCTCATGCACCATCTCAGGATCAAGGGCTGCAGTTACCTCATCAAAAAGCAGAACATCAGGATGCATCAGCAGTGCTCGCACAATGGCAACTCTCTGCTTCTGTCCTCCTGAGAGCTGTCTTGGATAATAATCCTTTTTGTCTGCCAGTCCAACCTTATCAAGAAGCTCAAGCGCCTCTCTTATGGCATCGTCCTTTATCCTCTTTTGAACCTTAATAGGCGCAAGTATAGCATTTTCAAGCACAGTCTTATGCGGAAAAAGATCATAGGACTGGAACACCATACCAATCTTCTGTCTGATGTTCACTATATCTTTCTTATCAGGTTCAACAGGAAGTCCGTCCACTGTTATGACTCCGTCCTGAATCTCCTCAAGACCATTAAGACAGCGCAGAAAAGTACTCTTACCGCATCCTGAAGGACCGATTATAACAACAACCTCGCCCTTTTTCACAGACATATTTATATCCTTAAGTACAACGTTTCTTCCGTATTCTTTATGTAAATGTTTTACTTTAACGAGCTCGCTCATCTTACGCCCACCTTTTTTCAAGTTTTACTGCAAATCTGCTTACCGGCCAGCACACAAGGAAATACAACAGGAAAACAACTGCGAACACCCCGAAAGCTGCATTGGGTGATGCTTTTCTGTTTGCCTCGATAATCTGCTGTGCCACTTTTAATACTTCAACAATTCCAATCATCATCACAAGAGAGGTAGTCTTCACCATTCTTGTAACAAGATTTATGGAAAGCGGAAGAAGTCTTCTTATTGTCTGCGGAAAAATTATAAAAAAATGTACCTGAAAATCATCCATACCCAGAGCATATGCCGAGTCATACTGAATTCTCGGTATACTTTTTATAGATCCCCTTACAAGGTCTCCCATCTCTGCGGTACCCCAGAATACAAATACAATAATCGCAGATAGCTCTGCAGAAATATTCATGCCAAACACTCTGGTTGTCCCAAAATAGACAATAAACAGTAAAACCATCTGAGGCATTATCCTCACTATCTCAAGATAAACTCTAAAGAAAAGTCTTACCGGTTTATTCTCTGAAGTCATCAGCACCCCGACGATAAGACCGAGTACAATACTTATCGCAACGGAAATAAGACTGATTTCCACTGATACCCAGAGTCCCTTCAGGAGTCTTATCATGTTTGTGCCTTTAAAAAGCACATCAATCCCCAAACTCTGCATAGCGCACTCTCCTCTCAATTATTGATCCCAGGATTGATACAGGAAGAAGCATCACCAGGTAGTAAATAACAAGTAAGAACAGACACTCAATAGTCTTTGCATACATTCCTATAAGATCCTTAGCTGTGAACATGAGATCCATCAGACTTATGGTTGAAAAAACCGAGGTCTCCTTTAACAGGAAAATCACGTTTGCCATAATTCCCGGCATACTTACCGAAAATGCCTGAGGGAGAATTATATTCCAGAAAACCTGAGACTCCGTCATTCCAAGAGAAAGAGCACTCTCACTCTGCACCTTTGCTATAGATTCAAGACCACTTCGCATGGTCTCAATCATATATGCTCCGCCGATAAGTCCAAGTCCCAAAACACCACAAACCTCCGCTGATATCCTGATTCCAAGCTTCGGTAGTGCAAAGTAGATAAAGAAAAGCTGGACCAGCAGCGGAGTATTTCTGAAAAGTTCTATGTATATTGCCAGTATTTTTCTAAGACCCGGAACCTTAAAATAGATGGCTGCTGCCCCCGACAGCCCAATGGCGAAGGCTGTCAGGATACCAAGCACACCGATTTTAACAGTAAGGAGTAGTGCTTCATTATAAAGAGGTATATATGACTCAAGCACATTCAAATCCATAATTACTGAACCTTACCACCCTCTACTACAAGAGTGTTCTCATAATCTGCTCCATAGGTATCAAGAAGTGTTGCCTCATAATCCTTGTGGAAGAAATTCTCGTTACCGATTGTCTCAATCTCATCGTTAAGCCATGTAAGAAGTGTATCGTTGCCCTTAGTTACAGCAGGTGCGATTGTATCTGCATCACCAAGTGAAGGAATTCCTACAGTGTAGCCCTCGTTCTCAAGTGAAAATGCAATAACCTCTGTGTTATCGTTTGCCCATGCAACGCCGTTGCCGTTTTCAAAGGCGGTCTTCGCCTCTGCGTATGCATCGTACTTCTGGAGCTTGATGTCGGGATAATTCTTCTCAAGATAGGTCTCAGCCGTTGTACCGGATATAACAATGATCTGATCATCAGCACCTACTGAATCAAGACTCTCAACCACATTATCTGAAGGTGATACAACACCGAGCGCTACATTCATGTAAGGAAGTGCGAAGTCAACCTCCTGCGCTCTTTCCTCGGTCACAGTGAAATTTGCAAGAATAATATCAACCTTGCCTGTCTGTAGATACTCGATTCTGTTTGCAGCTTCTGTTGAAACATAGTTGATATCTACACCCAGATCCTCACCAATCTTCTCAGCAAAATATACATCATATCCTGCATACTCACCATTTTCATCAACGTATCCAAAAGGACTCTTGTCTGAAAATACTCCGATGTTGATTGTTCCGCTCTCCTTGATCTCATCAAGAGTTCTATAAACTGTATTTGTATCAGCTTCGTCCGCATTTGTCTCAGATGCCTGAACTTCATCAGCCTTAGCTGTTTCATCATCTGCTATAGTTGTCCCAGCTGTGTCAGCAGCTGCACTCTCTTCCTTTGCTCCGCAACCTGCAAGTGAAGCTCCGATAAGTGCTGTTGAAACTAAAAGTGTTCCCATTTTTGTCAATAAATTCTTTTTCATAATTAAATTCTCCTCTCTTTCCAAAGCTTCTTTTTCCGGCGCTTGCCTCTTGCTTTGTTGTTTGCTTTTTCATGAAATGATGATACAATCTATTTACCTACTATGTCAATATGCTTTACGATAAGCTTTTGTTTTCACTTGCTATAAGCAATCCGTAATCCAAAAGCTACAGAAGGTACTATATCCTATATATAGATTTATAGGAAAAAGAAGTTTTGAATAAGGAGGAGACCTATGTTTTCAACAAAAGGACGCTATGCCCTGAGAGTCATGATCGACCTCGCTCAGCAGAACAGTCCGGACTATATACCTCTTAAAGACATCGCCGACAGGCAGGATATTTCCAAGAAATATCTGGAAATAATTGCAAAGGAGATGGTAAAGGGAGGACTTATAATCGGTGCCAGTGGAAAACACGGTGGTTATAAGCTGCTGAGAAGTCCTTCGGAATATTCAATTGGGGAAATAATAGAACTTATGGAAGGCACCTTTTCTCCGGTTGTCTGTCTCGAGGATAACGCTGAGGAGTGCCCCAGAAAGGATAAATGCAGGACCATATCCATGTGGACGGAATTCTATGCTCTTGAGAAGAACTTTTTCTATGAAAAAAAATTAAGCGATCTGCTATGATGCAGGTCGCTTATTTGCTATTACAGAGAACTTGCTGCGATATCTGTTGCCGAATCCCTCCGTACTGATGTATCCTAGAAAAGGTATTTTTTATTGGGAGGTTATTTTGAAATGTTTTTGAAGAATTACTTTGCAAAAGTGGGTGCAAGAAGAACGCTTATCGGAGTTATAATCGGCAATATCTTCGTAGGACTCGGCGTCGGGATTTTCAAGCTTTCCATGATGGGAAACGATCCCTTTGACGGAATGAATATGGCACTTGCCGATGTTACGGGCATCTATTATCCGGTATTACAGATCATTGTCAATCTGCTTTTGTTTGTCGTTCAGCTGATATGGGGCAGGAAGCTTATTGGTTTCGGAACCGTGATTAATGCATTTTTCCTTGGATACATCGCTACATTTTTCTACAATCTGCTGTTCGGATTTGTAGGTGAACCTCAGGGATTTTTGCTCAGACTATTCATAGTGTTCCTGGGAGTGCTTGCAATATCGCTTGGGCTGTCACTTTATCAGACAGCTGACCTTGGTGTTGCACCTTACGATGCGCTTGCCCTGATTATTAATGAAAAGTTCCCAAAGATTCAGTATTTCTTTGCCAGAATCATGTGTGACGCTGCCTGCGCACTTATTTGCTTCCTTGCAGGTGGAATCGTCGGTATTGGCACTCTGGTTTCAGCCTTCGGCTTTGGACCGTTTATACAATTCTTTAATAAAACCGTATCAGAAAAGGTACTGCGATAAAAGCAGTACCTTTCATTTTCTACTTTGATACTTCATCCAAAATAGCATCTATAATCTCCGGATTATTATATTCCCTGGAAACTTTTCCGAATGTCATTGCAAAGGAAAAATTGTCAGCCATACATTCCTCGGGATCAGTTACATAATCGGTATTTCTTCCAAACAAATCCCAGAAATTTGACGCCTCATCTATCGTATAATACTTGTCACTCCCGTCTGTAGGTACAAGTACTCCTTCCATACAGTCAAAAAAACTGTCTCCCTCCTTTTCAAAAGGCTTCGTTGCTATAAGGACCATGTAACAGTCAATCATTTCTCCATCTATATTAAATGTTGCATATGCATTGTGATGTTCCACATCCGGATTTGATATATAAATCTCATAAACTGATGGTGGAAGTTCAAAATCCTTATCCTGAACAGTAAATCCTATAATACCGTACATTTTCTTTCTAAAATCAGGATTACTTCTTGTCAGACAGTGAAACAATTCATGCCATATCATATATTTACCGTCAATATAATATTCAACATTATCAGAACATATAGCATCCACCCACTCCTGTGCTATATAAATCTGTGTTCCATGAGTATATGCTCCGCTGTCGCTCTCCTCTTTCTGCGTTGATTTAATAAATGTAACCTCATCAAGATGTGGTATAGTGTAATGATTTTTTTTAAGATCATTCTCTATTTCTTCCATAATTTTATCTATGCCTTTTTTCTCATCATCAGTAAAATCCATCATCTGCTCTGCGCCAAACACTACCAATTCTGCCTCTGAGCCATTAATATCCTGGGTTTTATACTGAATGTCACGAGGTCCTATGCCATTAAAATAATCCATATTTGAGCGATAGCAGTCCATCGCTTCTTTCCTGTCAGCAAAATGATATGGGATTGCTTTTGAGGATGAACACCCTGCAATAAGAAAACAAGTAATTGCAAAAGCAGTTAATAAAAATTTTCTCATAAAACAATACCCCTTTCTTTTAAATATCCTCGCGGAGTTTTTCATTTTATAGGAATTTCCTCGTATGAAAGAACAAAGAGTCGCTCGCGACTCTTTGCGCGCTGGTGCGCGCAAGCTTTAGCTTGCAAAATTCATCTGCGCACCAGTCGCATCCATAGCGGAGCGCTTTTTATTCAATAGGAAATCCGAAGGAATTTCCTATTGAATAAAAAATCCCCGGTATACCTCAAATTCATTGGGATATACCGGGGCTATTAACTTCACTTATGACTTGAAGAACTGCATCTCTTCATTAAGCTGTTCGGCGATATCCTTTAGTGAAGATGCTGATCCTGCAAGGGTTGTAACCGTTGCGGAAAGCTCCTGCATGGATGCACCTGTCTCCTGTGAAGAAGCTGCATTCTCCTCTGATATAGCAGATAGAGCACTCATGGTATCTACAACAGCATTCTTGGAATTCTCACAGGTGTCAGCACCCTGGCTGATAAGCTGAACGCCGCCAACAGTACTTCCAATATCCTCTAACATTCCGTTAACTGCTGTAAGTGTATCTCCAAGAGCCGTCTGCTGATCAATGTTGCCCTGGCGAACATCTTCTGCCGCATCAACCGCTGCCTTAGCCTGAGTAAGCAGTGATTCCATCTCAACCTTTATATCATCTGCAAGCTGCTTTGAATTCTCAGCAAGCTGTCCGATCTCTTCAGCAACAACCGCAAAGCCTTTTCCTGCTTCACCGGCTCTTGCTGCCTCGATTGAAGCATTAAGTGAAAGGAGGTTAGTCTGTGTAGCAATGGATGTAATGCCTTCAACCTTGGTACTGATGTTGGTAACAGCTTCCTGTGTTGCCTGAATGGTCTGGGATATCTCATCAATCTTAGCCGTCATCTCCTGAGAGGAATCCTGAAGAGAAGCAAGCGATCTGCTGGATATCTCCGAAGCTTCCTTCATCTTGCCGGCTGTAGTTGACAGATTACCGGTTGAAGTCTGCACATCGTTTACGGCATCGCCGATGAGTCCGACATTTTCAGATGCGGACTGAATCTCATCAGCCTGCTGTGTTGCACCTGATGCAATCTCCTGAACGGCATTGGATACATCTTCCGCTGTCTGTGATATCTGGTTAGCCATATCTGAAAGCTCTTCCGATGATGATCCTACGGCAAGCGCAGAATCCTTTATCTTTGTAACGATGTCATCGAGCTTGTCAATTACATCATTTGTAGCTTCAGTCATCAGTCCGAACTCGTCGGTTCTCTTCTTAACACCTGTTATTCTTACAAATTCGCCTTCTCTTAATTTAGAGAGAGAGTGCGCAACGACTGCAACAGCATTAGCAATACCGGTTGCCTGATAAATAATAATGCTGGTTGTAAGAACAATTGCTACAATACATAGGATGATGGAGATATACATCATCGTATTTACTGACTTAACAATCTCATCCTCAGTAATTGTAAGGCCTACCTTCCAGGTCATACTGGGAACCTTATCCCAGAAAAGAAGTCTTTTTGAACCTTCCCAGGTAAAATCGCCACTGCCTGAATCTGAAGCTGTAACCTTAGTCACATACTCACCCAGCTCTGTAGATTCGGTGATATTCATTCCGTTCTTACAAGCATCTTCAAATGCAGGGTGATAGATGTAATTTCCATTTCCATCAATAAGGAAAAGTGTTCCGGTCTGTCCAACGCTTATTGATCCTATCTGATCATTTATTGCACCCAGCATGATATCAACCGTAACGCATCCGATATATGTGCCATCAAGTGTCTTAATAGGCGCTGAGCAGGATGCCATAACCATTCCTGATGATGAATCATAGTAAGGATCTGTTATGGTTGCCTGAGGAAGGCTCTTTGCATTTGTATAATATTCCTGTGAAAAATAGTTATAGTCTGCATTTGAATAATCCCAGGTAAGTATGGGATCCTTTCCATCCCAATTTCCTGATGAATCAGTATTCTTGTACCAATAAGGTCCATAGTATTCTGATTCTGTGTCAAAAACATAGGGTTCAAACCACAAACCTGCACCAAGAACAAGGTCATCACTTTCAACAACCTCAGTAAGAGCATAACCATAGTCATCTACACTCGCAGAATGATAGGTACCGGCAACCATTCTGGCTATGGTATCAGCCTGCGCACGAATATCTTTAAGCTCGGCTGATATATAGTTCGTGTGCTCGCCAAGGGTTGCTGCCATCTCGCTGTTGGATCTTTCCATTATGATATTTCTGCTGACAATAGTGGTTATTGCAGTCAGAGCAATCAACAGAATTGCAACAATAGGAACAATAAACAGAATCAGTTTGGCTTTGATACTCATGCCTTCAAGCTTCAAAGCATTATCTTTTTTGTTTCTTTCGTCTGCCATATTAACCTCCTTAGAGTGCATAGTTCTCATAAGAATATAATATGACTTTTATGTATATTCGTTTATAAATTAATTCTTAAACATTTGTAAAAAGATGATTTATTTATCTTCGGGATAATCACTATCATCATAATATTCTTCCTCCCCCAGACGTTCATCCTCTTTAGGAAGCTCCTTCTCTCTGGCTACAAACTTCATTATGTGGCTGTGATGAATCACAAATACTGCAGCAAGCAGGAACAAATGAGTATAGAAAACGCCGACAATATAATAATTTCTTTCAAGAAGGAACCCTGCCTTAAAGCCAAAAAAGCACATTCCACCGCAAAGTGCCACGCAAAGAACAAGCATGGGAAGCTTTATAAACGCATTCTTGATCGCCACTAGAAAATCCATAAATGAAGCATCAAAATACACAAATCTACCCACCATAAGTCCCAGATAATACATCATTACCGGACTGTATTCACTCTCATCACCGATAAGATTAAGATATATCAAAATGATGATCGCATAGAACATTCCCAGCATTCTTACCGCTGCCTTTTCCTCCTTGGCAAGTCTGCCAAGAGGAATTATGAAAGTATCAAGAATTGTGTTAAATACGATTGATAAACAGATAAGAAGCAGCAGTGCAAAATCTTTTCCTTCACTCCAGATATGATAGAAGGTTCCGGTTATCATTCCTGAGTGACCCGCCCCTGCCTGCATCAGTGAATAGACGTGATTAAATACAACATATGCACATGCAAAGGACATAACCGAAGTTCCCGAAATTATCATTTCGTAAAAAAGCTGGATGTACTTATGAAACTTACCCGGAACGGCATATTTTCTCTCACTTCTTGGCATGAAGGATGCAGAAATTTCGGCTCCTCCAAGCAGTAAAAAATCGCAAACAAGTAATCCCAGAAGTCCCACAGCAAAAAACAAAAGTTTCTGAATCCAGGTAAAATCCGGGTTTAAGTACGCATCTATAGTCATAGTGTAGTTGTCTCCTTATTTTGTTCCCCTCATCCGCCCCTTCGGGGCACCTGTCTACGCTCCGCTTCGGTCCGCGCAAAGCAATCGTCCACTTGACGATTTGCGCCCCCAAGGGGAAGGCTTTAAAGGATAAGTCTTTAGTTTACTCTAAATCTGTACACCCTCGTCTCATAGGGTCTGTACATGCCATGGCGGACGGCATAAGTGCAAAGCTCACTTCTCATAAGGTCATGATGATACTGCTTCCTGTCAGAATAGTTACACAGCATGAGCTGTCCCTTTTTCCCAATGTATTTGTCGGGAATGCTGACCTTCACAGGGAACCTTGAAAATGAGCAGATTATGAGATAGCTTGTCTTACCGAGTGTACGTTCATACATATATATATTTGCGTCTTTTGGATTATACTCCTTATAATCACCATATAAAAGTGCATTGGAGCTTTTTCTTAATGCAAGGCATTTTCTGTAAAAATTCAGAATGCTAAACTTATCCTTCTCCTGCGCTGCAACATTGATCTTTTTGTAATTCGGATTTACATAAAACCATGGTCTGACCTTTGAAAATCCGGCGTACTTTGAATCATTCCACTGCACCGGAGTTCGCGCGGAATCCCTGCTTGATAAATGGATCCTTTTTAGCCTCTTTTCCTTTGTATCCTTCAAATGATATGTGTGGTAATTGGTCTTACTGGACACATCCACATATTTGTCGATTGAATTCAGGCGGATATTGGTCATCCCGATTTCCTGTCCCTGATATATGAAAGGTGTCCCCTGCAGGAAGAGATAACATGCCGCAAGCATGGTTCCACTTTCTCTGTGATAATGTTCACTTCCGTAACGGCTGATGATTCTTGGATGATCATGATTTTCAAGATACAGACTGTTCCAGGCTTTACCTGCCAGAGCTGTCTGCCACTTGGTAAATGCCTTTTTTAGCTTTATAAGTGAAAACGGCCTATGAATATACTCCGTATAAACGCAGTCAGCCATCATGTGGTCAAAGGAAATCATCATATCCAGGGACTTGTTTTCACCTGTGAGATACTTCAGGGCAGAGTTCACTGTAGTCATAGGTCCCTCGCCTATCTGAAAACAGTCATATTCCTTACACACAGCTCTGAACTCAGCCAGATATTCGTGAATATGCGGACCATCCTTATAGTAAGGCATTCCATTAACAGCAGGTAAAAATGGAAGGCCGTTGGGAAGTCCTTCCTTTTTGGAAATAAAATTTATGACATCCTCCCTGAATCCATCTACGCCCATATCCAGCCAGAAGCGCATAATTGACTTTACTTCCTCACGCACTTTGGGGTTATCCATATTCAGGTCGGGCTGTTTTTTTGCAAAAATATGAAGGTAGTATTGCCCTCTCTGTTCATCGTATTCCCAGGCTTTTCCTTCAAACAGACTATCCCAGTTATTGGGCTTATCTCTCCAGATATAATAATCACTGTAGGGATTATCCTTACCTTTCCTGCTTTCGATAAACCAGGGATGCTCGTCCGAGGTATGATTCACTACCAGGTCCATGATGACCTTAAGTCCCAGTTCATGTGCTTTACCCAGCACTTTTTTAAACTGATCCAGCGTACCGTAATCAGGATGGATATCCTTGTAATCAGAGATGTCGTAGCCGTAGTCCGCATTGGGAGACGGGTAAAGCGGTGAAAACCAGATGCCATCCACTCCAAGGGATTTCACATATGGCAGCTTGTCGTAAACGCCGTAGAGATCACCTATACCGTCGCCATTTCCATCAGCAAAGCTTCTTACCCAGATTTGGTAAAAAGCCATTCGTTTATACCAGTCTTGTTCCATAATCGTTACCCGTACTAGTCCATCTTCATTCCATTGATACTTATGTCCAGGCCTTCGCGGACGCTTTGTCCTGCGAATTCGATGCCCTTTTTAACATTCTTCTTCACACTGTTGGTGGCGTTTTCCGTCAGCTCTTTTGCACTCTCACCAAATTCCCTTACACCCTCGGGGATGCTCTCCTTAAATTCCTCTTTAAAATCCTGAAGGTCTTCCATGAAGTCCTCCTTGAAATCCTCGAAGTTCTCTTTCATGCCGCCATAGATATTTCGTGGGATATCAAAAATATGGTTTGTGCCTTTAACTATCATGGATGCAGATTCAAGCAGGTAATCGGAGCTCTGCTTTTTTCTTCGTGCAATTGTTCCATCCGCAACCAGATCCCTTATAACGCCGTATCTCTCATAGGCTGTGTGAACTGCATCTTCCCAGGATATGTAAATTTCATCCATTGCATGCTGTCCAACATCATGTACAGCATTTAAATCCTTCGAAACCTCTTTCAATAAAGCTGCCATGGATTCGGCATTCTCATCTATCATATATCCGTTTCTTGCATGAGTGATTCCCTCTGCGGCACAGGAATTTTTAATCAAAACACTGCCCAGTCCGCATGCTGCTGCCTCACGAACAACTATACCGTTAGTGTCATAGACTGAAGGGAACAGGAACAGATCCGCTCTGGTATTCCATGCGCGAAGCTTTTCCCTGTCATGTTCAGGTCCTGCAAAAATCACCTTTCCTGACATGCTGTCCAGACCCGCTACAGTTACCAGCTTTTTATTCTTACCATCTATGAAAACATCTATTCCGCTTTGTGATGCATCAGTTTCTTCCGTAACTATATCAGTGGTGATACCATAGTTTTTCACCTTTTCCTGCATTTCTAAGGCATCGGCGCCTCCTCCGATAAATACCATGCGATAATCAACGCCCTCTTCGGATAGTTTTTTCATAGCATCTATAATTATGGGCAGTCCCTTGTATTTCATCATTCTTCCCACGAAAAGGAAAACGGGAACACCTTCGGGAAGGTCAAACTTCTCTGTAACCTCCCTCACCTTATCTGCCGCGATTCTGCCCTTGGGGAAATCTACGCCATTATTCATGACATGATACTCTCCTTCATACCCAAGGGACTTAAGATTTTCACCTGCACCCTCGGAAACAACCCAGACCTCATCACAGGCAGAGATATTACCAACCATTACCCTTATGGTCTCATTTTTCAAAAGACCTTGTCCAACTGCCATTTCTATATCCACATCGAACTTGGTGTGATATGTGAAAACAATTGGTGCGCCTGTCTCATTCTGCAGTATTCTTGCCATTATTGTTGAGGATGCAGGACAGTGCGTGTGAATAATATCAGGGCCAAACTCTGCCATCTGTGTAATCTCACGCATTGCAAGCGGATTTCCTGTCCTGTATCCCTTTACAAATTCCGTGGTATCAATGCTGCTGTATGGTATAACTTTATAAGGATAACCTTCATAATTCGCATCCGGATATCTGGGAGTTCCGACAACAACTCCTGCATGAATATCCTCAGAGAGAATTTTTCCATAATTCATCACTACGTTTGCGACACCATCTATGACTGGTGGAAACGAATCATTAAGCAAGCAAATATTCATCGCTATCTCCTTCAAAAATCATTGATTTCAAGCCATTTGCAGAACACTACACCCATAGATGTGGTATAATGAACTACGTGTGATATACATAATGTATAATATATCATTCATATTATAGCAGATAAATTTATAATGTATGCGGAGGAATGAAATAGTGAGTTTTACTGTCTTTGCAGACGGCTGTGCCAACCTTCCCAAGAAGCTTTTGGACGGCATAAGTCTGTTACCTTGTGGCTATCTTGTAAATGATGAGCCTGTAACCTATACAGGTGACATTGAAGATTTTGATGGTCACGCTTACTACGAAGGTCTTAAAAATGGGGATAAAGTTAAGACCAGTCTACTTAACACAGCTTTATTTTTAGAGTATTTTACGCCACTTGCAAGTAAGGGCGAGGACATTATATACATCGCAATGAGCTCAGGAATAAGCGGAACCTACAACGCAGCAATTGCTGCTGCCACAGAGCTCATGGAGGAATATCCTGACAGTTTCATTCACATTGTTGACTCTCATGGATGCGGATTTGGCAATGGAATTCTTGCACTTAAGGCGGCTCAGTTAAACCGCGATGGCGTAGATGCAAAAGAGGCTGCTAAGATTCTTGATGAAGCCGTACCTCACGCTTGCCAGTATTTCACAGTCGATGACTTAAACTTTCTTAAGAACACCGGACGTGTAAGCGGAGTTACAGCACAGATTGGTACAATTCTCAATATTAAACCTATCTTGTTCGGCGACAGTACAGGTCATATCATTTCATGTGATAAAGTAAGAGGTCGTAAGAATGCAATAAAGACGATCATTGCAAAATATGCTGAAAAGCGAATGGATACAGATGATCAGACTGTTTGCATCTCTCATGGAGATTGCATAGAAGATGCCAATAAGCTGGCTGAGATGGTGAAGGAAATAAATCCTGCTGCCAATATTACAATTTGTCAGCACGAGCCTTTTTCAGGTGCCCATGTCGGTCCCGGAATGCTTGGGCTGTTCTTCTGGGGGAAGGAGCGGTAAGACTTCCCCTCATCCGGCGCTCCGCGCCGGATGAGAGGAAGCTTTTTTATTTTCTCCGCCTTCTCCTTCTGGCAAGTATCTTAAGTCCTATATTTCTCAGTATCAAAAATCCACTGACTATCATAGCAAACGAAAATCCAACTGCCCCAAGGACAGGTATCCCGAAAATCCTGGGCTCCATTGTAGTCGTACACATGACGCTGGATGCAATAAGAAGCGCAGCTACTCCAAGTCCGATAACCATATTTCTTATTGAAGAATATATCAGCTCATCAAATTCCTTGGACGGATTTAAGTTTATAGTAACCTTACTCTGACCGGCAAGATACTCCTTCATAACCTGATTGGCAAGTGCGGGTATCTCTATGCCTCTGTCAGCTGCGCGATACAGAGCCCTGCCATATTTTGAAAATTCATCGCGAATATCCAGGTTCTGAATAAAATCATCGGTAATTCTTGACGTAGCTATCTGCATCATGTTGATATCAGGGCTTATTGTGGCAAGTACTCCCTGCACATGGGCAAGTCCTCTGCATAGCATAGTCATACCATGGGGAAGAGCTATGCCATTTTCCTTCATTATATCCATGAGACACTGAAGAGCACCAGCAATATCAAGACTTCCGAAAGCAACCGACCCATACTGATCAAGGAAGCTTTTTATCTCAGTATAGAGCTTATCCCTGTTGGGTGTTCCCCTGACATCTCCCAGATCAATAATCGCATTTACCGTCGCCTGAATATCATGCATGGCAATACTACGAACACCCCTGACCATGAGTCTTCTGTCTCTGTCCGATAACCTTCCCATCATTCCCATGTCGATCCAGACAATCTTGCCACCGGAAATCTTTACATTCCCGGGATGAGGATCCGCATGAAAAAATCCATCATCCATCACCTGCTTGATAAAGCTGTTGACGAATTTTTCTCCAATCTCATCAAGGTCATAGCCATGAGCCACAAGATACTCCACATCATCTATCGAGCATCCATCCACAAATTCCATAACAAGAACCTTGTCCGTCGTGTACTCTAGATACATATTGGGACAATCCACATATTTGATGTCCTTGTTATTTTTCTTAAACTCAGCGATATTGCAGGCTTCTTTTAAAAAGTCCATTTCTTCTCTGGCAACGGTCCACATCTCATCAAGAACCATATCCAGATCTACGATGTTCTTCAGATCACCAACGGGAGGCATCAGCTTAACTAATCTGTGTAAGAGGCTTATGTCCCTGGACATAATGTCAAAAACACCCTTGCGCTGAACCTTTACGATAACATTTATGCTTTTCCCGTCTTCGGTTTTCTTCTTCAGCCTTGCCTTGTGAACCTGCGCGATAGATGCTGCACCAAGAGCCTTTTCATTAATCCGCTCAAAGACCTCCGTATAGGGACATCCGTATGATTCCTCTATAATCTCTTTTACCTCTGAAAAAGGCATAGGCGGAACATCAAAATTAAGCTTGGCCAATTCATCACAATAGCGCTTCGGCAATATGTCTGAATGCATAGACATAATCTGCCCAAGCTTGATGTAGGTTGGACCAAGCTCTTCTAAAATAATTCTGAGTTTTTCAGGTGAAATACCCCTGGTAATCTTGTTCCTTGCAAGCACCCCTCGTATTTCCTTAAACCTGGCTTTATCCTCAGCATTTCTTATTTTGCCATCATAAACAGGCTGTCCCTCGGCTGCAGCCTTTTCAGCTTCAGCCTTATCAGCCTGCGCGTCGGCCATCTTTCTTACAGTGCCGACAATCCCCTTTAAATCTGTCATTCTTTACTCTCAGCAGCAGCAATAAGTTCCTTGAGCTTGGAAAGCTCCTCGGATGAAAGACCCTCAACAACCTTAGACAAATCCTTTTCTCCGTTGTCCTTTTTGCCTGCATTCTCCTTAACAGTGCGCTTCAGTTCCTGATTCAGGGCCTTACCCTGTTCAACAGTAATCTCACCCTTTTCGACCATCTCTTCAAGAATTTCTCCGGCCTTCTCAGCAGTGAGCGCTACCGCACCTACGCCTGCAAGTAGAATTTTTTTAAGTCCATCTGTAAGATTATCCATGTGTCACCCTCCTAAGAAATTGTTTCTATTAGCACATTCCCCACCCGAAAGCTGTGCTGACATCTGTCGCATCCCACTTCCGAGCTAATAAGGCAATGATAGCTTCAAAATAAAAACTGCCACAGCTTTGGAAAAAAAATGATTCCACCCATGATCGCTGCGAAAATCGCGCTTACTAAAACTGCTCCGGCAGCAGCATCTTTCGCTTTTTTAGCAAGAGGACGCTTCTCTTCGGTAACAAGATCCACCACCGCTTCTATAGCTGTGTTAACAAGCTCAAGACTTAGTACAATAGAAAAAAGAAGCATACACAAAAACCACTCCGAGAGTGATATTTTGAGTATAATGCCAAACATCACCACAAGCACAGCAACAAGACAGTGAATCTGCATATTCCGTTCATGGAATATAGTCGCAAAAATTCCCTCAAATGCGTACCTGAAACTTTTATATAGTTTGTTCTTTTTTGGTGATTTATTATCCATATAAGAATAGTATATAGCCATTCCTGCTATTATTCCATAGCTTTCTGTTTCCCTTCCGAAAAACAGAATCTATAGTTTATAGCCCAAGCTCTTTACGCGTTTCTTCCAAAGCCTTCCTCATGCTTTCATTCCTTGTCGGAAATTCGAACATCTTATATAAATAGCCCTGCGTCTTAGCTAATTCCAGGCTTTTGGGGTAGACAAGTTCAAATACCAGTGCGATGTGACCTATCAGATGCTCTGCGGGAGTTTCCATAATATCGCGACTGATAGCCAGATGGTCTCTCACTTGTTCCATAACCTTTTCAGATACTCCTGATGTCAGAAGCACATCACTCGTGACATTGTAGATTTCTTCCATAGGAGTTTCCACATTTACCCTGAGGATATCTACTTTATCCGCATCTCGAAGGATATTGCAGAACGTCAGCGTTTTCCCCGTAACCGACTCATCTATTCTGTATTTATTGTGCTGTCTGATCACTGTCTCCATCTCTTTATCTGCGGATCTGTCATCTGTATAGCCAGCTGCAAGATCATCCTCTCCAAAAAGAAGATCCGCTCCAAACTCTGCATGATCCACAGATTCGGAATCAATAAAAGTATTATATCTTTTTACCTGCTCAAACCTTCCAACATCATGAAGCATTCCGGACAACCATGCAAATTCTATGTCGTCCTCCGAAAGGTCAATTGACCTTGCTATCTGTTCGCAGTTATCCGCTACGCGATATGTATGAGCTATTTTCAGCGCGATCTTTGTATCACTCGGATCGTATTTTCTTGTGTATGAAGCAAACTGCTCCCGCACTCTCTGTCTATCAATCTGCATCGTATATTATTCCTTTAGTCCTCGATAACTGAATACTGCATCAGCTCATATTTAAGCCTTGTTCCTTCTGATATGCCCTCAGGCAAAAGAGCTCTTGCAACAAGCTTAAGATCATCGGAGTCTATATCTGTCCTCCGAAGATTTGCATAATCGCCGTCAATACTATCTACAATATAAAACCAGGTTTCCATAAAGCCTCCTATTTCTGTTTATTTAACTTATATCCTACGGCAGCTCCGACAATTCCACCCAGAATGTGGGTAAGATTTGATATGTCATCCTGTAAAAAGATTCCTTCATACACCTGCTGCCCGATAAAAACTATAGTAACCAGTATAAAGGTCAGCGAAATCTCTCCCTGCCTGAATCCTGTGAAGGATGTCATAAGAATGAATGCAAACACCACTCCACTTGCACCACAAAGTGCTGTGTTCGGGAACAGAATATTATTTACCAGTCCCGTTACCAAAGCCGTTATCAGAATAACCATTACCACTTTTTTTGAGGTGTACTTTTCCTCAAGCATAGGCCCAAGAAGCAATATATATGTTGCATTACCAATAAAATGCTGCCATCCGCTATGTCCCAGTACATGTGTGAAAAGTCTCAGATATGTAAGAGGTGATGCCCACGATGAATGATATGTCATAAACAGCATCTGATTAGTCATACCCACTGTTACAATATTCAACACCAATACTGCAAAACATATGAATATAAATCCCAGTGTAACCGGGGAATTGAAAGTAATCTTAAACTTTTTCATAAACCTAATCCTCCACTAGTATTAAAGTATGTCTTCCCTTGCTATCGTCCAAAAAGACATGCCTTACGGAATTATTAATAAACTGCCTCAATATATCTTTTCTATGTCTCCCTCGATTCCATACTCGCTCTTAAACTGAAAGAGATCCTCTGAGTTTCTTATAAGCATTACTTCCTCAAAAAATCCCGTATGAACATCCTGAAAACCGGCGACCTGCTCACCATTGCATATACTTGCCTTAATCACAGGTTTTTTATTCTCTTTATCGTATGATTTCTTAACTGTTTTCTTTTTAAAAAACATAAGTCATTATCCTCACCCGTCTACGAAAGGAGCACTGTAATCTTAGTTCAGAAGGCTCTCACATAGCCAATCTCAGTGTAGACCATTCCATGCTTCCCACGCTCAGATTTCATCAATGATATTCCCTTAACTCTCATTGTTTCCTCTGTAGCAATCTCGTACTGCACAGGAAACTCCTTATTTCCGGTCGCCCTTCTTACCAGGGTGATATGAGGCATGAACTTTTTCATGTCATACTCTATATCATTTTCAGACAGGGCTTTACGAAGACGCTTTACATAATCATAAAGAGCCTGATTCTCTTCGACATTTGCAAATACCATATCCTTAAATCGCCTTGTACCTGCAACTTTTATATTAAAGGACTTCAGAGGTACATCTCGCATTACCTCGATGACCTTTTCCGGCTCGTCATTTTCTCCAAGAAATGCCAGCGTAATGTGGAGGTTCTCCGGTCTGGTATAGCCACCTTTGATTCCTACACGCATCAGATCATCCTGCATCTCTTCGAGAGCATCCGTCATATTTTCATCCAGGACAATTGCTATAAACAGACGCATATAACTACCTCCTCTCCTCAGTCGCTATCATCATCACCCAACCCGTAATAAAGGATTTCATTATATCTGGCATTAGCCTCTTCCGCCGCCTTTTTATCTTTCCATCGGTCTATATCACTACATATGGCAAGCATCTCATCAACAATAAGTTCTGCGCTGCGAGGCTTTACATTATATAAATAAGCCATCATTCTCTGCATTGCTTTGGGACTCCCCAGCTGCCTTGCAACCTGATCTCCGAGTTCTCCCGGAAGTCCGAGACTTTCGACAGCATGCACCAGTTCATCATGATTTCTTGCCCATTCAATACGATTATCCATTTACTGCTCTTTCATTCACCAACAAGATGTACTATTTCTGCTTCATGCCCTACCGAAGGCAGAAACTTATCAAAAATATCAGAAGTTCTTATCTTCAGGCTTGATGTGTTCACACAGGGATGGCAGCCAATTACATCACCAGCCTTTACATCTTCATCAACAAGAAGTCTCACAGCCTTATCCTTGTCGTTCATCAGTCCCATTACGCTCACTGATCCGGGTTCAATATCCAGATATTTAAGCATATCATCAGCCTCAGCAAAGGAAAGCCTTGCAGAATTTATCTGACTGGACAACTCCTTTGTTTTAAATTTCTTATCACCGGGCATCAGGAGAAGATAAAACGCTGTTTTCTGCCTGTTACACAAAAACAGATTTTTGCACATTACCGTCTCCAAAGCCTCATCCACAGCCTCACAGGCCTCCATCGTCATAGCAGCTTCATGATCTACTCTCTGGTACTCTATCCCCAAACTATCCAGGAGATCATAGACACGCATTTCCCTCTCAAGCCTGTTATCTGAATTCTCCGGTCTTCCGGTAAAAATCTCCATTTTAAACTTTCCCTTTCCACTCCTTTGCCATAGAAACTGTATCTATTAGCGTATTAAAAAATCATTTTACAGGTACACAATGCTTATCATTAATATCACAAACCTTCTGAACACGTCTGCGATATTTCTCTTCCATCAGAGGCTCCGTTGTAAGCCATGTCTTAACTACTTCCATAGCCATAAGGCCGCCGATAATCTTTGCTCCAAGGCAGAGAATATTAGAATCGGTATGCTGCCTTGCCAGCGTAGCGCATAACGGATCCTGACATACTGCTGCATAGCAGCCATTTATTTTGTTAGCTATAAGTGCACTGCCATATCCTACTCCATCACAGAAGATTCCTCTTTCACACTCACCCTTTGCTACAGCTAAAGCAGCCGGGTAAACAAAATCAGATAAGTCACAGGATTCCTCATCATATGTTCCGAAATCCTTAACCTCATATCCCTGTGCGATAAGATACTTTTTGATTTCTTCTTTCATCTGTGTTCCTGCATGATCATTTGCCATTGCGATTGTCATATTTGTCACCTTCTTTCTGTGTCATATATTATCCTTTACAAAAAGTTATCTGTCAAAAATATCAGGAATAAACGGCACTTCGGAGGTCATTAGTTCCTTGCCATTGCATATACATGAAACAATGACCGGCTCATATCCCTTAGCCCCAAGCTTTTTTAGACCTTTTAAAATCAGATGCATTTTCCTGTCTTCTGTCATATATTCCTCGGAGACTTCTTTCCCCGCAGGATTTTTCTCAAGTACTTTTCTGAAATCACCTAAAAAAGCGGGTATAAGCACTTTTCCTGTCCTTTTTCCATATTCGATTCCATATATGCTATCTATCTCATTTTGAATACACTGTTCGATAATCATAGCCTCTAATGTCTCCCCTCTATTTTCATATTGTGCTCTTCCTTGTTACTATTGTACACCATTTAAAACAAAATCAGACACCACTCCTATTCCGGGGTGATGTCTGATAATCAATTTGATTTTTTATAACAATTCACTATTCAGTTTTATTTAACTTCATCGGTTGTGCCATCTTTCTTCACAACTATCAGTTTGCATCCAAGTCCGAATGCTGCAACAGAGCCTGCGATAAGTGCCCAGGGTGCTGCTGCCAGACCAAGGATACCGCCGATGATTCCGATATTTACAGGAACGCTGAGGACAATCTCGTCATCTTTCTTAATCTGGATTCTGTCAACGTTGCCTTCCTCAACAGTCTTCTTAAGCTTATCCATGAGGTTCTTAATATCTTCTCCGATATCCTTTGTAGCAGGCTGTATGAGCTTCACAGCCTGATCTACATTTCCGTCAGTCTTCTCAAGGGCTTCCTTAGCAGCCTTGTACTCAACTCCTGTGAGTTCCATTACCTTTTCAATTGCTTCAAGTGTTATATTCATTGCTACTCCTTTCTGCGTTACCACAGCAAAACTTGTTTTTTACTTTTGCATCTATGATTAACGGTAGATCTCTTCCTTAACTCCATTGTTAAGTCTGAAACCAACCGGTTCTGCATTGAGAACTGTCTTTTCTTCTATGTCCCTTTGAGCCTCATATCGGTTTTCATCTGCTTCTATACAATCAGGAGCATCATCCATTATGATAGCCATAACTATGTATATTGCTATGCTTGTTCCCCAGGCAAATGCCAGGATACCCCAGATAAGCCTTACTATTAAGGGATCTATTCCGAAATACTCAGCTATGCCGCCACATACACCACAGATCTTTTTATCATGACTTTTGTATAATCTCTTTCCACTCATAACCAACACCTTTCTGACACACCTCTGAAACATTCACTTGTTTATATAACGAATATAATCCTCATTTGTCTTCAGATAAATTCAAATAACAGCAAAAAAGATATGTTTAAAGTGGCAAAAGTGGTGAAAAACTGAGCAATAATCTGTTAGTGAAGGATATCACATACTGCTATAATCAGGAATCGGGATTATATTGGTTATCTGAATTAATCTGTATAAATTATTGGGGATAAAGGAGAACTTATAATGGATTACGTTTTTGAAATGCCTGCGGAAATGCTGGCAGAGACAAACAAAAAGGGGACAGTAGAGCGTTTTGAATATGACACTTTTACCTATGACGAGGAAAATAAGCCACTTCACAAGGGTGCCTGGGTTTATCTTCCCTATGGTTATGATAAGTCAGTAAAATACAATGTTCTTTATTTGCTTCACGGCGGCGGATTCACTGAGGAATGGTGGCTTAAGATGTTCCCTGACACGGTGACAATCCTTGATAACATGATTGAGAAAAAGCTATGCGAGCCTTGCATAGTCGTTACTCCCACTTTCTATCATGGTGAGGATGATAAGCATACAAAGGATGATGGACGCTGTGAGAACTTCAGACATGAGATAAGAAAGGACCTTGTCCCCAGCATCGAAAGCAAATATTCAACCTTTACTGAGGGTGATGTATCAGAGGAGAACCTTATAAAAACCCGCTCCCACAGAGCTTTTGCCGGACTTTCACTGGGATCCATGACAACCTACAGAGCTGCTTTTTACAATAACTTTGACCTCTTTTCATGGTATGGTCCCTTCTCGGGCTGCTGCGGACCTTTCGGTGATCACGACCTGGAAGTTAAGAGAATCTGCGAGACTCTTGAAAATGGCTATAAAAACGGCTATGAGCTTGATTACATGTTCTGTGCAAACGGCGATGCGGATATCGCTTTCGAGGAGCACAAAGACATCATGGGCAGAGCTTTAGCAGAGAGCAAGTACCTTGAACAGGGGAAGAACTATGATTTCTTTATCATCCCCGGTGGTGTTCACGACATGAAAGCATGGCAGCTGCATATGTACCATGCACTTCAGATCTTTTTTAAGAAGTAAAAAGAAGCAGCTAATATAATATTAGCTGCTGTCAACCCTTAAGCATTGCACTTAGATCTTCTTCATCCATCTTGGGCAATGCTTTTTGTATAATAAACATTATTAAAGTTCTCCAAGCATCTTTTCGGGATCATCAGCTGCCTTTACTTTGTCGTTAGCCCTGATAATTATTCCATTCTCATCAATGAGGTATGTGGTTCGAACAACCCCCATAGATACCTTGCCATAGTTTTTCTTCTCTTTCCAGACATCATAGGCTTCAATCACCTTGCGCTCCGGATCCGCCAGCAGTGTGAATGCAAGTCCGTACTTTTCCTCAAACTTCTTATGTGAGGCAACCGTATCCTTACTCACTCCAAGTACCACTGCCCCTTTTTCTGTAAACTGCGGATATCTTTCTGAAAAACCACATGCCTGCTTGGTGCATCCGGCAGTATTATCTTTAGGGTAAAAATAAAGGATAACCTTCTTACCTCTGTATTCTTCCAGCGAATGCATTACTCCGTTCTGATCCGGAAGCTCAAACGATGGTGCTTTTGTTCCTACTTCGAGCATAAAAATCCCCCCTATTCTTCCTTTGCAGGATATAGTATAAAAATCTCTTTACAGATAATGATCTCTAACGACTCTTGCTCCAAATGGCATAAGTGCTACTTTTGCAATCTTAAAGAACTGCTTTCCAAAAGGTATACCAATTATTGTGATACAGAGAATACATCCCATAATGGCATTACCTAAAGCAAGCTCCCATCCGGAGAGCAGAAGCCACACAATGTTCAGCAGGAAAGATACTGTTCCGCCGTCATTCTCAATCTCTTTTCCAAAAGGATTAAGTGAAATCGATGATAGCTTAAAGCACTGAATTCCGACCGGAATGCCAACTACAGTTATGCACCAAAAAATACCTGTAATCCACCAGCCTATAGCACTTATAAGGCCTCCAAACACGATCCAGATAAGGTTTCCTATAATTCTCATTTACACATCCTCTAATACATTTGTTTTTACGGTATAAACATATTTCTACTATAACAGAAAAAAAATCCTTTTAACAGTAAATAGCACCATCAAAAGGACTTTTTTTCAGACAATTACACATATGTAAATGATATTATTATGTGTGTAGTGTGATCACTTCTTGTAGCAATGCCAGAACTGGCAACCTATTATTTCTCTGAACAGACTATTTAAACAGTTCCATTCCTTATTATGGTCATCAGGCATATTATCAGCTATCTCTTTCTGCCTGATCACTTCATCCTCAATGAATTTCCTTATTGCCGGAAGCTGAGGATTCTCTTCCTTTTCAGTTGTCCGTTGTTTGATCTCAAGGAGCTCGCCAATTGCATTTCTAAGTTCTGACGGTAATTCCATTTTTAACAGATCATCAAACAAAACCGGCGGTGCTGCGTGATTTTTCTCAATAAACATAGCGGCAAGAAGAGGCCTAAGAGCATAGAAATATTTTTTGTATCTTACCATCTCACCTGTGAGGTACTCGTTATAGGTATTATTAGCAGTTCCATAGTAGTGATATACTGCAGACTTTTCAGAAAAATACCGTCCCGATACCTCGGCTATTCTGCTCCACTCAGGGGTTGTCCTGTACACTATCGGCGAGCCGCTCCATTCGAACAAGGTAGCATTTCCTCTGGCAAATTGCTTCAGAGCTTTTTTCAGATCCCAGCCATTTATATCCAGAACTTCATCAAGCTGCCATTCTATGACATCCCTTGGCTCATCAAGCCTCAGATAATCCTTTGCCTCCCTGACATAAACGAACCGTACATCATAGTCGCTGTCAGGTGAAGCAAAGCCCCATGCTCTGCTTCCCGACTCAACTGCATGCAGAATCTTTACGTTCTCTGTTTTCTCTATTTCATTAAGCTTTTCATCTATTTCCTTTAAAATATCTCTCATAATAGTTCCCCTGTAACCGCATATCTGTTTATGCGCTCAACAAATTTCTCTACCTTCTCCATATCAGGATTGTCCGGAAGGGTGGTTTTCCTCGCAGCTTCATCAAGTTTTCTCTCATACTCTTCGAGCATCTCAAAAAACGCAGGTGAATAGGAACCATCTGCCTCCATGAAATCACCTCTTCGGATTGCGAGCAGTGTGTCAAGATCATTTGTCCTGTGCGTTATAATTTCACCCTTTTCCAAAATATCAATCGCCATCATGAAAAGTCTGATCAGATGCATGGCATGCTTATTAAGGTGGTTGTCATCCTTCTTCCTGTTACGTTTGCCCAGCTTGTCATAGTCTCGCACAACACTCCTCATGACACCCCAGACATCCTCATAATCACGGAGCGGAAAATGCTCATAATTTGCATCTACAAATATCTCCGTATCAAGCTCAGGATTCTCCGCCTTATCGATGTACAGTTTTAGACCACCTTCGGTTTTCCCATAATATCTCCTGTTCACATCATCAAGAGCATGCATAACTGACTTAAGGATATGCTTTTCCCTCTCACTCTGCGGAAGGCTGTCTCTCGCCATAGCATTCTGAAGCCTTCTAAGCTGAGAATCCGCATAACCACCGAATGTCTTTATAGCTCTTTTGGACAAAAACATATAGGTGTTATCCTTTAATTCCTTTCCAAGCTCAGACATAATAAGATATTGATCATCGTCAAGTCCCAGCATCTCGCAGGTATTAGGATTACAATCCAGCAGAAGCTTCACCAGCTTGTTGAAACCATAGATAACTGTATCTGTCTTATCGTCCTCATACTGGTCAAACTCAGTAAGCCCCAATAAATCAGAAGGCATCTGTAATGTGACACCTCTGAAATCTATATCACTGTTTTCATTATTTGTTCCATATGCATAACTGCCACCAAGCCCCAGTAGCATTATTCGATTATTTAATCTCTCATTAGTCCTAAGGAAATCGTACTCCTCAGACTGCATCAGCTTTATAAAATCCATAAACTTCCACTTACCTTTTCCTCTTTATTCTTCCCCAAAACACATAAAGCTATTATCAGCCTCAATACTTGTATCCGCAATCTGCTTTTTCCGGGCCGTCAACACCTGATTCAAAATGTGCCCGAAATTCCATGTTTATCTCGCGTATTTCTTTAATGCCATCTATATATGGCTGATACATTTCTATCAGGCCCGCACTGCAGCCATCACAGGAACCATTTACATTCCCGATAGATTCGGCAACAATCCGTTCCCTTTCTTCACGTGTTGTATCCTTAATTAAAATTGAATTCATTTTACATCATCTCCATAACAACTAAACTATTCAATCATCTTACAACCGAAGAATTCCTATAAATGTAGAACTCCTCCTGGCTCGGCATCCATTTCTTTTCCTTAGGAGGAAAAGTCTTATCAAATTCCTCAACAGCTGCTTCATCATCGCAGCAATCGGCAGCCGTGCTCGGAATATACATCCATTCATGCCCATCAAGTGCACCGGGTATCATTTCACACACCAAAAGCGCTGTAGGAAAGTTTCCTTTCTGAAAACAGCTGACGTTTTTCTTTTTACAGCTGACAAATCCGCGAGTGACATAGTTACCTGGATTTCCGAAAATTATATTTACGTCATATCCCATTTTGCGGGCAGCTTCAAAGGAATGCTCAATCAGAACCTTGCCAAGCTTCAGTCTCTGATACTCAGGCGCAACACAAAACGGTCCAAAAGAAACGATTTCTTTTTTCATTCCGTTTTCATCTTCAATCCATGCCTTGGTGTACATGATATTGCCGATAATCTCACCATCCTTTTCCAGCACAAAAGCAAGCTCCGGAATAAAATCAGGATGATTTCTCATTGCGTGAACATAGTAATGCTCATCTGCACCAGGCTTATAGACATTCCAAAACGCATTACGGGTCAGCTCTTCAACTGCTCTGTAGTCCTTCTCTGTTTCCAATCTGATACTTATATCATCAATAATCAATTTTTTCACATCAGAAGGTTTTTCTGCCAAATAGGTCGCTCCTGCAGCTGTAAGCTCTTCGCTGTCACCATATCCATACAGAACGCCAATAGAATCAATGCCAATCTCGTTTGCAGCCAAAATATCATTTTCTCTGTCACCCACCATAACCACATGGGACAGATCTGTTATCCCGCAGCTATCCAAAGCATACTTGATTACATCAGTTTTGCGCGGACGTATCTTGTCATCTGCCGCAGCTACAAAATCAAAGAATTTCTTCAGTTCAAAATGCTCAAGTACTGTCTTTGTTCCGACTTCATTCTTTGAAGTCGCAACTATCAACTTCTTTCCTTCACTTTTCAGATCTGACAAAAGCTCTACAATTCCGGGATAAACGCTGTTTTCAAGAACTCCGCCCATATTGTTATAGTAGTCTCTATAAAGGACAATTGCTCTGTCAGTGTCCTCCTTTGAATATCCCAAAAGATCCCCAAAGGAGACCTTCAGCGGAGGTCCGACAAATTTGCGCATCTCGCTCCTGTCAACCGGCTCCCTTCCCATTTTCTCTATGGCATATTCAAATCCATTCATGATCCCCGGGCCGGAATCCGTCAAGGTACCATCCAGATCAAATAAAATATACTGATATTTCTCACTCATTTTTCATACCTCAAGAATAATGATCGGTTTATCTGTAATCTCTCTGACAGCCTTATGAAGGTCATTGTAACCATTCATGGTGTCGATCACACATACCTTTTCATCCCCAACAACAATGTAGCCAGTCGCTTCATGAGCCTCATCCATAAGATAAAGATATGGTCTGAGCTGATTAATAAAAAGTTCTTTCTCCATATGATTCCCCTTCCCTAACAAAACTTATTTCTACTATAGCAAAAAAACTGCCTACGGACAGTATTTTCCTACTGCCCAATAGGCAATTCTTGATCTTATTTTTTATAAAATGCTTTAAAAATCGCTTCTAATATGTCTTTGTTATCAGCCTTTTCAGGAAGGTCTTTCATTATCTTCGTAGTCTTTTCTATAAAACTCTTTGACAATGACTCTTCCAAAAACTGCTTAACCCAGCTTTTGTCCGATATACTTTTCTGTCCCGTATATATCTGCTCGAAAATGTAGCTTGAACTCTCACCCAAAAGGAATATAATACTCCCGGCTGTAACTGCATTTATCGCAGCAGCCCCTATACCTATACCCGGCACCATTTTAAGGGTTGATGCTATTAGTCTTCCGGCAACACCTACAGTTCCGACATCAATTATCGTATTTAACAGATCTTTGGTTTTCTCGTTTTTCTTGATGCCCCAAACCTTCGCTATAGATTCTATCTCCAGCGTCTCTGTTGGAGCAAGCAGCATAGCATCCGCAATCGGAACAGGAACTAACGCAACAGTTATTCCCGCAACAGTAGCTGCGCTGACAACAGTGTGTGACAGTGCTCGCCTTCGAATTACGTTGTAATTTTTTACATCATCCTCAGCAGCTTTAAAACCTTCGGGAAGCAGATTGTTAGTCAGCTCAATAAGCTCTGCTATTCCCTCCGGTGGTGCATACACGCCTTCTTTGATTACATATTTTTCAGCAACCACGGGCATAATCTGATTCAGCCTTGCTTCATATTTCTTTTTAGACTTAAATGCCTCCCTCACCATTTTTATATTCTCTTCTCTATCAGTTTCAGAATATGACTTGGTGATAACTACAACAATGGGGACTGATTTCCATAGACTTGTAGCCGTCATCATTGCATCTAATGCTTTTGGGAAAAGCTTGGCTGCTGTTCCATCCACGCAAAACCATATTACATTTATTCTTGAATCAGCATGACCTTCTTTTGCTGACTTGTCGGACCATTTTCTTACTTCATTAATTGCCTTCAATTCCTTTAGAAAACTCGGTTCAAAGCCAATGGTATCTATAAGTCTGAAGGACAACTCATCATTTTCGAATATCTCTAATTCAGTCGTTGTTCCTTTAATCCCACGCCCTGTGATAGCTTTAACTGTTGCATTTTCGCCCAACACCGCATTAATTAGAGTTGACTTTCCAACACCGGAATTGCCAATTACCAGTACATTGCCTTTCATATCCATATTTCCTTTTCTCCATTCAGCGCAATAACATGATTTCAGGGTAACAATCCGTATTATTAATTTTATAATATTCCATTAGTTATGTTTATAAAATTTAGGTGAAAAATAGGGAACTTTAGGTATAGCTTTTCACCAAAAGTTCCCCGGCTCTACATTTTTATTATATATAGCATCAGTCCTTAGCCTTAAAGTTATAAATCGGCTTCATCACATCTACAATCTCCACGGACTCCTTGATCACATCAATGATATCGTCAAGCGATTTGTACGCCATAGGTGCCTCATCAATTGTTGCCTCGCAGACAGAAGACGTGAAAACTCCCTTCATTGATTCTTTGTATTCCTCCATTGAAAGGTTGTTCTTGGCTGCAGTTCTGGACATAATCCGTCCTGCGCCATGCGGTGCCGAATAGTTCCACTCAGAATTACCTTTACCAATTGCAAGTACTGATCCATCTCTCATGTTTATGGGGATAAGAACCTTCTCGCCCTTGTGAGCAGCAATTGAGCCCTTTCTTAATATCATCTCATCAGTATCGATGTAGTTATGGATTGTATGAAAAGCCTCCCCGCCTGCAAGTCCAGACTTATCAAGTAAAATCTCTGCCATCTTTTCGCGGTTTCTCTTGGCAAATCTCTGACATATCTCCACATCGTGAAGGTAGTCGTCAAGATATTTTCCTGATAAGTAGCAAAGGTCCTCGGGCATAGTAGACGGAAACTCAACATACTTTTTATAATAGAGTTCCTTAAGCGCAGCCTGAATCTCATTTCTTCTGCCCTGCTCCTTGTAGGTTCTGATGAGCTCATCCCTCGCCTCGAGGTAATCTCCTATACCTTTTGCAAGGTCTACGGCCAGGGTCTGATAAATCTCCGCAACCTGTTTCCCGAGATTTCTGGAGCCTGAATGGATAACAAGATACTGTGTGCCATCATCTGCTCTGTCCACCTCTATGAAATGATTGCCACCGCCAAGTGTTCCAAGAGATCTCTCCAGGCGCTTGGTATCTTTAAGCTGTCTGTAGCAACGAAGCTCAGTGAGATCAAATCTCTCAATTCTTCCCTCCCACACATCTCTTCCGGAAGGAACCATAAAAGCTGCCATATCAAGCTTCTCAAGGTCAATGTTCTGTTTTCCAAGATTAACTGTGTACATGCCACAGCCAATATCCACGCCGACCACGTTGGGCACTGCCTTGTCTGTAATGGTCATGGTTGTTCCGATTGTGCAGCCCTTCCCCGCATGAACATCAGGCATGATTCTGATCTTGGAGCCTTCCGTCATAGGGTAGTCGCACATTCTTCTTATCTGCTCTATTGCCTCGTCCTCTACTACCTTGGCATAGCAAAGAGCTGTGTTCACTTTTCCTTTTATCTCTATTGTGTTCATTATTTTATCCTTTTATCAGAGCCGGAAGGCTTGCTTCCTCCCGGCTGTTTTCTATTTTTCCGGTAAACCTATGCTGCTATTTTTTCATAGCGTGTCGTTGAAAGAACGCTAATCATGAATTTATAAGGTTCTAAACTGCCCCCTTTTAACATTGAAAAGATCTGCGGATTGCAACCTGATACAAGCGCAACGCCACGATCATTCATTTTTACAGGCTGCTGCTGATTACGGCTGTTCACGTTCCAGAAAACTATCTGAGGAAGCTTATAGCCGTATCTTGCAAACTGTGCCTTCGCATTCTCGAAATTGGTCATCTCGGAATTCTCAGCGCAGTAGTCGAACTCCATGTCAGAGATTATGTAGAGCTTCTCCGGCATATCAGCCTGTGTTAGTTTATTATCCACGGCAGTTCTGAGAATGAGCATAAAGGTCTTTTCTATATTTGTGTTGCTGACTTCGTTGAAGCCCATGCAGTAGCGGACCTTTTCCACGATATCCCTTCCCTTGATCTCGATGAGTCTGGGATTCTTTGAGAAGGTGATGAAGTGATTGTGAAAAGCGCCTGTATTTCTCTCGGCAAAGTAGATACCAAGTGACTGCGCAACTGCTGCAGGAACCGGATTGCTACCACCGTACATTGAGCCTGAACCATCAACCACCACAAGAGAATTCTCTGAACCGGTGAAGTCAGGAAGGGCGTTCCAGGTTGCGTTCATGGCACGTCTCTCATCCTCTGTAAACTGCGCTCTGCTTATCACAGGTGCGATCACATCGTAAGGAGTAATGGTTCCTGTGTGCATCACTGTAGGATCTGCCTCTGCCCTTTTAATAAAAGCCTGGTATCTCTCCTGATCATTTCTGATGAATGCCTGTCTGTATTTATAAAGTGCTTTTGAAGGCTGCTTCTCATAATCAAAAGTATAGTCCTTCTTGCGAAGGTTATTCTCTATTATCCTGATCTGAGCTCTGAGTACTGAAAGAGTCTTACGGTACTCTGCATCTGTCATTCCCATGAATCTGGCAATCTTTTTTGCGTTTCTCACTGCATCCTTGTTGCTTGTATTTACAGAAGGAAGCCATTTTGCTAAAAGTGATATTTCTGCATTGTCGCCGTTTTTAGCAAACGCATCCATATCCTCTCGTAAAGCTTTCTCTATATATACCATAACTTCTTTTTCCACAGATGTATCAAGTAAAGCCATAAGGTCATCGTATCTGCCATATTCAGCCACGTTCTCAATATTCTTTTTAACAGATTCAGGCTCAGCAGCTGCCAAATGCTTAAGGATTACCTTAAACACTCTTCTCTCGCCGAGGCCACCTCTGATATCTCTTGCAAAGAAAAGCATCTTCATTGCAAGATCAGCATCCTCAGCGTATGCTCTTGTGAATCTGGTTATGATATCTTCTTCAGAAGCATTTCTAAGCGCTCCGATTGTAGCAAAAAGGTCAAGGCAGTCGGACTGTGTTGAAACGTGAGTAGCTGCGCCATTCTCTGTATATGTTTTGTTTGCTTCTTTCTTTAAGAATGATAACATTTGTAGTTCCTCCTTCATCTACAAGGTGCCCCAGGCATCACCCCGGTTTCATAATTGACAGTTATAATTAATTTGCTGTATGCACCTTAACAATATTCTGTAGTGTCGCTCACAGAACTGCAGCTTCCATGAGCCTTGCAAGATACATTTTTTACGCGCGCGGGTTCTTACCTCTGCCATGCCTAAGTCATGCTACAGCTGACTTTTCAACGCGTCCCCAGTTTAATTGCTGTTAGTATCTTCTTTTTTATCAAGACACATACACCCTTCCGGGTTGGAGCGGGATTTGAACCCGCGATCACGAATCAATGATTCGGTGCTTCACCACTTAGCTATCTTGTATTGATTGCTGCCTGTGTCTTTGTTGTGATTAAATCATAGCTCTTAATAATGGAGATAAAAAGATGCAGATTGACCTGTTATTGCAACCCCAATATAATATTATATATGGCATATTTATGTTGTTATATATATATTTTACAACCCCATTTAAGAGGCGCGATATGACAGAGAAGTATAAAATCTATCTTTCAGAGGATACAAAATCAAGACTTATAAACGACGCTGAACTCTTCGAGTTCACCAAGAATGATGAGAGCGTGAACCTCAACGCTTTTCTTAAGACACTTATTGTTAACTACTTCGATCAGTACAGACATGACAGCGAAGCCTTGCTCTCCAATATAATGCAGGATCTGACCGATCTCACTTCAATAACAAATAAGGATGCTGCTGTTTTGGCAGAAAAAATCGTAAGTACATATATAAAAAATGACAGTCTTCAGAGTGGCAAAAACTCTGCCCTGACACTGACTGTTAGTGGCTCTTCCTACGACATCCTCAGGATAATTGAGAACAACATGCTAAAGGACACATCACTTTCCCAATACCTTAAAGACATGTTCAACGCGTACCTTTCCATCCCAAGAAGTGAGCGAGAAGCCATCATTTTCAAGGACAGTTATGAGGATATAACCAGAGCATTAAAAGAGCACAGGATTCTATCTTTTACAACCACAACCTCCGGAACGGACAAAGCATATCATGTGGAGCCCTATATCATTGCACCTTCCAAAGAGGAACAGTGCAACTATTTGCTATGCATAGACAGAAAAGTCCGCAAACCCAGAACCTTTCGGATTTCAAGACTAAGAAGCGTTTTTGTAACCTCTGATACATTTCCGATAAATTCTGACATACAAAAAGAGCTCCAGGAAAAAGCTATCCGGAGCCCTCATTCTGTATCACTGACAGTTGAAGCAGTTGTAAAACTAAATCAATATGGTGTGCGTAAGTTTAAAGCCATTACCAAAAACAGACCTATTGTATCAAAAATAGAAGGAGACCTTTATTACTTTGACTGGCCTGAACTGCAGCTTGAAGAATATTTTAAACGGTTCGGAAGAGATGCAATAGTACTAAAACCCGAATCTCTCAAAGAAAGCATCCGTAAATTCTACTATTACGGGTTAAGAGAATACAGCAAATGAACTTTTTATTAATCTCTTCCTCTTCAATGTGTAACACATAAAGCATATGCCTCATATGGACGTAAATGCCTGAAGTCAGCTGTCTCCGTATAATTCCCTATAATTCTTTCAGCACTCTCAAAGGCTTGGCATTTCTTCAAAATCATGTATAATTTGCAAGGATGAAAACAGATATGTAAGAGGAATTATAAATGTCTATTTTGAATAAAGCTAACAACATTGAAAATTTTCTGCCCTACAGTCTAATCGCTATGGATATGGACGGAACCCTTCTTACCTCAGATAAGAAGATTCTCCCTGAAACCCTGGCTGATCTGTCATGGGTAGCTGATAAAGGAGCATATCTTTCCTACGCAACAGGCAGAGCACTCGTGGAAATGAAGGAATACTTTGAGATAACACCAATGATCCGCTATGCCATCTGCTATAGCGGAGCAATAATCTATGATTGCATGGATAAAAAAGTTATTTACAGAAAGGAAGTACCTTCTGACTGCTTCGAAAAGATAATTGAAGTTGCTGATAAATACAGTGGAATGCTCACTTTTCTCACAGAAAATGAATCCATAGTGTCTTCCGCCGATATCAACCACATGGACGATTTCCATATGGGAGTTTACCAGCCCATGTACCTTAAAGTGACAAGGCAGGTTGAAGACATGGCTGCTGAAATCAAAAATCACGATTCCATCACCAAGATAAATATATACTTCAGGAATCAGGAAGACCGCCACCATGGATATGAGGAATTAAAAGACCTTCCACTTACATTTGCACTGGCAGAAGAAACAAGCCTTGAAATGAATGCCCAGGGAGTATCAAAAGGAGCCGCCCTTAAGATTCTGTCTTCTCTTCTGGGTATCACTATTGAAGAAACAATGGCTATCGGAGATGCAGACAATGACCGAGATATGCTTACCACCGCAGGCATTTCTATCGTCATGATGAATGCCCGCAGCGATATAAAAAAGCTGGCAAACTATATCACAAAGGACAGCGACCATAATGGAGTCGGAGTTGCTATCAGAGACTATTTTGATTTTTAATATCCATGTCATTTTGGTCCTAACAAACGATGAATCTTATTAATATAACTTCATGTATCCAATGAACTCCACCGACTCTGCGTCGGAATATGAAAAAACATCCCACACTCTTATATACTTTTAAGGGTGTGGGATGTTTAAATTTTAATGGTATTTAGAATATCTTTACGGACTTCTTCAAAAACTCATTTACATAAGTCAGCTTATTGTGAATCTTTCAAGGTTATTATTGATGGTATCAACCGCGTCAGAAACAGAGGTTGCAGCGGAGGATACATTTTCAGATGATGAAGCAACGCCCTGAGCTGCAGCTGTTACTCTTTCAACGTTGTCTGCAATTTCCTGTGTGGATGCGGACTGCTCTTCAGATACTGAAGCCATGTTGGTAGCAACGTCATTGACCTTGTTCATCTGCTCGGCCATTTCTACAAGGATATCATTGGCA
>JAEEGL010217610.1_pt1 | contig 64872 bp, 55 predicted proteins | sample 9134231 | NCBI WGS metagenome assembly JAEEGL01 (sample SAMN16246548, study PRJNA631951) | gut metagenome | biome: gut microbiome; feature: rumen; material: fiber-attached | host: Bos | place: Iran: Karaj | collected 2018-10
AGGGGAAATAAAAAATAAGGATGAGTCTCTTTTCAGACCCATCCTTATCAGAGGTACCTAGCGGAGTCGAACCGCTCTAATCGGTTTTGCAGACCGGTGACTAAGCCGCTCATCCAAGGTACCGATTAGTTTTGCGGTGCAAAGATACTGCTTTTATTCCATTCCGCCAAATTTTTATCTGTTTTTTTTGACGATTATCTTATCGTTGCCGCAATCTGTGTTTTCAAGAATCCTGACACATAGATGAATTATGCCATCATCCAACCGTCCATTAGATAGGCAATGGCACAACAGATGATGGCGACAGGGAACAAACCTGCTCCACGCCATGCGGCAATAATGCCGACAACCAAGGCAACGATTCCCGAATATGGAGAAAGTGTGGTTTCAACAATGGCGGGAAAAGTCATCACTGCCAGGGTAACGTATGGCACGTAATAGAGGAAACTGCGCAAGAACACATTCCGTATGCGGCCTTTGATGAGCGTCATCGGAAGGACACGGATAAGGTTGGTGGTGACAATTGCCAACATGATGCAGATGATGATTTCACGCGTCGTCATGGTCTGTGTCTTTGATGGGTTTGAGCCAGGCGGCAATCATGGAAATGGCCACTGTCAGCACGATGGTGCGTGTGCCCGTGCTCCACCCACTGACGATGGGTGTGACGGCACAGAGTCCGCTTAATGCGAAACTGGCCACCACGGCAAGGAGCACATTGCGGTCTTTGCGCGACGGCGGCATGATGATGGCGATGAACATGCCATAAAGGGCGACACTCAGGGCCGACACGAGGGATGATGGCAACAATCCGCCGGCAATGATGCCGACAGCACAGCCGGAAGCCCAACAAATGGTGGACACCAACGCTGCCGAGTAGGTGTAGGACGGTGGCGTATAGCCTTCGTGGTTGACGGAGATGCCAAACACCTCGTCGGTGATACAACAAGCCATCAGCACCCTATGGTACCACGGGGTGCCGGGAGCAATCTTCTGTGAGAGCGCGGCGCTCATCAGCATGTAGCGTAGGTTGGCCACAAGGCTCATGGCCACAATCTCAACGTACGCAGCGTTGAGAGCCACAAGCGTATAGACACCATACTCACCGGCTGAGGCACGGGTGAAGAAACTGCTCATAAAGCCAATAACGGCTGTCAGACCCGCCTTCTTGGCGATGATGCCTATAGAGAATGCAACGGCGAAATAGCCCATTGCAATGGGAATGCCGTCGCGCAGGCCGCTGACAACCTCACTCCTCACACCGGAATTGGACACCTTTCCCGCATCCTTCCTTTCTCCGTCTTCAACCTTCATGTCGAAAAAGGCACTCACTTCATCTCTCCTTCACCATAGATGAAGGGGAAGGTGCAGCTGGGATAGTCAAAAATCTCCTCGTCGCGGAAGAAGCGCTTCAGTTCTATCGCAGCATTGGAGGTGGAGTCGCTGGCGTGGACAATGTTCTGCTGGTTGCTCATCGAATAGTCGCCACGGATGGTTCCAGGGGCTGCCTCGCGACCGTTGGTGGAGCCTGTCATCGTGCGTACCACCTGCACGGCATCCACTCCTTCAAGGGCAAGGGCAACCACGGGAGAGGTCTGCATGGAAGCTGCCAAGGATGGGAAGAAGGGACGGTCAACAAGATGAGCATAGTGCTCGCGAAGAATCTCGTCGGAGAGTTGCATCATCTTCATGCCTGCAATGCGCAGTCCGCGACGCTCAAAACGGTTCACAATCTCGCCTATAAGCTGACGCTGTACGCAGCTGGGCTTTAATAATACAAGAGTTTTTTCCATAATACCTTAGCTGTTTGATAATTAATGCTGCAAAGATAGTGCAAACCGAGTGCAAATCAAATAAAACGACTTGATTTTTATTTATTTTGTGGAGTTCATGTCTTCTTCAGGGGCGTTTTATAGGCACAGTCTTTCTTTTTGCGCATTTCTTTATTCAGTGCACACCCTTTGCATCCTGAGCAAGGGTCGTTGCGCGACTGTGTTATTTTCCTAATGCGTATTACGGCATAAACAACGCATGCCGTCACAATCAATATGGTAAGCAGGTATTGTAGCATGGCTTAATTGCGCTGTAAAGGTAATACATTCTCCTAATATGGCCAAAAAAAGGTCTACAGAAAACATATTTGTAAACAATTGAATTATTAATGATATTTTTTGACGAAAAAATTTGTTGATGTGAAAGCAATTGCCTATTTTTGCAAACGGAATGTAATTATTTGGAAATAATGAGTGTATTTTTGATTTCTGCATGGTGGTGGCGTAACTCAAGATTCTAAAGTCGTGAGTCAGCAAAACCGTGTGTGAAATTCATACCACATAGAAGGTCTGCCGTTCTTACGACAGACCTTTTCCCTTTTCAAGAGAACTTAAGAATAATGTTAATATTAATCTCAAATTTTAAGGTGTTATGATAAAGCAGAAAAGATTTATCCTTCAGGAGAAGGACTTGCCAACAAAATGGTACAACATTCAGGCTGAAATGCCCAATAAACCGTTGCCGCCACTCAATCCGGCCACCAAGGAGCCTCTCTCGGCAGAGGACCTGGCACACATCTTCAGCTTGGAGTGCTCAAAACAGGAATTGGACACTGAACATGCTTGGATTGACATTCCCGAGCCTGTGCTTGATATGTACAAGTATTATCGTGCCACACCGTTGGTAAGGGCGTATGCCCTCGAAGAGGCGCTCGGAACCCCTGCTCACATCTATTTTAAAAACGAAAGCGTGAACCCGCTCGGCTCTCATAAGGTCAACTCGGCTCTGCCGCAGTGCTATTATTGCAAGCAGGAAGGTACAACAAATGTGACCACGGAGACAGGTGCAGGACAGTGGGGTGCAGCACTTAGCTACGCCGCAAAGGTGTTTGGATTGGAGGCCGCTGTTTATCAGGTCAAAATCTCCATGCAGCAGAAACCTTACCGTTCTTCCATTATGCGTACTTTCGGAGCTACGGTAGAGGGGTCGCCTTCGATGTCTACAAGGGCAGGAAAGGATATCATCACTCGCGATCCTATGCATCCTGGCTCTCTCGGTACAGCCATTTCTGAGGCGGTGGAATTGGCCACAACAACACCAGGTTGCAAATACACACTTGGTTCTGTGCTCAATCATGTGGCAATTCATCAGAGTATCATCGGACTGGAGGCTGAACTGCAGATGCAGATGGCTGGGGAGTATCCCGACAAGGTGATTGCTTGTTTTGGAGGTGGTTCCAACTTCGGTGGTATTGCTTTCCCCTTCATGCGTCATAACTTTACCGGTGAACGTCGCACTGAGTTTATCGCCGCTGAGCCGGCAAGTTGCCCCAAACTCACCCGGGGACAGTTTGAGTATGATTTTGGTGATGAGGCTGGATACACTCCGCTCCTTCCAATGTATACACTTGGACATGGTTTCAAGCCTGCCAATATCCATGCAGGAGGACTCCGTTACCATGGTGCAGGTATGATTGTGAGCCAACTACTCAAGGATGGTTATATGAAAGGTGTCGACATACCGCAGCTTGAGACCTTCGAGGCGGCTCTGTTATTCAGCCGCACTGAAGGCATCATACCTGCTCCGGAGAGTAGCCATGCTATAGCTGCCACTATTCGTGAGGCCCTTAAGTGCAAGGAGACGGGCGAAGAAACGGTGCTGCTCTTCAACCTTAGCGGTCACGGACTCATCGACATGACGGCTTATGAGAATTATCTCAATGGTGATCTGCGTAACTATGAGTTGCCACAGGAGTTGATAGAGGACAACCTGAGCAAAATACCACGTATTCTCAGATAATTAGGTGACACCCATAAAAGAAGAGCCGTCGCAGCAATATCGTTGTGACGGCTCTTATTATATGACAGAATGGTTCCTTATTTCACAACCTTTCGCCTATTGATGATATAGACACCAGGTTTCAGTCCATCGGTCGATTCAGCATTTCGGCGCACCAACATTCCACTGACGGTATAGATGTTTCCTATGGGAGGGATATCGTCTTCATCGGCGTAGGCCATACTGTCTATTTCTGCTTCGGTTATGGTGCCAAATAGTTTCCAACCTGAACTTTCCTTATAACTTTCTGACGAGCCAATTGGAACAATGAGGTAACCATCGGGATAAACTGTTTCGTGAAAAGTGTCGTTGGTGATGAAAATGGGATTGGCTGACTTGTTATACACTCGCCTCAGTTTGGTTATGCAAAATGCATCACTGCCAATGAAGGTGACTGAACCGGGAAGGATTATTTCCTTCATGGAATTACAGTCATAGAAAGACTTTTCACCTATTCGCTCCAATTGGTCGGGGAGATTTAACTGCTTTAAGGCTGAACATGAATAAAAGGCCGAATTGCCAATCTCAACCAGATTCTCAGGAAAAGTGATTTTTGTCAATTTGTTGCACCAGCGGAAAGCCGATTCGCCAATCCTTTTGACATTCTTTGGCAGGTCGATACTGCTCAGTACATTACATCCTTCAAATGCAGAGGAGGGTATCTCTTTCAGACGGGTGAAATATGACAGCTCTTCAAAAGATTTCAAATCTTTCTCACCTTGGAATACGGTGCCGATGTCTTCCACTCTTGCTGCTTCATTCTCACTGAACTGGCCGTCTCCGTTCCTGTCCCAATGTGAAAGGCAAAGCGACTTGGCTTTGGGGTCTGCGAACAAAATGTATTTGTCTGCCACATCTGTGGTGTCTTCAGGATTCACACAGCGATACCAGTCTTCCATGGCCAGCATTACTGCTTCCTGGGCTATCGGTGCGTTCTCGTCGGTGACGGGGATAAAAGTGGTTGACGTTTCCTCAAAACTGATTCTGTAGTTGTTGCCCATCATCGACACGTGGGTTCGTGGGGCCAACAGTGCCTCATAATAACAGCATGCGCCAGTGTAGCGGCTTAAACCTAAGGCGAGGTGACTGCCGTCTCTGGTCAGGTCTGTTTCATTGTTGAGCGAACTGCGACGGAGATTCTCTATCGCAGTGCCGTAGGGCAGGACAAAATCAATGTCGTAGTCTTCTGTCATCATCATGACAGAATTGGCTATGAGCTGCCATCGTAGAAATGTAGACTTTTCTTTGTTTGATTTATAATCATCGGAATAACTGTGTATTAGATAAGTACCGAACGATGCTTGTGGCTGGAGTTCATGTAGCAGGTCCATCAGTTCATTCAGCATTCCGTCCATATTATTTTCGTTCCAAATCTCATAGTAGGGTGCAATAGCACTCTGCTGATGGATGATGATAAGGTCCCATTCATTGGATGTCAGCAAATGAAGAATGGGAGCATTGTTTTCGCAGTCAAAATCCCCTGTCTCTGTGTCGGCAGTCAGACCTCCTGTTACCTTCGCAATCTGATACTGAACGGTTTGGGTTGAGTAGTCACCGGTTAACAATTTGTACCAGTCGCCATATCTGGAGTTAGGTAAAATGGCTTTGTATAGGCACATGTCGCTGATATCCACATTCAAAGTGTTCACCAACGAAGGTAGATTGATGGTGACATCATTTGTGTAGCTGTTTCCTAAGTCAAGCACTCTTAGGTTGGGCTTGATGAGAAGTTGCTGATTGTTTTGTCCTGCTGATGGCAGGATAAAAACAATAGAGAGGAAAACCAATAAAAGAAGACCTCTGAAAAAGCAGCCAAACTTCATTTCTTTTATTTTATGCGACAATATACCAAATGTTATTCGATAACTTCTTTTATTTTTTTGCAACCACCTTCCTGCCTTGCCGTATGTAAAGACCTCTCTTTGGATGGGATATTCTCACACCGGATAAGGTGTAGTAAAAATCATCCGCTTCTAGAGAATTCGTTACTCGGATGGCTGAGGTGTCGTCATCAAAATGGATGCCTGTAAAATTGGCTTGAATGGAACTCAGCGTAGAGGTGGGTATCCGGAGATAGGCTTTGTGTGGACCAATCACATCGTCTGACATTAATGTTTGAAAGCCTATTTCCCCATCTTTCCTGGACAACAATAAGTTGGTGTAATTATATTCCGACTGATATACCATTGTAGGTAAAGGAACGCCCACAAGCATGTTTGTGGTGATACTCTCCGAATCAGAAGTATGTACCTTGTATTTCCCGGCTTTTCCATGGATCAACAATCCTGTATTGGCTGGCACTTCATAAACCTTTTTGGTCGTGACTTCATTTATTGAGGTATCATAGCCATCTATTATATAGGCCTTGAAATCGTCACCCGTTACATCGCTGAAGTCTAATCCAAATAATGAACTGTATGTGGTGTACCCATTGCCATTACCCTCATTGTCGGGAATGGTGATTGTTTCATACTTGGGGGTAATGGCCTCTTCCTTGCTGTTGAAATTGCTCCAGCCTAATGCCTCTTCATAACATTGACCTGTGCCGAATGGCACTAAGAGCTTGCCATCTGAATAGGTGTTTTCACTAAAGGTGTTTGATGCTATTGATAAGGGAACTGTACCTTCATTGTATACTGTTTTAAGACTTTTGCTGTTCAATGCTTGCTCGCCAACGAAAGAAAGAGTGCCTGGAAGTGTTATTTCCTGGATAGAGTTGCAATAGTAAAAAGCCTTTTCACCCAGTCGTTCCAAATTATTGGGAATTGTTAGACCTTTTAGGTTAACACAGGCATAAAAGGCCTTGTCGTCAATCTCAATCAGTTTCTCGGGCATGGAAACCTCTTCCAAAAGATAGCATAAGTTGAAAGCTGACGGACCTATTTTGGACACATTTTTTGGAATGATGATACTGTTAAGATGCTCACATCCCTCAAATGCTGATTCCGGTATCTCCTTTAGATTAGTAAAATAGGATAATTCTTTAAAAGACTTCAATTCCATATCACCCTTGAATACGGTGCCGATGTCTTCTACTTCGGCAGCCTCATCCTCGCTAAACAGACCATCGCCATCGTTGTCCCAATTTGACAGGCAGATGGTCTTGGCAATGGAATCTTTAAACGCGATATATTTTTCTGCCACGTCTGTCGGGTCTTCTGGATTCACGCAATGATACCAGTCTTCCATGGCCAGCCTTACAGCTTCCTGGGCTATCGGAGCGTTCTCGTCGGTGACAGAGATAAAAGTGGTTGAAGTTTCCTCAAAACTGAGTCTGTAGTTGTTGCCCATCATCGACACGTGGGTTCTCGGAGCCAACAGTGCTTCATAGTAACAGCACGCACCTGTGTAGCGGCTTAAACCTAAAGCAAGGTGACTGCCGTCTCTTGTCAGGTCTTTTTCGTTGTTGAGAGAACTGCGACGGAGGTTTTCAATTGCAGTGCCGTAAGGCAGAACAAAATCGATGTCATAGTCTTCCGTCATCTTCTTTACGGAATTGGATATGAGCTGCCATCTGAGACAAGATGACCCTTCGTCGTTGTAACTGTAATCGTCGGAATAACTGTGCACCAGATATGTGCCAAAAGATGCCTGCGGCTGTAATTCACGTAACATGCTCAACAGTTCATTCAATTTGCCGCCTATCCCTTCGCCACACCAACTGTCAAAATAGGGCGCATAAGCACTTTGTTGGTGAATGATGATAAGGTCCCATTCGTTGGATGACAAAAGATGAAGAAACGTAGTATTGTCCAAGCTGTTGAAAGAACCGACCTCTGTGTCGGCAGTTAATCCTCCAATTATTTTTACAATGTCGTATTGAATGTTTTGTCTTGAATAATCACCATTAATTAAATCATACCAGTCTTTGAATCTGGCATTTGGCAAAATTACTTTATACAAGCACATGTCACTGACATCCACATTCATGTTGTTCACCAAAGCAGGTAGATTGACGGTGATATCATTTGTGTAGCTGTTTCCTAAGTCAAGAACTTTGAGGTTGGGCTTAGTAAGTAGTTGCAGATTGTTTTGTCCTTCTGTAGGAAGGATAAAGAAAAATATTATGATTACTGTTAGGATATTGATAATATAGTCTCTTCTCATCTTTTTTATGGTCTTTTTATCTAAAAAGATGCTGTTATGTCGAATATAGTTGTTATGTTTTTTGTGTGTTTCTCAGAAGGCAAGTACGAAAAGGACCTGCCTTCTGAGAAGTTTGTCTGATTGTCTATTCATGAACGTAGAGATTCCAGCCAAGATAGGTGTTAATGGCTTCATCAAGGATGTCGACTACATCAGTGCGGCACATGGCAACGTGATGCTCAAAACCGTTCTTGCAGATATATTTCATCAAACTCTGGAGATTGTCCACCTTCGTCACGGCAATGCAACCGTCCATGCCGTAGGGATCGTTGGTTATTTCTCCCTTGCCAAGATAGGCTTTGATGCAACCCTTCGGGTCGTCAGTGGAGATACGGAAGAAGGTGAATGGCCCCTCCGACACTTTGGCGTAGACAGCACCGAATGTGTTTACCTTGCCGAGGGTGCGGCCCAACACACCGAGCGGACCCAACTTCAAGTCGTCATTGCCCACGAACGATTTCGGGAAGTTGCCGCAGTGGGTGCAAACGCATTTGTTGCGGTCCTCGGCAAAATTGTTGTTCCAGTCGAGTAGAGCTGGGGCTTGGCCGGAAGCAAGGGCGAGGGCATACATTGAAACGGCACCGGCAAGGTCGGTCTCGCAGGCGGCAGGTATCAGCTTGTCGCTCAGCATCGACATGGTGACGCAGGCGGCACAGCCATAGTTCTGCTCAAGTGAGTCCCAACACTGTATGGCAACGGCTTGAACATCGTTGGCCTCTATCCATGTCTCTACAGCCACACCGAATTTGGCCTGAAGCCTCAACTTCTCGCGGTAACTCTCAGGCACTTTGGCATAATTGGCTATGCTTTCACATTTCTTTATTAAGAGTGGATTGTCGTCAGACACTTTTTCAGCGGCATTCAGTATCTCAGACAGGTCTACAGGCACTACAGTGATACCATAGCGCTGCAGCAGCTTTTCACTGGCACGGCAGGTGTTGAAGCCTAAAGGACGTGTGCCTATCTGTCCTATTCGGCAGTGGCGCAGACCGTTCACCACGCGGCAGATGGCGGCAAAACGGTGCAGATCCTTGGCAAGAAGGTCGCTGTAGATTGAATAGGTATGTAGGGTGGTGTCTGTGAAGGGAATGCCATATTGATAAAGGTTGTTGCACACCGATATCTTGCCGCAGAATGCGTCTCGCCGGCTGTCAAGGTCCACTTTGTCGTTCTCGTCGTCACAGGCTTGCACCAAAACGGGTACACGGAGGTCGGCATCGGCAATGGCATTGATGATGCCTATCTCAAAACCGAAGTTGGGCAGCGAGACAATGATTCCGTCTATCTCTTCACGATGCTCACGGAACTGTCGCGACACTTTCAGACCGTCTTCGCGGGTCTCTATACTGCTGCTGCCAGTCGGGGTGGCATCCTCTGGCAATATAACATAGGTGTAACCCTCTTCTTCGATGGTTTGGAGCAATTGCTTGCGCACGTCACGGGCGAGCTCTGAGTTGAAGTAGGCGCGGGTACCGATAATCACGCCAAAACATGTTTTTCCGTCTTTCATAATGTTCTTATTTGAATTTTTAGTTTTTAGTCATTTTAGGGGTGTTGTCATTTCATGAGTTGTCTCACAGCTTCAATCCATCCTGCATGGCATTGGGTGGGTAGGGTGTCGCCGGAAGGCTCATAAGTCTGAACAATCTTGCGCAAGGGGGCTACTTCCTCAAATGTGCTCCACAACCCGAGCACCATGCCGTTCATGATGGCGGCACCAAGGGCTGAAGCGTCTTCCACCTCCGTGCATACCACAGGAGTGGAGAGCAGGTCGGCTTGCCATTGCATAAGGAAACGGTTCTTCGTAGGCCCCCCGTCTGCGCATATCTCCTGAAGATGACCGCCTATGGCCTGTGACATAACATCAACCAGGTCTTTTATCTGATAGGCGATGCTCTCTAAGGCAGCACGTAGGAAATGGGCGCGGGTGGTGGCGAAGGTGAGACCTGTTACGGCACCCTTCACTTCCATGTTCCACCACGGGGCTCCCAATCCAGAGAAGGCGGGCACAATGTACACTCCGCCATTGTCGGTCACACTGGTGGCCTCTGCTTCCATGTCACTTGGAGAACCGATGAGTCTCAGTTGGTCGCATATCCACTTCAGCGTTGCACCTGTGCTGTATATATTGCCCTCATAGCCGTAGAAGGTCTTGCCGAGGGCGCTGAATCCCACTGAGGTGACAAGACCTTTTGGGGCAGGAAGAGCACGCTGGCCAATGTTCACCATCACTGAGGAGCCTGTGCCATAGGTCACTTTGCCTGAACCCTCAGAGAAACACATCTGTCCCACAAGAGCGCCATGGGAATCGCCAAGCACACCGGCTATCTGAATAGGTTTGTCGAATAATCCCTCCAAAGTGGTCTCGCCATACAGAGCATCGCAAGAGCGCACTTCTGCCATCATACTGCGGGGAATGCGGAACAACCTAAGCAGTTCATCATCCCATTGAAGGGTGTGGATGTTGAAAAGCATTGTGCGCGAGGCATTGGTCGTGTCGGTGGCGAAGGTCTTGCCGTCGGTAAGCTTCCATATCAGCCAGGTGTCTATTGTGCCCATAAGCAACTGGCCTTGCTCGGCACAATCTCGGGCTCCTTCAATATGGTCGAGCAGCCAGGTCACACCGCTCGCTGAAAAGTTGGGGTCTATCAGAAGGCCGCTGTGTTCCATCACCATCTGGATGATAGCTGGGTCTTGACGGAGGGTCTGGCAGAGTTCTGCTCCGCGGGTGTCTTGCCACACCACAGCATGGTGAATGGGCTTCCCTGAACGCTTGTCCCATACAACAGCTGTCTCACGTTGATTGGTCAGTGCTAAGGTATAGGTGTATGCTTTGAGGTCTGAGTCTGACAAAAGAATACGGATGGCCTCAATCGTGTTGCGGTATATCTCTTCGGCATCGTGTTCCACCCAGCCTGTCTTTGGATAATATTGTTGGTGGTCCACATGGCTGCTGCCAAGCAGGCGACACCGGCTGTCGAAAAGCAGGGCTTTGGTCGACGAGGTGCTTTGGTCTATGGCAATGATTCTATTTTCCATGGGGCGTTATGATTGGACAAAATCAAGTGCTGAATGTACAATTCCTTCGGCGTCAAGACCGTAATGGTGGAATATCTCGGGTGAACTTCCATGTATTACGTTCTCGTCGGGTATTCCGATGATACGTACTGGAACGGGATGCTCTGATAACGTCTCGCATACCATGGCGCCTAATCCACCGAACTGACTGTGCTCCTCAACGGTAATGATACAGCCTGTTTCGCGGGCGGCCTTCAGAATGGCGTTGCGGTCGAAGGGCTTTATCCACGACAAGTCGAGCACACGGGCACCAATACCATGATTGAGAAGCTGTTTGCTGGCCTCGCGGGCATGGTATACGGTCTCTCCTGTGGCAACAATAGTAAGATCATTGCCCTCTGCAAGAGTAATGGCTTTTCCAATTTCAAAGGGCACATCGTCAGTGTCGTATACCTCGGGCACCGCGGCGCGACCCACACGCACATAACATGGCAGGGGGTAGTCGGTCAGCATGCCCACCAGTTTCTTGGTCACATGCTCATCGCTGGGCAGGCAGATGCTCATGCCGGGGAAAGTGCGAAGCACGGCAATGTCATGGAGTGAATGGTGGGTGGCACCCAATGCACCGTATGCCACACCACCGCTCACACCCAATATGGTGACGGGGTTGCAGCTGTAAGCGAGGTCTACCTTTACCTGTTCCAGACTGCGGGCCACATAGAAGCAGGCGGGACCGCAGCAAAACACCTTCTTGCCAGAGTGGGCAAGACCAGCCGATATGCCCACAGCATTCTGCTCGGCTATGCCGCATTCCACAAACTGCTCCGGAAGAGCGGCGGCATAATCGCCCAATGTCACTGATCCACGGGCATCAGTGGTCACTGCGATGATGTCTTTGTCGTTACGTGCCAATTCAAGCAGCGTATCGGTGAACATTTTCCTGCATGCTATCATAATTGACCCTCCAATGTTTTAATTCTTGCTGATATTTCTTCAATAGCCTGACGATGCTGTTCGGCATTGAGCACTCCATGGTGCCATTTGGCTATGCCTTCCATAAACGAAACGCCTTTGCCCTTAGTGCTCTCTGATACCAAAAGATGCGGACGGTGGTTGCTGTAATCGATGCTTTCTAAGGTCGTGAGAATGTCGGACATAGAGTCGCCGTTCATCTTTTTCACATCCCAACCGAGGGCGGTCCAACGCTCTTCTATACTCTCAAGGGGCATCACGTCTTCAGTATTGCCACTTATCTGCAAATGGTTACGGTCGATGATGGCCACCAAATGGTCCAGTTCATACCGGTGGGCAGCCATGGCTGCCTCGTAGATGGAACCTTCACCTTGTTCGCCGTCACCCATCAGTACGAAGGTGCGCCATGTGGCTCCGTCCATCTTTGCGGCCAATGCCATGCCTGTGCCGATGCTTAAGCCGTGTCCCAGGGCACCTGAGTTGACTTCAATTCCGGGAACCTCGATGGTGGGATGCCCAGAAAGTATGGACCCAAACTGACCCAAAGTGTCAAGAGTAGCTGAGTCAAGCAGTCCTTTGGCTTCAAGTGTCACGTAGAGGGCCTCCACACAATGGCCTTTGCTCAATACGAAACGGTCACGAAGCGGATTCTTCGCATTTCCTTTGTCTATACCGCGCATCTCACTGAAGTAAAGAGCGGTAAGCACGTTCAGACAGGATAGGTCACCTCCTATATGCCCGGCTTTGGCGCGGTACACCACATCAACAAGCCTGCGGCGGTTTCGTTCCGCCGTCAGGATTAGTTCTTTTAATCTCATAGTAGGTTCTTAAGAGTTTGATTTTTAAGATAGTTCTTAGTTGCAGCTTAATAAAACGATATCTACGAATTCATTTCTTAATGGCTTGTTCTTGTGTCATGATGAATCGTATGCCAATAGTAGGCAATTCCGTTTTTGCCGTTTTTATACGAACTTCCAAGTTGGCGACAAAGTTACAAAAAAATAACTTTTTTTGAATGAATAAATAGCAATTCTTTATGGCAGTGGCCAAATCTTCTTGTTTTTTTCACTAATATCTGCTTTTTTTTAAAAAAAACTTTTTGCTTGTGTCACGATTTGAGATAACGTGACCCTATATTTGCGGCAGATTTCGATTTTTGTGGGGATAATTACTCCACGGTTGCCTTATAACTCACTGTCTTCATATCTCCCATCCCGGAACCTTTGGTTTCGGGATTTTTACTTATTTGCATTACAGTAGCTATACATTATTTGATATTGGATTTGAATGCTGATTATTTCATCATTTCATTTTTGTTTTTCAAAAAATATTATTTACTTTTGCAAATAATTATTTATTGTACTACCATGAACATAAAATTCCGTTTAGCTCTCATGAACTTCATAGAGTTCGCTGTTTGGGGAGCCTATCTTACATGCATGAGTAATTATCTTGGCAAGGCTGGAATGGGAGCCGAAGTGCCGTGGTTCTATGCCATACAGGGCATTGTCTCTATCTTTATGCCTACCTTGATGGGTATCGTGGCCGACAGGTACATGCAGCCACAGCGTGTGCTCGGACTCTGCCATCTGTTGGCCGGTGCATTCATGCTCGGATGCTGGTGGATGGGATTGAACAATCCAACACCCGACAAGGCAACGTTCATGACACTCTACACGCTGAGTGTCGCATTCTACATGCCTACAATCGCTCTGGCCAATACAACGGCCTTCTCTATCCTTACACGCAATGGCATGGACACTGTAAAGGATTTCCCGCCAATACGCGTGCTCGGAACTGTCGGTTTCATTGCCACGATGTGGTTTGTCAATTGTGCGGTGTGGGACGGTGGTTCGTTCTCGTTTACCTTGCTGGAAAATGCCCATAAGTTCCAGTATACCTATATGCAGTTCTTTGTATCCGGATTGCTTAGCTTTGTGCTCTTTGCATATTGCTTCACCTTGCCTGCTTGTCCATTGGTCAAGAAAGAGGGCAAAACATCGCTTGCCGAATCATTTGGCTTGAGTGCTTTCAAGTTGTTCAAAACAAAGAAAATGGCTTTGTTCTTCGTATTCTCCGCCTTGTTGGGAATGTGTCTGCAGGTTACAAACGGCTATGCTGGACCGTTCATCACAAGTTTCAAGGGAAGCGTAGACGAGGCAATCGCAAATTCTTTCGCTGCCAACAATGCCACCTTGCTCACGTCCATTTCCCAAATGAGTGAGGCACTTTGCATTCTCATGATTCCTTTCTGCCTTAAAAAGTTCGGTATCAAGGGAGTTATGCTTATGTCGATGTTCGCATGGGTGTTCCGTTTCGGGTTCTTCGGCGTGGGCAACCCGGCAATGCCCGGAGTCATCTTCTTCATCCTTTCTTGCGTTGTCTATGGTGTGGCGTTCGACTTCTTCAACGTGTCGGGCGGCATCTTCGTCGACCAGGAGTGCGAACCTTCCGTGAAGGCGTCGGCACAGGGACTGTTTATGATGATGACCAATGGAGTGGGGGCCACTGTAGGAACATTGGCTGCAGGTGCCATTATCAATTCGTTCTGCTCGTGGAAGGATGTGATGGTGAATGGCGTGAGTCAGAGTTTCCTTCTGGGCGAATGGCAGACTTGCTGGTTTATCTTTGCAGGATTCGCACTGGTGGTGGGCATCGCTTTCGCACTGGTGTTCAAGCCTGAGCGTACCGATAAGTAGATTATGACAACAAAACTGGTATTCCGGGGAGTCTACGATATTGTTGGAAATGATAAAGTGGGACTCATCGTGCTCACCGACGAGGAAAAAACAAGGCAGATATCCATTATTTGCGACCACAATATGGTGGTACAGCTTAGCCTGAGAGTGGAACAGAACGTAAGAGTGGACAATCTGTTGCCTGAGGTGCTTTGGACAGTGGTGAAACGATACACTGACATGGATCTGATGCTCCTTTTCAATGATATCAAGGATGGTGAGTTCATCACTTATTTGTGCAGCATGGACAACTCGGTGGCAATACGGCTAAGGGCAAGCGATGCCGTGCTGCTATCCATGATTTCACAACTGCCCATTTTGATGGAAAACCAGTTGTTCCTTCGGCATAGTATGCCTTATTACGGGGCACGGACAAGGGTGTCGGTGCCGCTTAAGTCGCTTACAAGAAAAATGCTGGAGGATGCACTCAAAAAGGCAATCGACCAAGAGGACTACGAGAAAGCGTCGCAACTACGTGATGAATTGCTGAGGCGCAAAAGTGAAAATGGATAGTGAATGAAGGAGACGCGTTTTTTCTATGTGCCCGATGCGGCTTCCACAAAGGAACTGCCTGCCGAGGAGACAGCTCATGCGGTCAAGGTGCTTAGACTATCTCCAGGTGACACTGTGTTCCTGATGGACGGAGCGGGTTCTTTCTATGAGGCAGAGGTCACACTCGTGGCCAACAAGCATTGTGGATATCGTATCGTCAGACATTTACCGCAACCTGCTCCTTGGTGGGGACACATCCATTTGGCCATGGCTCCTACTAAAATGATGGAGAGGGTGGAGTGGATGGCTGAAAAGGCTACTGAGGTGGGTGTCGACGAGTTCTCTTTCTTCACAACACGTTTCTCAGAGAGAAAAGCGATGAGAGCCGACAGGGTCGGGAAAATCGTTATTAGCGCCATGAAACAGAGCCGGAAACCATGGAAACCAGTGGTCAATGAACTCATTTCCTTCGAACAGTTCCTGAAGCGTCCTCTCTTGGGTAGAGGGTATATAGCCCACTGCTACGAAGAGATACCGCGTACCGAACTGATTGACGAGTTGGCCAAACCGGTGGCTGACGGCATGGAGAGCATCACCCTGCTCATCGGGCCGGAAGGCGATTTCTCGATAGAGGAGGTAAAAGCTGCTATGGAGACGGGCTATGTGCCGGTGTCTCTCGGACAAAGCAGGTTACGCACTGAGACTGCCTGTCTCGTTGCAATAATGATGGCTCATTGGGCAAAAAAGGCTGCCCAATGAGCCATCGCTTTAATAATGCAAAGGTCCCTAAAAAAACTCCGAATACTCCGATTATTCCGAATACTCCGAATACTCCGAATACTCCGATTATTCCGATTATTCCGAAATTTCTGATTTCTCCGAAAACTACCTATTCGTCCATAAGTTTGCGGTAACGTATGCGTTTGGGCTCTTCCAAACCTAAACGCTGTGCCTTGTTTGATTCGTATTCAGTATAACTGCCTTCAAAGAAAAACACATTGCCGTCACCTTCAAAGGCAAGAATGTGGGTGCAGATACGGTCCAGGAACCAACGGTCGTGGCTGATTACAACGGCACAGCCGGCAAATGACTCCAAACCTTCCTCTAATGCGCGGAGGGTGTTCACATCGATATCGTTGGTGGGCTCGTCGAGTAAAAGCACGTTGCCTTCCTGCTTCAGAGCGATGGCCAGTTGCAGACGATTGCGCTCACCGCCTGAGAGTACGGCGCATTTCTTTTCCTGGTCGGCACCGCTGAAATTGAAACGGGAGAGATAGGCGCGCACATTCACGTCTCTGCCGCCCATGCGGATGGTCTCATTGCCGCCGCTCACTATCTGATACACGCTCTTGGCTGGGTCTATGTCCTTGTGCTGCTGGTCCACATAACTCAGTTTCACGGTCTCGCCAAGTTCGAAGATGCCGCCATCGGGCTTTTCCAAACCCATTATCAAGCGGAAAAGGGTGGTCTTGCCGGCACCATTGGGACCTATCACACCTACAATGCCGTTAGGAGGCAACATGAAGTTTAGGTCGTTGAAAAGTACTTTCTCACCAAAGGCTTTGGCTACGTGCTGGGCCTCTATCACCTTGTTGCCCAGACGGGGACCATTGGGGATGAAAATTTCCAACTTCTCCTCTTTTTGCTTTTGCTCTTCGTTCAGCATCCTGTCGTAGGAGTTAAGACGGGCCTTGCCTTTGGCATGACGGGCCTTGGGTGCCATGCGCACCCATTCCAACTCGCGCTCCAGAGTCTTGCGGCGCTTGGAGGCAGTCTTCTCTTCCTGAGCCATACGAAGACTCTTTTGCTCCAGCCATGATGAGTAGTTGCCTTTCCAAGGGATGCCCTCACCACGGTCCAATTCCAGTATCCATTCTGCCACATCATCTAAGAAGTAGCGGTCGTGTGTCACGGCGATAACGGTGCCTTCATATTGCTGAAGGTGCTGCTCGAGCCAGTCGATAGATTCGGCATCCAGGTGGTTGGTGGGCTCGTCAAGTAATAACACGTCTGGTTTTTGAAGCAATAACCTGCAAAGGGCAACACGACGGCGCTCGCCGCCCGATAGATTGGTCACGCTCCATTCACCGGGAGGACAGTTCAAGGCAGCCATCGCACGGTCAAGTTTCGAGTCCATATTCCAGGCGTCGGTAGAGTCGATGATGTCCTGAAGTTCGGCCTGACGGTTCATCAGTTTGTCCATCTTGTCGGGATCTTCATAGTATTCAGGCAGGCCGAATTTCACGTTGATGGCATCATATTCGGCTAATGCGTCATATACATGCTGAACACCTTCCATCACGTTTTCTTTCACAGTCTTGGCCTCGTTCAATGGCGGGTCCTGGGGAAGATAGCCCACGGTGTAGCCGGGACTCCAAACCACATTGCCCTGATATTTTTGGTCCAGACCTGCAATGATTTTCATAAGAGTTGATTTGCCGGCACCATTCAGACCGATGATGCCAATCTTGGCACCGTAAAAGAAACTGAGGTATATGTTCTTGAGCACTTGCTTCTGATTCTGCGGGATGGTCTTGCTCACCCCAACCATCGAGAATATCACTTTTTTGTCGTCTACTGTTGCCATATATGTTGATTATATCTGTTTTTCATCGTTGATTCATGGTATGTCTTCCTTGTCATAGGAGAACAGATAAAGAAAAATACCTCCTATCAACTGAAATAAAATATTGAAAGATAGGAGGTAGTCTCGTTTTGAGTAAAGCAAAACTTCACTTAGTGGTGCTCAGGTACAATGGCAAAGTAAACAAGGTCTTCCTTGCCGTCGTTATACATGGCATGGGAATGTCCCATCGGGCAGTAGTGAACGTCGCCGGTCTTGAATTTCTCAACTGTGTCGTCATACTCAAAATGACCTTCACCGCTGATGATGTACACAATTTCTGAGTTCATCTCGTGCTTGTGGTAGCCACTGTTGGCACCGGGCTTCAGACGGCTCATCATAATTTTGTTCTTCTCATCAACAAAGTTGCGGGTGTCCAACTGACCGTTGCCGCCCTTGAAATTCTGCAGTTTTTGCTCCTCAATGTTCTGGTAGTCGATAATCATATAGTTTGCTGCACGAGGGTTAAGGCTGGCCTTTTCAGGTCGGTTATTAATCACGCCTTTTTCGTGCGACTGCAAATCTACTCTTTTTTCTTGAATTTTACAATAGTGCTTGACCTTTTTTTCTTAATTCAACCTTTTTTCCTACTTTTGTAGCCGTTCAAATATCATGCTGTTATGACTGATACCGATTATCGTTTTGAAGTCTGCGCCAATGGCGTGGAAAGTTGTATCGCGGCTCAAAGGGGTGGGGCACACCGTGTGGAACTCTGTGCCGGAATCCTAGAGGGGGGCACAACACCATCGTATGGTGAGATAAAGGTGGCAAGGAAATGCCTCGACACGACAAAACTTCATGTTATTATACGGCCAAGAGGCGGCGATTTCCTCTATTCTCCACTTGAGATCGAGCGCATGGAGGAGGACATTGATGTGTGCAGACAACTGGGAGCGGATGGCGTGGTCTTCGGATGCCTTAATAAACAGGGAGAGGTCGATGTCGAACTCAATAGGAGACTTTTAAGAAGGACCAAGGACATGTCTGTCACTTTTCACAGGGCCTTCGACCATTGCAAAAAACCTTTTGAGGCCCTTGAGCAACTCATTCAATTGGGCTTTGACCGTGTTCTCACATCCGGACAACAACCTACTGCATATCAGGGCGTTGAACTGCTCCATAAACTCAATCTTCATGCAGCGGGGCGTATCATTCTCTTGGCAGGATGTGGAGTCAATGAGAAGAATATCGCACAGATAGCACGCTCCACGGGCATTAGGGAGTTCCATTTCTCAGCCAGAGAACCGCACCCCTCACAAATGGTTTTTACCAATCCTTCAGTCTACATGGGGGCGAAAGACGTTGATGAATCGTCTATCCTTCTCACGACCGAACGACGGGTTCGAGATACTATCTTGGCGTTATCAACCTTTGGTTGACGCTTCGTGTGGAGATGGTTGAGCCTCCCCCTGCTAAAAATCCTTTTAAATATCATTAAAACACTTTGGTTTATTTTGTCTTCTCATTCTAATTAGGTACCTTTGCATAATCTTTGTCATGATAACATTGTATAGACACTGACCTGAAATCAATCAATTACAAATATTTATGAACAAACTATTACGTACAACATTCTTGGCCTTGCTTGTTACAGTGGCCAATGTCGTGATGGCTGGCACTTATACCTATACTTTCTCCTCGAAAGTATACTCAAGTGCTGGCACAAAAAACTTGGGCAATGTCTCATGGACACTTGCTACCGACGCCGGTTATTTTGCATATGATGGAAACAAGGGGCATCAATTCGGAAGTGCTAACAATCCTGCTACCTCTGTCAGCCTTTCCACTACAGGTTTGGCAGGCGAGATAACCGAGGTAAAAGTCAATGCCAGTACTGCAAATGATGGCAGCGCGTCACTTTCTGTGAAAGTGGGGGGACAGACTTTCGGGTCTTCGCAGAATCTTACCTCAACCGCCACCACGTATACCTTCACGGGTTCCGCGGTAGGACAGATAGAAATCTTGCTATCGCAGCCCACTACCAAAAAAGCGATTTATATTAAGAGTATCGAGGTCACTTACAATGAAGACATTGAGCAGAGAGAGTGCGGACTTGCATACAGTGAAGAGACTTACGAGGCTACACTCGGTGGGGACAACTCTTTCCCGACGCTGAACAATCCCAACAATCTTACCGGTATTGTCTATACCAGTTCCAATACGGTGGTGGCTTCCGTAGCAGCAAACGGAAAGGTGTCGCTCAATACCACGGGTACAACTACCATCAAGGCTTCCTTCGTAGGAAATGAACTGTACTTGCCCGGTGAGGCTTCTTATGAACTGACAGTGGTCAGCGGTGCTGCACCGCAGCCGGAAGACGGTGCTTTCGTTAAGGTGCGTGACTGCACCACATTGGCTGCTGGCGACATCATAATTCTGGTGAACGAGAGTGCCTCCAAGGCCATGTGTACTACGCAGAAAAAGAGTAACCGCGATGGTGTGTCCGTGACTATCAACAACTATACCATTCAGCCGGGCAGCAACGTGCAGCAAATTACCCTTGAAGGTTCTGCCGGCGCCTGGTACCTCAAGGTTGGCAACAGTTATCTTTATGCTGGTTCAAGTTCTGACAACCAGTTGCTGACGGGTACAAAGAGTGCTAATGCCAAGGCCACAATCGTTTCCAACAACGGCGATGCGGATATCAAGTTCCAAGGTGACCATACACGCAACTGGATTCGTTTCAACAACTCCAGCAGTCTCTTCTCATGCTATGCGTCAGGACAGGACCCTGTGCAAATATACCGCATGGTGAACCCCACCGAGGTGGTTAATTCTGCTGAGGAATTGGCAGCCCTTGAGGATGACAGCAATGTGAAATTGGTCATCGCCGACGAAGCCAATGCCCGAGTGCTCTATGGCACGGAAGATGAGGCGTATGTGCGCGACAATACCGGTGCCTACTGTTTGAGTGGCGTGGATGCCAATGTCCCCTTCGCCTCCAATCAGCACATCGCAGGCATCATCGTGGGCAAAAAGACTTCAATCAACGGCATGACGGTTTTCACTGCTACCAATAGGACAAATACCGCTTACCTCGCCATTGCTGAGCCGGTGACGGAGGAGGAACCACAACCCGTGGCTGTGCAGATTGGCGATATCAATGACAATCTGGCCGACTGGATTAAGGTGGAGGCTGTGAGAATAGGCGAGGATGCATCGGTGGCAAACCGCTTCGGCCTTACTGCTTCTGATGGATTCACCGACGATTATGCATACAATGGTGCCTTGGCGGATGTGGCGGCAATAGCACGCCCTGATGCCCTATGCCCAGTTAATGTGAATGAAGTGGCACCTTTTACCTTCGTCATCGACGAGACACAGGATTTTGTCTCCCCGTCTGCCGATTTGGCTGATGTGCCGCTCCGTCTGGTACGCACCATCTCAAAAGATTATTGGAATACGCTTTGCCTTCCTTTTGCTGTCAGTAATTGGGATGCGGAGATAAGAGAATATACAGGAGCCGGTGTCAATAAAATGACTTACAGTGAGGCTGGTGGAATAGAGGCTGGTGTTCCTTATCTCATCAAACCGACGGCCGACATCGAGAATCCTGTGTTCGAGACTGTCACACTGAGTGCTGTTCCGGCTAAGACAGTCACTTTCGGTGATTACAGCTTTGTGGGTATCTATAGTCCCTATTCGATGGTAACTGACAAGACCGAACGCTTCCTCGGGGATGGCGACAACCTATATTATCCGGAAAGCAATAGCAACAATGCCAACAAACTGCGCGGATTGCGCGCTTTCTTCCGTGTGCCTGCTGACTCGAATGCCAATATTGACTTCATTGGTTCCGACGGCATAGAGGAAATGATGATGCAAAAAACTGACAATACATGGTATTCTCTGAGCGGTCAGCGTGTCACCAGACCACAGCACGGTGTATATATCCACAATGGAAAGAAAGTTGTAGTTAAATAAATGGAAGGAGATACATCTATGAAAAAAATATATATAACACCTGAAAGCAACTGGATGCAGACACATCATGTCTCTGATGTGTTGCAGATGAGCTCTGATGTGAGTCAAGACGGCTCTTCTGTGAAAATCGATAATGAAGATACAGGCGGAAACGCCTGGAGTGGAGGACGCTCCAATAATGGATTATGGGACGACCCGGACGAAATGGAATAAAACAATCAGAAAGGAAAAAGCAATGAAAAAAATAATCTCCATTCTTATATTGATGTTGACGGTCACGGCTGCCAATGCTCAAAGGGTGCCGTCGAAGATTGATTTGAAGAATAATACTACGGTTACCTTCGTTAAAGAAGAGGTGGACAGCACGCGCGAATTGCCGGGTATCGGCATCAAGGTGTATCCAAACGGCTCTAAGGTGTCACAAGACTTCCTCTACTCGCAAATCTCCAATATCGAGTTCTACGAGGGTGTAGTGAATGGTAATAATGTCAACAGAAATACTGTGGAGGGAGGACATCTCCTTGAGTATCCTCACTTCAAAGAAGAAGGATTGCAGTTGATCGTGAAACACAGTGCGCCCCCAACAGACGATTATCCTGATCTGGGTCTCACTTATACGCTCGAATGGGACTGTAACAAAAAGTCACAACGCTGGACGGCATACGAATTCCATAATGGTGTGCCCGATGTGATTACAGGCCGTCATGGCGATTGGACTGACGATGACGCAATCCCTTCAGCTTATCAGACACATTCATCTCAGTATTCCTCTACGTACAGCAAAGGACACATGTGTCCCTCCAATGATCGGCACACAACTGTTGCTCAAAACAAACAGACTTTCTATATCAGTAATGCCCATCCGCAGTATCAGGCCCATAATGGTGGCCTGTGGGGAACATTGGAGAATAGGGTGCACGCCTGGGGAGCCAATTCTTCTTTCCGCGACACCCTATATGTAGTGAAAGCTGGTACCATTGACAAAGACGACCAGATATTGGAAGTCACCTCAACCGGTTTGATCGTGCCGAAGTATTTCTACATGGCAGTGCTCTGTCTGAAGAATGGACAATACAAAGCCATCGCTTTCTGGACAGAACACACCAATCAAAGCATAACGGGAGCCAACCCGGCAAATTATGCTATATCAGTGGATGAATTGGAGCAGAGGACGGGCATTGACTTCTTCTGCAATCTCCCTGATGATATAGAGGAGGAAGCGGAACAAGACTATACCTTGGCCGACTGGGGCCTCTGACGTCAGTAACGTATAAAACGGGGGCCGGATATTCAAGTTCCGGCCTCCGTATTATCTTTCACCAAATCTGTTGCAGAGGCAAGGATAGGAAAAGACTATAACGATATACAACCATAAATTATTAAGCAATAACAAATTAAAATGATAGTAAAAATCGGAGGGCTGCGTGAGCCCAAGAATTTTAAAGAGGTTTGTAAACTGGATGTCGATTGGGTCGGTTTCAATTTTTGTAAGGACAGCCCACGGTTCCTGGCACAGATTTCATCAAGAGGTGGATTTATCCCTGATTATACTACTTTAAAGGATGAGCAGCTGACTTTAGGAAAACCTGTCGACAAAAAGACACACCAGATGAATTCAAGGCTTCGTGTAGGAACGTTCATCGATGATATGCCGCAGACCATCGTCACTCGTATCTATAATTTCAAACTCGACTTCGTTCAGCTTGATGGTACTGAGAGTCGCATTATGATTGAAAACTTGCGACGAACTATTGAGCCTGACATCAGGACTGGAGTCAAGATTATCAAGACCATTCACATCTCTTCCGCTGCCGACTTTGAAAGATGTGCTGAGTATGAGGGAGTTGTCGACTATTTCCTCTTCAATGCACCGGTCGACGTAAAGGATATTAAAGAGAATTCGTTCGATTGGAATCTTCTCGGACAATACAAGGGAAAGACGCCATTCCTCATCGGTGGTGCAATCGGTTCTGAGGATGTGGAGCGGCTGCGTGCTTTCAGCCATCCGCTTTTTGTCGGTGTCGATGTCAACGACAAATTTGAGACCGAACCGGGTGTAATTGACATCGAGGCTTTCAAGGCTTTCCTGCAGTCGGTGAAATCTTGAATTACATTCTTTCATCATCTTAGAACATTCGAATTATGGCAGAGACAGGCAACAACAATATGCCGTGGTATGCCGTGAGACTCTTCGGATGCAGGGCATTGAGGGCGAAGGCTTTCTTCGAGGAAAAAGGCATTGAGTGCTTTGTACCGATGAACTATTGTGAGAAAGAAGATACACTGGGACGTAAACAACAACGATTGGTGCCGGTCGTCAATAACTTGGTGTTTATACGCAAACAACTGACCGACATTGAATTACAGACCATGATACAGGAGAGCGGCATGAAGATGGCTGTTATGACAAGGACTCGAGGAAAAACTGACTATTATGAGATTCCAGCCATTCAGATGGACGAGTTCCAAATCATGTGCAACCCTGATGTTCACCTTCGGCAGTTTATCTCACCCGAGGAAGCTCAACTCAAACTGGGTTCACAAGTACTGGTAAGCCATGGACCTCTGAAGGGACTGACAGGAAAGCTCGTAAGGCAAAGCCATAAGTATTATCTCTTGAAAGAGGTGCCTGGAATGGCTGTCATGCTCAAGGTCACACGGTGGTGCTGTAAACCTGTTCATCAATAGTAATTACAGGAGGCAAATCTTTATGGTTTGCCTCCTGCCGTTTTGCATGATTTTGCTTTTTCATTTCTGTGGAGAAGGATTGCTTTTAGGTATTCTCCTTTTGTCAGGGTATAAATCTCTTTGAGCAAAAAGAAGCAAAATATTGTCTACTAATTGTTTGCACTGTAAACAATTTGGAAGAAATATAACAAAATTATTGTCATTTTATTTGCGGGAATGATTATTTCATATAATTTTGCAGCAAAATAATGGAAATCTGAATTATGATGAATGTTTATTATAACGCATGGTGGTGGTATAGCTCAAGATAATTTAGTCGTGAGCATGTCAAGCCATGTGTGTTGATTGAGATACAAAGGGCCTGCCGTTCTTACGACAGGTCCTTTTCTTTTATCGATTTTTCAATGTCAAATATTTTAATGTATAAAGATTGTTATTATGAAGGAAATTCTTTTGAGACTGCTCGACCATGAGTACCTCACACGAGAGGAGATGCACCACATATTGCTCGAAATAGCACAGGGTGCCTACACAAATGAACAAATATCAGCATTGCTCACGGCTCTGCAGATGAGAGGAATAACAGTGGACGAATTGCTCGGTTTCCGAGATGGTATACTGGAGACGGGAGTGTCGGCAAAACTTGACTGCGATCGTTATATTGATATCGTGGGTACGGGAGGTGACCAGAAAAACACGTTCAATATCTCCACCTGTGCCTGTTTTGTGCTCGCAGGGGCAGGTTACAAGGTGGCCAAGCATGGAAACTATGCCGCAACGTCTGTCAGTGGTTCTTCTGATGTGATTGAACTGCACGGTGCCAAGTTCACTGCTGATATTGATAGACTCAACCGTTCTATCGAAAAAAGTGGATTCGTTTATCTTCATGCACCTCTCTTTGCAAAAGCAATGAAGTTTGTCGCACCTGTAAGAAAGGCTGTGGAGTTTCCTACAATATTCAACCTGCTTGGACCTATAGTTAATCCCTCTCAGCCGAATTGCCAATTGCTCGGTGTGGCAAATCTGGCTCAGATGAGACTATACAACAGTGTATATCAGAAAATTGGAATCGACTATGGAATAGTGAACAGCATCGATGGATATGACGAGGTGTCACTCACATCTCCTTTTAAGGTCACAACCAATCATTATGAGCGCATTTTCACAGCGGCCGACCTCAATATGCAGCCGGCTATAACAGAGCATCTCGTAGGTGGTACAACAAGAGAGAGTGCCAGAATACTGTTCGACAACATTCTCGACAACAATTGTTTGCCCGACCAGAAAAATGTGGTTTTGGCAAATGCGGCATTCGCTATTTCTGTCTATACGGGGGCAACTGATCTCCTCGCATGTGTCGAGGAAGCACGTGAGTCGCTCGAAAGCGGAAGGGCAAAAGAGGCATTGAGACGCTTTGTCGAGGTCAACTCGTACTAAAATGCTCTTATTCTTCACACATTCTCTTTCTTTCTAATCCGAATAGAAAACAATGGATATCTTAAATACAATAGTAAACAATAAAAAGATTGAGGTAGAACAGCTCAAACGTGTCTTGCCTCCTTTTGTGCTGTACGACGAAGTGGAAAGAATGATTGCCAAAACTTGTCCGCCTCCATCGATGAAAGATGCTCTCATGAGGTCTCCCACTGGTATCATAGCTGAGTTCAAAAGGCGCTCACCTTCTAAAGGATGGATAAAGGAGGAGGGTAGGGCAGACATCATTCCACTTCAATATCAACAGGAGGGAGCGGCTGCTGTCAGCATTCTTACTGATTCAAAGTTTTTTGGAGGACAAAACCGATTTGTTGCCGAGGCAATTGGGGCTGGTGTCAATATACCGATTCTCTATAAGAATTTCATCATTGATGAATACCAGTTGTATCAGGCGCGACGGGCAGGTGCCTCGGCTGTGCTGCTTATAGCCGCCGATTTGAGTATCGGACAATGCAAAAATCTCCTTGATAAGGCTCATCAACTCCAATTGGAAGTGCTCCTTGAAATGCATGGAAGGGAGGAACTTGACTATGCACAATTGGAACCTGACCTCTATGGCATCAACAACCGCAACCTTGGCTCATTCGTTACTGATGTGGAAAACTCGTTCAGAATGGCTGAGGCATTGCCTAAAGGGAAGTGTTGGGTGAGCGAGAGTGGTATCTCAAATGTTGAAACGGTGAAATCTCTCCGGCAAATCGGATATCGGGGCTTCCTCATTGGTGAGTTCTTTATGCGTCAGGAAAAACCAGGTGATGCCTTGAGACAGTTTATATCGCTTTTGGAAAAATAAAAAAATTGGAACTGCTATGATCATAAAAGTGTGTGGGGTGCGTGACCCCGAGAATATACGCAACATGGCTCAGTTGGATATCGACTGGTTGGGACTTAATTTTTGCCCGGGAAGTCCACGATACATTTCAAATGCTTCTTCAAACCGATTGGGGCTTGATGATATTAAAGCTAAGAGAGTAGGAGTCTTCGTTGATGAAATGCCCCAGACTATCATGACATGTATATCCAGATACTCCCTTGATATCGTACAACTTCATGGTACGGAGAGTGCCGTGATGATTCAGAACTTAAAACGCTCGATACAACCGGATATTCGAGAAGGGGTGAAGATGATAAAGGTGATTTCTGTGGCCGACGCACAGGATTTTGAACGCTGCAAGGAATATGAGGGGGTGGCCGACTATCTTCTCTTCGACACAAAAGGGAAACTGCCCGGCGGCAATGGAAAGAAGTTTCAGTGGTCGCTGCTCGAAGCCTACAAAGGCTCTACACCTTTCTTGCTGAGTGGTGGCATCGGACCTGATGATGCTGATAGACTGCGAAAGATAAAGCATCCGCAGTTTATGGGTGTTGATGTGAATTCAAAATTTGAAATTGAGCCTGGTGTCAAAGACATTCATTCACTGAGTCTTTTCATACAGGAACTGAGGGACTAAACTTTTTAAAAACAAAGAAACAGATACATAATGAACCGTATAAACCAATTATTTGCCGATAACGGTAACCGTAAACTGTTGTCTCTCTATTTCTGTGCTGGATGCCCAACACTCGAGGGAACAGGAAACGTTATAACGACACTCCAGCAGAGGGGCATTGATATGATTGAGGTGGGTATTCCCTTCAGCGACCCTCTTGCTGATGGACCGGTCATTCAGGAGGCCGGCGCCAAGGCTTTGCGCAATGGCATGACGCTCAACATCCTTTTCGAACAGCTCAAGGCTGTGAAAGAGCAGGTCAGGATTCCATTAGTTCTCATGGGTTATCTCAATGTGGTTTTGCATTATGGTATAGAACGTTTCTGCCAGCAGTGCGTGGAGAGTGGGGTCTCAGGAGCTATCATACCAGACCTGCCTTTCAAAGACTACCTTGAGGCGGTAAAACCGGTGGCCGACCGCTATGACCTGCGTATCATCATGATGATAACACCTGAGACATCGGAAGAACGAATCCGTTTCATTGATGAACACACGGAGGGTTTTGTATATATGGTCAGCTCGGCCAGTATCACCGGTGCACAACACAATTTTGATGAGCAAAAGCAGGTGTATTTCCGGAGAATTGATGCCATGCGATTGCGAAATCCGCGGATGATAGGATTCGGCATTTCAAATCGGCAGACACTGGAGAGTGCACAGGCCAATGCCGCCGGGGCTATCATCGGCAGTAAGTTTGTGTCTTTGCTCAATGATACGTGCGACCCCGAAAAAGCGCTCGACCTGCTCTTCGACGCCCTCTCCAAATAATAAAAATACCATTTCACAAAACGTTATTACAGTAATTACGAAAATATGAACTTTCAAGTTGACAAAAACGGGTTCTATGGACAGTTCGGAGGGGCTTATGTGCCTGAGATTCTCTATAAATGTGTTCACGACCTTCAGGAAGCATATCTGCCTATTATAGAGAGTGAGGATTTCAAAAATGAGTATCGCCAGCTGTTGCGTGACTATGTGGGTAGGCCTTCTCCGCTCTATTATGCCAGGCGTATGAGTGAACGCTACAACTGTCAGCTTTATCTCAAACGTGAGGACTTGAACCATACAGGAGCACACAAAATCAACAATACAATTGGACAGATCCTAATGGCTCGTAAGATGGGTAAGACACGAATTATTGCCGAAACGGGAGCGGGACAGCATGGAGTGGCCACGGCCACGGTTTGTGCGCTCATGAATATGCACTGCGAGATATTCATGGGGGCCACAGACGTGGAACGGCAGCACACCAATGTGGAGAGAATGCGTATGCTTGGTGCTGAGGTGCATCCCGTCACAACGGGCAACATGACATTGAGCGATGCCTGTAGCCAGGCCATACGTGACTGGTGCTGCCATCCTGCCGACACTTTTTATATTGTAGGCTCCACGATGGGGCCGCATCCTTATCCTGATATCGTGGCAAGGATGCAGAGCGTGATTTCTGAGGAAATCAAACAGCAGTTGCTGGAGAAAACCGGACGTGATTATCCCGACTGTCTCATGGCGTGTATAGGAGGTGGGAGCAATGCCGCCGGTACAATATACCATTATATGGACGATGACAGGGTGCGCATCGTGCTCGCCGAGGCGGGGGGACAAGGTGTCAATACCGACTTCACGGCTGCTACCATTCATTGCGGAACAGAGGGCATTCTTCATGGAGCAAGGACCCTCGTCATGCAGACCGATGACGGGCAGATTAAAGAGGCTTTCACTATCTCCGCCGGACTCGATTATCCGGGAATTGGGCCTATGCATGCCAATATGGCACTGAAAAAACGCACAGAGGTGTTGGCCATTAATGATGATGAAGCAATAAAGGCTGGATATGAACTCACACGCCTCGAGGGTATCATTCCTGCAATAGAGAGTGCTCATGCCATTGCCGCTCTTTCGCATCTTCATTTCGAACCTCATCAGGTGGTGGTGCTCACCGTGAGCGGAAGGGGCGACAAGGATGTGCAGACTTATCTCGCCAACAAAGACAAGGCAGGCGAATATGGCGATTTTTAATTATTTTTGACTTAACAATATGAATAATAACGTCTTTCATTATTACACAACCTCACGCAGCGTGCTCGGTGACTTGCATACTCCTGTCGCTGTTTATCTCCGACTGCGTGATGTGTACCCGCAAAGCGCGCTCATGGAAAGTTCCGATTACCATGCCAAAGACAACGGACGCTCTTTCATCGGATTTAATCCGATAGCAAGCATTGCTGTCGGACATGGAGTGGCCACGGCTTCCTTTCCGGATGGCTCAAAGCTCCAGAAGAGAATAGATGACCAGTTTACCTGCGACAAGGCTATAGGGGTATTCCTCTCGCATTTTCAGATAGAAGGCAGTGAAGCCGACTTGTGCGGTCTTTTCGGTTATACTTCTTTCAACATGGTGGCTTATTTTGAGAATATTGCTGTCAAGGATGAGACCATGCAGAAAAACGATGCGCCCGATTTGTTTTACATCCTTTTCCGGGATATGATTGTCTTCGATCATTTCAATAACCGAATGTCGCTTATAACGCTGACAGACGGCATGCATGACAATGGACGCCTCGATGAGATTGAACACATCATGGCGCGCGGACATGGGTCTGATTACGCATTCAAACCTGTGGGAGAGGTGGAGTCGCCGCTCACCGACCAACAGCACATGGAGAACATACGCCGGGGCATCAGACATTGCAAAAGGGGCGATGTCTTTCAAATAGTCCTCTCACGAAGATTCGTGCAACGATATGAGGGCGATGACTTTAAACTTTACCGAGCTCTTAGAAGCATCAATCCTTCGCCTTATCTCTTCTATTTCGATTTCGGGGGATTCCGTATCTTCGGCTCAAGTCCCGAGACGCACTGCCGCATTGAGGGCGACAGGGCTTATATCGACCCTATTGCGGGCACTACACGTCGTACAGGTGATGCTGAAAACGACCGGAAAGCGGCTGAGTTTTTACGCAATGACCCAAAGGAAAATGCCGAACATGTGATGCTTGTTGATTTGGCACGCAATGACCTCAGCCGAAACTGTCACGATGTAAAGGTAGAGTTTTATAAAGAACTTCAATATTATAGCCATGTGATTCATCTTGTGAGCAGGGTCTCTGGAAAGTTGCTCCCTGGTACCGACCCTGTAAAGGCTTTTATAGACACTTTCCCGGCGGGCACTTTAAGTGGTGCTCCCAAAGTGAGGGCCATGCAACTCATCAGTGAGTATGAGCCGCATAACCGTGGAGCTTATGGAGGATGTATCGGATTTATCGGCTTTAATGGAAGCATGAATCAAGCTATTACAATACGCTCGTTCGTGAGCCGTAATGGTGAATTGTGGTTCCAGGCTGGAGGTGGAATCGTGGCAAGAAGCAATCCTGAGTATGAACTCCAGGAGGTGAACAACAAATTGGGGGCATTGCGCAGGGCCATCAATATGGCTGCCGATATTTAGGCCTGTTCCCTCTTTCTTTCAACTATTTTTGAGTTAATGATTATGCAAAACGAAAGAAATAAACTGAATATTGTCATTGTCGACAACTACGACTCTTTTACTTACAATCTGGCCCATCTGGTCAGGTCTCTTGGAGCGGAGGTGACAGTGTGGAGGAATGACCAGTTCCAGATGGACGATTTGGAACCTTTCGATAAGATTATCCTTAGTCCTGGACCAGGTGTGCCTTCCGAGGCCGGATTGCTATGCGGCGTGATACAGAAGTATGCGGGACGAAAACCTATTCTTGGCATTTGTCTTGGTCATCAGGCCATTGGCGAGGTGTTTGGGGCCAAGCTTTTGAACCTTAGTGAGGTTTATCATGGAGTGGCTACAGAGGGCACACAATTGGGAATAGACCCAGTTTTCAATAATCTCCCAAAGCGTATCGTGATGGGAAGGTATCACAGTTGGGTGGTGGATCGGAAGGATTTGCCTCAATGCCTCATCGTCACCGCAGAGAGTGATGATGGTTGCATCATGGCCATGCGTCACAATAAGTACGATGTGGTTGGAATACAGTTTCACCCGGAGAGCGTCCTCACGCCCGACGGAGCGGTTATGCTGAGCAACTGGCTCAGCATGTAGTGCCTTCCTAAAAAATATAATAAGCGGCAGACTTCACATAGTCTGCCGCTTATCCGAGTAATCCGAGTAATCCGAGTAATCCGAGTAATCCGAGTAATCCGAGTAATCCGAGTTATCCGAGTAATCCGAGTATTCCGATTCCCCCTAAAATTCTGATGTGAAGTGGAAACGGATGTGCTTGAAGTCTTCCTGAGCCATAGACAATACATAGCCGGAGTCGGCCAAGAATACATCCCGGCCTTCACGGTCTTTGGCCATGTACTGGTACTTGCGTTTCTTGAAGTTGGCCAGCTCGGCTTCGTCGTCACTTTCTATCCAACAGGCTTTGTACAGGTGTACAGGCTCCCAACGGCACTTGGCATTGTATTCGTTCTCCAAACGGTATTGTATCACCTCAAACTGCAACTGGCCTACTGTGCCGATAATCTTGCGGTTATTGAATTGATTCACGAAAAGCTGTGCCACACCCTCGTCCATCAGTTGCTCGATGCCTTTCGCTAATTGTTTCGACTTCATTGGGTCATCGTTCTCAATATATTTGAACATCTCGGGAGAGAAAGAGGGCAAACCGCGGAAATGCAGTTTCTCCCCATCGGTCAAAGTGTCGCCAATTTTGAAAATGCCGTTGTCCGGCAGACCGATGATATCGCCGGGATAGGCTTCCTCTATTGTCGACTTGCGTTGGGCCATAAACTGGGTGGGGGAGGAGAAACGCAGGGTCTTGCCTTGACGAACGTGAAGGTAGGGCTGATTGCGTACAAACTTGCCACTGCATATCTTGCAGAAGGCAATGCAGGAACGGTGGTTGGGGTCGATGTTGGCGGTGATCTTGAAGATAAAACCTGTGAAGTGGGGCTCCTCTGGACTTACCATACGTTCTTCGGCCTTTGTCTCGCCAGGGCTGGGAGCAATCTTAACAAAGCAGTTGAGAAGTTCCTGAACACCAAAATTGTTCAAGGCGCTCCCGAAAAAAACAGGGGCCACCTGCGCTGCTTTGTAGTCTGCCTCGTTGAACTCGGGGTATACACCGTCAATGAGTTCCAGGTCATCACGAAGCTGTTCGGCATCTTTCTCCCCAATGTGGTTCACCAGTTCGTCGCTGTCTATGTCCACTTCCACCTTCTCCGTCACACGCTGTTTGTCTGGGGTGAAAAGGTCGAGCTTTTGCTCATATATGTTGTATACGCCCTTAAAACGGGCTCCTTGGTTGATGGGCCATGATAAAGGACGGACCTTTATCTGCAATTCTTCCTCCAATTCATCAAGTAGGTCAAATGGATCGCGGCCTTCGCGGTCCATCTTGTTGATGAAAATGATAACCGGGGTATTACGCATACGACACACGTTCATCAGTTTGCGGGTCTGGGTCTCAACACCTTTCGCACCGTCAACTACAATAATGGCGGAGTCTACAGCGGTAAGTGTACGGTAGGTGTCTTCTGCAAAATCTTGGTGGCCAGGAGTGTCGAGGATGTTTACCTTGTAACCTTCATAGTCGAATTCCATAACTGATGTTGACACGGAGATACCACGTTGTTTCTCAATGTCCATCCAGTCGGAGGTGGCTGTCTTGCGTATCTTGTTGCTCTTTACGGCTCCGGCCACTTGTATCTGTCCGCCGAAGAGAAGGAATTTTTCTGTGAGGGTGGTCTTGCCGGCATCTGGGTGAGAGATGATGGCAAATGTGCGTCTGCGTTCTATTTCTGGGTTCATTGGTCGGTTCTGTTCTTTGTCGCCGTGGACTTCCACGGAGCTTTTGTTAGTTCTTTGTTGTGGTATACTGTATTTTTATTGTTCGGTTTCTTTAATCTGCTCGATGGTCTTGGCGAGCGAGGTTTCCCAATGGGGTATGCTCAAACCGTAGTCTTGCTTTATCTTCGTTTTGTCGAGAACAGAGTAGGCGGGCCGTGTGGCGGCAGTGGGATATTCATCGGTGTGAATAGGTTTCACCTTGCAGCTGTTTATACCGGCCAACCGGTGAATGGCAATGGTGAAATCGTACCAACTGGTCACACCCTCGTTGCTGAAATGGTAGAGACCAGGATGTACACCTTGCTCTATGATGCTCAGAATGGCCTCGGCCAGGTCGCCAGCGCAGGTAGGGGTACCTATCTGGTCGTATACCACTCCAATGCTGTCCTTCTCTTTGCCTAAGCGCATCATGGTCTTGACAAAGTTGCGGCCATAGCGGCTGTAAAGCCATGCGGTGCGGATTATCAGGGTGTTAGGACAGAATTTCCTCACACCAAGCTCGCCGGCCAATTTGGTGTTGCCATATACACTGTCGGGACAGGGAGTGTCATCCTCAAGGTAGGGCAGATAGTGATTTCCATTGAAAACATAGTCGGTGGAGATGTGTATCATCCATCCTCCACGCTTGCCGATAGCAGCGGCCAGATAGGAAGGGGCAATGGTGTTCAGAGTGGTACACAGTTCCTTTTCGCTCTCTGCCTTGTCCACAGCGGTGTAGGCAGCACAGTTCACAATGCCGTCTATGTTGTAGCGATTCACATAGTCTTCCACGGCAAGCTGGTTGGCGATATCAAGTTCCTCTATATCGGTGTTGTAGAATGTGTGAGCGGAATGCAATGGTTCCAGTTGCCGTATCTCACTGCCTAATTGGCCGTTACAGCCAGTGATGAGTATATTCATTTTTTTCGGTATCTTCGTTGGGGGTTAGTCGTCGAAATTCAGTCCCTCGGTTTTGTCTTTCAGATAGTAGTCGGAGAGCATGCCCATCAGAGTACTTATCTCGTTTATGGCATGGACCGTGTCGGCCGACACCTCTTTCTTCTGTAAACGCAGCATCATAAGGCCGTACAGGGCATTGAGACAGGTTTCCACCTCGTTCTCGTCATCACGGGCTCCCTTGTTGCGTAGCTCCACAATAAAAGGCAAAACCTTGTAATATTCGGCGGTATAGAAGGGGAAACGGACACTCTCCAAAAGCATAGCGTGTAGTTCCGACAGGTCTTGCACAATGATACGAAGTATCTGTATATGTCCTTTCTCACGGACACCCTCCTCGTTCATCATACGTATCAGATTGCCGTACCAGTCAACCAAGTCTTCCTTCATCTCTTCATCATAATCGAACTGTGAGATGTACTCTCGGCGGATGCGCGACAAACTGCACCCGTAAGCACGGATAATGTCCTCCACTTGCCACATATAGAGCAGGTATTCGGCAATGTTTTTTTTGCGTAATTCTTGTGATATGTACATGTTGGTTGAAATACTACACGGCCTGATTGTCGTCAGTAGTGGATGGTGAAAAGATTAAATACGGTACCAAACAGCACGATAAGTGAAAACACTATCACTACACTGCCTATAACCTTGTTGATGATAACAATGCCGTTGTCAGTAAACTGCATTCGTATCTTGTCGATGAGCCATGTGAGCCCGAACCACCACAACAACGCACCGGCCACTATACTTGTGTAACCTATCGCCATCACCATTGGATGCCCGGGAATGACAAAGGCAAGCTGAGCAAAGCAGGCCATGAAGAGAAGGATGATGAGAGGGTTTGATATTGTTACCAGAAAGGCAGTGAAACCATTGTGAAGATAGGTGCCTTTCGTTAAGCCGCTTCGATGCATGTTCTTTGTCGGATTGGAGAAGAAACTGGCAAAACCGAAAATTAACAACACAAAACTTCCTATTATCTGAAGGTAAAACTGATTGCGGGCATTGGTGATGAGGTCCATCACAAAACTCATGCCTAAACCCGTGATGAGCGCATAGAAAAGGTCGCTCGCGGTGGCTCCCATGCCTGTGACAAATCCGTACCAACGGCCTTTGTTCAGTGTGCGCTGGACACACAATATGCCCACCGGCCCCATAGGTGCCGATGCCAGAATACCTATTATTATACCCTTGAAAATTGTATTCAGGATATCTATTTGGAATGTGAATGGCATATCGTTTGCAAAATTGCTAAAAAAAAGCCAAAACAGCAAATTTTGTGTATAAAACTTTGGTGACTAAAGGTTTTTTCATATCTTTGCAAAGATGTCATTTTCTTTCTAAAACTGATTATATCTTTAATTGACAAATAATATGAACGCACAAACCGATTTGAAACCGTATGTAATTGGACTGGATCTGGGTGGCACCAACTCAGTATTTGGCATTGTCGACAGCCGTGGTGAAATCAAGGCCACTACAGCTATCAAGACTCAGGGATTCGATACTGTCGAAGACTATGTTGATGCTTCTGTAAACGCTTTGCAGGTCATCATTGAGCAAGTGGGTGGTATAGAGAACATTAAGGCTATGGGTATTGGAGCTCCTAATGGAAATTATTACAAAGGAACCATTGAGTTCGCTCCCAACCTCTCTTGGGGACACGACGGCGTGGTGCCTCTTGCTAAGATGTTCAGCGACCGTCTCGGAATCCCCGTGGCCCTTACAAACGATGCCAATGCGGCTGCCATCGGTGAGATGACCTACGGCGTGGCTCGTGGTATGAAAAATTTTATCATGATTACACTTGGCACAGGTGTGGGTTCAGGTATCGTCATCAACGGACAATTGGTCTATGGCTGTGACGGATTTGCAGGCGAGTTGGGACATGTCATCATGCGCCGTACCAATGGCCGTCTCTGTGGATGCGGAAGGCATGGCTGTCTGGAGACCTACTGCTCGGCTACGGGTGTGGCTCGTTCCGCACGTGAGCTTATTGACACTACCGACACTCCCTCATTGCTACGCGAGTTGAAAGCGGAGGACATCACTTCACTCGATGTCTCGATTGCTGCCAATAAGGGTGACAAACTGGCGCTCGAGGTATATGAGTTCACTGGCAAAATGCTGGGTGAGGCTTGTGCTGATTTCGCAGCTTTCTCTTCTCCTGAGGCTTTCGTGTTCTTCGGAGGACTTACTAAGGCGGGAGATTTGATTATGGATCCCATCAAGAAGAGTTATAACGAAAACGTGCTGAAGATTTTCAAGAACAAGGCCAAATTCCTCATCAGTGGCCTGGATGGTTCGTCTGCTGCTGTGCTCGGTGCTTCAGCTATCGGATGGGAACTTTAATAATTCTCCAAATCTTTACAAGGCATCTCCCCTTGCCACTTATGTGGCATGGGGAGATGTCGTAAAAATAAGCCTATGCGTACCAACGGTCCGCTACAGTTGTATCCGCTCCTCCGCTTGGCAGTTGCTTTGGCGGCTGGCATCTTCGCTTGTTTCGGATGGGGCAGGGATTTGCCGGAGTGGATATGGCTGACTGCTTTTGTGGCATGTGTCGGACTCGCTTTGGCGTGTCGTCGGTTTATGCTTTCACAAGGTCTCCTCATAATGTTATCTTGCTTCATGATGGGGGGATTTCTTTTGTCGCACCACCTAAGGGGACTTATTACTTTTTTCCCAGACGCTGAGGTACCTTGCAGGGCTGTGTTGGTGAGTGAGCCGCAGCAACGGGGCAAGGTGGTTAGGGCCGACCTTCAGGTGGTGGGTGGTCGTTATGACGGACTGCGGGTTAAAGCCAGTATATTGCGCGATTCAGCAGGCCGTTATCGCTCACTTCATGTGGGACAAGGTATGGAGGTGGCGTTGCATTTGCAACGGCCAAGTAATTTCTATGACACACATTTCGATTATCCGCTATATTTGCTGTGTCGTGGCTTCACGGCAAATGCTTTAGTATATGATGACGCCTGGCGTACAGCGAGGGTAGACTTGAGTAGTTGGTCGAATCTACAGAGAACACGATTGGTTGCGCTTACTTACAGGCAGCGGTTGCTGCAGCGATATCTGGATTTGGGCATAGGACAGGAGGAAGCAGCTGTAGCGGTAGCCATGACGCTCGGCGACCGCTCGCGACTTACCAATGAACTGCGCGACACGTACTCCATGAGTGGTGCCTCCCACATACTCGCATTGTCTGGCATGCACCTTGGCATTATCTATCTCCTCTTTTCTTTCCTACTGGGGTTCGGACGCTGGAGCTGGCTACGCGAAATAATCATCGTGGCTAGTATTTGGGCATTTGTGTTTCTCACGGGGCTTTCGCCTTCAGCGGTCAGGGCGGCAGTTATGATAACCATCTATTCGATAGTGAGTGTAGCCAACCGAAACCGCATGTCACTCAATGCGTTGGCATTTGCTGCATTGGTCATGTTGATTGCCAATCCACTCAATCTCTATGATGTGGGCTTTCAGATGTCGTTCTTGGCGGTGTTTGCTATATTGGTGCTTTACCCGTCGGTCTATCGGTGGGTGGATGCTCAGTGGCTCTCCAATCATAGTGTCGCAAAATGGGCATGGGCGATGGTGGTGCTTTCTTGTTGTGCCCAAGTGGGGGTGGCACCGCTCACCGCCTATTATTTCGGACGTTTCTCAGTCTATTTCCTTCTTACCAATTTTGTGGTCATCCCGTTGGCTACCTTGCTTCTTTATCTCTCGGTAGCCATGGTGACTACCATGTTCTGGCCCAAAGTGGCGGCATGGATGGCTAAAGCCCTCACTGCCGTGGCCTCATTGCAGAATACCACGGTGGAGTGGATTTCTGGCCTTCCCGGCAGTCATATAGAGCATATCTCACTCACACGTCTGCAAGTGCTGCTCATCTATATTTGCATGGCTGCACTCACTGTCTTTGCAGCCCGCCTTACTAAAATTAAGAAATAATAAAGTCAATAAGAGTCTTTCGAGTTCTTAAGTTCCTTAAAGTCTTTATCACCACCACTTCTTCTTAGCTCTTCAGCAAGAAATCCGGGTGTGTAGCCTTTTGGGCTGACAGACACCTCTTCGGGAGTCCCGGTGGAGAGAATCAGTCCTCCGTTGCGACCGCCTTCAGGACCCATGTCGATAATATGGTCGGCCAGTTTTATCACATCCAGATTATGCTCTATGATAAGCACAGTGTTGCCACGGTCTACAAGGCGGCGCAGCACATTCATCAATATGCGTATGTCTTCAAAGTGCAGTCCCGTAGTGGGCTCATCGAGTATGTAGAAGGTCTTCCCCGTATCGCGCTTAGACAGTTCCGTGGCCAGTTTCACACGCTGGCTCTCACCGCCCGACAATGTTGTCGATGATTGTCCTAATTTGATATAGCCTAATCCAACATCTTGAAGAGTCTTGATTTTCTGTAGAATGTTAGGCACGTTTTCGAAGAATTCCACAGCCTGGTTGATGGTCATGTCGAGTACGTCGGCTATCGATTTGCCTTTGTACCTTACTTCCAGTGTCTCTCGGTTGTAGCGCTTGCCGCGACATACCTCGCAAGGCACCATCACATCGGGGAGAAAGTTCATCTCCACTGTTTTGTAGCCATTGCCGCCACAGGCTTCACAACGTCCGCCCTTCACATTGAAGGAGAAACGGCCTGGTTTGTAACCTCGTATCTTGGCCTCGGGAAGTCCCACGAAAAGTGAGCGTATGTCGCTGAACACACCTGTATAGGTGGCAGGATTGGAGCGGGGAGTGCGGCCGATAGGGGCTTGGTCCACGTTCACCACTTTGTCGATATATTCTATGCCTTCCACACTGTCGTAGGGCAGGGGTGCTTTGAGTGAGCGGTAAAAATGCTGGGAGAGAATGGGGTGAAGCGTCTCGTTGATAAGGGTCGATTTGCCGGACCCGCTCACACCGGTCACCACGATAAGGCATCCTAAGGGGAAGGTGACATCGATATGCTTTAGGTTGTTGCCCGTGGCACCGTGGATGATTATCTCATGGCCGTTGCCCTGACGGCGCTCCTTTGGCAATTCGATACACCGAAGCCCGTTCAGATAGTCGCTGGTCATGGTGTGCTCTTTCAGCATGTCGGTAGGCAAACCTTGAAACACTACCTTGCCGCCCTTGCGGCCTGCTGCAGGGCCGATGTCCACAATGTAGTCAGCGGCCAGCATCATGTCCTTGTCATGCTCCACCACGATCACGGTGTTGCCTATGTCACGCAATTCTTTCAGACTGGCGATGAGCCGCTCATTGTCGCGCTGGTGGAGGCCGATGCTTGGCTCATCGAGAATGTAGAGCACATTCACTAATTGTGAGCCTATTTGTGTGGCGAGGCGTATACGCTGGCTTTCTCCGCCGGAAAGTGAAGCCGACTGACGGTTCAACGAAAGGTAGTCGAGTCCCACAGCCAGAAGAAAATGGAGTCTTGTCCTGATTTCTTTCAGTATCTCAGCGGCGATGGCTTTTTCTTTTGATTCCAGATGCTGCTCAGCATCGTCGAGCCATTCCAGTAGTTGGCCGATATCCAGATTGGAGGCCTCGGAGATGTTCTTGTCGTAGATGCGGTAGGAGAGTGACTCCCTGTTCAAACGCATGCCATGGCATTCGGGACAGGTGCATGTGGCGCGGAACTGGTCGGCCCATTTCTGACCGCTCGCACTTTCATCGTTCTCCATTACCTGACGAAGATATTTGATAATGCCGTAGTAGTCGGTGAAGTAGTCGGTCGATGTGTGAATCAGTTCTTTCTGGATGCGTAGTTTGCCCAGCGAACCGTATAGTATCTCGTTCATCACATCGTCGGGAATATCCTTGAGTGGTGTCTTCAAATTGAGGCCCTGTGCTTGTAGGATGGAGTCAATCTGCCAGAAAATCATCTGGTTTTTGTATTTGCCTAATGGCAGAATACCGCCGTCATGTATCGACATGTCCTTGTTGGGCATCACTTTGTCCATGTCGATGTCGTTGATATAGCCAAGACCCTTACAACGGGGACAGGCTCCTTCGGGGGAGTTGAACGAGAACCGGTTGGGGGCCGGGTCTGCATACGACATGCCCGTAGTGGGACACATCAACCGCTTGGAATAGTTTTTTACGCTGCCGTCATCAGCATCCAAAATCATCACCACTCCCTCGCCTTGACGCATGGCACGCTCAAGGGTGCGCCGCAGACGTTCGTCATCCTTGCCTCTCACACGCAGCTTGTCCACCACTACTTCAATGTTGTGGTTCTTGTAGCGATCCACCTTCATACCGCGGGTCATCTCCTGTATCTCACCGTCTATGCGTATGTGAAGATAGCCCTTGCGGCGCATACTCTCAAACAGTTCTCGGTAATGGCCTTTGCGCTGGCGCACCAAAGGGGCGAGGATGTAGATGCGGTGACCATCATACTCGCTCAGTATCATGGTGAGCACTTTCTCCTCGGTATACTTCACCATTTTCTCACCTGTATGGTAACTGTATGCGGTTCCGGCACGGGCATAGAGCAGACGGAGATAGTCATATATCTCGGTCGTAGTGCCCACGGTGGAGCGAGGGTTCTTGTTTGTGGTCTTTTGCTCTATGCTGATAACAGGACTCAAACCGGTAATCTTGTCCACATCGGGACGCTCCATGCCGCCAAGGAAGTTACGTGCATAGGCTGAAAATGTTTCAATATAGCGTCGTTGTCCCTCGGCATAGATGGTGTCGAAAGCCAACGACGATTTGCCTGAGCCGCTCACACCAGTCACAACGGTGAGACTGCCTCGGGGGATGGTCACATTGATATCTTTGAGGTTGTGCACACGGGCACCCCACACTTTTATCTGTTCGTCTTCGCGTTGCATTCGTTTTTCTAGCCTTTAGGGAGCAGTGTTGCCGCCTTCTTTTTCCATGTATCCGCGTAGCAAGTTCACGTCACGGCGTATGTTGTATACTCTTCCGTCGGCACCCTTTGCCGTCACGTGGACAAAGTAGACTCCCTGTTTCACAGGATTGCCTTTGTAGGTGCCGTCCCAGCCTTTTGACGGGTCGTCCCACTCGTAGAGTTTTTGGCCCCATCGGTTGTAGATGGAGGCATGAAACTCCACAAGGCTCTGATATGACTTGGCCTTGTACTCGTCGTTGATGTCGTCATTATTGGGTGAGAAGGCGTTGGGCATATCAAGCTTGCTCTCGCTGATAATAACGCTGATAGGGCTGTTCTCTGCCCAATAATCGTCAGTGTAGCATACAGAGTCATTGCCCTGGGTGAACACGGCGTAAAGTCTCACACTGTGAGAGCCGGCACGGGTGAAGGTCACATTGGTGTCTTCTTCATAACGTATCAGGTAGGGCTCGCTTTCTCCTTCAAGATTGAAACGCCACTCATAGTAGGTGGTCCATCCGCCGGTGTTCTCTGCACGGGCTTCAAATCGGGCCTCAAGGGGTGCCGGACCTGAGTATTCAGTGCCTTCTTGTTGTTCACCGTCGCTTTTTGTAAATATGGCGGTGGGGTTAATCGTGGGCATGTCTTCTTGCGCTGATAGGCTTGCCGCATAGAGGCAGAAAACAAAAACCGTCAGCCAAAGATGTTTTTTAAATATTATTCTCATTGTTTATTTGCATTTCATTCCGAGGTTGTACATAATGAAACCGTAGATGTCAGCCTGTTCTTCCAACACTTTGCTGATAGGCTTGCCGCCACCATGACCCGCTTTGCTGTCAATGCGGATGAGAACGGGAGCCTTGCCTGTATGACACTCCTGCAAGGTGGCGGCAAACTTAAACGAGTGGGCGGGCACCACACGGTCGTCATGATCGGCAGTCGTAACAAGGGTGGCGGGATAAGCCGTCCCGGGTTTCAGATTATGTAGGGGTGAGTAGCCTTTCAGGTATTCAAACATTTCCTTGCTGTCGTCGCTGGTACCGTAATCAGAGGCCCAGTTCCAACCGATGGTGAACTTGTGGTAGCGGAGCATGTCCATCACACCAACACGGGGAACGGCTACCTTGAAGAGGTCGGGACGTTGTGTCATACAGGCACCTACCAGCAGACCGCCGTTTGAGCCACCCACTATGGCGATCTGATCCTTCGTGGTGTAACCGTTGGCAATGAGCCATTCAGCAGCCCCGATGAAATCGTCAAACACATTTTGTTTTTGCATCTTGGTGCCTGCAAGATGCCATTCCTCGCCATACTCCGAACCTCCGCGCAGGTTCACTTCCACATAGATGCCGCCATTCTCCAAGAAGGGAATACGGGTGGCTGAGAAGGCAGGTGAGAGACCGATGTTGAAGCCACCGTAACCGTAGAGGTATACAGGGGCGGGCTTTTTCTTTGCCAAAGTGGCTTTCTTTGCTGTTACAAACATGGGTACACGGGTGCCGTCTTTGCTGGCAAAGAAAAGCTGGCGGGTCTCATACTCGTCAGGGGTGAAGTTCACTTTGGGCGCACTGTAAAGCGTGCTTTCACCAGTCGTAAGCTCGCAGCGGTAAATAGTGCCGGGAGTGGTGTAGGAGGTGAAAGTATAGAAACACTCCGGTCGCTCTTTCTGACCGCTGAAGCCAGCTGTACCTACACTGGGCAGTTTCACTTCGTTCTGCAGCTTGCCTTGTAGGTCGTATATGTAGGCATGTGTGGTGGCGTCTTTGCTGTAGGTCAGCAGAAGGCGCTTGTCGGTCATCAGGGCGCTTTCCAGCACATCGGTGGTCTCCGGTATCAACTCTTTCCAGTCGTTGATGCCGGGTTTATCTATCTGGCATGTCATCAGTCGGCCTTTTGGAGCATTGTAGTTGGTCTGAAGGTACATGGTGTTGCCTATCACCTCCACCACATCGTATAGATAGTCCATGTCGGAGGTCATCTGAATGAACTGAGAGTCTTTCTTCCGAAGGTCTCTGACAAACAGATTGTTGCCGGCTCCTGCACCGCTCTCCGTCAGCAGCATCACTGTCTCCTCTCGGTTCACCCATGTGGTGTAGAACCGCTGTGGATAGGCGGGATTTTGATAGAATAGTTCGTCTTCGCTCTGGGGGGTACCCATCTTGTGGTAATATACCTTGTGGCCTTCGTTTTTGTTGCTGTATTCCTTGCCGTCGGTGGAGGCGTCGTAGGCACTGTAATAGAAACCGTCTCCATGCCAGGAGGCACCGGAGAATTTTGCCCATTGTATGTGGTCATCGAGCAACTGCTTGGTGGCCACGTCCATCACGTAGAACTCCTGCCAGTCGCTGCCGCTGCGGGATATGCTGTAGGCCATGTATTTCCCGTCATGACTGAAATAGACGCCTGTCAGAGCCACTGTGCCGTCGGAGCTCAGCAGGTTGGGGTCAAGCATCACCTTCGGTTCACCACCTAACTCGTCGCAAACATAGAGCACACTCTGATTCTGCAGACCGTTGTTCTTGTAGTAATACCATTTGCCGTATCGGTGAAAGGGTATGCCTTCTTTGCCGTAGTTGGATACTTGCTTGAGCCGCTTCAGCAGTTTGTTCCTGAAGGGGATGCGTTGCAGGTAGGCATTGGTCACGGCATTTTCGGCCTCCACCCATTTGGCTGTGGCATTGCTTGTGTCATTCTCAAGCCAGCGGTAGGGGTCGGGCACAGCAGTGCCAAAGTAGGTGTCCACCGTTCCGTCTTTAGGGGTGGAAGGATATTTAATCTGTTGTGCGTGGAGCAGGGTCGGAATTGCCATCATTACAAATAAAATCGTTTTTTTGCTCATGATTTGTCGCATTTAGAGGATTATCCTACAAAATTACGGCTTTTTCTGCTTAGCGCCAAAAATGCCCATGCTTTTTAACCCTCTTTTATCAAATCGTACTTTTTTCGTACTCGTTTTCTTTGAAATAAAAGGTTTCACATTTATCTTTGCACCAGTCCAACTAATTCATGCCATTATGAAAAGAGGTAAACAAATCTGCAAGACGTTGAGGGAAGTTAGATGCGATATCGCCAAGGCCAATGACATTCCCTATGAGCCTACAGAGTGTCGTCACCAAGGCGATTGTATGGGCACGTGCCCCAAATGCGAACAAGAGGTGCAATATTTGGAACGTCAACTTGAATTGCGCCGTTCATTGGGTAAGGTGGTCAGTGTGGTGGGAGTCAGTATGGGTCTGGCTGCATTGACGTCATGCAATCCGCTGCGCATTCTCGGGGCTAACAATACGGCCGGGGAGGTCATGTCTCCACAGGTCGACTCTGTGAGACATATAGAGATTGCAGGCATTCCTCCTGCTCCTCCAAGAAAACAGAATCTCAAACCTGACAATGAGGAAATCGATGGTTATATAAGTAGTGAAGAGGTGGACAAACCTACACTTATTGAACCGCTTGATTCCACTGAGGCTAATTATGTCTTCGGTGATGTGGTGGAGCAGCAGCCTTTATTTCCAGGCGGGAATAACGCTCTCCTTCAGTTCATCGAAGATAATCTTCGCAACCCTGATCCGGAAGCATGTGTGCAAGGACGGGTGGTAGTGTCTTTTATTATAGAGAAGGACGGGTCGGTCACAAATCCTAAGGTAGAGCGTTCATTGGATCCTCTTTTCGACCAGGAGGCGTTGCGCGTTGTTGGTCTCATGCCGAAATGGATACCTGCCAAGTATTATGGCAAAGGTCACAGAGTGAAGTACAACCTTCCAATTCATTTTAAAGTTAAGTGAGCAACAGCCTGTAAGATCCAGTGTAAGGTTATTTCTTTCTGCAGTTTCTTTTTGTTTCCAATATTCTCTATAATGACAGAACAGAACAAGTTCCAGCAGGCTCCTCTCATCGCTATCGCCCGTCATCGATTGACGGTCGATGGCGATGGCGTGACAACACTTGTGGCATTCCACGGATGTCCCTTGCATTGCAAGTATTGCCTTAACAATATGTGCCTTCGTCCCGACGGGATTTGGCAGCACATCACCACAGAGCAGTTGCTTGAGAAGGTGCGCGTCGACAATCTCTATTTCCTTGCCACGGGAGGTGGCGTGACTTTCGGGGGTGGTGAGCCTTGCCTGCGCAGTCTGTTTATAGAGGAGTTTTGCCGGATGATGGATTCCCGTTGGCGCATTGCAATAGAGTCGAGTCTCAATGTGGAGCGTGACCACATCGAACGGCTGCTTCCTTATGTCAGTCAGTGGTTCATAGATGTCAAGGACACTGATCCAACCATTTACCAATCTTATACTGGCCGTTCCAACGCTCTCACGCTCACAAACCTTCGCTATCTTCTTTCTCTCCCCGGAATGGCTGAGAAAACCATTGTACGCCTCCCTCTCATACCCGACTTCAATACACCAGAACACATTGTCCGAAGCCGTCGCCTATTGGAGGAAATGGGTGCCGTTCATTTCGATGAGTTCAATTATATTGTGAGGTGAACTTGTATTCTTGTCTTGTTTCAGAATTGTTGCCACGTTTTTTCATTTCCTGCCTACAGGGGATACTGCATGGCGATAACCGGCTGTTTTCTCCCATTCTCCTCTCGTGAAATCGGGGATGGCGACGGGGGCGGAGCCATGCTCCAGTGATATGCGTGAGAGTTCGCTGATACAGCACCACTCTGCCATGTCGTATACATCCATGTCAAGGGGCAGACCATTGCGGAGACAGTACACCAACCGGTAGTCCATGATATAGTCCATGCCGCCATGCCCACCCAATTTGCGGGCTGTGGCTTCGATTTCCTTCACAAAGTCGGGCAAATAGTTGTTTAGCATCTCGCGGCACAGACTGTCGGGTAGAGCGGAATGGGCGTTCAGATTTTGGTAGTCAATGTTTTGTGGCAATCCTTCTTTTCGTAACAGTAACTGCTGGATGGGATATTTCGAGGCATAGCCATCGGTACCTACTATCTGATACATACGGCTATAGGGGCGGGGAGTGAGCACATCGTGCTGCAGAAGGATGGTCTTGCCTTTTGCGGTATGTATAAGGGTGGAGGTTTGGTCGGCATTGGCAAAACTATCGCATGGCTTGCCGGTTTTCTTCTCTACTATCCGTTTGCCGTTCACCGCTTTGGTGTCCATGCTCACCAGATAGTCCATACGGTCGCCACGGTGTATGTTCAATACCTGGCAGTCGGGCCCAAGTCCATGGGTGGGGTAAACGTCGCCACGGTGCTTCTGATTGTAGTCGAGGCGCCAGTTGTTCCAGTATTCGTCCCAAAAATCGTCCAGGTTGTGCAGATATGAGCCTTCCACGTGCAGAACTTCGCCGAACAGTCCTTGCTGCGCCATATTAAGGGCGGCTGTCTCAAAGAAGTCGTACACGCAGTTCTCAAGCATGATGCAATGGCGGCGGGTGCGCTCCGCTGTGTTTACAAGTGCCCAAATCTCATCGAGGGTGTTGGCGGCGGGCACTTCTATGGCCACATGTTTGCCGTGCTCCATGGCATACAGAGCTATCGGCACGTGATGTATCCAGTCGGTGGCGATATACACGAGGTCTATATCATCGCGCTCACAAAGGGCTTTGTACGATTCGGTGCTGCCACTGTAGCAGGTTGCTTCGGGTCTTCCGTTTTTCCGCAATATCTCTTGGCTTGCTTCTACACGCTCTTTTTCAACATCGCACAGTGCCTTGATGTCTGTGCCTTCAATATGACTCCACCGATAAACAGCATCAGGTCCGCGCATGCCTAATCCCACAAAACCCACGCGCACCGTTTTCAACGGCGTAACTGTCAATTGCAGGGCGCTTTGCTGGCCTGCGGGTCTTGGATGTACCTTGGTGGTTATCAGGGTGGTGTTTCGGGTGGTGGCGCAGGCGGTCATCAGCAATATGAAGCCTGTCATCACCAGGAGTTGTATAAATAGGAGTTTTTTCATGGTCATTGATGGTTGTTTATGCAAACTTATCTTTTTTATTTCAGAAAAAGCATGGTTATTATCCTTTTTTTATTTCTGGATGGGTTTTTCATTCACGTTTGTAGGTTTTTTTAGAAATTCTTGGTAATTTTGAGTGTTAAACATATCCAATCATGCAAATTCAATTGAAGAACGCGGTGCCTGAGCAGGCGCGGGATATAGCGCGTCTCATCATGCAGGCCATGAACTACGATTGCTGTCGGTTTTTTGCAGGACCATGTCACACTTTGGACGATTTTGAGGAGATGATGACGCAATTGGTGCGCCGTACTGACTCTCAGTATAGTTATCTCAATACTATTGTGGCTGTTGATGTCGATGCCGATGACTCTATGCCTGTGGGTATCCTCGTGGTTTACGATGGCGCTCGCCTGCATGAATTACGGAAGGCTTTTGTGCAGGCTGCTATGGAACACTTCGGTCAGGACTTCAGTGATATTGATGACGAGACCGGTCCGGGCGAACTATATCTCGACTCATTGGCGGTGGAAAAAAACTATCGGGGCCACGGCATTGCTCACCGGTTGCTGCTCGCATCGGTGGAAAAGGCACGTGGAATGGCACTAAGAGCCGGTCTTCTGGTCGATAAGAACAATCCTGCTGCTGAGCGACTCTACGAAAGCATTGGCTTTGTCTATGCTGAAGATGCCGCATGGGGCGGTCATCCTATGCGGCATCTTGTCTGGGCAGGAGAATAGAATTGCTAATCTTCAGCTGTTTCAAGCGCGGTTCTCAAGGCTTCCATCACACGCTTGTATTCTTTTTGGGTGATGTCTACCTTGTCTTTAACGTTCTTCTCGGGGTATGCTTTCATATAATTGTCTCTAACCATGGCATGGGTCACCACGCTGTCGGGGCTGATGTCATAGCGCTGCATGATGGGTACCAGATATTCAATGGCGCTTTTTATCTGATGGTCGGTGAGGGGTGTCTCAACAGTGTTGCCTTGGAATTCCACGCCGAGGGTAAACTCATTGCATTTCTCACGGCCGTTTAGGATCGATTTGCCGGCATGGTAGGCCACAGTGGTGGGCTCACAGAGTATATAGCGCACCCCGTTGGTGTCTATCAGGCAATGGGTGCTTACGATGTTGCGGGGAAGGGTGAGCACGGCGAGCGAGCGTTCTATGGTGGGAAGTGCCGTGTGGTGCAGCACGATGCCCCGCACCTCGTTGGTCAGTTCCCTTTTGTAGTTTTGGGTCGGATACTTTATCTCTATGTATTCCTTCTCAGGTGCTTCTTTGTGTCGGTTGAGCAGCAACAGAATTGCAATCACGGCTGTACAACAAATTGTTGCCATGGCAGTATAAATCAGTCTTTTCTTGTTTTTCATTCTTTCCTGGTGGGTTCTTTTTATTATGTCGACAAGCACAATGTCGCCTAAGTAAATAGCAGAATGAATAGAATACGCTTCTATCGATTCTCTTTCACGAAGGCGGCCATGGAGTTTATCACTTCTTTGGCCACGGTTTTCTCCACACTATATTCCTGTGGAGTGCTGGGTCCCTCGCCCGGAATCATCAAGTGATTCAGGGTGGGAAAGAGCAACTGCTTGAACTGTTTCTTGCCCATCATGGAGAGTGACCACATGTAGTAGTCGCCCTGTGGAACCTGATAGTCGCGACCGCCATGTATTTGCAGAATGGGCAGTGTGAGCTTCTGTGCTGTCTTGAGTTGGTCGTATGCATCAAGACTTTTCCAGTATGAATCGGGAGCCGAGGCTTTCATCTGCTCTGTCACTTGGGCTACTGCCATGTCTGTGGCAACGTCTCCCAATAGGTATCTTACTTGCTCACCGGCTAAGGTAAGAAGGTCGCGGGCAGGGGCGGCAAGCAGGATAAGTCCACTCACCTCCGTACATAGTTCTGCTATCCGTGGAGCCATCATGGCGCCCAGACTATGACCCGCAACAAATACGGGCTTGCCGTTGAGAATCTTTTTTAAATGAAGCACTGCGGCGATGGCATCATCGGTCACCTCGTCGTCGATGGTTAGTTCTTTGCCTGCTTCCACACTTTTGTCCTTGTATACAAACGTGCGTTTGTCGTAGCGCAGCACTGCGATGCCTTGGGCGGACAGTCCTTCGGCGATGTCTTTGAACGGATGGCAGGCCATTACTGTCTCGTCGCGGTCATTGGGACCGGAACCGTGCACCAGCACTATTCCGGCAATGGCATATTCGGGCAAACTAAGGGTGGCGGGGAGCCGGAAAGAGCCTGATACGATTGTATCGGCTTTCTCATCGGCATTGGCAGTGCCGCAAGTGAGCAGCAGGCCTGCCATGAGAAGGGCTTGTGTCAGTTTTTTCATGTTTCTTCGTCTTTCGTAGTGTCCGGGGCTTGTCGTTTTTTCTTAGGCAGACGTCTGGCCTTCCGCAGCGCCTCGGTGATAATCCACTGCAGTTGCCCGTTGGTGGAGCGGAACTCATCGGCAGCCCATTTCTCAATGGCGTCCATCGTTTCCGCATCCACCCGCAGAATGAAGTTTTTTGTCGTCTTGGCCATGTGTTGGTCGTTTCTGCTTATTGATTCAGCGTTCCTGTGTTCACAACGGGTTGTGCGCTGTCGTCACCGCAAAGCACTACCAACAGGTTGCTCACCATAGCGGCCTTCTTGTCGTCGTCCAATTCAACCACCTCTTCTTTCGAGAGCTTGTCAAGGGCCATCTTCACCATCGAAACAGCACCTTCCACAATCTTTTCACGGGCGGTGATAATGGCTGAAGCCTGCTGACGGCGCAGCATCACTGCGGCAATCTCGGGGGCGTAAGCTAAATAATTGATGCGTGCCTCCACAATTTCAATGCCGGCCATGGCCAGACGCTCATCGAGCTTCTCCTCGAGCTGCTGGTTTATCTCTTCGGCACTGCTGCGAAGGGTTGGCTCATCGTTCTTGGAGTCTTCATCATCGTAGGCATACTGACCTGCCACCTGGCGAAGGGCGGCATCGCTCTGCACGCCGACAAAACGTTCCAGCGCGTTCATGATGAGCTTTGTGTCTGCAATGCCCGTGGCACCTGGTGTGCTTGCCATAGTCTGGGAGTCAACCTCAAACAGAGCTTTGTAGGTGTCTTTCAACTTCCAAACAAGCACTAAGCCTATCATTACGGGGTTGCCTACCTTGTCGTTCACCTTGATAGGGGCGGCGTCAAGGTTGCGGGCGCGAAGCGATAGTTTCTTGGTAGAGTAGAATGGGTTTATCCAATAGAAGCCTGTCTCGGTAAAGGTGCCGCTGTATTTGCCAAACCATGTGGTCACACGGGCTGTGTTGGGCTCTAACATCATGAAACCGCCCCAAAGAATGAGAGATACAATGGAGAGCAATACGCTCACAATAATCAGCCAGATATTCATGTTCATAATACCATATACGATGCCGGCTATTGTGGCGATAAAAAAGAAAAAGTTGAAAAAAAGCATCATGAACCCGTTTAATACGGTTCCGCCAAACTGAAATTCTTTATTTTCCATAACTTGTGTCATTTAAGTGTTATTGTTAATTCGTTATATTTAATTTGATATTATTTTGATATCACAAAGATATATTTATGTTTTGGTTTGACAATGGATTTGACCTTGTTTTTTGCGTTTTTTTGCAAAGGCAGCATCTTTTTTTGCATTTGTTTGCATTGCCATGACCTTCACCACGTATTACGGAGCCAAATGAATGCTTGCTTTTCCCGCTTTTCAGCGTTGAATATCCAGTAGGGCGTACACAATTTAAGCCGGCCACCCTCATCAGCATTTTGATGTCGGTGACCGGCCTTTGCGTGATTTGATAAAGTCGATGAATGGAATCTTTATTCCCCAATAGATTATTTTTTCATGTAAGGATCGGAGCCAAGCACAGTTGTGGCGAGGCGCTTTGCCTTTGTACGCAGTGAGTCGACATCGGTGTCCAGTTCGTCATAGCAGAGTACGACGCCCATGCGGCGGCCCTTGTGCACCTCAGGCTTGCCGAAGATGCGCACACGGGTGTTCTCCTCGCGCAGTGCGTCTATAAGGTTGTATTCCAGCGGTTTGTCGCTCTCTTCAGGCGCTAGGACCACAGCACTGGCACCGGCATGTTCGAGTTTGATGCTTGTGATGGGCAGTCCGAGGACAGCGCGTAGATGCAGTTCGAATTCCGACAGGTTGGTGGTGTGTCCCAATGTTACCATGCCCGTGTCGTGTGGGCGTGGTGAGAGTTCGGAGAAGATAACCTCTCCCTGTCGTGTCAGGAAGAACTCCACGCCCCAGATGCCGTAACCAGTCAGTACGCGGGTCACCTCGTTGGCCATGTGCTGAGCTTGTTTCAATTGCTCGTCGCCTATTTTGTAGGGCTGCCACGACTCACGGTAGTCGCCGCCTTTTTGCACATGTCCGATGGGCGGGCAGAAGAGGGTAGGAGCGTTGCGCTGTGTCACGGTGAGGAGGGTGAACTCCGACTCAAAGTCAATGAATTCCTCGATGATGACCTCTTTCACATCACCTCGGCTGCCTTCCATGGCATCACGAAAAGCCTGCTCCAGTTCATCATCGTTGTGCACATAACTCTGTCCGTGGCCCGACGATGACATCAGCGGTTTCACCACGCAGGGAAATCCTATCTTGTCGGCGGCTGCCTTGAACTCCTCAAAGGTTTTGGCATAGAAGTATTTGGCGGTGCGCAGTCCTAATTCCTGTGCGGCGAGGTCGCGAATAGCGCGTCGGTTCATGGTATAATTGACGGCACGTGCTGAAGGTACCACTTGGATGCCCTCTTTCTCGAACTGGAAAAGCCGTTCTGTGCGGATGGCCTCTATCTCCGGAACGATGATGTCAGGCTGATGCTTGCGCACAACAGCCTCAAGAGCATCACCGTCGAGCATGGAGAATACCTCGCACTCGTCGGCCACTTGCATGGCGGGAGCGCCAGCATATCGGTCACACGCCACTACGCATACACCTTTGCGCTTGGCGGCAATAACAAACTCCTTGCCCAGTTCGCCTGAGCCGAGTAAAAGAATTTTTTTCATTGTGTTATACTATTCCGTTTTACTGTTGTGATATCGGTTTACATGTGTAGAATTCTTCGTATCTTAATAGAGTGGAATACTCTCAGGCCGTTTGGAAGCCAGTGGAATCAGCAGATGGACTCGAGGCTCGGCACATAGTTGCTCTGAATGGCCTCTGCTATGGCGGTGGCTACTTCCATGTCGCTCAGGCCTACGCTGGAGCCAAATTGATAGAGCAGGTCAATCTCTTGTTTGGTGATAATCTTGTCGCTCAGCACAATGTTGATCATATAAGTGAGCAGTTCTTCACGCATACCCGGATTGATGGTCAGGATGTTTTCCACCGAATCGTTGAAGGTTTTAATCACATCGCCTTTGGCTATCTCGTCGAGGAAATCGCCCGGGAAAATCTTCATGCTTGCCAGCGTCTCGATGATGCGGTCTATCTCATCTTGGTTGATGGCACTGTCGCTGTTGGCCACAATTAGGCCTGCTGCGGCAGCAAAACGGGCCACATGCTCGTCGAGCTCATTGTCTCCTACCTTCAGGAGGATGGAAATCAGCTCATCCATGCCCTTGTGCAGTTCTTCCTGCGTCTTGGCATTGGCGAAAAGGTTGAGGGCTTGCACGCGGATAGGATTCACGGGATGGGAGGCACGGCTCACACCTTTGTCTTTCAGGAAATATTCCAGACGTCGACTGTTGTCGGCAATAAGGGCGTCGATGCTAACATTGATTTTGGTCAGATCAAGACCAGATGCCATCTTGAAGAAGGCGGTTACGCATACTCCTAAGTCCTCAACAGCAATATAGCCGTAACGGTCGGCCACCAGTTCAGCCAACTGATTGTGGAGCCTGATTTTATACTGCAAGGATACGGGCACTCTTGTCTCGGGTGGAAACACGAAGTTGATGAGTCGGCTCAGCGCAGAGTCCTTGTTGATAAGGTGTCCCAGTTCGTGGCCTATCACAAACCGCAGCTCATCCTGGGTCATCAGGTCGAACAAGGCGGAGTTTACGTTCACGATATGGGGTGCACCCTCATCCTCCGCTGCCAAGGAAAAGGCGTTCACAGTGGAGTCGCCTGTTATGTAGAAGTCTACCTTCTCGTCAAACTTCAGTTTCTGCTTCACCTCTTGGCAAAGGGCATGAAACTCAGGAAGCAATTCTTCCTGTACCTTCAAGCTATGACCCTCCATGGTGCTGCGCCAATAGGCGTCTTGGCTGGATATCTTGGTCTTGCGGAGCACTTCTTCTACCACTGACCCTTGTAGGGCATTGTAAATTTGCTCACCTATCTGTTTTTCTAAGTCTATCGAAGGGATGAGGTCGTTGGGGCCGGTTACGGTTTTGCTCTCCGATGCGGGCTTCTTCAGCCATTTAAGCAGGCTGGACACTTCTTTCATTGCCATAATATGGATTTTGGGGGTTAAAAGGTTTTCTTTGTTAGTCTGCTACAAATGTAGCATTTTTTTTGTGGTTATACAAAATTTTTATTGAAAAGTGTTACCTGTTAGGTATGAGAAGTTATGGAAATGTGTAAAAAACATCATCGTAAACAATGATTTTAAATAATTGTTCGTATCTTTGCATTATCATTGTTTATCAATTAGGTACGGAATATGGAAAAAATCAGATATTTTGCATTGATGCTGTTCCTCTTATTGGGAATGGTGGCCATGGCGCAGACTTCGCGCATACGTACACAGCATAAAGTGGGCAAGGGCGAGACGATTTTCGGTATCGCCAAAAGTTATGAGGTGACCATGGAAGACCTCATCGAGGTGAATCCTTCGATGAAGGAAGTGGGCTATGAACTCAAGAAAGGCGACATCCTCAATATCCCCTTCAGCAAAAAAAACTCACAACCAGCCAATGCAGCTGCTGCTATTACAAAGACGCAGACAACTGCTACTCCCAGCACAACGACTGTGGCTGGAGCTAAGACGGTGAAGGTGGGTGTCCTCCTGCCTCTGCATGACAACGACGGAGACGGACGACGTATGGTGGAATACTACCGTGGATTGCTCCTGGCTTGCGACCGTGTGAAGAAAGATGGTGTCACTGTCGACATGAACGCTTGGAACGTGCCCATCGATGCTGATATCAACATAACACTCAAAGAGGAGGGGGTCGACAAATGCGATATCATTATCGGACCGCTCTACACCAAGATGGTGAAACCTTTGGCTGAGTTTTGCAAAAAAAACAATATCATGATGGTGATTCCTTTCTCCATATCGGGCAACGACGTGGAACAGTATGCCAACTTGTTTCAGGTGTACCAGTCAAACGAGGAATTCGACCGTGCTACGATACGCAATTTCATTCAGCAGTTCAATGGATGCCATCCCATCATCGTCGATTGCGGCGACCCCAAAAGCACAAAGGGCAACTTCACTGCTGCATTGAGACAGGAGCTCGACAGTAGGGGTATCGTTTATTCTATCACCAGTCTTAAGTCTGACGAAAAGGACTTCGCTAGAGCTTTCAGTCTTTCAAAACGGAATGTGGTGGTGCTAAACACAGAACATTCTCCCTCGGTCAACTCCACTCTGGCCAAACTCAATACGCTCACTTCCAAAAATGCCAATATCCAGGTGGCGCTTTTTGGGTATAAGGAGTGGCTTATGTATACAAAAGTTTACCAGGATTATTTCTTCAAGTACAACGCTTACATTCCCACCTATTTCTATTACAACGAACAGTCACCCGATACACGATGGGTGGAGGCCAACTACCGTAAATGGTTCGACAGGGAGATGGACAATGATGCGTTGCCGCGTTTCGCCCTCACTGGATTTGACCATGGTTGCTTCTTTATCGGAGGGTTCAGCCAGTTTGGCAAGTCTTTCAATGGTGGTAAGGGGCAGATGACCTACAAGGCGGTGCAGTCACCGCTCCGCTTCAAGAAAATAGGTCTCGGACAGAGAAACGTGAATTTTATGTTCGTACATTATAATCCCAACCGTTCCATTGAGTCAATCAATTACTAAACTGGGCTTGCTTGCCCTTCTGCTCTCTTGCATGTTGCCGGTCTCGGCACAGGTAGGCCAACACCGCAATGATTTCTCCATAGGGTTTGGAGGTGGTTACGTGTTAAGCGACATAGGCTTCACCCCAAAGGTCACCCAAGGTTATCATACTGGTTTCATGGGAGGCGTGGCTATGCGATATGTCTGTGAAAAGTATTTCAACACAATCGCTTCTGTCATGGCTGAGGTCAACTATGCCCAAATAGGATGGAAGGAGGATATCCTCACCAAACAAGACCAACCGGTCATCAACGGAGTCACTGGAAAACCGGAGGAGTACAGCCGTACCATAAACTATGTGCAGATGCCTTTCTTAGCCCATCTTGCATGGGGCAGGGAACGAAGCGGATGCAATTTCTTTGTACAGGCAGGACCGCAGTTCGGACTCTACCTCAGTGAGTCGTCGAAAAGCAACTTCAAGTTTGAGGAGGCAAATATGGCCGACCGTTCCAACACCAATATCGCACAGGACACAATGAAGGTGGAGAACACCTTCGATTATGGCATTGCCGCCGGACTGGGCATGGAGTATTCTTCACACCGTCTGGGACACTTTCTTTTAGAGGCACGCTACTACTTCGGACTGGGCAATATCTATGGCGCCACAAAGAAAGATTATTTTTCCAAGTCCAATATCGGCAACATCGTCATCAAATTCACCTATTTGTTCGACATAAAAAAGACCAATAATCCAAAAATCAGATAACTATGTTCAAAAACCATCCCAAAGGATTGATTCCCGCCGCCCTGAGCAATATGGGTGAGCGATTCGGTTATTACATCATGAACGCAGTTTTGCTGCTGTTCCTGTGCTCAAAATTCGGACTGAGCGATGCCACCAGCGGTGTCATCTACTCCGTATTCTATGCCGGCATCTATGTGCTGAGCCTCGTGGGAGGTATCATCGCTGACCGCACGCAAAACTACAAGGGTACCATCCGTACCGGTCTTGTCATCATGGCCCTGGGATATGTGCTCCTTTCCATTCCCATCATGGCAACGGCCGACAATTCTTCATGGCTGCTTGCCTTCACCTGTCTCGCCCTTTTCCTCATCGCTTTCGGCAACGGTCTTTTCAAGGGCAACCTGCAGGCTATCGTGGGTCAGATGTACGACAATATGGAGGCCGAGGCTGCCCAGCGGGGTCCTGAGGCGTTGGCTGCTGTACAGGGAAAACGTGACAGTGGATTCCAGATTTTCTATGTTTTCATCAATGTCGGTGGACTTGTGGCTCCCTTCATCGCTCCTTATCTGCGTCAGTGGTGGCTGGGACAGAATGATTTGCTCTACAATGCAGAGCTTCCCGCTCTCTGCCATGAATTTATCAACGGCGCTGCTGGCATGACTGCCGAAGCAATGAACAACCTCAATACGCTGGCTGCTCAAGTGAGCAATGGAGCTGTCATCGAGAACATGGCCGACTTCTGCCAGAACTACCTCAAGGTATTCAACACTGGCGTGCACTACTCATTCATCGCTTCGGTCTGCGCCATGCTCATCTCGCTCATCATCTTCGTCATTTATCAGAAGATATTCCCCACGCCTGCCAAGAAAGAAGCCGCAGCAGCTGTTGAATACACTGCTGAGGAGAAAGCTCTCATGGCCAAGGAAATCAAGCAGCGTATGTATGCTCTCTTTGCCGTGTTGGGCATCGCCATCTTCTTCTGGTTCTCCTTCCACCAGAATGGACAGTCGCTTTCGGTCTTTGCACGTGACTTCGTGAAGACCGACTCCATCGCTCCTGAGATCTGGCAGGCTGTCAATCCCTTCTTCGTCATCGTGCTCACTCCGATTATAATGGCTATTTTTGGTGCGTTGAGTCGCAAAGGAAAAGAAATATCCACACCGCGCAAGATTGCCTATGGTATGGGTATTGCCGGTGTCGCTTATCTATTCCTGATGCTTTACTCCATCTCCATGGGCTATCCTTCAGGAGAGGCTTTCAAGGCTATGGATGTGGCAGCCAAGGAAACCATGAAGGCTGGACCTTGGGTGCTCATCGTCACCTATTTCTTCCTTACTGTGGCTGAGCTATTCATTTCACCGTTGGGACTGTCCTTCGTCTCGAAAGTGGCTCCCAAGCATCTGCAGGGTCTTTGCCAAGGCCTCTGGCTCGGTGCTACTGCAGTGGGCAACCTCCTCATCTGGCTTGGCCCGCTCATGTACAACAAGTGGCCTATTTGGCAGTGCTGGACGGTGTTCCTCATCGTCTGCCTCATCTCCATGGGCGTGATGTTCGGCATGGTGAAGTGGCTGGAACGTGTCACTAAATAATGAATTAGTACCCAAAATCCTTAAGGTTCCTAAAGTCCTTAAAGTCCTTAAAGTCCTTAAAGACCTTAAAGACCTTAAAGACCTTAAGAACCTTAAAGACCTTAACAAAACAAAATAATCATAACACACCATGTTCGAAGGACAACCAAAAGGATTATTTGCATTGGCGCTGGCCAATACAGGCGAGCGCTTTGGCTATTACACCATGATAGCCGTTTTTGCCCTGTTTCTGAGAGCTAATTTTGGACTCGATGCAGGATGGGCCGGCGAGATTTACAGCGATTTCCTCATGCTGGTATATTTCTTGCCTGTCATTGGTGGCTTTATGGCCGATAAGTTTGGATTTGGCAAAATGGTCACCATCGGTATTCTCATTATGTTTGCCGGATATCTGCTCCTTGCTGTGCCGTTGGGAGGCAATACACTGGCAATGGTAGTCATGCTTCTGGCTTTGCTGCTCATCAGTCTGGGTACCGGACTTTTTAAGGGTAATCTCCAGGTGATGGTCGGTGACCTGTATAATGACCCGCAGTATGCCAATAAGCGCGATGCTGGCTTCTCCATCTTCTATATGGCCATCAATATCGGTGCGCTCTTCGCACCTACAGCAGCCGTCAAAATCATGGAGTGGGCACAAAATAGCCTCGGTGTGTCGGTCAACGATTCCTATCATTTCGCTTTTGCCGTGGCATGCGCTTCTCTTATCGTCTCCATAGCTATCTATTATCTCACCAAGCCTACTTTCCGTCATGTGCTTGGTGGAAAAAAGAAGGAAGCAGGAAAAGAGGAGGCTCCTGTAGAGCAACTCTCCAGGGAAGAGACAAAGCAGCGCATCGTGGCACTCTGCCTTGTCTTTGCTGTGGTAATCTTCTTTTGGATGGCTTTCCATCAGAATGGACTCTCGCTCACATACTTTGCCGATGAGTTCACAGCCAAGTCGTCTTCAGGACTTGAGAGCATGGCTTTCGATGTTATCAATCTGGTGCTCATCATCTTTATTGTCTATGCAGCCTTCTCCCTCTTCCAAAGCAAGACATCGAAGGGAAAACTTATTTCTGCTTTGGTCATCTTGGCTGCTTTGGCTGTTCTTGTATGGAAATATTCCATGATCGATGGTGATGTGGCCATTTCAGCTCCCATCTTCCAGCAGTTCAATCCTTTCTATGTGGTGGCCCTTACCCCGGTGAGCCTCGCCATCTTCGGCAGTCTGGCAGCCAAGGGCAAGGAACCCTCCGCACCTCGAAAGATTGCCTATGGTATGCTTGTGGCCGCCTCGGCTTTCCTTGTCATGATGTGCGCCTCACAGGGACTTCTCACTCCCAATGCTCAGAAAGTGGCTGGCGATGCCGCCACCCTCGTGTCTCCCAACTGGCTCATCGGTACTTACCTCATTCTCACGTTTGGTGAACTGTTGCTCTCACCCATGGGCATCTCCTTCGTTTCAAAGGTAGCGCCTCCTAAGTACAAGGGTCTTATGATGGGCGGATGGTTCGTCTCTACCGCCATTGGCAACAAGTTGGTGGGTGTGGGCGGTTACCTTTGGGGTGATCTTCCGCTCATAGCCGTTTGGGGTGTCTTCATCGGTGTATGTGTAGTCGCAGCCATCTTCATGTTCGCCATGATGAAGCGCTTGGAGCGCGTCTGCTGACATTCGGCATATATCATAATTCAGCGCCCCTCTCTCGCATAAACGCAAGAGAGGGGCGTTGAATTGTTCAAAATGTGCAAAACCTCTCACTCCACTCGCAATACCGTTTTCTTCAGGTGCTTGGCGCTGCTGTCAGGTCCTATCATGATTTCGAAGTCGCCGGGCTCAAGCACGAAGTCCATTGGTCCGCTCATGTCGATGCAACCGTCTTTCATGGAGGGACGGTAATATTTCAGCAGGTCATCGGTTATCTCGAAGGTCACCTCGCGGCTCTCCCCTTTCTTCAGGTGGATGCGCTCAAATCCCTTCAACTCCTTCACTGGGCGTGAAATGCTCGCCACTACATCGTGGATGTAAAGTTGCACTACCTCGTCTGCGTCGTAGAGACCGGTGTTTGTCACCGTCACCGTGGCACGGCGGCCATTTAAGTGGATGTCACTGTAGGTGAAGGTGGTATAGCTAAGACCAAAGCCGAAAGGATAGAGAGGGTCGTTGCGCACATCGAGGTAGTTGCTCGAGAATTTGGAGAAGTTGGTGGCTCCCTCACTTACAGGGCGGCCCGTGGGAAGATGGTTGTAGAAGAGTGGTTCCTGGCCGGTGGTCTGAGGCATCGATACTGTGAGCTTGCCGCTCGGACATTTGTCACCGAAGAGCACGTCACAGATGGCGTCACCCGACTCGCTGCCACCGAACCACACGTTGAGAATGGCGGGCAAGTGGGCAGCCTCCCAGGTCAGTACGGTGGGGCGGCCGCTGAAGTTGAGCAATACAATGGGTTTGCCTGTTTTGAGCAGCTCTTCCAACAAGGCTTTCTGGGAGTCGAAAATCTCCAGACGGCTGCGGCTGGAACTTTCGCCGCTCATCTCTGCTGATTCGCCCATAGCGCATACTATTACATCGGCATCGCGTGCCGTGCGCAGTGCTTCTGCCATCAGTTGGCTTCCGTCACGGAAGGGGGTTGGGCGGTAGAAGCCTCCTGCTTGCTGCAAAAGCGAGTCGCTGCAGAAATTGCAGCCCTGGGCATAGGCTACTGTGGCTTTTCCTTCCACTGCTTTCTCCATGGCCTCCTTGAGTGAGGCGATGCGGCCGTCATCGGAAGCCACGGTCCATGTACCGACCATATTGTTTCGGTTGTCGGCCATAGGGCCTATCAGGGCTATCCTGCCCGATTTCTTCAGAGGAAGCAGGCCACCCTCGTTCTTCAGCAGCACGAAGGTCTCGGCGGCCAGATTCCGTGCGGCGGTGCGGTGCTCCTGAGTATAAACGTCGGTGGCACGGCGTTTCGGCTTCAGAAAGCGGTAGGGGTCTTCGAAAAGTCCCAGCTTCCATTTGGCTTCGAGGATGCGTCGGCAGGCTTGGTCAAGTTCGTCTATCGATATTTTCCCTTCCTGGAGCGACTGTCCGAGTGTCTTCATGAAACCCTCTGCACACATGTCCATGTCGGTGCCTGCTTTCAGTGCCATTACTGATGCCTGCTGCAGGTCGCCCAGTCCATGTTTGATAATCTCGCCAATTGAGCCATAGTCGGTCACCACAAACCCGTTCCATCCCCATTCCTTTCTCAGCACACCGTCTATCAGCCATTTGTTGGCTGTGGCGGGCAAGTAGTCCACCACGTTGAAAGAGGTCATGAACGAGCCCGCTCCGGCTTTCGCGGCGGCCTCGTAGGCTGGGAAGAATTGGTTGTACATCCTGACATGGCTCATGTCCACGGTGTTGTAGTCGCGTCCTGCCTCGGCACCGCCATAAAGGGCATAGTGCTTCACGCAGGCCATCATGTTCTCCTCGCTGTAGTTGCCTTGATAGCCCCGCACCATGGCCTCGGCGATACGTGCTTGCAGGAAGGGATCCTCGCCGCCGCCCTCAGCGATGCGGCCCCATCGTGCATCAAGGGCGATGTCCACCATCGGACTGTAGGTCCAACAGATGCCGTTGGCTGTGGCTTCCTTTGCCGCTATCTTGGCACCCTGTTCTATGGCATTGATGTCCCAGCTGCACGACTGCGCTAAGGGGATTGGAAACACGGTCTCATAGCCGTGAATGACATCCATGCCGAAAAGCACGGGAATGCTGAGGCGGCTTCTCTTCACGGCTGTCTCTTGCACTTGCCGTAAATTCTCCAGGCCTTTCACGTTGAGCAGTGCTCCAATCTTGCCTTCCGCTGCCAGACTGATGATAGGGCTTTCTTTTTTTGCACCGGTGGTTATATCACCGCCCGGAAGCAGGTTCAGTTGGCCTATCTTCTCCTCCACGGTCATGCGTGAGAGCAGGTCATTGATGAAAGTGTTCATGTCGCCTGCTGTCTTTGTGGTTGTGGTGTTTTTCTTGCTTTTCGATGCACGGGCACTCTGCCCCATGGCGGGAGTGTTCATGCAAAACTGTAGCAGTAGGGCAAGTAACGATAATGTGATGATTCGTTTCATGGTGGTTTGAATAGGGATGGAAAATAATTGTTTGGGGTATTAAGAGGAGCAAAGAGCATGTCTCATCCCATTGCTCCAATCCATACGCAAAGATAATAAATTTTACATAGAAAAGGTCTCGTTCCTTCTCTATTTCGCAACATTTGGATGATATTTCAGCTTATTATTGAGAAAAAAATATTCTATTTTCAAAAATAATCCGTTTTTTGTTTGGAGATATCAATTCATTATTTATCTTTGCAGCCGAAAATTGAAAAGGATTCATTTTTCGTAATCAAAGAACAAATAACACCGATTGCTCAAAAGGGGGTATTGTATCCCTATGGCAAGGTTTATTTGTTCTTTGATTTTTTGATACACTTAGGGCTTCTTTTGCAAGAGATCTCTTTCTGAGCGTTCTCGTTGATTGCTCTCAGGCATCCCCTCACTGTTGATGCCTGTTTCTCTTAAGCTCAGTCATTGAGCATACTTTTTACCCCTATTCAATACGAAAGATAATTTAATTCCTTTTTTATTATGAGAAGTTTGATTACTACTGCACGCCGCATTCACCGCAGCGTCATTCTTAATTCCCTCCAGAAGCTCTCTCTGCGTAGTGATGTGTTTGTCAAGAGAATCGATGACGATGACAATCTACCCGACTATGACAGAGCCTATGTATTCGCCAATGAGGAGGAGACTCTCCTTGTCGTGCTTGACCATTATCCCTGCCACACAGAGGTGGTTGAGGAAAAGGGAGAGAACGAGGAAGAGGCGAAAGTGCTTCACGATTTGTTCTCTTCCAATGAACGCCCCAATCCCATTTATGCCATCAAGAAAATGGCTGAATCGATGCGTCAACGCTGCTCTGACGAAGAGACTGTTTGGAGCCTGTTGCTTACCGACAGCAGCTTTTTCGGGCTGTTTTCGATGGAGGGCAAATGGGACATACAGAGCCTAACCATCAGGGACAATGTCAGAGGTGTTTCCGAAGTGGATTTTTATGAAGAGAATGGCGGTTCCGAGGCAACCCGGCAACGTGTGCGCAATATGTTCTGCAAGGCCGATAAAAAGGCCGTAGAAGATAAGTCTGGCAATGCCGACGCACCGAACGTTTATGCTGATTTCATCAATACCGATGGCTGGGCTGACAATGTTGAGGCTGACGTAGACTTTCCTGATGGTGTCATCAAGCAGAATGAGCGCACCAACATCAAGCTCGAGATTCTGAAACCGATGCCGAAGCCATGGGAAGAACTCGACCGTATGGTAGGGTGCCGTGACATTAAGAAGCGTTTTGACGAACTGCTCTCGCTCGCCCGTTACAACAAGATGCTGCAGGTGCTGGTGCCTGGGAGCAAGTCTCACGAAGTGTCGCTCCACAGCCTCTTCTTGGGAGGGCCTGGTACGGGCAAGACCACTGTGTGCAAAATCTTCGGGTCGCTGCTGCGCAATGCGGGGGCTCTCTCTAAGGGACATGTCGTGGTGTGCAACCGTGCCACCTTCATGGGTTCCTTGTGGGGAGATGAGGAGCGCATCGTCCGTGGGGTCTTGGATGCTGCTCAGGGCGGGGTGCTGATGATTGATGAGGCTTATCTTATGATGGGTGTCCATCGGGAAGACCCGTCCAAGATTGCTGTCCAGATGTTAATGGAAACGCTGTCCAATGAGCGAAAGCGGGACATTGCCGTGGTGCTCTGCGGCTACAAGGAGCAGATGCGGCAACTGCTCAGTCTCAATCCAGGCCTCCTGTCGCGTTTCCCCAACCAGTTTGAGTTTCCCGACTTCACGCTGTTAGAACTTCTGGAGATAACGCGCCGCCGTATTGCCGAGTATGGTTACCGCTTCACCCGTGCGGCATGGCTCAAATACCGCCAGACACTCGCCGATGCCTATCAGGACCGTGACCCCCAGACTTGGGGCAATGCCCGCTTCGTGGCCAACTTGCTGGAGCGCATTTACGTCGCCCATGCGCAGCGTTGCGTGGCCCACAGTCAGACGCAGGATCCTAACCGTCTGCTCGTCATCACCTCGGCCGACATACCGGAGGTGGCCATTACCCGTCAGAAGCCGAGAATCGGCTTCTGACACAGGGACAATCATGATGTATTGGTTATTGGATTAACTTTAACTAATATCTTCTTTTGACTATATAATGATCTTTCAGTATAGCTTCAAAACAAAAACTTGCGGCACCTGAACCGATAGGGTAGGGAGCCGCAAGCATTGATTAATGTAAGGTACGATTGAGGATTTATTTGATATTGGGTTCTTCCAGTCCGATTCCTTTTTTCTTGTCAACCACCTTCAGTATAAGACCAAGTACCAACGCGGCCACGCCAAGGCCGGCCAGCATGATAAGCGGGGCGGTGTAGTCAAACTGTGTGGGGTCGGTCACACCAGGGTTGGTCTTGTCAAGAACCTTGCCGATGAGCAGCGGGAACAGCCAAAGACCGATGTTCTGAATCCAGAAGATGAGGGCATAGGCGGAACCGATCACCTTGGCGTCTACCAACTTGGGCACACTGGGCCACAAAGAAGCGGGTACGAGCGAGAACGAGGCGCCTAATACCAGAATGGTGGCATAGGCGATGATGATGCCGCCAACGGGGCTTCCTTTGAAAGCAGGCAGCACAAAGGCGAAGGTGAGGTGACAGGCAATCAGCAACAGTGATCCCAAAACAAGCATGGAGGCTGCCTTTCCTTTATGGTCTACATAACTGCCTAAAATCGGGGTGATAAGTACGGCGAGTAGTGGGAAAACTGCAAAAATTGACTCTGCCGACTGGCGCATATAGCCCATATAGCAATAGACGATGAGCGACAGGATGGAGAGGCAGAGCATGCCATACTGACGGCTCTTCACTTTCTGGAAGTTGCTGGCAAAACCGGCAGCGGCCACCAAAAGCATGATGAGATACTGTATGATGGTTACCGAATTGCCCGACCAGAATGAACCTTCGGCGGGGGGAGTCAGCGTGAGGTTGCACTGAAGCATGTTCACGGCATACTTCTGGAAGGGGAAGATGGCCGAATAGTAGAGCACACAGAGCAAGGCTACCAGCCAGAATCCGCTGTCGGTGAGAATCTTGCCAAGGTCGCTTATCTTGAAGGGGTCATCTTTCTCCTCTGCCTCACCAGTTTGCGAGTCGAGTTTCTTGTCCATGAAGAAGTAGACAATGAACATGATGAGGGCGATGCAAAGCAACACTACGCCGAAAGCTACAGAACGGCTCACGCTCACATTGCCGCCCAACTTGGCGAAGAAGGGTGAGAAAATCATACAGGTGGCCACACCCAGACGGGCCAGAGCCATCTCCGAACCCATGGCGAGTGCCATCTCACGCCCCTTGAACCACTTCACGATACCGCGGCTCACGGTGATACCGGCCATTTCGCATCCGCAACCGAACAGCATAAAGCCGCAGGCGGCCAACTTGGCTGAAGCAGGCATGCCTTCGGCAAAGGGGAAGATGGTACCGATGATGGGAATCTGACCATCCCAATTCAGATGGTTGGTAAACCAGGTCTC
>JAEEGL013217324.1_pt1 | contig 64871 bp, 58 predicted proteins | sample 9134231 | NCBI WGS metagenome assembly JAEEGL01 (sample SAMN16246548, study PRJNA631951) | gut metagenome | biome: gut microbiome; feature: rumen; material: fiber-attached | host: Bos | place: Iran: Karaj | collected 2018-10
AATTTTTTTACTTGAATATCTGTAAATAGTATTTTAGACATTATTACCACCAACTTTCTTATATTATACAGCAACACATAATAAAAACCTATAAAGTAGGTCACTCTTTTTTAAGAGTCCACTTTATAGGTTACATTTTATAACTTATATCTCTTTTATATTGTTCTAATTAAATTGATAAGTAAAAATATATATAAATAATTAACAGCATGTTTTAATATATAGCTATATGAATCAATAAACTCTTTTGCTGCAACTACTTTATCTACTATACATATTACCCAGCTTTCTGCATATTTAGGAAGACAAGGATATACTGGAAACATGTGAGCTTCTATAATATTTATTTCTTTATCACTTAAAGTAAATTCTCTTTTAGCATTTATAGCAGCATATTTAGGATGAGTAAAGAATGATAAAAATCTTTCTTTACCAGAAAAGTTTTCATAACTCATAAAGAAGTCATGTAGTAGTCCTGCTCTTGCAATTTCTTTAGTATCTAGTCTTAACTTTTTACCTACTAAGAAAGAATTATATGCTACCTTTATACAGTGTTCTTTTCTAGTAGTACCATGATGTTCTATTAAATCTAATTTATTAAAATGTTCATTACTTAAAATGTCTTCAACTAATGAACAGAATTTTTCATAATTATTCATCTTGTTCATATTTTACCTCGCATGCTCATTATAGCATGCAAGCACTATATAAAAATAGTAATTTTTAAAAACTTTACATTTTTATTAGGTTAATTATTCTTTATATTTTACACTTTGTATGTTATAATTTTGTTAGTGAAAAAGATTAGGAGAGTATTTATGGAAGATAGTAGTATTGGAAGTAATATTAGAGAAACAATTAGTGAAAATAAAGGAAAACTAATATTTCTATTAGTATGTATAATTCTATCGATTGTAATAGGAATGTTTACTAATACAAATAAGAGTAGTAGTAATAATGAAGTAAAGAAAGTTGATTTAGAAGAAGCAACTATTCAGCTTGCTAAACAATATTATGAAAAAGCGCTTTATCCTTATTTAGAAAAGGAAGTATCTGATTATGACGTTTATTTAAAAAGTCATTCGGAAGATGGAATAGAAATCACTTTAAGACAACTAGTATCTACTGTTGAAGACGTAAATATGGACATGTATAACAATGATAAATATAGTTGTAGTTTTGTTGGAACAACTATTAAGTTTTATCCAAAAGCTGAATATTCATCAACTGATTATGATGTTAAGGTAAATCTTAGTTGCGAAGATATAACTACTGATGGGGGGAATAATTAATGAAAAAGTATTTTAATATGCTTTTTGCCGTACTGGTTTTAGCATTTGTTCCAAAAATTGCTTTTGCCAAAAATGTTGTTGCATATGGACAATGTTCATATGATGTAGAATTTGGCAAAGAAAAGTCAAATGGTAAATCAGTTTATGAAACATATGTTGATAATAATATTATTGAATTTGATAATTATGATTTTACGTTTGTTTTTTCAGAATCACTTTTACGTAATGGATATGCTAGATCTTTATTTGTTGGGTCTACATTTAATTCAAATACGTGGGATATAGTTAGTGAAAAAGGAAAAAATCAATTTTCTGGAAAAAATTTTGGTAATACTGGTGAAGACTTAGCAAAATCTTTATATAATGCTTTAAATACAAATAATGGTGCATGTCCTAATTATTTGTTATTTGTTAATAGTGGTGGAAAGATGTACTCTGAATTTTCCAATAGCGATAAAAAGTGTGACTCAGAAAATTGTGCTTTAATAGCAAAAGTTAGTGGTAAAGGCGATATTGTTTCTTTACCTATTAATGAGTTTTATTGGAGAGCATCTACCGTTGATAATAATAAAATTTATATTAGATTAGATGAAAATGGTCATTTGAGATCTTCAATTTGTACTGGAAATGCAAATCCTTTCAAAACCCGAGTTTCAGGTGGTGGTGGAAGAGGTACATCAGGTGATTGTAAAGATGTTACTGCTCTAAAAGTTCTTACAACTGATTCGCCACAGGAACATTTAAAATCATTAGTTTCAAGTAATTATGTAAAAAGAATAGCAGTTATTAATGGAAATGATGTTCAACTAGGTGGAGACAAACCAGATACAAATAGTTGCGCAAATTATGTTGTTGGTCAGGGTTGTGTTTCAAGCAAAACTAATAATCTTTTCTATGAGAGTTTATCGTTTGAGAAAAACTATTTATGTGAACAGTTTAGCGATGTCAAAGCACAATTAAGTAGTTTTACAGATACTATTTGGCAAAGATGGCAATTATACTCAACTAAAAAGAATAAATTAAAAGATATTTTTGAATTTGATGGTAATAGAGTTGTTGGTGTTAAAGACTTTACTTTGGATACAAAAGAAGTACTTAACAATAAACTTGATTTACTAAAAACTAATACAATAGTTGATGACAAATTTGAAAAGGATTCACTTGAATATATTAGATTATTGAAATTATATGCTGAAAATAAAGATGGTAGTTATTGCAGCAGTATTGGCTCTGAAGTTCAAAAATATGATGAAACAAATGGATATAGCAAAAAAGTTGAAGATTTACAAGTTTATATTGAATTTGTTAAAAAAGCAACTAGTGAAATAAGCAGAATTGCAGGAGAAAAAGGATTCAAAGATGTAAAAGAAAAATCTGATCAGTTAGGTGCAGAAGCTGATGAATCACTTGAAAAAATTAACAATATATCTTATAAATTGAGGGAAGGATATATTTCACTTCTTGATCCTGAATCAGCTATGTTTGATTTCTCTGGTGGTTATAAAACTGGATGTGAGGCAATTGCAAGTTTAAATAACTTATTACAAACAATATTAAACTATATCAGAATTATTGGTATTGCTCTTGCGGTAATATTCCAAGTTCTTGATTATATTAAGGTAATATTTGGTAGTGGTGATGATTCAATGGTAAAAGCTAATAAGCACTTATCTGTAAGAATTATTGCTGTAGCATTATTATTCTTAGCACCAGCTTTAATTACATTTGTACTACAGTTCTTTAACTTAAATGGTACAGGTATTGCTGGAACATGTAATATTAAATAGGTAATTATTTACCTATTTTTTATTTTTCACATATATTTCATACAATATATTGATATTTGATGCTATAATTGTACTAGGTGATTTATATGATATATTTAGATTATTCTGCTACTACACCTGTTAATGAAGAGGTGTTAGATAGTTTTAATAAAGCTTGCTTAGAATTTCCAGGAAATGCTAATTCACTTCATACTCTTGGAGTAAGAGCAAATAAACTTGTTGAAAGTGCTACTAAGCAAATTGCTGATATCTTAAAAGTGGACCCTTCTGAAATAATTTATACTAGTGGTTCTAGTGAATCAAATAACTTAGCTATTAAGGGTATTTGTGATAAATATTCTAATCGTGGTAAACATATTATTACTACTCATTATGACCATTCATCTGTATATGGACCTATTGGATATTTACAAAAACATGGATATGAAGTTGATTTTGTAGAATCAGATGAAAATGGGGTAGTATCTTTAGATAGTCTTAAAAAACTTCTTAGAGATGATACTATACTTGTTATTATTAATGCTATTAATAGTGAAATAGGTATAAGACAACCTGTTGAAGAAATAGGTAAAGTTGTTCATGAAAATAGTAATGCTTTCTTACATGTTGATTTAACTCAAATGATAAGTAAAGTAGATGTAGATTTAACTAATATTGATTTAGCAAGTTTTTCTGCTCATAAGTTCTTTGGACTTAAAGGAATAGGAGTACTTGTTAAAAAAGGTAAAATTAATCTTGAACCTATTATTCATGGTGGAAAGAGTACCACAATATTTAGAAGTGGAACTCCAGCTCATCCTTTAATAGTTTCAATATCTAAAGCTCTTAGACTTGCAACTACTGATTTAGATAAGAAATATAAATATGTTAAAGAGTTAAATGATTATTTGAAGGGTGAACTAAGTAAATATGAAGATGTATTTATTAATAGTAATGATAAATGTATTCCTCATGTACTTAATATAAGTATTACTTCTATTAAACCTGAGACATTCTTACATGCGCTTGAAAAGTATGAAGTATATATTTCTACTCAAACAGCATGTGCATCTTCAAATACTATTTCTCAAAGTGTATTTGATTTAACTAAAGATGAAAAGAGAGCTAAAAGTAGTTTAAGAATTAGTTTATCTTATAAGACTACTAAAGAAGAATTAGAAGAGTTTGTTAAAATATTTGATAAATGTTATAAAGAATTAAAATTAAAATAGGTGATAATATGAAAATTATAAAGATAGGGGCTTTATGGTGTCCTGGATGTCTTGTGATTCGTAAATCTATTGATAAGATTAAAGAAAACTATAGTGATATAGAAATAAAAGAATTAGATTTAGATTTTGATGAAGAAGAAGTTAAAGCATATAATGTTGGTGATGTTCTTCCTGTATTAATTTTTTATAAAGATGGAGAAGAATATAAAAGACTTACTGGAGAGAGTACTTATGAAGAGATTGAGAGTGTTATAAATGAAATTAAAGATTAAGTTATTATTTCTAACACTTTTAACTATTTTATTTATTCCAGTAGGTGCTTTAGCTTTTGAAGAGTATGATGATAAAATTTATGATATTGTAGGAGAAAAGAAAAGTGATGTTGTTACAGTATATTTCTTCTATAGTAGTGCTTGTCCGCACTGTAAGAAAGAAAACCAATTCTTAGATACTCTTGAAGAAGAAAGAAAAGATATTGTTATAAAAAGATATGAAGTTACTTCTAGTAGTACTAATTCTGAATACTTAAGAAAAGCAAAAGAAAGATTAGGTATTACTTCACAAGGAGTTCCTTTTACAGTAATAGGAGATCACTATTATCAAGGATATAGTGATGGTATAGGAACTAGGATAAAAAGAACTACTTATGATTATCTTGGTATTGATATAGATGAAAACTATTTTAATGATGATGATAATAACAAGAATAAAGAGACTGAAAAAGATAATTCTTTTGAACTTCCTTTGTTTGGTAAAGTAGATGCTAAAAAAATTAGTATTCCACTAGTTGCAGTAGTACTTGGTTTAATAGATGGATTTAATCCTTGTGCTATGTGGGTTCTTTTATTCTTAATTAGTATGCTTTTAAATATGAAGGATAGAAAGAAGATGTGGATACTAGGATTTACTTTCTTATTTACATCTGCCTTTATATATTTCTTAGCTATGCTTGGTATATCAATTGTAGTTGGTATGGATAAGATTCCTTGGATAAGACTTCTTATTGCTGTAGTTGCTATAGTTGGAGGACTTTTAAATTTAAGAAGTTATATAAATACTCCTAAAGATGGTTGCCAGGTAGTAGATGAAAAGAAAAGAAAGAAATATTTAACAAAGATAAAAGCCTTTACTAGTGAAGCTAATTTAGCTTTAGCATTAGTAGGTGTTATAGGACTTGCTGCGAGTGTTAATTTAGTAGAACTTGCTTGCTCTGCAGGATTCCCTACAATCTTTGTAGAAATACTTACTATTAATAATATAACAAGCGTTATGAAAATACTTTATATTCTTTTATATATAGTATTCTTCTTACTTGATGATATGGTTGTATTTATTGTAGCAATGACTTCTTTAAAAGTAACAGGTATTACTACTAAATATAATCGTTTATCACATTTAGTAGGTGGTATTTTAATGATATTAATAGGTATTTTATTAGTATTTAAACCTGAATGGATAATGTTTAACTTTAGTTAAACATTTTTTCTTTGTAATATGATATAATGATAGTAGGTGAAAATATGAAAAATAAAGGTTTTACATTAATAGAACTACTAGCAGTAATATTAATACTAGGTGTTATTGCTTTAATAGCTATACCTCAAGTTTCAAAAGTAATAGAGCAGTCTAAAAAAGGTTCTATTGAAACATCTAATAATAATTACATAAGAGCAGTAAATAATAAAGTAATTTCTTCTAGAATGGATTCTGATAAAGATAATGATATCGTAGATGGAGTATATGATATTAGTACTTTAGAAGGAATTGAAATAACTGGTAAAGCTCCTACTAGCGGAAGAGTAGTTGTTAAAAATGGAAGAGTAGATTCAGCAGATTTAATTACTGATGATTATACTTCTTTATGTAACTCAGATGGTAAGTGTACTTCAGAAAAAGGATCATATGTATATTATATAAAAGTATGGCCGGAGATAACTGATACTTTAAATGGTGCTAGTACTTTAAGTGAAAGACCACTTGATAAGATGGTATACATTAAAATAAAGGTAGAAGGCTCTACTATCAAAGAAAAAACTGTATGTGTATATGATAACGGAGAAATATGTTTAGGAATGGATACATTCGAAAAAACATCAAAAAAATTATTAGATATATTTGAATATGATGAACATACATGGATAAGGGAAAACCCATCAGGTGCAAAATGGTATAAAAGCCAGTCTGATAATAAAATTATATGTTATATAAGTAGTGGTAATACAAAGTGTATCAATGAAAAGTATTCTATAAGTATTGTGCCGGATGATGATAATAATGGGGAGATATATATGAGAGAATTAAGTACAAACTTTACTTGTGGATATAAAATGAATAATCGAAATAATTGCTGGACTGAGGAAGGATAAATATGAAAAAGATAAATAAAAGAAAACGTAATGGATTTACATTACTTGAATTACTTGCTGTAATACTTGTTCTTAGTATTATAGGATTAATAGCATTTGCGGCCGTTAATAATTCAGTTAAATATGCTAGAAAGAAATCTGCTGAAACTTCAGCACATGGATATATATATGCTGTTAATAATCAAGTAGGGCTTTCTAGATTAGATAGTGATACAGAAAATGATATATTAGATGGTACTAAGTTAGTGTCATCTTTAGAAGTTAAAATGGAAGGTAAAGCTCCTAATAGTGGACATGTTGTTATAACTAATGGTACTGTTTCTAAAGCGGAACTTATTATAGGAGAATACAAGATTACTTGTATTGAAGGTGAATGTACTACTAAGAAAGCTACATTCTTAGAATCAGTTGAACCTGGTTTAATTGATTTAGAAAATGAGAAATTATTAGTATCATGGGATGATTTAGTTAATAAATATGGAATGAGTTTAACAGTAGGATATGGAGGAGCTAAAGCCCTTGCTGCTACTGGTTTAACTGGATTTGTTAAATTTCCACCAACTGCAACAGAAATATGGGGTACATGTTTTAGAAATAATAATAATATAACTGGTGCATATATTCCTTCTTCTGTTAAGAGAATAGGTGCAGAAGCATTTAATAAATCTCCGCTTAAAGTACTATATTTTGAAGATACATCTAATTGGTATGCTAAGTTATCTTCTGGTGATACTTTAGTAACAATTAAATCTCCAGAACATGTAGCTGATAAAATTAGTAGAAGAACAAGTAAGAATAGTTACCCAATGGTAGAGTGGTATAACACTTCTAAATAGGAGGAATAATATGAAGAAGAATGGCTTTACTTTAATAGAATTATTAGCAGTTATTTTAGTACTTAGTATTATTGCTTTAATAGCCGTTTCAGAGGTTAATAAGATAATTGAAGAGTCTAGAAAACAAGCTAAAGTAGCAAGCGCCACTAATTATTTAAAAGCTGTAAATAATACAGTAAGTGCTTCTAGATTAGATAATGATTCTAGTAATGATATATTAGATGGTCTATATGTAGTAAATGATTTAGAAGTAGATGTTGAAGGAGAACTTCCTACTAAAGGAACTGTTACTATTTTAAATGGTATAGTTTCTGCATCAGATTTACTTTATTCTAAATATAGAATAACATGTTATAAAGAAGATAGATGTGAAGGAGCTAAAGCAAGTTTTCTTTACTCAGCTGAACCTGGTTTATATGATTATGATAATAAAAGACTTCTTGTATCATGGAATGATTTAGTAAATAAATATGGTCTTAATATAGAAGCGGGCGGAGTTTCTACAGGATGTAATAAACTAACAAGTAATAATTTAGAAGGAAGTTTACTTCTTCCACAAACTGTTAAAAAAATAGGTAGTTCTAAGTTTAGAAAATGTTCTGCTTTAAAAGGAATATATATTCCTGCTTCAGTAAAAAAGATAGAATCAGAAGCACTTCGTCAGTCAGGTATAACTTTTATAAAATTTGAAAATGAAAGTAACTGGTACGTTAAACTTGCAGATGGAGACATAAAAGTTGATGTAACTGCAAAGAATATTGTAGATAGAATTAGAAGAGATTCAGCTGGTAATCAATATCCACTTGCTGAGTGGTATAATAGTACTAAATAATAGGAGGATTATATGAAAAGAAATGGTTTTACTTTAGTTGAACTTCTTGCAGTTATAATTATTATTGGAGTACTTTCTTTAATAACAGTACCAGTAGTAGATAATGTTATTAAATCTAGTAAACAGTCTGCTCATGATGAACAGTTAGAACTTATATTAAGTGCTGCAAAAGAATGGGGTTCTAAACATATGATGTCTCTTCCTGCTGATGAAGGAGATACTACTACTGTTACTATATCTGTACTTAAAACAAGCGGACTTCTTGACGTTAATTTAAAGAGTCCTGTTAATGATAAGTGTTTTAGTAATGATACAGTAATTGTTATTACTAGAAAGAATAATAATTATGTATATAATTTTGATGGTGATATAGAATATAGTGATACTTGCGAGGTTGAAGATGGCGAATAAGTTTAAAAAATTAATTAAGAATAAAAAAGTATTATATATAGTATGCCCTTTAGTTTTAGTAATGGTTATTACTATTACATATTTACTTGTTATAAAGTTTTCTGATTATAAATTTAGTATGACTTTAAATGGAGAGTCTTATAAGTTCTTTGTAGGAGAAACTTTATATTATAAAGATGATGTAAAAATAGCAAGTGATCTTAATGGATATAAGGTATACATTAATAAGAAAAAAAGTAGTGGTAATGTTACATTAAAAGAGGGTACTTATCATATAGAATATAAGAAACACTTAAAGAAATTAAGTTTTGATTTAGAAATAGATAAAACTCCTAGTATTTATGTAGAAGACTATGAGGGTAATGAAATACATAATTATTTATCTAATACAAAGAGTTTTAAAATAATACATGATGAAGAAATAAAAATAGATTATTCAGTGTATGATGATAGTACTATTTCAGAACCTGGTAACTACTTAGTTAGAACTTCTGATAGAGAATATAATATAAATATTTTAGAAGCATTTTAATGCTTCTTTTTTAGTCTAATAAGTGTAAATAACCTTTAATTAAAAGATAATACATGTTATAATTGTTTTAGTGAAAGTAGGTAATTACTATGGCTAAAAAAAGAAGAAAAAAGAAAGAAGAAACAGTAGATAATTCTAAGTATAGTGAAATAATTATAGGTATTATTCTTATACTTCTAGGAATTATTGGAATATTTAATTTAGGAGTAGTAGGTAAATACGTAGGGTATGGATCTATATTCTTAGTAGGAAGATGGTATAATTTCTTTTTAGGATTAATATCTTTAATAGGATTATATATGTTGTTTAAAGGAGAAAAACCTAGATATTTCTCTCCTAAGTTTATAGGACTATGTTTAGTTGTAATATCTATTCTAGTATTAAGTCATTTAAGTTATAGTCAGTATACTATGAAAGACTGCGTTATAAATACATATAATGATGTATTAGGTTATATAAAGAACCCTAGTATAGAAAAAACTAATGGTGGTATTATAGGAGGATTATTTGGTTCAGTATCATTCTATTTATTTGATAAAAAAGGAACTGTAATAATTGATTCTATATTAATTGCCTTAGGACTTAGTTTATTTACTGGAGTATCTATTTATGACATAATTACTAAGGCTAGAGAAAAAGCTTCTAAAGTAGTACATCGTAAGAGTGATAAAGAAGAAAAACTTGCTATTACAAAAGTAGAAGATGATTATGAAGATGAAACTACTAGTGATAAGATGGTTATTACTAATGTAAATGAACTTACTAAATTAGGTAAAAATGATAGTAAGAAAGAAGAAGTTAAAGAAGAAAATATTACTATAGAAGATAAAGAAGAAAGTGAAATTGATAAAGTATATTATTTTCCTCCAACAACTTTACTTAATAAACCAGTAAGAACTAATAGTAATGAAAATAATGAAGCAATAAAAGCTACTGCGCCACTACTTGAAGACGTATTAAGACAATTTGAAATAGAAAGTAAAGTAGTTGCAGCACATGTTGGTCCTACTGTTACTCAGTATGAACTTGAAGTTAAAACCGGTACTAAACTTGCTAGAATCTTAGCTGTTAATAGAGAAATAGCACTTGCTCTTGCTGCTAAAGAAGTAAGAATTCAAGCGCCAATTCCTGGTAGACGTACAGTAGGTATAGAAATACCTAATAAGAAAAGTACTATGGTTACTGTAAGAGAAGTACTTGAAAGAATGCCAGATAAATTAAAAGAAAATAAACTTGCTGTTACTCTTGGTAGAGATATCATGGGTAATCCACAGTTCTGTGAAATTAATAAGACACCACACCTTTTAGTAGCTGGTTCTACTGGATCAGGTAAATCTGTATGTATTAATAGTATTATTATTTCAATTTTAATGCGTACTAGACCTGATGAAGTTAAACTAGTACTTGTGGACCCTAAGAAGGTAGAGTTTTCTATGTATAATGGTGTACCACACTTACTTGCACCAGTTGTATCTGATGCTAAGAAAGCAAATATTGCTCTTAAGAAAATGGTATCTGAAATGGAAAGAAGATATGATTTATTTGAAGAGAGTGGTACTAAAAATATAGCAGGATATAATGCTTATATTGATAAGAAAAATGAAAAACTTCCTGAGGGAGAAAAACTTAATAGATTACCATTTATCGTAATAATAATCGATGAACTTGCTGACCTTATGATGGTTGCTGCAAAAGAAGTTCAAGATTCAATTATGCGTATTACACAAATGGCTCGTGCTGCTGGTATGCATTTAATAGTAGCAACACAAAGACCATCTACAAATGTAATTACAGGTGTAATTAAAGCTAATATTCCATCAAGAATATCATTTGCTGTATCAAGTGGAATTGATTCTCGTACAATTCTAGATATGATAGGAGCAGAAAAACTTCTTGGTCATGGTGATATGCTTTACTTACCACAAGGTGAGAATACACCAATACGTATTCAAGGTACATTTATTAGTGATGATGAAATTAAAAATGTTGTTAACTATACTGTTAAACAACAAAAAGCACGTTATGATGAAACACTTACAATGAGTGAAGAAGAAATGGGAGCAACTGATGGTATAAAAGAGGTTGAAGGTCAAGATTATGATCCAGGAGAAGATCCTTTATATAATCAGGTTGTTGAATTTGTAGTTCAAACTAAAAAAGCTAGTACATCTTTAGTACAAAGAAGATTTAGAATTGGATACAATAGAGCCGCTAACTTAATTGATAAGTTAGAGGAAAGAGGAATAGTTGGACCACAAAATGGTTCTAAACCTCGTGAAGTTCTAGTTGAACTTAAAAATGAAGAATAAAAAAGTGGGAGAAAACCTTTAAAATAAAAGGTTTTCTTTGCTTTTTATAAGAAAAAATGATATAATTATTAAGGTGATTAAGATGGTAAACAAAATAGAAAAGTACGATGAAAGTTCCATTAAGATCTTAGAAGGTTTAGATGCGGTTCGTAAAAGACCTGGTATGTATATTGGGTCTACTGATAAAAGAGGTTTGCATCACCTTGTATGGGAGATAGTTGATAACTCAATTGATGAAGTTATCAATGGTTTTGGTAAAAAAATAAAAATAACACTTCATAAAGATGGATCGATTTCTGTTCAAGATGAAGGACGTGGTGTACCAGTAGGTAAACATGCATCAGGTAAATCAACACCAGAAGTTGTTTATACAGTACTTCATGCTGGTGGTAAATTTGAAGCAGGTGGATACAAAGTATCTGGTGGTCTTCATGGTGTAGGTGCATCTGTCGTAAACGCTTTATCTAAATGGATGGAAGTTACTATAAAGAAAGATGGATATGAACACTATATTCGTTTTGAAAATGGTGGACATACAGTAGTTCCTTTAAAGAAACTTGATAAAACAAGTAAGACTGGAACAACAGTAAGATTCTTACCAGATCCAGCTATATTTCCTATAACTACATTCTCTTATTCAACTATTACTGAAAGAATGCAAGAAAGTGCATTCCTTCTAAAAGATTTAACTATTGAAGTAATAGATGAAATAGAACAAAGAAGTGAAACTTATCATTATGAAGACGGGTTATCTGCTTTTGTAGATTATATTAATGATGATAAAAAAGGACTTCACAATGTAGTAAACTTTAGTGGATCTAAAAATGATATAAATGTAGATTTAGCATTTCAATATACTGATAGTTATGCCGAAAACATTATTTCATTTGTTAATAATGTTAAAACAAATGATGGTGGTTCTCATGAAGTAGGACTTAAAACTGCTATAACAAGAGTATTTAATGATTATGCTAAAAATAATGGATTTATTAAAAATAAAGATAAGACTTTAGAAGGACCTGATACAAGAGAAGGTTTAACAGCAATTATTTCTCTTCAAATACCTGAAAGTTTACTTCAGTTTGAAGGACAAACTAAAGGTAAACTTGGTACTCCTATAGCTAAGAATGTTGTAGAAGCAGTTGTATCTGAAAAGTTATCATTCTACTTAGAAGAAAATAAAGCTATTGCTACTGAACTAGTTAATAAAATGCTTAAAAGTAGAATGGTTAGAGAAGCTGCAAGAAAAGCTCGTGATGAAGCAAGAGCTGGTAAAAAAGATAAGAAGGAAGCTTCTGTATCTGGAAAACTTGCTCCAGCACAATCTAAGAATCCTAAAAAGAATGAGTTATTCTTAGTCGAAGGAGATTCTGCCGGTGGTTCTGCTAAAGGTGGTAGAGATCGTAAATTCCAAGCAATACTTCCACTTCGTGGTAAAGTTTTAAATACTGAAAAAACACGTATGGAAGAAATCTTTAAAAATGAAGAAATTAATACAATGATTCATACAATTGGTGCAGGAGTTGGAACTGATTTTGATGTAGAAGATTCTAACTATGATAAAGTAATTATCATGACCGATGCTGATGATGATGGAGCACATATTCAAATACTATTAATTACTTTCTTCTATAGATATATGAAACCTTTAATAGAGGCAGGAAAACTTTATATAGCACTTCCTCCTTTATATAAAATAGATTATGGTAAAAAACATTTCTATGCATGGACAGACGAGGAACTTGAGCAAATTAAAAAGGATAATGGTGGAAAACCAGGAGTTCAAAGATATAAAGGACTTGGTGAAATGAACGCTGATCAACTTTGGGAAACAACAATGAGTCCTGATACAAGAATGCTTATTAGAGTTACTATTACTGATGGAGCACTTGCTGAAAAACGTGTTAGTGTTCTAATGGGTGATAAAGTAGAACCTCGTAAAGAGTGGATAGAAGAAAATGTTGTCTTCACACTTGAAGATAACTATAAGATAGAGAAATAGAGGTGTATATTATGACAGATACTAAAGAAGCTTTACAAAGAATTCAAGAATATACACTTGAAGAAATAATGGGTGATAGATTTGGTAGATATGCCAAAGCTATTATTCAAGATCGTGCTATCCCAGATGTTAGAGATGGTTTAAAACCAGTTCAAAGAAGAATTTTATATGGTATGTATAAAGATCATAATACATTTGATAAACCATACCGTAAGAGTGCTAAAACAGTAGGGTATATAATGGGTAATTACCATCCACATGGTGATTCTAGTATATATGAAGCAATGGTACGTATGTCACAGTGGTGGAAACAAAATACTATGTATGTTGATATGCAAGGTAATAATGGTTCCATGGATGGTGATGGCGCTGCCGCAATGCGTTATACTGAAGCAAGACTTGCTAAAATTAGTAATGAGCTATTAAAAGATATAGATAAAAATACAGTAATGTGGGCACCTAACTTTGATGATACAGAGCTTGAGCCTACTGTACTTCCAGCCAAGTTTCCGAACCTTTTAGTTAATGGTTCAACTGGTATCTCAGCAGGATATGCAACTAATATTCCTCCACATAATTTAGGAGAAATAATAGATGCAACTATTAAAAGAATCGAAAGCCCTAACTGCAGGTTAGATACTATTCTTGATATAGTTAAAGGACCAGACTTCCCTACAGGTGGTGTTGCATGTGGTAAACAAGGTATTATTGATGCATTTACAACTGGTAAAGGAAAAGTAGTAGTAAAATCTAAAATAGAATTTGCTAAAGATAAAAATAAAGAACAAATTATTATTACAGAAATACCATTTGAAGTTAACAAAGCTTTGCTTGTTAAAAAGATTGATGATATTCGTATTGATAAAAAAATAGATGGTATTGCTGAAGTAAGAGATGAATCTGATAGAGAAGGACTTAGAATTGCAATTGATTTAAAACAAGGTGCTCCTAAGGATTTAGTACTCAACTATTTACTTAAGAATACTGATCTACAAATATCATATGCTTATAATATGGTAGCAATTGTTAATCGCCGTCCTATGACACTTGGTATACTTCCTATACTAGATGCTTATATAGCACATCAAAAAGAAGTAGTAACTAAACGTACTAAGTTTGATTTAGATTATGCTGAAGCTAGAATGCATATAGTAGAAGGTTTAATAAAAGCCTTAAGTATATTAGATGATGTAATTCTTACTATTAGACAAAGTAAGAATAAAGCTGATGCTAAAGAAAACTTAGTAAAGAAATTTGGTTTTACTGAAAAACAAGCAGAAGCAATCTTAGTATTACAACTATATAGATTAACAAATATGGATGTTATTGAACTTCAAACTGAATTTGGTAATCTAGAAAGAGTAATAGCCGGATTAAAAGCTATACTTGCTGATGAAGAAAAACTTAAATATGTTATGAAAGAAGAACTTAAAGCAGTTAAGAAAGAGTATGCTACTCCACGTAAAACAGAAATTGTTGATGAAGTAGAAGAAATTAAGATAGATACTACTGAAATGATTGCAAAAGAAGATTGCATGGTAGTAGTAACTAGTGATGGATATGTTAAGAGAACTTCACTTAGAAGTTATAATAAAGAAGAACTTCCTTTAGTAAAAGAAGGAGACTTTGTAACTGGAACATATCAAATGAATACTCTAGATACATTACTTTTATTTACTGATTTAGGTAACTATTTATATATTCCAGTATATGAACTTCCTGAAGCTAAATGGAAGGAAATGGGTAAACATGTAAGTAATGTTATTAAAATAGGTGAAGATGAAAATATTATTGATAGTCTTCCGGTATATGACTTTAATGATGGAAGTTATATTACTATGTTTACTAGAGATGGTATGGTTAAACGTACAAGTTTATCTGAATTTAAAGTTAGTAGATATTCTAAACCAATTATTTGCATGAAACTTAAAGACGATGATAAAGTTGTAACAGTAACAAATGATCCTGGTAAAGAAGTATTTATTACTACAAAAAATGGATATGGTCTAAGATATAATGTAGATGAAATATCTGAAGTAGGACTTCGTGCTAGTGGTGTTAAAGCTATATCTCTTAAAAATGATGAAGTAGTATGTGCATCTATATTTGATGAACTTGATTACTTATCAGTAATTACTGATAAAGGAACAGGTAAACGTATTAAACTTACTGAATTTGAAACAATTAGTAGAGCTAAAAAAGGTGTACTAATGGTAAGAGATGTTAAGACAAATCCATATCATATTTTAAGAACATTTATAGTACCATCTAAAAATGTTATTAGTATTAAGATAGGAAATGACTTTAAACAAGTTAAATTAACTGAACTGCCTATAACAGATAGATATTCAACTGGAACAGTTATTTCTAAGAGTACCATAGATAAAGTATTCTTAAATAAAGATGTAGTAACATCTTCATCTAAGAATGAAAAACCAGTAGAGGATATTAAAGAAGAAGTTAATTTAAAAACAATAGATGAAAAGATTTTAACTATTGATGACTTCTTAGATGATTTTAAAATAAAGGGTTAATATAACCCTTTTTTCTTTTATTGACTAAGTATCTTATTTAATTATATAATTATATTAGAGAGTAGATGATTAGATGAATAGAAATGGGTTTACTTTAGTAGAATTAATAGCAATTATAATAATAATTGCTATAGTATCACTTTTATCTTTTACTAGTTTAACTAATATGTTAAAAGATAGTAATGATAAAGAATTATCAACTTTTGAAGAGTCAGTTAAGACTGCAGCAAAAGTATATGTAGAAACAAATATAGCTGATTTTCCAGGATTAAATACTACTGGAACAGTAAAACTTACTGCTAGTACATTAGTAGAAAAAGGTTACTTAAAACCTAATATTAATAATCCTTCAGGATATGAACTTACTAAAGTACAAGTAGTAATTACAAAAGAAGCAGATAAGACTTTATCATATAGTATTGTTTATAAGTCATAAAAAAAGGTTAGGAATTATTCCTAACCTTTTTTAAAACTTTCTATATAGTCCTATTGCTTTACCTAGTATTGTTACATTATCTAAAATAATAGGGTCCATTGTATCATTTTCTGGTTGTAATCTAAAATATCCATCTTCTTTATAAAATGTTTTAAGTGTTACTTCATTTTCATCTGTCATTGCTACTACTATTTCACCATTTCTTGCTACATTTTGTCTTTGTACTATAACAATATCTCCATCTAATATACCAGCATTTATCATACTAGTACCACTTACTTTTAATGTAAATACATCTTTATTATTAGGTACTAAATATGCTGGAAGTGAAAAGTATTCATCTGGCATTTCAATAGCTTCAATAGGTGATCCAGCAGTAATTTTTCCAAGTAATGGTACTTCTATAATATCTGGATCTTTATTTTCAAATTCATTTTCTACAAGAAGTTCAATAGCTCTATTTTTAGAACCATCTTTCTTTATAAATCCTTTTTCAACTAATTTATTTAAATGTGTATGTATTGTAGCAGGGGATGATACACCTAAGTCTCTACCGATTTCTCTAACTGTAGGTGGATATCCATGAGAAACAATATACTCTTTAACATATGTAAGAATTTCATCTTGACGTTTTGTTAAACTTTCCATTTTAATCCTCCTTTTATATTACAAGATAATTTTAACATAGTTTACAGTAGATGTCAAACATTTGTTTGATTTTTATATTGACACGAACAAGTGTTCGTAGTAGAATGATAATAGAAGGAGAGATAAGTATGGTAGAAACTTTAAAAAACAAATATTTTTATATTACAATTATATTCTTACTAATGTTATTTTTTGTAGGAGGATTACTTACAAGAAATATGGAATATAATAATTGTTATAAGGAAACTACATTATCTTCGATGTAGTTATTTTTTTACTTTATTATACTTATTAGTTTTGATATAATGTAAGTATAATGAAGTGGTGATTTTATGGATAACAAACTAGTGTCAATGATAAAAATGTTAGGTATAGATATGATAGATGTAGCAGGATCTGGACATCCTGGAATTGTGCTTTCTTCAGCACCTATTATTTATACTATTTATTCAAGACACATGAATATAAATACAACTGATTCAAACTGGATTTCTAGAGATAGATTTGTGCTTAGTGCAGGACATGGTTCAGCACTTCTTTATAGTACATTATTTTTAGCTGGATATGATATTGGTTCAGAAGATATTAAAAAATTTAGAAGATTAGGATATAAAACTCCAGGTCATCCTGAGTACGGAGTAACTCCAGGTGTAGATATGTCAACTGGCCCTCTTGGTCAAGGTTTTGCATCTAGTGTTGGTATGGCTATTGGAGAAAAAATGCTTGAATCAAAATTTGTTATTCCTGAATCTAGTAAATCACTTGCAGGTAAATCACTTATTAATTTTGATGTATACTGCTTAGTTGGTGATGGAGATTTAATGGAAGGAATAAGTTATGAGGCAGCAAGTTTAGCCGGAACTCTTAACTTAGATAATTTAATTGTATTATATGATTCAAATAATATTAGTTTAGATGGTGATACTTCTAATACTTTTACTGAAAATGTTCTTGATAGATTTAAAGCTATGGGATGGTTTACTAAAAAAGTAATGGATGGTACTAATATTGAAGAAATAGATAAAGCTATATCAGATGGTAAAAAGTCAGGAAGACCTTCATTTATTGAAGTTAAAACTATTATTGGAAATGGTAGTGTTAATGCTGGTACTAGTAAAGTTCATGGTTCACCATTATCTAAAGATGATATTAAATCCTTAAAAGAAAGTTTAGGCTTTTCTAATACTCCATTCTATGTAGATATGGATGCTGTAAAAGCATTTAGAGAAAAGATAAATGATAGAAGTGGTCGCAAATATGAAATGTGGGCTAGACTTTATAATGAATATAAGAATACTTTGGATATAAGAAATAGTGATAACTTAACTAAATTATTAAAAGGTGAGCAAATAGATTTATTAAAAGATAGATGGGTATTTAATAAAGAAGAAAAGAAAAGTGCTCGTGATATAAATGAAGAAATCATGCAAGAAATTGAAAAACAAGTATTTAACTTTGTTGGAGGAAGTGCTGATTTATCATCATCAACTAAGACAAGACTTAAAAATGCTAAAGATGTTAAAGATGAACATTTTGATGGAAAAAATATTTGGTTTGGTGTAAGAGAACATGCTATGGGGGCAATCCTAAATGGTCTTGCTTTAGTAGGATTTAAACCATTTGGTTCTACATTCTTATCATTCTCTGATTATATGAAACCAGCTATTAGAATGTCTGCACTTATGAATTTACCAGTAAATTATATATTTACTCATGATTCTATTTTAATAGGACCTGATGGTCCAACACATCAACCTATAGAACAGTTAGTATCTCTTCGTAGTACTCCAAATCTAAATGTATTTAGACCTGCGGATGCTAATGAAATACTTGGATCTTGGAATATGATGCTTAATAGTACTTGTCCTAATGCACTTGTACTTTATAGACAAGATGGAATGCTTCTTGACAAAACTAATCCAGGTTTTGTTAAATTTGGAGCATACCCAGTAAGAAAAGAAAGAGAAAACTTACATGGTATTATAATTGCAACTGGTAGTGAAGTTAAAACTGCTGTTATGATAGCAGAACAACTTTATAATGAATATAGACTTGATCTTAGAGTAGTAAGTATGCCTTGTATGGAACTATTTGAAAAACAAGATGAAAAATATAAAGCAATGCTTTTACCTCAAGGATATAAGACTATTGTTATAGAAGCAGGATCTTCATTCTCTTGGTATAAATATGTCTATAATGAAAAGTACTTAATTACTCTTGATAGATTCGGAGTAAGCGGTACTAAAAATGAAGTAGAAAAAGAAATGAATTTCTCTTTTGAACAAATAAAAGAAAGAATAATGGGACTATTTAGATAATCTAAATAGTTTTTTTCTTTATTTAAAATATGGTATAATTAATACAGTAGGAGGAAACGTTATGGGATTATTTAATTTTAAGAAAAAAAAGATTGAAGAACCTATTAAAGTAGAAGTAACTAGTAAAGAATCTACTAATGAAGATAAGTTTTCTTTCTTATGCATTAATCTTGATAATGATGAATACTCTTTTATAGTTAAATTAAATACAGAAGGCAAAATAACTGTTACTAAAGATTTAAATAAAGAAGAAATAGATGATTTATCTAAAGTAAGTGAAATAAAAGAATTAGTTAATAAGAACTTATCTAAACTAAAAGATTTAGTTACAAGAGTAAGTCCTAGTGCTAAAAAAGATAATATGATACAAGTAGAAATATCTAAAAATAAATATGTACTTTTTAAAAATGATGATAATAGTGATTTAGATTTATTTTATGATATGATTATTCATGATTTAACAAAGATACTTGATATAAATAAGAGTTATTCTAATATAAAAAATAATATATCTTTTGAATATCCTAATAAATATGAAAAAATACCTACTGATGATTTAAGTAGGTATTGTTTACTAGGCAACTCTGATCCGCTACTTATGCTAAATGATTCAAATGGTAATATATTAACATTTGAAATACTTGATAATAAAGAAGGATTTGTAGATAAATTAATAAAAGAAATATCAGAGTATCCAGAATATAAAAAATTAACTACTATGGATTTATCCAGTACTAATTTTGAAATAAGTAGTGTTATAGTAAACCATGTTAAAACTTCTAAAGTAGAAGCTATAAACTTTATTACTTATGATAATAAATGTATTATTTTTACATTTATGGTTGGTGGTGTTAATGAAGTAGATATAGATAATCTACTTAAAGATAAGAAAATTATGGAAATGATGGCAATATTAAGTAGTTTTAAAATATTAGATGAAGATGCCATAAATGCTTGATAAATAAAGCAAAATCTAGTACAATTAGTTTTAGAGAGGAATGATATTATGCCAGGCTGGCTATCAGATGTATTATATATATTATTTGGACTTGTAGTTGGAGCTTTAGCTGGTTTCTTTGGAGCAAGAGCATATATGAAAAAATATATGAAAAAGAATCCTCCAATTAATGAACAAATGATTAAAGCAATGATGACTCAAATGGGAAGAACTCCTAGTCAAAAACAAGTAAATCAAATGATGAAAGCAATGAATAAGTATATGGATTAATTCATTGCTTTTTTTGTTGATTAAATAACATTTTTCGTATATAATGTTAACGTGACAGGGAGGTCTATCATGAAAATTAAATATGAATTATTATGTAATGATACTAAAACTAAAGCAAGACGTGGTAAACTCCATACTAATTATGGCAGTTTTGATACACCTATGTTTATGCCAGTCGGAACGCTTGCTAATGTTAAAACACTAACACCTGAACAAGTTAAAGCTTGTAATAGTGGGGTAATTCTATCTAATACATATCATTTATGGCTTAGACCAGGAGAAGATGTAGTAGATAAAGCAGGTGGTCTTCATAAATTTATGAATTATGATGGACCAATACTTACTGACTCAGGAGGATTCCAAGTATTCTCTTTAGCAAAACCAAAAGATATTACTGAAGAAGGAGTATTCTTTAAAAGTCATTTAGATGGTAAGAAGTTATTCCTAACTCCTGAAATATCAATTAATGTACAAAATAAACTTGATAGTGATATAGCTATGAGTTTTGATGAATGTATTCCTTATCCAGCTAGTTATGAATATGCTAAAGCATCTACTGAAAGAACACTTAGATGGGCTAAAAGAGGTAAAGATGTATTTAATAATGAAAGACAATCTTTATTTGGAATAGTTCAAGGTGGAGAATATACTGATTTAAGAGAATATAGTGCTAAAGAAACAGTTAAAATAGGTTTTGATGGTTATTCTATAGGAGGTACTTCTGTCGGAGAGGATAAACCTACTATGTATAAAATGATTGAAGATGGTATAAGATATTTACCACTTGATAAACCAAGATATCTAATGGGAGTAGGAGATCCTATTGATATTATTGAAGGTGTAATTCGTGGTATTGACATGTTTGACTGCGTTCTTCCTACTAGACTTGCTAGACATGGTAATGCTTTTACTTTAGATGGAAAAATTAATTTAAAGAACTTAAAATTTAAAGAAGATTTTACTCCAATTAGTACTGAGTGTGATTGTTATACTTGTAAGAATTATACTAAATCATACTTAAGACACCTAATTACTTGTGATGAAAGTTTGGGTGGAACACTTTTATCTATACATAATATTAGATTCTTAATTAAACTTACTGAAGATTTAAGAAAAGCTATAGAAGAAGATAATATTTTAGAATATAGAGAAAACTTTATTAATAGATACAAGAAAGAGACTAAATAAAAATTTTAGTCTCTTTTTGTAATTCTTTATCATCTATGATATATTTCTTTGAATAAATAGGATTTCTTAATACTTTTTGAATTCTTCTATCTCTTTCTTCTAAAGAATCAAGATCAATATTATTAGCATATATAGCTTTATCTTTTTCTTCTTTACTATAATTCAAAAGATAGAAAAGAGTTAATAAGTTAAAACTAAATATATCAATACCATTATCAATACATCTATTTTTTTCAAAGTATATATTAGAATAAACATTAAGCCATCCGGCATCATATTTACCTACTTTAAAACCATCTACATCACATAGTTTAACTTCATCTTTTTCATTTACTAATATATTAGCAGGTCTTAAGTCTGCTACAACTATATCTTTTTCATGAAGTTTTTCTATACCTTCTTTTAAAGAATGAAGTATACTTAATCTTCTATCAAATGAAGTTAATTCTTGTTTTGATAAAGCAGTAGATTTAAAGTTTTCCATATAGTATCCGCAGCAGTATTCTTCATCATTTATATCATCAAAAGGTTTAGTTATATATGGATTATCTAAGTTACTAAGAATACGTATTTTTTCTCTTTTATTATGGTCATATTTAAAAGGATAGTAGTATACTTTAAGAGCAATATCACTACTAACTTTACTCTTAGTATCATCTAAATATACTTTTGCTTCACAACCAGCACCTATTATTTTAAGATCTTCTATTTCACTTCTTTTATAATATAATTCCATATATTTTCCCTCCGTAAGTAGTATTTTATTTTACTAATAATTATTTGTCAAATTATTGCTATTATTTATTTAAAAGATTATACTTAATATATAATATAGCACTATAAAAATATATTTTGCGTTATTAAATATATTGTGCTATAATTATCTAGGCTTTTTTAATTAATAAAAAGAAAGGAGAAATATGAGTAAAATAAAAATATTTGCTATGGGCGGATTAAATGACCTTGGTAAGAATATGTATGTCGTAGAAGTAGATAAAGACATATTTGTATTTGATGCCGGACTTAAATACGCAGATGATAAGATGTTAGGTGTTGATTATATTATTCCTAACTTTGATTATTTAAAAGATAATGTTAATCGTATTAAAGGTATATTTATCACTCATGGACATGAATTACAAATGGGAGCAGTTGCTGATATATTATCGGAAATTCCAAATTTAAAAATTTACGGTACTGCTTTCACACTTGATATATTAAAAGAAGAATTAAAACTTGAGGGAATAAGTACGGATAACTTAATAGAATTAAAACCTCATGTAAAAGTAAATTTTGGAGAAAATAGTATTTTCCCAATTAGTTTAACACACTCGGTACCAGATGCAGTTGGATATGTATTATATACAAATGATGGAGCAATTTTCTATACTGGAAACTTTGCTTTTGATCCAACTATGATGGGTCCTTATAAAACAGATATCGGAAAACTTGCTTATGTAGGAAAACAAGGAGTACTATGTTTACTTAGTGAATCTGTATATGCTGAAAAGAAAGGATATACTTCACCACAACATAGATGTACTGAAGCATTCCGTGAAATAATAAGTAAAACTGATAAAAGAATATTATTTAATATCTTTGAATCACAACTATATCGTATTCAAGAATTATTTGATGTTCTAGAAAATACTGATAGAAGAGTTGTAATAATGGGTAAAACTTTAGAAACTCTTATTCAGTCTTGTTTGGAAAAAGGATACTTAAAATTTGATAAAAATAAAATTGGTACTATAAGAGATGTTAATGTAGATAACGTAATAGTTATTATTTCAGATGAAAGAGAAAAACCATTTTCTAACATTAAAAGAATTATTAGAGGTACAGATAAGTTTATTAAAATAAATAAGGAAGATACAGTAGTATTTGCTACTCAAGTATATGATGGTATGGAAAAAACTGCTGCAGATACTTATGATAGTTTAGCTAAACTTGGATGTAATATAAAAATACTTTCTACTAAAAACTATTTATCACTACATGCTTCACAAGAAGACTTAATGCTTATGATTGACTTAATGAGACCTAAGTATTATTACCCTGTTATAGGAGAATATCGTCATCAAGTTAATAATGCTGAAGTAGCTAAAAAAGTTGGAATGAAAGAAGAAAATATTTTATTAAAACTTAATGGTGAAGTAGTAACTTTTGAAAATGGTAATTTAGTAGAAACAGATGAAAAAATAAAAATAGATGATATCTTAATAGATGGTAAAACAGTAGGAGATATAGGTGAAGCTGTTATTAAAGATAGAGAAGCTTTATCAGATAATGGTATTGTTGTTGTAACAGCAACACTTGATAAAGCAACTAAGAAAGTCTTAGCAGGACCTGAAATTCTTACAAGAGGTTTTATCTATGTTAAAGATAATATAGATATTATTAAAGAAGCTGAAAAGATTTCTTTAGAAGTTATAAGTGAATATACTAAAGAAAACTATGTAGATTATAGTAAAGTAAAAAATGGTATACGTGATAAAGTAGGTAAATATTTATATGACCAAACTGAATGTAAACCAATGATTTTACTAGTTATTCAAGAGGTTTAAAAAACCTCTTTTTTGTGTTATACTCTAATTAATAGAGGTGATTATATGTTAGTAGATCAATTTGGTGGATCATGGAGTGTTATAGGAATTGGAATTATTATAATAATACTATTTGTTGTGTTAGGATTCTTTAAAACAATATTTTCTATGGCATTTATTGGATTTTTAGTAAGTGCATACTCTTATTTTGTAAAAGACTGGTTAATAGGAGATTTAGTCCCTATATTAGCAGTAGTAGGATTTGTACTAAGTGTATCTGGATTTAGTAAATCTAGTGGTATTATTAGAAGAGTATTTGCAACTATTGGTATAATTCTATCAATATGTTCGTTTCTTACTGTAATAGGAGTTATCTAACTCCTTTTTTTATTGAATTATATTTATATATATGTTATTATCATTAAGTGAAAAAAGGTGATATTATGAAAAATTTACCAAATATGAAGGATGCAAGAAAAAGAACTAGCGAAACTAGTAAAGAAATTTTCTTATCTAATAATAAATCTAATAAATATAAAGGTAATAAATATTATATAAGAACTTATGGATGTCAGATGAATGTTCATGATAGTGAGGAAATAAGTGCTAGACTTGAAAATCTAGGATTTATTAAAGTTGAAACTATAGAAGAAGCTGATATAGTAATACTAAATACTTGCGCAATAAGAGAAAACGCTCATGATAAACTATATGGATTCTTAGGTAGATGTAAACATGAAAAAGAAGCAAATAATCCAAATTTAATAATAGGTATTTGCGGATGTATGGCACAAGAAGAATCAGTCGTAAATGAGCTTATGAAACATCATCCTTATGTAGATATAGTTTTTGGAACACATAATATGTTTGAACTAGAAGATATGCTTCTAAATAAGATGGATGAACAAGATATACGTGTTTATTCTAAAGAAGGAGAAGTATATGAAAATATAGAGTATAAAAGAGACTCTAATATTAAAGCATGGGTTAATATTCAGTATGGATGTGATAAATTCTGTACTTACTGTATAGTTCCATATACAAGAGGTAAACAAAGAAGTAGACATTCTAAAGAAATACTTAAAGAAGTAGAATGTTTAGTAAAAAATGGTTATAAAGAAGTAACACTTTTAGGACAAAATGTTAATGCTTATGGTAAAGATATAGATGATATAAGTTTTGCTAATCTTTTAGAAGAAGTAGCAAAAACAGGTATTCCTAGAGTTAGATTTGTTACTAGTCATCCATGGGATTTTTCAGATGATATGATTAGTACTATTGCTAAATATGATAATATAATGCCTTATATACATTTACCACTTCAATCTGGATCTTCTAGAATACTTAAATTAATGGGTAGAAGATATACTAAAGAAGAATATATTACTTTATTTAATAAGATAAAAAATACTATTAAAAACGTTGCAATTACTACTGATATTATTGTAGGTTTCCCTGGTGAAACTGAAGAAGACTTTAATGAAACCTTAGAAGTAGTAAATACTTGTAAGTATGATGGAGCATTCACATTTATATATTCTCCGAGAGAAAACACTCCTGCTGCAAAAATGGAAGATGATACTCCTTTAAAAGTTAAAGAAGATAGACTTCATAAATTAAATGAACTTGTTAATAAATATTCTAAAGAAGCTAATTTAAAATATGATAATAAAGTAGTACCAGTACTTCTTGAGGGAGTAAGTGAAAAAGATGAAAATATGTTAATGGGTTATACTGATACAATGAAACTTGTTAACGTAAAAGCAGATAAAAAATATATTGGTGAAATAGTAAATGTTAAAATTACTTCAGTAAAAAGCTGGAGTATGGACGGGGAAATGGTTAATGAATAAAATATCTGATAAAGAAAAAGTAGAAACATTTAGAAACTATGCACTTAATATGCCAGGTGAAAGTTTATCATTTGGTGATAAAGGTGAAATTGAGTTTATTTATTCTGAACCACAAGAATATAAATTATTTAATCCTGGTTTGAATATTTTAGTCTCAAGAAATTTTACTGATATATCAAGTTATTCTATTACTAAAGATGACGAAACTATTTCAGTACAAGGTTCAGAAGAATTAATGGATTCTCTTCTATTTGATTTACTTTTAGAAATGTATAATAAATTAGATGAATACAATTTAAAAGATTCGTGCATTAAAACTGAGTTTGGTTTAATGGAAAGAAAAGATTTTGGTTCATTTAAAAAAGATTTATCACAAATTGATTTTTTCATTGAAAGTAATAGTGAAAAGTTATTAAACTTATCTATAAAAATATATGGTTCTCCTATTTATATAGCTAGAACTTTTACAAATATTTGCTTACTTTATAAGAGAGTTGCAATAGAAACAGGAAGAAATAAATTAGATGAACTTTTAGAAAGTGAATCATTTGATTCTAAAGTAAAATTAAAAGCAAGACCAAAAAATGATAAAAAGGAAGATTAAATCTTCCTTTTTTGTTAAAAATGCTTTAAAAACCTTAATATTTAATATATAATATATCTAGGCATTAATCATGGAGGAACTATTATGGATGTTGAGTTTAATTCTTTAAAAGAACTATATGAGAGAATAAAACCAGCTTTAAAAGCAAAACTTGCTGATTTTAAACGTATAGGTCTTACATATATTAAAGAAGAAGATATTTGGAACTATTTAAAGGAAAACAAATGGACTAAATCAACAGATTTAAATTTATATCAAATGGTTGATGATGTTTTAAATATTAATGAATATCTTGTAGATGATTATCTTAAAAGTAAATTAACATCAAGTAATAGAACCGTCTATTTATCAGAGGAGGAATAACATGAATAAAAAAATAGATGTTGCCAAGAATAATGAAAAAGGGATTATAGGACTTATTAGAAGTTGTATTATTATACTACTAATTGGTTTAGTAGTAGGATTATCAACTCCTAAACTACTTAAAGATTTAAAATTTGGTCTAGATCTTCAAGGTGGATTTGAAATTTTATATCAAGTACAAAGTCTAGATGGTAGTGAAGTAACAAAAGATATGGTTACTAATACATATAAGACTATTTCTAAAAGAATAGATGCTTTAGGTGTTAGTGAACCAGAAATTATTGTTGAAGGAAATGATAGAATTCGTGTTCAATTAGCTGGTGTAACTGATGCTAAATCAGCTCGTAAAACATTAAGTTCTGTTGCAAGTTTATCATTTAGAGATTCATCAGATAATCTACTTATGAGTAGTGATGTATTAAGAGCTGGTGGAGCTAAAATAGGTCAAGATAATAATGGTAGACCTGCTGTTGCTTTAACAATTGCTGATAACGAAACATTCTATAGAGTTACAGAAAGTATTAGTAATTCTGAAGATAAATTAATCGTTATTTGGTTAGATTATGAACCTGGTAAAAAGTATAGTAATGAAGCAGGTAAATGTGGTGGCGATAACTTAAATGGATGTTTAAGTGCTGCTACTGTAGGACAAGCTTTCTCAGGTGATGTTATTATCCAAGGTAACTTTACTCAAGAAGAAGTTGCTGAACTTGTTAGTTTAATTAACTCTGGTTCTCTTCCAACTAAATTAAACGAAATTTCATCAAAGACTGTATCTGCATCATTTGGTGAAAACTCACTTGAACTTACTGCTAAAGCAGGATTAGTTGGTGTAGGATTAATTATGCTTGTTATGATTGTTTTATACCGTTTCTCAGGACTAGTTGCTAGTATTGGTATTGGTATTTATGCATTCTTAACATTCTTAACATTCTGGTTATTTGGTGGAGTTCTTACTTTACCTGGTATCGCAGCTTTAGTTATTGGTATAGGTATGGCTGTTGACTCAACAATTATTACATTTGCAAGAGTTAGAGATGAACTAGATAATGGTTCTAAACTTACAAATGCTTGTAAAAATGGTAATAAAAATTCATTTATGGCAATCTTTGATTCAAACTTTACAACACTTTTAGTAGCAGTAATTCTATTTACATTTGGTGAAAGTACTGTTAAAGGATTTGCAACAATGCTTATTATAAGTACTATTGTTACAATGCTTGTTATGGTTCTTTTAACAAGAATACTTTTAGGATTATTTGTTAAAACTGGATTATTTGATAATCATTTAAATTTATTTATTGGTTATAAGAAGAAAAAAGTTAAAAAACAAATTAATTTTGTTAAAGTTAGTAAAATTGCAATTATCTATTTAGTAGTACTTACTATAGTAGGTGTTACATCATTATTTACTAATAAATTAACACTTGGTATTGATTTTAAAGGTGGTTCATCTATAAGTGTTACAAGTACTGAAGCTTTACAATTAAGTGATATTGAAAAAGATATTAAAGACTTAGGTTATAAAGTATATGACACTGAAAAGATTGATGAAAGTAATGTTATTATTAAAGTAGAAGAATCATTTAGTGAAGATGAAGTTCTTAAAGTTGAAAAACTTTTTGAAGAAGAATATAATGCTAAAACTGAAATTGGTGTAGTATCTAACTTAGTTAAAAAAGATTTAGTTAGAAATGCTATTTATTCAGTAATCTTTGCTGCAATTGGTATTATTTTATATGTATCAGTAAGATTTAGATTTAGTTATGCAGTATCTGCAATTATAGCGCTTCTACATGATGTATTTGCAATTGTTATTCTATTTAGTATTTGTAAGATTGAAGTTACAAGTATCTTTATAGCAGCACTTCTATCTATTATAGGATACTCTATTAATGATACTATTGTTTCATTCGATCGTATTAGAGAAAACTTACTAAAGAAAGAAAAAATTAAATCAGAAGATGATTTAAAAGAAGTAGTAAATACAAGTTTAAATCAAACTCTTGGCAGATCAATAGTTACTACTATTACTACTTTATGTCCAGTTGTATGTTTAATACTTCTTGGTTCTCATGATATTATTAACTTTAATATTGCCTTACTAGTTGGTTTAGTAATGGGTACTTTATCATCTATCTTTATAGCATGCCAAATTTGGTTCTTAATTGATAAAAGAAATATCGGTAAACCAATTAAGAAAAAATGGTATGAAGAAGAAGATACTAAAAAAGTAAAAAAGGTTAAAAAAAGTAAATAAAATATTGGACTTATTCAGTAAAGAATAAGTCTTTTTTATTGATATAGTTTACTATTAGGTATATAATTAAAATATGTTTTAGAAGGTGATAACATGAGGAAAGATAAACCAAATATTACTTTTGATGAGTTAAGAGAAAAACTTCTTACTTATATTACTGATGAAAAAGAACTTGACCTTATTAGAAGTGCATATATGTTTGCGTTTGAAAAACATTTTGGTGTAAAAAGACTTACTGGAGAAGATTATATAATCCATCCTTTAAACGTTGCGTATATTTTAACTGAAATAAAAGCTGATGCTCCTAGTATTTGTGCTGCACTTATGCATGATGTAATAGAGGACTGTGATGTTACTAAAGAAGAAATAGCAGAGAAGTTTTCTAGTGAAATAGCTCTTCTTGTTGATGGGGTTACTAAGATTAATAGATTAAACTTTAGTGGTGATAATGAAGCTATGATAGCAAATCATCGTAAGATCTTAGTAGGACTTTCTGAAGATGTTCGTGTTATTATCATTAAACTAGCTGATAGACTTCATAATATGAGAACTCTTTGGGTACTACCTGAAAAGAAACAAAAACTTAAAGCTAAAGAGACACTCGAAATACTTACACCAATTGCTCACCGTTTAGGTATAGGTGGTATTAAAAGTGAACTAGAAGATTTATCACTTAGATACTATAAACCTGATATTTATTTTGAAATTGTTGAAAAATTAAATCAAAGTAAAGCAGAAAGAGAATCACTTGTTAGTTCTATGATGAGTGCTGTATCAGAAACACTTAATGAACATGGTATAGTACATGAAATTAAGGGTAGAGCTAAAAGTATCTATAGTATTTATAAAAAACTTGATAAAGGTAAGAAATTTAATGAAATATATGATTTACTTGCTATGAGAGTATTTGTTAATACGGAAAATGAATGTTATCAAGCACTTGGTATAATTCATTCTAAATATAAACCTATTCCTCGTAGATTTAAGGATTATATAGCTATGCCTAAAACAAATATGTATCAGTCTTTACATACGACTGTATTTGGTGAAGGTGGACAGCTTTATGAAATACAAATTAGAACTTATGAGATGGACCAAGTAGCAGAACTAGGTATTGCTTCTCACTGGTCATATAAAGAAAAAGGTTCTAATGTTAAAGCTAATATGCAAAATGCTATGGAACAAAAACTTCAGTTTTTTAGAAATATTATGGATTTAAAAGCTGAAGAAACTAATGATGAAGATTTCGTTAATGCTGCTGTAGAAGAAGTATTAAATGAAAATATTTATGTATTTACTCCTAAGGGAGATGTAATAGAACTTCCTGATGGATCTACTCCAATAGATTTTGCTTATAGAGTTCACTCTGGCGTAGGAGATAAGATGGTAGGAGCAATTGTTAATAATAATATTGTTCCACTAGATTATAAACTTCAAAATAACGATATTGTAAAAATTAATACTAATAAAAATAGTGCTGGTCCTTCAAGAGAATGGATTAATATGGCATTTACTTCATCTGCTAAAAATAAGATAAGAGGATTCTTTAATAAAATAGATAAAGAAGATTATCAAAAGAAGGGTGAAGAAAAACTTAAAGAAGAACTTAGAAAGAAGAAAATTCCTTTTGATGAATTCTTAAGTAGTAATAATTTAGATAATATTTTAAAAGAATTTAAACTTGCTAGTATAGAAGAATTCTATATTAGTATAGGTAATGGTAAATATACTCCTGGAGCAATAATTAACTTTATAAATGGAGATAATGAATCTAAAGCTGATTTAATCTTAAAGAAAGCTACTAATAGTAGTGTTTCAAGTGTACAAAGTAAAAATGATATTATTGTAGAAGGAATAGATAAGATTAAAGTAAATATTGCTTCTTGTTGTAAACCAGTTAAAGGAGATAGAATTGTCGGATATATTACAAAAGGTAATGGTATTACTGTTCATAGAATGGTATGTCCTAATATATCTGATTTAGATGAAAGACTAGTTGAAGTTAAATGGAATGAAAGTTTAAATAAGAAATATCCAACTTCAATATTAGTAAGATCTGAAGATAATAAGAATGTACTTCTTGATATTATTAGTAAAACCGCTAATACAGATATTACTGTTCAAAGTATTAACTCTTTAAATAGTAAGGGAGACTTCTTATTTGAAATAACTATCTTAGTAGATTCTAAAGAAAAACTTGTTAAATTTATGAATGACCTACATATGATACCTAGTGTTATTGAAGTAGAAAGATTTATTAAATAATGAGAGTAATACTTCAAAGAAGTAGAAAATCTAGTGTATCAGTAGATGATAAGGTAGTAGGTAAAATAGATTCAGGTTTAGTAGTTTTAGTAGGTTTTACTTTTAATGATAATGAAGAAATAATTGATAAAATGATTAATAAAGTAATAAACCTAAGAATCTTTAATGATGAAAATGGTGTTATGAATAAATCTCTTCTAGATGTAAATGGAGAAATACTTTCTATATCTCAGTTTACTTTATATGCGGATACTAGAAAAGGTAGAAGACCTAGTTATGTAAATGCACTAGGAGGAGAAGAAGCTACTAAATTATATGATATCTTTAATGATAAATTAAGAAGTTTAGGATTGCATGTTGAGACTGGAATATTTGGAGCGGATATGCAGGTATCCATCCATAATGATGGTCCAACTACAATTGCAATTGATAGTGAAAATTTATAAAATTAGTCAAATATTATTGACTAATTTTTTTATATACTTTATACTACTATTTAATATTTAGTAGTTTAAAAAGTTATTTATTAGGCATAGAGATAATGTGGCTGGTGTAAACATAACTAATGGTAGCTGTATATGGATCTACATAAAAAAATAATCGTATTTCTGCGTTAAAGAATAGAGTTAGATAAAATCTATAAAGTAAGGTGGTACCGCGTTCTAGGACGCCCTTATGCTATAGATTTTTTGCGTTTTAAGGAGGGTAATCATGGAAGAAGAATATGTTGGAACTTTATTTCAAAGAATTAGATTAAGTGAAACATTATTTGTATATAAGCCAGTTAGTGCTTTAGATGGTTTTTTAATGACTATTTCTACTGATGATGCTAATATTCCAGATGACCCTAATGAAGATGAAAATGGATATTACTTTTTTACAGCAAATGGTTATTCTTATACACTACTTAGTAATGCTAATCAGTTTGATGAAGAATATGTAGTAGGTAACTTAAAACCAATAACTGAATTTGTAGATACAAGTGATGAAGTAGATTTAGATGAAGCATTAAATATATATTCAAATGAAACAGATAATGAAGTATACTTTGGTTCTACTGAAGATAATGCTAAATTAAAAATATTTAAAATAGAAAAAGACGAACTTATAGATGGTAATATGAGTTTTATTTCTTTTAATACTAGAAGTATATTTGATAATATCTTTAAAGAATTAGATACTAATAAAGAGAAAAAAATAGATGTAAAACTTGTTAAAGAGTTATTTCATATAGCAGAAAGTAATGTCTGCGCTTCAAAAGAATTAATTGGGTTAACAGCAACTACTCATGATTTTGAAGGAATACTTTCTTTCCTACATGATAAAGCAGAAGTTCTTACTAAATCATTTTCAAATGATGAAGATATTAAAAACACATATGAATTCTTCGAAAACTATCTTACATCTTTTAGAAATATAAAAGATAATACATCTAAAGAAGTAGTAGCTCTTTATATAGAATTAATTAAACACTGTATTGATACTCATAAAGAAGATATAGATAAGCATATTGAGAATATTTGTAGATATTCTAACTATGAAAAGATAAAAGATGCTTTTGATGAATTAGAAGAATTTATTAGAAGTCATGAAAAGAGAACATATTCAGGTTTATATGAAAGATTAAATGAAGTTGTAATAGGACAAGAAGATGCTAAAAGAAATGTACTTGTATCTATCTTTAAAAGTGATAATGATGTTATAAATAAAAACAACTTATTACTAGTTGGTCCTTCTGGATCAGGTAAAACTTTAATAGCAGAAACATGTGCTGAATATTTAGACATTCCTTCTATAGTAGTTGATTCAACAACACTTTCTACTCCTGGTTATGTAGGACAAGATGTTGATCAGCAACTAGTTAGGCTTTTAGAAGCAGCAGGAGGAGACTTAGAAAAAGCCCAGAGGGGTATTATTATCTTTGATGAAATAGATAAAAAAGGATCAAAAGATAATGATGATGTATCTGGTAGAGGAGTTTTAAACTGCTTATTAGGATTTATAGAAGGAAGAAAATATCAACTTGTCTATAGAAATAGACTTGTTGAATTTGATACTTCTAAACTTAAAATAATTATGACAGGTGCTTTTGCTAAAGTAGCAGAAGAACTAGTACTTGAAAATAAAAAAACTCATTATGGATTTATATCAATAGATTCAAAAAATGAAGAAGTAAAAGTATCTTTATCTGATAAAGATATTACTACTAAAGGTGATATGCCTCCTGAATTTATTGGAAGAGTATTAATAGTAAACTTAAGTAAATTAACTAAAGATAATGCTAAAGAATTAATGTATTATTCAGAAAGAAGTATTTTAAAAGATATATTTAATCTTTATATAAAATATGATACAAAAGTATATTTTACTGAAGAATTTGTTGATGGTTTTATAAATTCTCTTTTTGATAATAAAGAAGATGAATTTGGTGCAAGAACTATTAATAAAAAAATATCTGAAGTACTTCTTTCAGCAGAATTCGAATTAATACTATCTTTAGATAAAGAAAATGGATACAAAGAAGTAGTAGTAGGAATAGAAGCACTTACAGATCATAATAAAATATTATTTATATATGAAGATGGTACTTCAAAAGAACTTGGAGATATTATAAAAGAAGAGGAAGAAAAGAAGGCTAAAGCAAAAGCTATGAGAGATATACCAGAATTTATAAAAAGGAAGGTGAACCAGTAGTGGCAAAAAAAGAAGAAAGATATGCAATCCTTTATGATATAAATGCTGATGATGAATTCTATAGATATACACCAGTAGATGCTATAGAAGGTGAAATTATAAAAGAAGTAAGGAATGTATTTATAGATGGAGAGTGGGTTGATAAAGAAGTAGATGTATTTGTTGCGTATGATAAAGATTTACATATTTATGAAAGATACGTAACTATGAAACACTCTGCAGAGCAAGATATGTGTGTAGGTAATATTATCACACGTAAAGAACTTATCGAAAAATATCCTGATGTTAAAATACCACCAGGTGGCATTGGTCTTCAAGCGGAACTTCTTCATGCATTCTTCGAGGATTATAGAGACTGTACTATTTGTAAACAAAGAGATTATTTTGATGATGAAGATGATTATGAAGAATCAACTTTTAAGTCTGACTGGTTACTTCAAGATCCTGAAAAGATAACTTTAATTCGTTTACAAACTGCATGGGAATGTTCTTTTGATACAATTTCTGCATGTGAAGATGATGAAAAAATTTCTGAAGTATATGATTATCTAGTAGATATTTTAGATAGTATGTGTACTTATATTATGTGTTGTAAAGAACTTAGTGCAGTAGATAGAGAAAGTTATACAAATGCTTGCGATAATATAGCAAAAAGAATTATATATGCTAGTGATTTAACAGGGGTTCTTGAACAGGATAAAAAAATTGCTATGGAATTAAATAAAGAATTTAGAGCGTTATTTGATGATATAGCTGTTAAAACAGTAGAAGCTGCATCTTATATATTAAAAGAACCTAAGAAAGAAACAGCTACTGTTAAACCTTATAAAGATATAAATACTCTTTTAGGAAATAGTAAGAAAACAAGACAAGAAATACTTGATGAACTTGATAAAACTGTTATTGGTCATGATGATGCTAAAATAAGATTACTTTCAGTAATTGAAAGTAACTCGACTATAGAACAAAAGAATAATATTGATGCAGTACTTTTAATAGGACCTTCTGGATGTGGTAAAACTCTTTTAGTAGAAACATTATCTAAGGTAATGGATAAACCATTTGCATTAATTGATACTTTAGCTTTAACACCTGCTGGATATAAAGGTGTTGATCTTGAAAATGTATTAGCATTACAACTTTTAAGAAGTGCTAAAGGTGATGTTAAGAAAGCTGAAAGAGGAGTAGTATTCTTTGATGAATTTGATAAGAAAGCATCTACATCTGATAAAGAGTCAAATTTTGATAAAAGAACTATTGATCAACTTTTAACATATATGTCTGGAACTAAATGTACTGTTGAGTATAATGGTAGAGATACTGAAGTAGATACAAGTTTTATTACATTTGTATTTGGTGGTTCATTTGCTGATATGATTAAGGCTATGATGGATAATAAAGAGAATGATGAATCATATAAAAGAACTACTATTGGTTTTATAAAAGATACTGCTAAAGAGATAAAAGATATTAATGAATATGATTTAAAATATCCAGAAAAAATTGAAGACGAGGATTTAGCAGTTCATGGTCATATGCGACCTGAAATGATTAATAGAATTCCAACTAAGATAGTTATGCAAGGTGAAAATAGAATATCACTTAAAGATATTTTATTATATTCAACTGTTAGTCCTTTAGTATTTGAAGAAAAACGTATTAACGCTAAGGGAGCTAATCTTGCTGTACTAGAAGAATTTATAGATCCTTTTGTAGAATCTGCATTTGGTAGAAAACAGTGTGGAAGATCTTTAAAAAATGGATTATTTCAAATAACAAGTCTTATTAATGATGTACTTGATGAATATCCAAGTAGATTTAAATATGCTGTACTTAATAAAGAATGCGTAAGTAATCCTAGAGATGCTTTATTAATAGATTATGAAAATAATCGCTATACAGTAGGAGAACTTAAAGATGAAATTAAGAAAGCTAAAGAAGCTAAACCAAAAGAAAGTGTAATTAAAACTTATGCTTTTATACCTGAAAATTAGGTTGACTTAATTAAAAAAAATAACTATAATTTATATGTAAATTATGTTATATAATTATTACTTTAGTCTATGAAGTAAGGCTATATACCTTAGTTTATAGACTTTTGTTTTTAGAAAGAAGGAATATTATGCAAAAACCTAAGGGAACATATGATGTATTTGGTGAAAGAGGAAAGAAAGAATTATATATTAGAGGATTAATGGAAACATTAATGAATAAATATAATTATGAGTATGTAGATACTCCTATCTTTGAAGCAAGTGAATTATTCCATAGAGGTGTAGGGGAAACTACTGATATCGTTACTAAAGAAACATATGACTTTGTAGATCGTGGAGAAAGAAACATGACTTTAAGACCAGAAGGTACTGCTGGTGTAGTAAGAAGTTTTGTAGAAAACAAAATGTATGCTAGAGAATCTATGCCTGTTAAAGTATGGTACTTTGGACCAATGTTTAGATACGAAAGACCACAATCTGGTAGATATAGACAATTCAAACAATTTGGTGTTGAAGTGTTTGGATCAGAAGATGCTTTAGTAGATGCAGAAGTAATTAGTATTCCTGTAAATTTATATAAAATACTTGGTTTAAAAGGAATTAAAGTAAATATAAATTCACTAGGAGATAAAGAATCTAGAGAAAACTATAGAGAAGCTTTAATTAAACACTTTGAACCAGTAATCGATACATTATGTGAAGATTGTAAAGAAAGATTTAAAAAGAATCCTTTAAGAATCTTAGATTGTAAGATAGATGCAGATAAAGAAATAATGAAAACTGCACCTACTACAATTGATTACTTAAATGACGAAAGTAGAACACATTTTGAAAATGTTAAAAAATACTTAGAAGCACTTGGCATTGATTATGTAGTAAATCCAAGAGTTGTAAGAGGACTTGATTATTACACTCACACAGTATTTGAAGTAGAAGCAGATATTCCATCATTTGGAGCACAAAATGTACTTTGTGGTGGAGGAAGATATAATGGTCTTGTTGAACAAGTAGGTGGGCCTAGTACAAATGGTGTAGGTTTTGCTCTTGGTTTTGAAAGATTAATTAATGCTTTAGAAGCTGAAAATATTGAACTACCATATGAAAAAGAAATAGATGCTTATGTAATACCAATGAGTGATAATGAAAAAGCATATGGATTTGATGTACTTCAAACACTTAGAATGTCAGGATTTAATGCTGATATAGATTACATGAGTCGTAAGATAGGCGGAAACTTTAAACAAGCTGATAGATTAAATTCTAAGTTTGTAATTATTATCGGTGAAGAAGAAACTAAATCTAATATTTTAACAATTAAAAATAATCGTACTAAAGAAGAATATAAAGTAAGCAAAGAACTTGTTATTGATTTCTTTGATGATAATTTAGAAAAAGAAGAACACTAAGAGATACCTAGTATCTCTTTTTCTTTACACTCATACTTGTAAAGTCTCTTGGAATAGATATATACATATGTTATAATATAATTGACTAAAAGATATGGTTGGAATTATTTGAAAAACCTACTAAAATAACGTATAGGGAATCTAATTTATATATGGTGTTGAAAGCTTAACTTCGATTAAGAATCCTAAAGTATATAATGTGATACCCACCTGGGAGATCAGGTTTTATCGTTATGCCGCCGATTTTTTGGTCTTTTTTTTGTGTTAAAAACAAAGTATGTTATAATACCCTTAGGTGATGTTATGTTAGAAAGATTAGAGTTATTAATAGGTGATAAAATAAATGATGTAAAAACTAAAACCATCTTAATAGTAGGTGTTGGTGGAGTGGGCGGATATGCTTTAGAAGCTCTAGTTAGATCAGGTATTTCTAACATCATAATAGTTGATAACGATAAAGTAGATATCACTAATCTTAATCGACAAATAATATCACTTAGATCCAATATTGGTGAATATAAAGTAGATGTTGCAGAAAAACGTATTAAAGATATTAATCCTGATTGTAAGGTTACTAAATATAATTTATTTTTAAATAAAGATAATACATATGATTTATTTAAAGATAACAAAATAGATTATATAGTAGATGCTTGTGATACAATGGAAGTAAAGAAAGAATTAATAAGAATTGCAACTACCAGTGGTATTAAACTTATTTCTTCAATGGGTACTGGTAATAAACTTGATCCATCTAAATTACAAATAATGGATTTAAGAAAGACTAGTTATGACCCAATAGCAAAAATACTTCGTAAATATGTTAAAGATATGCACATTAATAAAAAGGTAATGGTTGTTTGTAGTACAGAAGCTGGAGTAAAAGAAAAGATTACAACTATTCCAAGTAATTCTTTTGTACCAGCAACTGCTGGATTATTATGTGCTAGTTATATAATAAATGATATAGTAGGTGATGTATGGAAAAATTCGATTTACTAGGGAAAAAACTTGATGGTTCTGTTTTAATAATTGGTTATGATGAAGAATCAAGTTTTTCAAGAACATTCAAAAATAATAAAAGAATAACTGATGTATATTTACTTAATAATACAAGTGAAACATTATTTGGTAAAAATAGTAAAAGAAAAAAAGCATCAAACAATATTAATCCTAAAAGAAAAAGAATTAGTATTACTAAACTTGCTAAAGAGCTAAAGAAAATAAATATAGATTACTTAGTATGTAAGTTTGATACTATTAAACCATTCTTTAGAAGTTTTATTAAAAATAGTATTCTTGTAGGTAAAAAGAAAGTATATTTATTTTTAGATAATGATGATATGGATCCAAAAGAAATAGAACTAAGATATAAAAGATTTGGATTAAATGTAAATGTTACTAATCATAAAAATGAATACTTATATGAAATAGAAATAAATAACTATAAGTATCCATTTATAAAAGGACTTTTATATAATATAAGAGATTTAGGATATGATTTAGTTGAATATATAGCTAATATATTAATAGGATAAAAAACAAGCAATTTTATTTGCTTGTTTTTTCGTTTGGAATAAGTTCTATTAAATAATTAATAACTTCTTCTTTAGTATATTTATCACTATTATAAAGCCAGTACATACCTACATTTATTACTGCTCCGATAAAGAATTTAGAAATAATATCTTTAGGTATAGTAGCATCTAAGTTTTCATCATTTTTTAACTTAGTAATAACATCATTATCAATAACATCATTTATCATATCTGTTAAGATACTATTTCTATTATTAATAGCAATTGCTAAATATGTATCTCTTTCTTTTTCAATATGTGTTAAGAATATTTTAATAAGTTCAATGTAGTATTCTTTAGAAGTACTATATTTATTTTTTTCTAGTTCACTAGTAAAAGATTTTTTAAGGTTATCAAGTAAATTAGATAATAAACTATACTTATCTTCAAAGTGAGCATAGAAAGTAGTTCTATTTACTAAAGCCTTGTTACATATATCAGATACTTTTATTTCTTCAAATGTTTTTTCCTTCATCATATTTATTAAAGCATTATATAATGCTTTTTTTGTTTTTACTATTCTTAAATCATCTTTTTCCATAGTATTCCTCTTTTCGGTATATAAATATAGCACTTTGCTATACAAAAGTAAAGTTATTAAACACTTTGTTGGTTATTTATACATACATATTTATAAAATTGTTGTTTATCTAGGCATATATATTATTATGTAGTTCATTTTCTTTTTTTAAAAGATTAGAATGATTGCTGTGAAAGGAAGATAAACATGAAAAAATTAGGTGATTTTATAGTAGGTAAAAGAAAACTAATACTTATAATTACATTACTATTAATTATTCCAAGTATAATTGGTTATGCTTTTACAAAAGTAAATTTTGATATATTAACTTATTTACCAAAAGATATTGAAACTTTAAAAGGCGAAAAAATACTTACCGATGATTTTTCTTCAGGAGCATTTTCAATAATCATAACTAATAATATGAAAGATGAAAAGTTAATAGAACTTGAAAATAATATTAGAGATATTGAAACTGTAGAAAAAGTAATAAGTGTAGATGATATAACTGGAATAGGTATTCCAGTATCAGTATTACCAAGTAAAATTACTGATAGAGTTGCTAAAGAAAATGAAAGATTAATACTTGTTACTTTTAAGAATTCAACAAGTGATGATACTACATTAAACGCTGTAGAAGAAATAAGAAACCTATGTAAGGAAGAAGCTTTAGTAGGCGGAATGAGTGCTATGGTATTAGATACTAAAGAACTATTTAATAGTGAAATGCTTTTATATGTATTTATAGCAGTAATCTTTTGTATATTAGTTCTTGAATTATTCTTAGATTCTTATATAGTACCAGTACTATTAATATGTAATATAGGAGTAGCAATTCTCATTAATATGGGATCAAATATAATACTAGGAAGTATTTCATATATAACAAAAGCTATAGTAGCAATCTTACAGCTTGGTGTTACAACAGATTTTTCTATCTTCTTATATCATAAGTATGAAGCGTTAAAGAAAACTGAAAAGACTAAAGAAGTAGCAATGAGTAAAGCTATCAAAGAAACATTTACTTCTGTAATAGGAAGTAGTCTTACTACTATAGCAGGATTCTTAGCACTATGTACTATGAAACTAACACTAGGAATGGATATAGGTCTAGTAATGGCTAAAGGAGTTATTCTAGGAGTAGTATGTGTTTTAACATTATTCCCAGCCTTACTTTTAACGTTTGATAAATATATTACTAAAACTAAACATAAAGAATTACTTCCTAAATTTAATAAAGTAAATAAATTTGTTTTAAAACATTATAAGTTAATATTTATAATCTTTATTATTCTTTTAGTACCATCCTTTTTTGCTCAAAAGAAGGCGCCAGTTTATTATAAATTAGATGAATCTATTCCAGAAAGTTACGGATATAGTATGGCTACTAAAAAGTTAAGAGACGACTACGGATTAGTAACAGAAGAAATGATTCTTATAAGTAATAAAGTTCCTTCTTATGAAATAAATAAGATGACTGATGAAATAAATAATCTTGATGGAATAAGTTTTATTATTAGTCCAGATAGTTTAACTAAATATGGTATTACTGAAAGTATGATACCAGAAATGGTAGTAAACATTTATAAAAGCGATAATTATAAAATGATAATACTAGGTTCAGACTACGATATTGCAACAGATGAACTTAATAGTCAAATAGACGATGTAAATAAAATAATTAAAAAATATGATAAAGATTCTATCTTTGTTGGAGAAGGACCTCTTACAAAAGATTTAGTAAATACAACAGCAATAGATTTTGTAAATGTTAACTACTCATCAATAATAGTAATCTTTATTCTTATGGCTATTGTATTAAAATCTATATCACTTCCGGTATTACTTGTTACTGCTATAGAGTTTGCAATCTTTATAAATATGGGAGTACCTTATATAACTGGTACAGAAATACCTTTTATAGCAAGTATTGTAATAGGAACAATTCAGTTAGGAGCAACAATAGATTATGCAATACTTATGACAACTAAATACCTAGAAGAAAGAGAAAATGGTAAAGATAAAATTAGTTCTATAAAAGAATCACTTAATACTTCAGTACCATCTATATTTGTTTCAGCAATGTGTTTCTTTGCTGCAACAATAGGCGTAGGTATTATTTCTAAAATAGATATGATAGGTTCTTTATGCAGACTAATATCTAGAGGAGCAATTATAAGTATGATAGTAGTAATGATGGTAGTCCCATCTATACTAATATTATTTGATAAATTAATAATGAAAACAACAATACTTAAGAAAGGAAAGTGTTAATATGAAGAAAGATATAATGAAAAAAGGAGTAATTTCTTTATTAGTACTAAGTATGCTTAGTACTCCGGTAAGTAGCTATGCTTTAACTAAAGAGGAAACTGTTTATAGTAAATTAAATACAGATGGTTCTTTTAAAAAGACTTTAGTAAATGAACATTACTATAATGAAAATAAAGATAGGACTTTAGAAGATTTAACTGATTTAAAAAATATCATTAATATAAATAGTGATAGTAAAGTAACTATAAATAATAATAAAGTAGTAATGAACTCTAATGGAGAAGATATCTATATTCAAGGAGAGACAGATAAAGAGTTACCTATAAGTGAAATGATTACTTATAAATTAAATGGTAAAGATATAAAACTAGATGATTTACTAGGTAAAAGTGGTAATGTTGAAATTACAATTAAATATACTAATAATGATAAGAAGTTTACATATATAAATGGTAAAGGAGAAACATTATATACACCTTTTGTAGTATCAACAGTAACAAGTTTTAAAGGTGATAATAATAGTAATTTAAATATAACAAATGGTAGAGTTATAGATAACGGAATAGGGTATACTATAGTAGCACTTTCTACTCCAGGTTTATATGAAAGTTTAAATTTAAAAGAACTAAAAGGTTTAGATGAAGTAAAAATTACTATGGATACTAAAAGCTTTGAACTACCTACAATATATTCAGTTGCAACTCCTAAAGTAATTGATAGAGAAGATTTAGATATTTTTAATAAATTAGATTCAGCATACTCTGATATAGATAAACTTGGTAGTGCTATGAAAGAATTAAAAGAAGGATCTGAAACAATTCTAGAAAACTTAAATAAAGTAAGTGATGGTTCTTCTAAAATATTTGAAAGTTTAACTATAGTACTAGATAACTTAGATAAGATTAGTAATGGAGTATTATCTTTAGATGAAGGTCTTACTAAAGTAGTATCTGGTTTAGAAAGTTCTAAAGAAGATTTTGATAAAATAAGTTCAAAATTAGAAGATATTAAAAAAATAGAAGAAGCCAACTCTCAGTATATAAATGGTTTAAATACCATTAAAACAAGTTATGAAAAATTATCTTCAATACCATATGAATATTTAAATGAAGAGCAAAAACTTCAGTTAAATACATTAAAATTTACATATGATAGTTTTAATTTAGGAAATGAAAATAGTTTAATAAATGTACTATCTTTAAATAATAATGCTTTTGAAGAAATGATATCTGCATTTTCAAAAGTAAGTAATGCTTTAAATACATTAAACACTTATTTACCAGTATTAAAAGGTGGAGCTGATACATTAAGTGAAGGAACTTTAAAACTTAAAGAAGGAGTATCTATATTAAATAGCAAGATGAGTGAACTTAGTGATGCATCTTTAAAAATAACTGGTGGTATGGATTCATTTAATAATGGATTAAATGAATTTAATATAAAAGGAATTACTCCTATAATAAATATTAAAAATCAAACTAAAGATTTAACTAGTAAGTTAAGAAAACTAGAAGAGTTAAGTAATAATTATCAAAGTTTTTCTTTAAAAGATAATAATACTAAATCAAGTACAAAGATTATTTTAGTATCAGAAGGTAAATCTATACCTAAACAAACTAAGAAAGTTGAAGTATCTAAAAAGAAAGAAAATTTCTTTGAAAGATTATTTGATTTATTTAAATAAGACCATGCAAATGGTCTTTTATATTGTTTTTTAATAGTAAATTTGATAAAATAATTAATAGTTAGTTTAGGGTGATGATATGTATTTAAAAGAGATAATAACACACGGTTTTAAATCATTTGCTGATAAAATAGAAATTGACTTAGATAAGGGGATTACAGGTATCGTAGGGCCTAATGGATCTGGTAAAAGTAATGTAGTAGACGCTGTTAGATGGGTACTTGGTGAACAATCTATAAAATCACTTCGTGGTAGTGATAACATGAGTGATGTAATATTCTCTGGATCTAAATCAAGAAATCCTTTAAATGTTGCTTCAGTAGCCCTAGTATTTGATAATAGTGATCACTATTTACCTCTAGATTTTAATGAAGTATCTATTAAAAGAAGGGTATATCGTGATGGTACTAATGAATATTTTATTAATAATGAGAAATGTAGATTAAAAGACGTAACTGATTTACTACTAGATACTGGTATAGCTAAAGAAAGTTTTAATATCATATCTCAAGGTAAGATAGATGAAATACTTTCTAATAAACCACAAGATAGAAGAGTAGTATTTGAAGAAGCAGCAGGAGTTTTAAAATATAAAAAGAGAAAAGAAGAAGCTTTAAGAAAACTAGATAAAACACACGATAATATGGATCGTGTAGAAGATATAATAGGAGAACTTGAAAAACAAGTAACACCTTTAAAAGAGCAAAAAGAAAAAGCTTTAGAATATTTAGATGTTAAAGAAAACTTAGAACAAATAGAAGTAGCACTTCTTGCTACAGATATTACTAATATTAATGAAGAATATAAAAATAAAAAAGCTTTAATAGAAAAACTTAATACTGAGCTTTTATCACTTAATACTTCTAGTAGTGGTAGTGAAGCTAAAATAACTGAATTAAAAGCTAAAATAGATGTTTTAAATAGTTCATTATCAAATAAACAAAAAGAACTACTTGATGCAACTGCAAATGTTGAAAAAATAAATGGACGTAAAAACATTATTTTAGAAAGAAAAAAATATGAAGTAGATAATACTAAACTTCATAACAGTTTAATTGAAAATAAAGAAAAGATTTTAAAATTAGAAACCGATATAGCAAGTACTACTGATAGTTTAAAATCTAAAAAAGAAGATTTAGAAGAGTTAAAGAAGAAGTGCTTTAAACAAGAAGAAGTATTAAATGAACAAAAGATACTTAGAAATAAACTTGATAGTGCATTATCAAGTGAGTATAAAAATAGAGGTATTATTAAATCTAAAATAGAAGTACTTAAAGATAATATAGAAAATAATAGTTTACTTCCAAGTTCTGTTAAAATGATACTTAATAATCCTAAACTTACAGGAATACATAATGTACTTGGTAATCTAATTGAAATGTATGAATCTTACTCACTAGTTATTTCAACTATACTAGGAGCATCTTCATCTAATATCGTAGTAGATAATGAAATGTGTGCTAAAGAAGCAATTAATTATTTAAAAAATAATAATTTAGGAAGAGCAACATTCTTCCCGCTTAATGTAATAAAGGCTAAAGGAGTAGAACAAGAAATGCTTAATATAGCAAGAATTACTCCTGGATTTATTGCTATTGCTTCATCTTTAGTATCATATGATAAGAAATACTACGGAGTAGTAGAAAATCAACTAGGTAATGTAATAGTTGCTAAAGATATAGATAGTGCTAACTTAATTAGTAGAAAGATTAACTATAGATATAGAGTAGCAACACTTGATGGTAATATGATTCATGTAGGTGGTTCTATTACCGGAGGAGCAAAACTTCAAACCAAGAATACTATTACTTTAAAATATGATTTAGAAAACTTAATAAAAGAAGAAAAAACTTTAGAAGAAAATATATCTAGAATAGAAGATGATATAAATATATCTGATAACGCAATAGCATCTGAATCAGACAAATTATATTTATTTACTAAAAATAGAAATATTCTAAATGATGAAATCAATTCTAAAGAAAATGCTATCACAGAGCTTATTAGTATGTTAGATGATTTAAAACATGAACAAGTAAGTATAAATAATATGCTTGGAGGATCTTTATCTAAAGAAGAAGATGATATCTTAAAAGAATATTATGAAGCAGTTAAATATAGAGACTTAGTTGCAAATGATGTATCATCTATTACAAGTGAAAGAGACACAGTATCTGAAGAACTTGCTGAATTTGAACATAACTTAAGAACTGAAAATAGTGCTTATAATGCTAAAGCAAAAGAACTTAATAATTTAGAAATAGAAACTAATCGTATGGATGTTAAACTTGATACAATGCTTAATACTTTAAATGAAACATATAATATGACATATGAAAAAGCATCTAAAGATTATGTACTTACTTTACCAATAGATGAAGCTAGAACTAAAGTAAATAGTTTAAGAAGAAAGTTAAGAGATATTGGTATGGTAAACCTTGCTGCTATAGAAGAATATGATGCAGTAAGTACAAGATATGAATTCTTAATAAGTCAAAAAGAAGATCTTATTAAAGCAGAACAAACTTTAAAAGAAATCATTACTGAAATGGACAATGTAATGAAAGAAGACTTTGTTAAGACATTTGAAATTATTAAAGAGAACTTTAGTAAAACATTTAAAGATTTATTTGGTGGAGGAGAAGCAATGCTTAGCCTTACTGAACCAGATAATATTCTTGAAACAGGTATTGATATAATTGCATCACCTCCAGGAAAGAAGATGACAAAGATATCTTTATTATCAGGTGGAGAAAAAACATTTACGGCAATTAGTTTACTATTTGCAATATTAAAGAGTAGACCAGTACCTTTCTGCATCCTAGACGAAGTAGAAGCTGCTCTAGATGATGTAAATGTAAATAGTTTTGGTAAATACTTATCAACACTATCTAATATGACACAATTCATTTTAATTACACACAAGAAAAAGACTATGGAATTTGTAAATAATCTATATGGAATTACAATGCAAGAATCCGGAGTATCTAAACTTGTAAGTGTTAAATTAGAAGAACTTAAATGAAATGAAGAACCTAAGTAGGGAACCTTAGTAATAATACTGATAAAGGTCCATAAAAATACTGATTTTTTGCAAAAAAATTCTTGCATAATAATTTCTTATATGGTATATTATAAGAGCAGTGTTAGAAATGGACCTTTAGCTCAGTTGGTTAGAGCATCCGGCTCATAACCGGGCGGTCGTAGGTTCGAGTCCTACAAGGTCCACCATTTCTATAAGTGCGAGTGTGGCGAAATTGGCAGACGCGCTAGACTTAGGATCTAGTGTCTTACGACATGGGGGTTCAAGTCCCTTCACTCGCACCACTAAGAATTAAACGAACCAATGGTTCGTTTTTTTGTGCCAAAAAAAGGATATAAGAAAGTTTTACCGTATCATATAAATAAGGAGGTAAAACGATGAATTATTATAATGAGATAAAAAATAAAATAATTGATAATGAAATATATTCTAAGGTTAAGGATTATTTAAAAGAAAGACATAAAGTTGTAACATATTTTGAAATTGGGAAGTTACTTGATGAAGCGGGTGGAAAATATGGTGATAATATAATAGATAATTATTCGAAAAGATTAGTTGCTGAGTTTGGAAAAAAATATGATGGAAGAACATTACGACGTATTAGGCAATATTATAGAACGTTCAAGGATGAAAAGTGGGCGCCGCTGGCGACCAAATTATCTTGGAGTCATTATTCGGAATTATTGTCGTTAAAGGATGAAAATAAAATAATGTATTATATTAATGTTTCTTTAGAAAAAAGATTATCGAAACGCGAATTGAGGGAAATAATAAGGAGTAATGAATATGAAAGATTATCAATAGAAACAAGAAATAAATTAATAGCTAATGTTAAGACGGATATTAAGGATTTGATACCTAATCCTATTTTAATTAGAAATCATAATAACATAGGAATAGTTACTGAAAAAGCATTACGTCAGTTAATTTTGGAAGAAATCGAACCATTTATGAAAGAACTAGGTAGTTCATTTAGTTTTATAGGTAGTGAATATAAAATTAAAATAGGAGATAGAAACTATTATATTGATATATTATTATTTAATATTGAATATAACTGTTACGTTGTTGTTGAATTAAAAATAACTGAATTCAAAGTTGAATATATTTCACAGGTACAAAAATATATGAATTATGTTGATTGCAATATAAAAAAACATTGTAATAATACAATAGGAATATTAATATGTAAAAGAGAAAATAAATTTGTTATGGAGTATTGTTCTGATGAAAGAATTGCAGTTAGAGAGTATAAGCTTGTGTAACAAAGAATAAAATTTGAAATTCGACTCTTGTTTATAATCAAATAATGTATTATGATTATAATAGAGGAGGATTAGAATGAAGAAATATTTAAAAGTTATTACACTTTGCTTAATGGCTGTATTATTACTTTCTGGATGTACAATGAAAGCAGAATACGGAATTGTAGTAGAGAAAAACAAAAATGTTAAATTTGAAATTATTAGTGCTCAAGATGATGAACTTCTTGATTCATTAATGAACATGGCATCAAGTGATGAGTCTGAAAGTGAATCAGATGAAAGTGAATCAGATGAAAGTGATTCAAGCGAAAAAACTTATACAGATGCAGAAAGATGGGCATATCTAGAAAGTCAAAGAGAAAATGATGATAATAAAGATAAGTATAAAGATTATACTGTAACAAAATATGAAAAAGATGGATATAAAGGATATGTTTATACTAAGACTTTAGGAAAGATTGATGATTTAGTTTCAGAAGATGGTGCTAAAGTTGAATTAGATGAAAGTAACACAAGTAAGTTCTTTAAAAAGGACGGAAACAAATATAGTTTAAATATTAAATTAAGTGATGAAGAAAGTGAACAAATGAGTCAGTATTCATCATCAGTAATGTTTGATATTAAATTAAGAGTTACTTTACCTAAGGAAGCAATTTCTAATAATGCAACTACAGTAGAAGGAACAACTTATATTTGGGATTTAACAAAAACACAAGATATTAATTTGACTTTTGATTTTGGACCAGATTTAACTTTTATAGCTATATGTGCAGGAGCAGGATTATTAGTTGTAGTTATAATTTTAGTTCTTGTTATTACTTTAAGTAAGAAGAAAAATAAAAATACTACTAATGAAGTAGCAGCTGCTCCAGTAGAAACTCCAGTATCTCCGGTAACACCTGTTACTCCAGAAACTGTTCCTACTGAGCCAACACCTGTTGCAACAAGTGCTCCAGTTATGCCTGCTGAGCCAGTTCAACCAGTTCAACCGGTAGTTCCAGAAGTACCAGTAGTACCAGTTGCACCAGTACAAGAACCAGTAGCACCAGCTCCAGTACAACCTGCTACACCAGTAGCTCCAGAAGTACCTGTAGTACCAGCTACTACTGATGCTAATAATAATCAAGTAAATGAGTAAACTGTTAGTTATCTAACAGTTTTTTATTTTATATATTGACAGGGGGAAAAATCATGGTTTATAATGAAGGTGACTTTTGCGAAGACCATATTTTATAATGTTATATTTATAACTACATGAAAATGTGGTTTTTTGCGTTGTTGGAAGGAGGATAAACGTGATTGAAGTCAAACATCTGTGTAAGACATTTAGAGTGCTTAAAAGGAAAGGGGGAATTCGGGCAACTCTTAAAACGTTCATCAAAAGAGATTATACATACATAAAAGCTGTTGATGATGTATCTTTCTCCATTAAAAAAGGAGAAATAGTTGGTTATATTGGTCCTAACGGAGCAGGTAAATCAACTACTATTAAAATGCTTACTGGTATTTTAAATCCTGATAGTGGATCAGTTAGAGTAGGAGGTATTGATCCATTTAAAGACCGAAAAAAATACGTTAAGAATATTGGCGTAGTATTTGGTCAAAAATCCCAGTTATGGTGGGATATTCCTGTTATAGATTCTTTTAACTTACTTAGAGATATCTATAAAATAGATAAAGAAGAATATGAAAAGAATTTAAATGAACTAGTTTCTCTTCTTAAACTTGAAAATATTATTAACACCCCTGTAAGACAATTAAGTTTAGGACAAAGAATGAAATGTGAACTAGTAGCATCACTTCTTCATAGTCCATCTATATTATTCTTAGATGAACCAACAATAGGACTTGATGCTGTATCTAAGGTAGCACTTAGAAAATTTATAAAAGATATTAATCAAAGAAAACAAGTAACAATAATACTTACCACTCATGATATGAGTGATATAGAAGCTCTATCTAATAGAGTAATAGTTATAGGTAAAGGTAAAAAATTATATGATGGTTCTTTATCTAAACTAAAAAAAGATTTTGGAAATTCCAAAATACTCGAAATTATATATAACAAACTAGATAAGATTCCAGAAGGAATTGATGTAATTAAGAAAACAAATAATAGTATTCTTATTAATATAGGAGATAACTCTTCTAGTGACATAATAGCTAAGTTTGTTAAAGTATGTGAAGTTAAAGATATAAATATATATGAAGATAATATAGATAATATAATTCTAAAACTATACAAGGAATATAATCTATGATAGGTTATTTATCTTATTTTAAAGTAAGATTAATAGCAGGTCTTCAATATAAAGTATCTGCTATTGCAGGACTTGCTACTGCATTTTTCTGGGCTATAATGTTCTGCTGTATATATGGTGCATTTTATAGTAATGCTACTATACCTGATATGAGTTTTAAAGCTATTATTACTTATACATGGCTTAAACAAGCATTTTTATCACTTACTTATATGAATGATAGAGATAGCGAAATACTTAATAGTATTACTGATGGTACAGTAGCATATGAACTTGCTAGACCATATAATTTATTTAGCTGGTGGTATATAAAAATACTAGCTCATAAATTCTCAGCTGCATTTTTAAAGTTTTTGCCAGTCATTTTAGTAGGACTTATAATGCCTAAACCATATAATTTATCTTTACCAAATAGTTTTCCTAGTTTTATATTATTTGTTATATCTTTAATATTAGGAGCAGTACTTCTATGTGGAATACTTATGATTATTCATTCTATAGCATTCTTTACTATTAACCATAAAGGTATATTTAGTATTTCTACTAATGTAATGATGCTACTATCTGGATTTGTTATTCCTATACCACTACTACCTAATATTGTACAAAAACTAACATTTTATTTGCCATTTAGACTACTATCTGATTCATCATATCGAATTTATTCTGGTAATATAAATATTCCTGATGCTATATTTGATATTAAACTCCAACTAATATGGATAGTAATTATTATTGTTATAGGATACCTTATTATGAATAAAGCTTTAAAGAAAGTATCAGTACAAGGAGGTTAATATGTTTAAATATATAAAAATGCATTTTAAATCCTCTATAGAATATAAGGTATCATTTATATTATTATCTATATCTCAGTTATTTAATTTAATATTTTCTGTAGTAGTAATTTTATCTTTATATAATAAGTTTGGAGTACTTAAAAATATCAATATTTATCAGTGCTTATTATCACTATCTCTAATAGATTTAGGATTTTATATCGCCGAATTTACTTTTAGAGGTTTTGATACTTTCCATAAAATAATTAAAAAAGGTAATTTTGATATATTATTAATAAGACCTGAAAATTTATATTTACAAATACTAGGTAGTGAATTTGAACCTACAAAGTTTTCAAGATTATTAACAGGTTTTGGACTTTTAATATATGCTTTTATAAAAAATGGTTTATATACTAATATAGCTAATTACTTTATAACACTTCTATGTTTAGTATGCTGCGTTATATTATATGCAAGTATTTTAATATTCGGAGCAGCAGTATCATTTTATACAATAGATGGAATAGAATTCATTAATATATTTACTTATGGTACTAGAGAAATAGGAGAGTATCCTATGGGAATATTTAGTAAAAGAGTAATATTACTATTTACTTTCTTTATTCCAATAGCATGTATAAATTACTATCCACTTTTATATATGTTTAATAAAGAAAGTAATCCTTTATTTATACTTACTCCATTTGCAGTACTAATAGTATCTTTAATATCAATTTTATTCTTTAATTTTTCACTTAAACATTACCAAAGTAGTGGATCATAAAAAAAGAAGCATTAGCTTCTTTTTTTGTGTTTATTCATAAATATAAAAATTACTATAAATAGTAGGGTAAATCCTGTAACAATTAAGTACATAGAGTTAATAGATACATAATTATTAAGTAGTTTTATCTTACAGTCGAAAGCTTTTTTAAATCCATCTATTAGTTCTTCTGGTAAGTGTTGATTTCTCATTTCTCTAAATGATGAAGAAAGTGCATGATTTCTTAAAAGGGAAGTACCATATGTTCCTGGAAGGAATGATATTACTTTTTGAAGACCTTTACCAAATGAACTAATTGGCATATATGCTCCGCAAATAAAACCATATCCAGCACTTATTATAGTACCAACAGCAGATACTTGTCCTTGTGTTGATAAATTAAAGTTAATTACTGATGATAATGATGTACCAAATAAAGTAAGTAATAATAAATCAAGTACAATATTTAACATATCATTAATATTCATATATGTACCAAAGAAATGAGCATATATAAAGCATACTATTGTTACAGTAAAGTTAACAATAAATGTTGAGATAAATGTAGAAACAAAATAACTAAGTCCAATAGTAAATTTACTTATTGGAGTAATATTTATATCTTTAATAGTTTTTTCTGCTTTATCTTGTACCATTAAAAGGTTTGAAGTAAAGGCTACTGTTATACAGCTAACCGCAAGTAAGGAAGAAATAAGTTGTCCTCCTACAAGAGAGTTTAGTAGTTTATCAGTATATTTAAATCCTTCTGGGAATGCATTAATAAAACTATCTTTAAATACACCTGATAAGAATGTTACATATAAAACAAGAAGTATTATTGGAGTAATAAGTGAAGTAAAGAACATTTTTTTATCTGAGAAATATACTTTTATATTTCTTTTAGTAAGACTAATTAATTTATTCATTATTCATCCTCCAATTCATATCCAGTTGCATTTAAGAATACATCATCCATTTTACCTTTAATTACTTCATAATCTTTAAATAAATCTTTATTCTTTATTATTAAGTCAGTTGCTTCTTTTAAATCTTTTACTATTATTTTAAAACCATCTCTTACCTTTTTATAAGATTTATCAAGTTTTTTAATATTCTCTTCATCTACGTTATAAATATATACGGTATCACTAGCATATTTATTTTTAAGTTCAAGAGGTGTTCCTTCTGCAATAGTAGTACCTTTATCAAGAATAACTATATAATCAGAATCAGCAGCTTCCTCCATATAATGTGTAGTTAAAAAGATAGTTAAGTTCTTTTCCTTACGAAGATTATTTAAAACCTTCCAAATACTTTTTCTAGTTCCTGGATCTAGTCCAGTAGTAGGTTCATCTAGAATAAGAATACTAGGATTATGAATAATAGCTCTTGCTATATCAACTCTTCTTCTTTGACCTCCAGATAATTTAGAAATAGGTTGTTTTTCTATTTCTTTTAAGTTAAATAGTTTAGATAATTCTTCATATCTATCTAAAAAATCTTTACCAGTAATATTATATAAAGAAGCTTTTATTTTTAAATTATCATAAACACTAAGAGATTTATCTAAAAGAGAATCTTGGAATACTACACCAATCTTTTCTTTAAGAGAAGTATTATTTCCATCTACTTCTTCACCACATACTTCGATACTTCCAAAGTCTTTAGAAAGCTCCCCACATATCATATTAATAGTAGTAGATTTACCAGCACCATTAATACCTAGGAAAGAAAAAAATTCTCCTTCTTTAACAAGAAAACTTAGATTATTAACAGCTTTTAAACTACCATAACTTTTACTAACTTTATCAATTTTAATTATGTTATTCATATAATCACCACCACCATTTTATCATATATTGACTAATTATATGTAATAAATATATAATTTTGATATAAGGTAGAATACGAGGTGATAGATAATGAAGATCTTTTTAAATAAAAATAAAACACTATTTTTAGTACTTTGGGTTTCTTTATTATCAGCATCTGTAGCATTTGCATCTAGTATAATTGCCTCAGAAGTAGGGTATACTCCTAGTGATTCTACTTGGTCAGTTACTAATGTTCAACAAGCAACTGATAGTTTATACTTAAGTGTAACAAGAAAAAATCCTATTGGGGAAATAATTGCATATATGGGAACAATAGTCCCAGAATATTTTTTAGCATGTGATGGTACTGTTTATAATATTAGTGATTATCCATATCTTGCTGAACAAATAAAAACTAATTTTGGAAGTTACAATAATTTTGGTGGAAATGGTACTACTACCTTTGCAGTGCCAGATTTAAGAGGAGAATTCCTTCGTGGTACTGGAACAAACTCTCATTTAAACCAAGGTAATGGTCCTTCGGTAGGGGTACATCAAGATGCAACAGGAATAAGACAAAGTGTTGACTGGGGATGGGCTATTTATACAACTGATATTGATTCACAATTCAATAATCAAACTGTAAATGTTCTTTCTAATAAATCAACAACAGCAAGTAGTTCTTATTTTACCGTAAGACCTACTAACACAGGTGTAATGTATGCAATTAGGTATGAGTAGGTGCAATATGAAGAAGGTTAGTTTTATCATATTACTTATTATTTCTACTATATCAGTTGTATTTGCTTATAGTACACTTGCTTCAGAAATAAGTTATAATTTAAGTGGTTCTAAATGGTCTACTTCAAATATTCAAGAATCAACTGATAGTTTATATTACGATTTTAAAAGAAGACCTTCTATAGGACAAATAGTAGGATATATGGGAACAGTAGTTCCAGATAATTTTTTAGAGTGTGATGGTTCTATTTTAAATATAAGTGATTATCCTCATTTAGCAGAGCACTTTGAAGATGAATTTGGTAGTAGTAATTATTTTGGCGGAGATGGATCTATGACATTTGCTCTTCCTGATTTAAGAGGAGAGTTTTTAAGAGGATCCACTAGTACTGTAAGTCCAGGAACTCATCAAGATGCAAGCTTACCTAATATTAAAGGAAGATTAGTTCCTAACTTAAATGCTACTTCTACAATAAGAATTCTTGGAGGAGGTGGCGGAGCTATTACCATAAGTGGTAGCTCAGGTAAACACGCTTATGTATCTGCTATAAATGGGTCATATAATGTAGCAAATTCTGATCTTGTTTTTGATGCATCTAGATATAGCTCTGTTTATCAAAATGGTGCAGAAGCGCGTCCTACTAATACTTCAGTTTTATATGTTATTAGATATAAGTAGCAAGGATTCTTCCTTGCTTTTTATTTTGTATATTTATATAATTAATGTATAAGATAGAAGGTGATGAAAAAATGAAAAACTTTTTAAAGAAAAATTATTTTGGTTTTTTTATCGGAATCATTTTTTCATCAGTTTTTATAGTATACGCTTCTAGTTATATAGCAAGTGCTGTAGGATTTACTTCTATAGATAGCTCTTGGAACGTAGATAATGTTAAAGAAGCTACTGATAGCTTGTATTATAAAGCTATAGAAAATTACCCTGTTGGAGAAATAATAAGTTTTATGGGAGTAAATGCTCCTGAATACTTTCTTGCTTGTGATGGTACTGTTTATAATATAAATGATTATCCACTTCTTGCTGAGCAAATAAAAACTAATTTTGGTGATTACAACTTTTTTGGCGGAAATGGTACTACTACATTTGCGGTACCTAATTTAAGTGGTGAGTTTCTAAGAGGAGCAACTAGCACCGTAAGCGCAGGAACTCATCAAGATGCAAGCTTACCTAATATAAAAGGTAAATTAGTTCCTAACTTGCACGCTACTACTGCTGTAGGTTTGATTGGATCAGGAAATGGTGTTTTTACAATGAGTGGTAGTTCCTGGGAACACTCTCGTACCACTAATATAAATGGTTCGTATGATGTAGCAAACTCAGATATTACGTTTGATGCATCTAGATCAAATTCTACTTATCAAGATGGAGCAGAGGCAAAACCTGCTAATACCTCAGTTTTATATATTATTAGATATGAATAGCAAGGAGTATCCTTGCTTTTTATTTGGTATATTTATATAATTAGTGTATAAGGTAGAAATTGGGTGATGCAAATGAAAAACTTTTTAAAGAATAATTTCTTAGGTTTCTTTATAGGAATCATTTTTTCATTTGTCTTTATATTTACTATGTCTATATATATAGCAAGTAATCCTTCCTTTTCTTCTAAAAAAACATTTTTAATGATTGAAAATAGTAAACTTACAGATGGTTCTTTAGCTTCAGTTACTAAAAAATATCCAGTAGGAGAGATAATAACTTATATGGGAACACATACTCCTAATTATTATTTAGCTTGTGATGGTACTACATATAATATAGTTGATTATCCGCTTTTAGCAAATCACATTGAAACGGAGTTTGGAAGTAAAAACTTCTTTGGAGGAAATGGTACTACTACATTTGCAGTACCAGATCTTAGAGGAGAGTTTCTTCGTGGTACTGGAACTAACTCTCACACTGGGCAAGGAAATGGTTCTAGTGTAGGAACTCATCAAACAGCATCTTTACCTAATTTAAAAGGTAAATTTGTAACTAGTTTACATGCTACTAATACTTCTCCTTTATTTGCTTCAGGGCATGGTGCATTTTTACTTAGTGGTAGTTCATGGGAGCACTCTAGAATATCTAGTATAAGTGGTGCAACAAATGTTGCTGATTCAGATGCACTTTTTGATGCATCTAGATCAAGTTCTGTTTATCAAGATGACGCTGAAGTTAGACCAACTAATACTTCAGTACTATATGCAATTAGATATGAATAGCAAGGATGAATCCTTGCTTTTTAATTGACAAAAATATATAATATATTTTATAGAGTAGGAGTGTGTAGAATGAAGAAATATTTCAAAAAAGAATATCTTTTTATTATATCTGTAATATTTTTGACTTCTATTACAACTCTTGCATTTAGTTATGACGCTAGGGATGTTGGATACACTCCTAGTGATGTTAATTGGAATGTAGATAATGTTAAAGATGCTACTGATAGTTTGTATTATAGTATTAAAGGTAAAAGCCCTATTGGGGAAATAATTGCATATATGGGTACTAATGCTCCAGAGTATTTTTTAGAGTGTGATGGTACTGTTTATAATATAAGTGAGTATCCATATCTAGCGGAACAAATTAAAAGAGAATTTGGCTCTTATAGTAAGTTTGGTGGAAATGGTACAACAACATTTGCTGTTCCTGATTTAAGAGGAGAGTTTCTTCGTGGTCGAGGAACAAATAGTCATGCTAATCAAGGTAGTGGCGCAAATGTAGGTATTCATCAAGATGCAACACTACTTCCATATTATTATAAATTTTATGACAATTCTTTATATGGTGTTCAATTTGATGGACCTACATCAACTACATATATAACAGATCCAGATGTAGTAAAGGTTGGTAGTGGTTATTATTCTAATTTTTATCAAGATAGTGGTGGACCATATTCAAATATATCTCTAACTTTTACAACAAGACCTACAAATACATCTATATTATATGCAATAAGGTATGAATAGGGGGATACTGTGAAGAACTTTAAGAAAATAGTTATTAATACATTTTTAATAATCATTCTTTCTTTTTTTACAACGTATGCCTTTAACTATGTTGTAGGTAAAAAGAAAGAATCATATGTCTATAATAATAGGAGTTTAATGTCAGGGACATCATATGGTTTTAGTAGAAGAAGTCCGGTTGGGACAATTATTTCTTATATGGGAGAAAGTGCTCCTGAATCTTTCCTTGAATGTGATGGAAAAGTTTACAATATAAAAGATTACCCATACCTTGCTGAGCAAATTAAAAGTGAATTTGGTTCTTATAATAAATTTGGAGGAAATGGTACGACAACCTTTGCTGTACCTGATTTAAGAGGAGAGTTTTTAAGAGGTAGGGGTACTAATAGTCATACTAAACAGGGTAGTGGCTCTATTGTTGGAACACATCAAGATGCAACGGTATTACCTTATTATGCTGTATATTCATCTAGTGTTTATATTTATGGACCTTCAGTAACGTATGTGGGAGATAATTTCGATTATCGAAATGTTGGTTCTGGTTATTATTCTAATATTTATCATGATTATGGTAATACTTCCTCAAATACAAGTATGTCATTTTCTCTTAGGCCAACAAATACTTCAGTATTATATGCAATTAAATATGAGTAAAATAAAAAATGGTTCATTATTTGAACCATTTTGTTTTGCCTCTATATGTAATCTCATTTGTATTTGGATTATATAATAAAGAATGACTTCCTTGTAATCTAGCATGTACTTGATAAATGAGTGTTGAATTAACTTCAAATGTATATTTTTTAGCAAGTGCATCTCTTACATAAGTTAACCATTTTTCACTTGCTACTTTTCTACTTTCTGGAGTAGCCATATAGTGAATTGTCTGTTTATTCATTACTTTATTTTCTCTTACAAGTTTATTTTCTTCTTCATCAAGTATTTCTTCATTACATTTAATAAAACCATATGCATTTGCGGCAGCAAATAGCATATCTACTGTATCAAAGTCATCTTGACTTTCTATTTTAAGCCATGGATTACCTTTAAATGATACTATTTCTGGAAGAGTAACTCTTTCACCTTCATTTAATTTATGAAGTTCTGATTCCATTAAAGGTTCAATAACTTTTTCAATTCCAGCATATAATTTAGTTTTATCAAATTTATATATATTTTGATGTAAGATACTATATCCATTTACTGTTTGATGTCCTTTTTTAACATCAAGCATATCTAATAAATTGTTTTTTAATACCTTTTTATCCATAATATCGCCCCTTTTTTGAAGTTGGGTAATATTATATTATATTTATTATATTTGTCAAATTTGCTATAATAAACATGGTGATTTTATGAGTTATATATTATTTCATATTCCGCACTCATCACTTAGAGTTCCTAGTAGGTATTATAAGTATAGTTTAGTCTGTAGAAGCTATATTGATGAGACTAAAAGAGTGCTTGCAGATTTAGATGTAGATAAACTAATACCTAGTAAATGTAATAAGTTAATCTTTAAATATTCTAGAATCTTTTGTGATGTGGAAAAGTTTAAAGATGATTCTAAAGAAATAATGAGTAAAAAAGGAATGGGAGTAATATATACTAAGGATTTAGATAGAGATATCTTTAATCCTAGTAAGAAATATAAAAGTAACATAATAAAATCATATTATGATAAATATCATGATAAACTTAATAAAGTAGTATCTACTACTTTAAAAAAATATAATAAGTGTTTAATAATAGATTTACATAGTTTTAGTGATATTGCTATGGAAAAGTTATTTGGGTATAAGGATACTCCTGATATATGTATAGGAGTAGATCCTAAATATACTAGTAAAGAACTTGCTGATATGGTTACAAACTTCTTTATAGATAAAGGTTACTCAGTTAAAATAAATTATCCTTATAGTGGTACTATTATTCCTAATAAGTACTTTTATAAAGAAGAAAAAAGACTTGAATCTATTATGATTGAAATAAATAAGAGATTATATCTAGAAAATAATTATGAAATAAAGAAAGATATTGATATTTTATATAAAAAATTATTAAAAAAATGATATAATTTATAGAAAGAAAAGGACGTGATTATATGAAAATATATAATACATTAACTAGAAATATAGATGAATTTAAATCAAACAGTGAAGGTATTGTAAAAATGTATACATGTGGTCCTACTGTATATCATTATGCACATATAGGTAACTTAAGAAGTTATGTTATGGAAGATGTACTTGAAAAGAGTTTAATGTACTTAGGATATAAAGTAGATAGAGTAATGAATATTACTGATGTAGGGCATTTAACTAGTGATGCTGATGCTGGTGAAGATAAAATGGTTAAAGGAGCTAAAAGAGAAGGTAAAACTGTTTTAGAAATAGCTAAGTATTATACTGATTGTTTCTTTGAAGATTTTAAAAAGTTAAATATTAAGAAACCAGAAACAGTAGTACCAGCAACTTCTTTAATACCAGAATATATACATATGATAACTGTACTTCTTGAAAAAGGGTATGCTTATATAGCAGGTGGAAATGTATATTTTGATACATCTAAACTTGATGAATATTATAAACTTACTAATCATACAGTAGATGATTTAAAAGAAGCAGTAAGAGAAGATGTAGAAGTAGATGAAAATAAAAAGAATAAGAATGACTTTGTTCTTTGGTTTACTAAATCTAAATTTGAGGAGCAACAACTTAAATGGGATTCTCCTTGGGGAGTAGGATATCCTGGATGGCATATTGAATGCTCTAATATAGCACTTAAATATCTAGGAGAATACCTTGATATTCACTGTGGTGGTGTAGATAATATATTCCCTCATCATACTAATGAAATAGCTCAAACTGAGTCTTATACTGGTCACAAATGGTGTAATTATTGGTTCCATGTAGAACACTTAAATAATAAAACTGGAAAGATGAGTAAGAGTACTGGTGAATTCTTAACACTTAGTGTACTTGAAAATAAAGGATATAATCCTTTAGCATACCGTTTATTCTTACTTGGTAGTCATTATCGTAAGGTATTACTATTTAGTTATGAAGATATGGATTCAGCAGAAAACACATATAATAAACTTAAAAATAAAGTATTAAATCTTAAAAAAGATGGAGAAGTATCTAATACTTCTAAATATCAAGAAGAATTTAAAAAAGCTATTGATAATGATTTAAATACTGCATCTATGCTTACAGTACTTTATGATGTATTAAAAGCTGATGATTTAAATGATGCTTCTAAATTATATTTAGTAGAAGATTTTGATAAAGTATTATCTTTAGATTTAACTAAAGAAGATAAAAAAGAAATTGATTCTGACTTAGAAAAATATATTTTAGAAAAAATAGAAGAAAGAAAAAATGCAAAAGCTAATAAAGATTTTGCACTTGCTGATTCTATTAGAGAAGAATTACTTTCTAAAGGTATTATTTTAAAAGATTCTAGAGAAGGTACTACTTACGAAATAGGAAAATAGTATGGACGGAATAATTATTATTGATAAAGAAAAAGGTTTTACTAGTAGAGATATTGTTAATAAAGTTGGAAAAGTACTTGGTACTAAGAAAGTAGGACATACTGGTACTCTTGATCCACTTGCAACAGGAGTACTTGTAGTATGCGTAGGTAAAGCTACTAAATTAGTTGAACTTATTACTAGTTATGATAAAGAGTATATTGCTACCTTTAAGTTTGGAGTACTTACTGATGCTTTAGATATAGAAGGTACTACTATTAAAGATGAAAAAGTTTCTATTTCTAAAGAAGATATTATAAATGCATGTAATAGTTTAGTAGGAACTTATGATCAAGAAGTACCTATATATTCCGCAGTTAAAGTTAATGGTATGAAACTATACGAATATGCGCGTAAAGGACTTGATGTAGAACTACCTAAACATAAGGTAACTATTAGTTCTTTAGAACTTATGGATTACTATAAAGAAGATGGATATACATATGCTAAAATTAAATGTAATGTTTCTAAAGGAACATATATTAGAAGTTTAGGATATGATATAGCAAAGAAACTTGGTACTTATGCTATAATGACTGACTTAAGAAGAACTAGGCAGGGTAAGTATAGTATAGAAGATGCTCTTAAAATAGATAGTCTTACTAAAGATACTAAGTTAATAAGTATTAGTGAATCATTAAATGATTATTATCACTTTGAAGTAGATGATAATTTAAAAAGTGATATATCTAATGGAAAACTACTTGAAAACAGATATAATAATGATAAAATTTTATTTACTTATAAGGGAGATGCTCTTGCTTTATATGAAGTATATGATAAAGATAATAAGTATTTAAAACCATATAAAATGTTTATTAATAAAGTGTAAAGTTACAGTTATTTTGTAACTTTCTTTTATTTTCTTTAAAGTTGACATTTTTTATGATATAATTTATATATCGTAAAGTAGAGTAGAAGGTGTGTCTATGAAAGATAAGCCAATATATTTATGGCCATTTATTGGTGTCTATAGATTAGTGATGCTTATATTTAAAATCCCTGTAATGCTGGTATATTACTTCTTTATGGGAGTATTAACTACTGTTGCATTTATTTCCTTTGCATGGTGGAAATTCCTTAAGTACTTAGCATTTGGATTTTCATTTCCATTTGTTGTGGCAGGAAGATCTATTAAGGGTGATAATAAACCAAGTAGTAAAAAGACCGCTACTGTTGTAGTAAAACCTTCTAAGAAAAAGAAATCTAACTTTATTGAAGCAGATATTGCTGAATTATCTAAGACTAATCCACGTCTTGCTAAGAAATTAGCTAAGAAGAAAGCTAAGGAACAAGCAAGAAAAGAAAGATTAGAAGCTAAGAGAAAGATAAAGAAAGCTAAAGAAGAAGCTAAACTTAGAAAAGCAAATAAGAATTTAGATAAATTAAACGAAGCTGCTGAAGCTAGACGTAAACGTAATGCTCTTATTCAAGAACAAAATATGGATTTAATGAATAAGAACAGACAAGAGATTGTTTCAAATATGAAAGAATCTGATAAGAAATCTCATGGTAAAGTTGTTCGTAGAAAGAAAAGTATTGGTGAAGCTATTAACGACTTCCTTGAAGGACTTATCACTAAGACTGCTAGATCTAAAGATAGTGGTATTGCTAAACATAAGATTAATAAACAAGAATTACAACGTGAAGCTATACTTCTTGACTTAACAGGAAAAGATGCTGTTAAGAGTGAAAAGAAACAAGTTTATGAATATGTTGCTAAGAATCCAGATGGAGATGTAGTAACAGGATACTTTGATGCATTCAGTAAAGTTGAAGTACACTCATTCCTTCTTAGTGAAGGTTATGAAGTTTATAGTATAAAGACTAATGGATGGATTAGATTTATCCATGGTTCACAAGAAGTTAAAGGTGTTAAGTTTAAGATGAAGGATTTACTATTCTTCTTAACACAATTATCAACTTATATTAAAGCTGGTATTCCTCTTGTAGAATCACTTAGAATTTTAAGTAAACAATTTGCTCAAAAAGGATATCAAAAGATATTTAGAGCAATGATATATGACTTAACAATGGGAGATAACTTCTCAACTGCTATGGAAAAGCAGGGTAATGCTTTCCCAAAAATCTTATCAAATATGATTAAGACTTCAGAAATGACAGGTGAACTTCCAGAAATACTTGATGACATGCAAAAATACTTTGATGAAACAGATAAGACAAGAAAACAAATGATTACAGCTCTTACTTATCCTACAATCGTATTTGTACTTGCAATTGCTGCATCTGCATTCATCATGATTTATATCGTACCTAAATTTGTTACAATTTATGCAGGTATGGATAATGCACAGCTTCCAGCTATTACACAAATCATACTAGCAATATCAGATTTCTTAGTTAAGAAGTGGCCACTTCTACTTGGTGTAATTGCTGGTGTAATTATTATATTTATTTACTTATATAAAAATGTTAAAGTTATTAGATACTTTATGCAATATACAATGATGCATGTTCCAGTAATTGGTAGTGTTATCATTTATAACGAAGTAACTATGTTTACTAAAACATTTGCTTCTCTACTTAAACATAACGTATTTATTACAGATACAATGGATATTTTAAATAAGATTTCAAATAATGAAGTTTGGAAGGTATTAATACTTGATTGTATTGCAAACCTTTCTAAAGGTGAAAAAATATCTCTAGCATTTAAAGGACAATGGGCTGTTCCTATTCCAGCGTACGAAATGATCGTAACTGGTGAAAGAACAGGACAACTTCCAGAAATGATGCAAAAAGTATCTGAATATTACCAAGAACTTCATAGAAATGCCGTTGGTCGTATAAAATCATTTATTGAACCATTCTTAATACTATTCCTAGTTGGTGTAGTAGGTGTAATTGTTCTTTCAATTATTATTCCAATGTTTGATATGTACAACCAATTAACATAGAGGAGGCGATTTAATGAATCTAAATCCACTATACATGATACTAATATTTGTATATGGAACCATATTTGGTTCCTTTTACAATGTAGTAGGAGATAGATTACCAAATAAAAAATCAATTATAAAACCTAGATCTCACTGCCCAGTATGTGGTCATATATTAACTCCACTTGAGTTAATACCAGTACTATCATATGTATTTCAGCTAGGTAAATGTAAAAACTGTAAGGCTAAGATACCTATATTTCATCCATTATATGAATTATTCGTAGGATTATTATTCTTACTTTGTTACGTTGCATTTGGTTTTTCTTGGGACTTACTAATTGCTCTTACATTTATATCTATGCTTTCAATACAGCTTGTAAGTGATTTAAATTACTTCATTATTTTAGATGAAATAATAGTAGTATTTGGAATACTTCTTCTTATAGAAATATTCTTTATATATGGTTTAGAAAGCTTCTTATATTCTCTTTTAAGTGGTGTTATTTGCTTTATTATAATGTACTTAATAAAACTTATGGGGGATGCTATATTTAAAAAAGAATCCATGGGTGGAGGAGATATAAAGCTAATGTTTGTTATAGGTGTTGTTCTAGGATGGAAAGTAGGACTACTTTCAATATTCTTAGGGGCTCTTATAGGTCTTCCTATTTCAATAATAATACTTAAACTTAAGAAGACTAATATTATTCCTTTTGGACCACTTCTATCTATGGGAGCAATTATCCTATATTTAACAAAATTTGATTTTGATACTTTTATAAGTATATTAATGCACAAATAAAACATGTAAGATTATCTTA
>JAEEGL015422042.1_pt1 | contig 64852 bp, 54 predicted proteins | sample 9134231 | NCBI WGS metagenome assembly JAEEGL01 (sample SAMN16246548, study PRJNA631951) | gut metagenome | biome: gut microbiome; feature: rumen; material: fiber-attached | host: Bos | place: Iran: Karaj | collected 2018-10
CTGCTTGTAGCACTCGGCACGGAGCATGTTGTTCACCGAGAAATGCGCTCCCACTTCGCGGAGCAGCTCCACGTAATTCAGCTCCAGCAGCCAGTCCGCATTGTTCACGATGCGTGCCTTGTCCTCGCCGAATTCGATAAAGCGGCTCATCTGCTTTTTGAAGCATTCGATATTGTGTGCGATCTGCTCCTTTGTCAGCATCTTACGCATATCGGTCTTACCGGAGGGATCCCCGATCATGCCGGTGCCGCCGCCCAGAAGAGCGATGGGCTTGTTTCCCGCCATCTGCATGCGCTTCATCAGGCACAGGGCCATGAAGTGTCCCACATGCAGGGAATCTGCCGTGGGATCAAAGCCGATATAGAAAACCGCTTTCCCTGCGTTGATCAGCTCACGGATCTCTGCTTCATCCGTCAGCTGCGCCAGCAGTCCGCGTTCCTTCAGTTCCTCAAAGATTTCCATTTTTTTTCCTCCCTATATATTATTCTTGCTGCTTGCTCATGTTTGTTCGTAATAATGATACATACGAATTGCTCCGCTGCTTCGCAGCTCCCGCAATTCTGCAAACATTCGCAATCCGCTGATCTGCACGCTTCGCATGCAGGTCGCTACTTGCTCATGTTTGTTCGGTTTCCAAATCCGAAAAGCGATGCATGCAAGCATGCTCGCTTTCCGGGCTTGGAAACCTTGTATCATTCATACACGTACGGATCCAGTATTTCTTTCCAGTGTTTGTATGCCGCCGCATTCACATGAATCCCGTCGTAATGGTAGGCCATATCCAGATAGGATTCTTCATTTACAAATTCCGACCACAAATCGATATAGGTGATCCCGCGTTCCGCACAGATCTCCTTAAGCCTTTCATTTAACGCGCTGCTGTCCGTATTGAGCCTTTCGGCATCGCTCAGTGTCCCGTCAACCGGCATCACCGATTGCACATACACCCTGCAGCCATATTCCGAAATAATGTCCAACACTCTGGCATAATTCTCGGCCATCCAGTCCACATCCCTGGCAAAGAGTACGTCGTTGATCCCCACACAGATAAAAACTTTTTTGGGCTGTGTGAGCATGATGGTCGAAACTCTCGCCAGCAGGCCGCCGATGGTGTCTCCGCCGATGGCCCGGTTCTTTACTTCCAGATCCGGATAGATCTCTTCCCAGCTGCAGCGCTCCACCAGACTGTCCCCGGTAAAGACCACATCCGTCGGAGCCGACCATACCATGCTGTAGGTATACTGCCTCGTATCGTAATTATCGCCGCTGTCCGAATAATTATCATAACGTGGATCCTGGTAGACCCGGCCCACTTCCGTATTAAACTGCCATGCCGGCGTTGCAGAGATCGCTGCCTCGGCTTCCTTAAGCTCTGCACGTACTTTTTCCAGCTCCGCCGTAAGCTCTTCCGTCTTACGCCCGAGCTTCTGCTCCAGAAGCGCATTGTCTTCCTGAAGCTTTTCAGCCCTTTCTTCCTGCAGGGCGGTCAGGGTCCGATGCTCTGCCGAGCTCTGCGCCGCCCTCTCATCCGCGGCTGCCTTTCCGTCAAGCAGAAGGTATAGTTCAAAAGCACACAGGGCCAGGAGAAACAGTGAGATCACCGGCCATACAAATTTCTGTCCCTTATTCAAAATCCTTTCCCCTGATACGGGAAGGCATCTTTGATCCAGCGGATCTCCTCCCCTTCCATTGCAAGCACATCGAAGCGTACCGGCAGCTTTGCCAGATCCACATGACGCATGCGGTAAAAATCCGAGACCTCACAGAGCTTTTTCTGCTTCCGGTCATTTACCGCTTCCGCCGCGTCCCCGCTGCTGTCATCCTTTCTCCATTTCACCTCGAAAAACACGAGATAATCGCCGTCACGTCCCACGATATCCACTTCACCGAAGCGGCAGTGGAAATTGTGCGCCAGGATCCAAACCTTTGCATCCCGCAGAAACTCATCGGCTCTCTGTTCCATTTCGCTTCCTTTGGAACGATTGTCCATACCGTACCCCCCGTTTTCGTTTCTCTGTCTATTTCCCCGCCTTTCGCATCTTTTCGCGGATCTTGTCCATGGCATCCACGAATACCAGTATCTCCGCCACCACCTCATAGAGCTCCGGCGGGATCATCTCGCCGATCTCCAGTCTGGACAGGGTATCTGCCAGCTTCGCATCCTGATGAACGGGCACCTTGGCTTCCTTCGCCTTCTCGATGATCTTCTCGGCGATCTTGCCAGTCCCGGAGGCCAGTACCCTGGGGGCGGAATCGTTCGGATCGTATTCCAGCGCGATGGCGCTCTTTTTTTTCTTCTGTTCTGCCATCTTTACGCCCTCACGTCAAAACTCTGTTTCGCGATGAGCCTCGACTGCGTCGGCGGCGTCAGCGGCCGCGTCCCATCCTTTTTGTTCAGCTCGTCACGGTTCGTGATCTCGGAGCGTATGCTGTAGCCGCGCTTTTCCAGCCGTTCATTCAGGATATGGATATGTTCGGAGATAAAATCGATCATCTCGTCGCTTTCCAGGTAGAAATGGGTCGAGACCCGGTTCCCCGAAGAGATAGCGGCATACACATCCACCGTTCCCATATGCTCCATATCCAGATGCAGCATGGCCGATACCGATCCGTCTTTGTTTGCAAGGTTCTTTTTATTCGAATATACGTACAGATCCCCTGTGGTCTCGCTGCCGTTCATCCTTAGCGGAAGCTGTACATACTGCATCGCCTGGTTCATCTGGTTCATGAAATCCAGATTATTGCTCATATTGCCGAGACTCTGTGCAAAACTGCTCCCCGGCTGGGAAATGTTCTGCAGATTGCTCGTCAGTTCCCTGGTCTGCTGGGACAGTCTGTGATAAAGCTGTTCCACATTCGCCTTATCCGCCACCTGCTCCGGCTTAAGCGTCCAGCTCTCCTTCATGGAGTTCTTTACGACCGTTTTGAAATCCTCACTGCGCAAAAGCTCCTTGAGCCCCGTTTCCAGCTCTTTATCCGGAAGCTGCCCTCCGCGTGCCTCCAGAAGCTTTATGGCCGTATGACAGAGCCTGAGGGCATTCTGATCCGTTGCAGGCATGTTCCGGATCAGCTCCGAAAGCTGCGCGGCCTCCGGACTCTGCGACCGGTCCAGCAGTTCAAGTACATTCCCCCGGATATTCTGTGCAGCCCTGCTGAGCTGCGGATCCGCGCTTTGTACCGCATCATTCCGCGCATTTTCCGTTTTCCCCTGCAGGGGCGCTTCCGCTTTCTGCTCCGCTCCCTCCGCTTTATCCTTTATAAGGGCTTCGCTCCCGCTTCCGTCGGCCAGACGGCTGAATAAAGCCTCCAGTGTCTGTGCGTCCCCTCCGCCGGGAAGCTGCACTGCCGCATTGCCGCCGGCTATGCTCCCGTCCTCCGTAAGGATCAGCTTTCCTTCACCCTGCCCGTTTTGCGGGCCTGCCGTATTTTCAGCAGCAGCTTCTTTTGCCGCTTCTCCTTCCGGAAGAACGCTTTTCTCCTGCAGAGCAGAAGGCTGCTCGTCCTCCAGGAAACATTCCGTCAGCTGCCTTGCAAAGGCCAGCGCTTCACCGCTCTCCGATCCCCCCAGCTCCTCATAAAGCGCCAGGGCATTGTCCGCGATCTCACGCATCCCGTCGGCGATCTGGTTTTCATAATTCTTGAACGCGCTGTACTGCTGCACGCTTTCTTCATTTACGGGCAGTCCCAGACTGCGCATCTCCACCAGGGTCTCTGCCGATGCTCCGGGCATGTTCGAGATCAGGTGGTACATATCACCCAGGGAACGGCTGTCAATGTTCATCCCCCGTTCCATCATACTTCCGGCCATTTCCAGGGTACGAGCGTTCACTTCCATCCCGGCTGCCGTAAGTGCTTTTACGGCTGTCGGATCCATATCCAGATTGGTATAAAGAGGCGAGAGCGCGATCTGCGAGCCGGAATTGGAACGCACCTCAAAACTCATGAGCTGCCCGGGTGTGAGAGCCATGGCATTATCCATCCGCGCCGTGACCGTTCCCCCGTTCGGAAGCTCGATCTGCACTTCATTCCCCCGGATATCCGCTACCTTCCCCTCTACGGTCTGGCCTGCGGAAAAGCGTGATAAATACTCCCCGCCGCGCCGGTCGGGAGTTGCCGCTGCCGCACTGCCGCTCTGACTGTCCGGAGGCGTGATCTGAGGGCCTCCGAAGATCTGGGAGATCATACTCATAATTCCGTTTCCTGGTCCGGCTTCCGGATCTTCTTACACGAATTTTCTGTTACTGTTCAGTGGCTCAGGCCTGATCAGTAACGAATTTCCCGATAAAACTGCGCCTGTGGATCGGGCAGGGCCCCAGCTCCTTCAATGCCGCGATATGCGCTGCGGTCCCATATCCCTTGTGCGCCGCAAAACCGTAACCGGGATAGACCGTATCCATTTCCGTCATCAGCCGGTCCCTCGTTACTTTTGCAACGATACTGGCCGCCGCGATCGATGCCGATTTGGCATCTCCCTTTATGATCGGCAGCTGGGGGATCTCTACCCCCGGTATGGTCACGGCATCGTTCAGCAGAAGCTGCGGCACGCAGGAAAGCTTCGATATCGCCTCCCGCATTGCCTCATAGGTGGCATTTAAGATGTTCACCTCATCGATACGTTCCGGCGATACAAAACCCAGTCCCACCGAAACGGCATTTTCCATGATCTGTGTATAGAGCTCTTCTCTCTTTTTTTCGGAGAGTTTCTTGGAATCATTAAGATAAAGAAGCCCGCAATCCTTCGGCAGGATCACGGCTCCGGCCACCACAGGTCCGGCCAGCGGGCCCCGGCCCACCTCATCGATCCCGCAGATCAGCTCCGCCTCCGGATGTTCCCGCTCGTAAGAAAACATGAGCGCCATGCGCTCACGTTCGGCCTCCAGCTTTTGCTGCCTTTTCTTTTCCCTTTCCTCTGCGCTGAGTGCCACTCCTTAAAAACCTCCGAATTTGTCAAAAGGAAAGATCCGGATCCAGGCCCGGCCGATGATATCCTTGCGGTTGATGAGTCCGACCGAGTTCGAACGCGAATCCGAAGAATGATTCCGGTTATCCCCGAGAACAAAATACTGATCCTCTCCCAGATGCACACCGTTCAGGGCGTTCCCCGGATCGTTGATGACTTCCACGCCGTAGTGCTCCTCAAGGATCTCTCCATTGATATAGATATTTCCGTCCATATCGATACGTACATCTTCGCCCGGAAGCCCGATGATACGCTTGATATAATAGGTTTCATCTTTCCCTTCAAACGGAAAGACGATCACGTCAAAACGCTCGGGTGCATGAAAACGGTAGCTGATCTTGTCCACGATCAGATTATCCCCGTCGGAAAGCGTGGTCTCCATGCTGTGACCGACCACTACCGTACGCTGGCCGACAAAACGTACCAGCAAAAGCGTGATCACCAGCACTGCCAGAAGGAAGATGGAGTTCTGCAGGATGTCCTTTGCGACCGCTTTCCTGCGTCTTTCTTTTCTTTTCTGCTCCTTTTCCGCCTCGCCGGCTTCGCTGTCGTTTTCGTTATTCAGTTCGCTGTCCGTTTCCAGTTCCGCATCCGCCATGGTGCTTCTCCTCTATAGATTCCGCTAAGTCTCTCTGTACTGCCGCGAAGCGCTTTCCGGGCCGGATCGCTTCCTGCCCCATAGGCTGTCCGTCTCCTTCTAAGGCAGTTCCAGACTGATCCTTCCGAGACGTGCGCTGCGCAGATCATCGAGTATGAGTCTCGCCGTTCTTAAAGTATCGATCTCCCCGCCCGGCTTCAGACAGCCAAGGCGCTTTCCGATCGCCGCAAGAAGCAGCGGCGTATCGCTGTCTTCCTCCACTTCATAGCGCTCCCTGAGCCTTCCGGGCCAGCCTTCTTTCAAAAGTGCAAGCAGCTCCGTACCCAGCTCTTCGGTGGGCAGGATCTCGTCATTGATCGAACCGATCAGTGCCAGATGAAGCCCCACCTGCGGATCTTCAAACTTCGGCCACAGCACTCCCGGAGTATCCAGCAGTTCCAGCTCGTTACGTATCTTTATCCACTGTCTGCCTCTGGTCACACCGGGTTTGTTCCCCGTCTTTGCCGCCGCTTTCTTCCCGAAGCTGTTGATAAAACTGCTTTTCCCCACATTCGGGATACCGGCGACCATCGCTCTCAAAGGCCGGTTCAATATGCCCCGCCGGCGGTCTCTTTCGATCTTTTCCTTGCAGGCGCTGCGTACGGCATTACGGATCTGCTCCATGCCCTGTCCCGTTTTTGCGTTGATCGCCAGCACTTCCGTTCCTTCTTCCTTAAAATGGGCGATCCAGCGGCGGTTGCATTCCTCATCCGCAAGATCCGCTTTATTCAGAAGGATCAGCCGCGCCTTCCCTGTGCCCAGACTGCCAAGGTCAGGATTCCGGCTGGAACGCGGAACACGGGCATCCAGAAGCTCGATGATCAGATCCACCAGCTTTACATCCTCGCGCATACTGCGCATGGCGCTGGTCATATGCCCCGGATACCATTGCAGGTTCATAGTATTCTCCGAAATACTCCGACAGCGCCATGTGCGCCCGGAGGATCATTTGATAAAGCCTATCCCTTCGCCGCCGCCTTCGAGGTGAAACCAGGCCCGGCCGATGATATAACTCTTCTTAACCACACCGATATTGCTTGAACGGCTGTCTTCACTGTCATTGCGGTTATCGCCGAGCACAAAGAACTCATCGTCTCCGAGCTTGACGCCGCTCTCGGCGATCCCGCCGTCTTCGATACGGTCAAAGATACCCGCATCGTCATAGATCTCTCCGTTGATATAGAGCAGTCCGTCGCGGATCAGCACCGTGTCTCCCGGCAGGCCCACGACCCGCTTGACATAAAAATGCGCGTTCTCGTTACCATTCGGAAGAAAGACCACCACATCCGACTGCCCCGGCTGTCCGAGAAGGTAGGCAAAACGGTCGATCAGTATCTCCTGGCCGTTATAAAGAGTCGGCTCCATGGATACACCGATCACGCTGGTACGGATGCCGAAGAGATAAATGAACATAAAGGCAAGCAGCACCATCAGCGCGCCCAGAAATACCCAGACAGCGATATCGCGAAAGATCTTTCGATCTATTTTCCTCTCTTTTTTGTAAAAGGTCAAGCCCTTCTTTATTCTGGCCATATTTAACAAAATGGGGACAGATGAATATCTGCCCCCTTCATTCTTCTCAAAGATGATCAAGCTCAGCGGATAACTTCCTTAACCTTAGCCCGCTTACCGATCCTGCCCTTCAAGTAGTTCAGCTTCGCACGTCTTACCTTACCGCGGCGCACCACCTCAACCTTCTCAACATTGGGGCTGTGAAGCGGCCAGGTCTTGTCGACGCCCACACCGCCACTGGTCTTGCGCACGGTAAAGGTGGTACGGTTTCCGCCGTTCTGGATCTTGGTCACGATCCCTTCAAAGATCTGGATCCTTTCCTTTTCACCTTCCTTGATCTTTCCGTGAACCTTTACGGTGTCACCTACACGGAAGTTCAGTGCGTTTTCTTTCAGCTGTTCCTTTTCGAGCTCTTTAATGATCTCTGCGTTCATTTCCTTTCCTCCTGTCATTTTCATCGGACGTTCATACGCAGCTGTTCAGAACATCTTTTCCACGGTCCCGCATATAAATGCTTTCCCGGAACACTCCGTCAATTCACATATCCTGCCAGAGGAACATCTCTTTACTTAACACAACTTTGGTATCATAACACATCTTCGGGCGGAACGCAAGCTTTTTTACACTGACCACTTCAATGCAAATTCAGCCTCACCCATCCCGATCACGTCACCGCTGCGCAGCGGATTGCGGCTCTGGATACGCATACCGTTCACATACACGCCGCCGACGCTCAGATCCTCGACGATCACACGCCCTTCACTGTAACTGACTCTGAGATGCTCCGCTTCCACACCCGCATCCCTGAAGAGCACGTCACAGATATTATCACTGCCGAAGCTGATCAGATCATGCAGATAGATCACTGCACTGCTGCGTACGCAATGTCCGGCATAAACCTCGATGGTCATGGCCAGCAGGGCATCCGCTGCCTGATCCACATTGGACGGTCTGCTGTGCGTGCCGGAAGAAAATGCCACCGTGGAGCCTACCCCGGCCGGTTCCTCCGTACGCATGATCGTGTCCGTCTCATAGCTGACCGGCATATCGACTCCGGGTCCGGGCTTTGTTCTGTTTTTTCCGCCTTTTATCAACACTATGATGACAACAACGATCAGGATCAGCAGAACACCGCCGCCGATCGCCAGGGGAAGCACAAAGCCCGGAAGGCCTTCGCTTTCATCTTCATCTTCATCGTCACCCCTGTCGCTGCGTCTTCCGGGTTTTTTCCCGTCGTCGGCTTCATTGCCGGATACCGCGTCATTATCGGAGACGGTCTCATTTTCGGAGACGCTTCCGTTTTCCGAGACCGTTCCGTTACCCGAGACCGACTCATTACCGGAAACGCTTCCGTTATCCGGGACCGACTCATTACCGGAGACGCTTCCGTTTTCCGAGACCGTTCCGTTATCCGGGCCTGCTTCGTTATACGGCGCTTTCCCTTCACCGGAGTCTTCCCCGCCACCATACACACCGATATTCCTCATGTTGATCGTCGTCTGCTTCGGTATATCCTCACGTTCCCCATTTCCGACAGAATAGGTCCTGCCTCCTTCAAAGCTGAACCGCCCCTCGAGAACTCCTTCTTTTGCCAAAGCAAGCTCATCATCATCTAAGGGGATACGCAAAAGACTCAGGCTGGAACTTGTCCAGGTGGCAAATTCCTCACCCTTCTCTCTGGCTGCTGCTTTGCTGTCAGCCACAAAATCCATGCCCTTGCCTGTCGTAAAGATGCGCTCTGTTTCCGTATATGCCCACGCATCCGTACAAAGTGTCCCGAAGATCACCTCATGGTGGGAATCGATCTCGCTCTTTACCTTCCGGCTGCGCTCACCATCCTCGGGCTGGAACGAACCGCTCGTTATAAGGAAAACATAAACCGGGTCACCGGCAGCGACCCTGAGCCTTCCCAGTTCGTCAAAAATCTGGTCAACGGCATTGTAGGGATTGGAAACAGCTCCGCTGTACTCAGCCTTTCTCAGTTTCTCCCCGATCTGATCGGCGTTTCCGGAAAACATGGATTCCAGGCCATTATTATCAAAGAACCAATGATTCAGATCTGTCGAAAGGTTTTCTTTTTCTTCTATCACCTTGATAAAAGCACTTACGGTTTCCGCACTGTTCTCCATATTTTTGGAGCGTTCGCTCAGAAACAGATAGTGTGCGCATTTACCGCTGATCGCATTCAGGGTAAACGATTCGTTCGAATCCCTGTCACTCCAGAAAACCTGAAATGAAGATGGATCATATAAATCGGGAACATCCACAAAAACCTGGAGTTCCTTATCCATCACATATGCAGACATCACCTCGATCCTGTCGTCGGCGGCATATGCCGGCCGAAGCATCAATATAAAGCAAAGCACGGACAGAATCGCTGTGCCGATCCTCTTCTTCATTATACTTCCCCTTTCCTGAAACACAGGGATCAGGTATGATTCCCCCGGTCCCTGTGCCTTTCCTTTCTTTATCCGAGCATCACTGTGAGCAGGCTCAGATTATCATTCCGCATATCGATGCGGTCCATCATGCGAAGTCGGAGCAATTCACTCCACTGCTTCGCGTTTACGGATTTACAAAGATCGATCACGATCTCGTCTTCCCGTAAAAACTCCCATACGCCGTCAGAGCATAAGAGAAACGCATCTCCGCTTTCCAGCTCTTCAGGACAGTAATGTACTTCCGCTTCACTCCGTTCCTCACTGCCGAGACTGCGGAGCAGCCGTGACTGATCCTCATCCTGTCCGATCATCGCCCTCGTGATCTCCCCGGCCTTGTATTTCTTATAAGCCACGGAATGATCATCCGTATAGGCCCATATACGCCCGCGGTGTATATAATACAGACGGGAATCCCCCACATGCGCCCAGCAGGCTTTACGGCCTTCGATCAGCAGCGCGACCACCGTACTCTTCAGAACACATTTCTTTTCCTTCTGAAGTGCCAGGATCTTCTCATTGGCCCCGGCGATGGTTTTGCCCAGCCACGCTTCTTCATCGGCGATCTCTGGACTCCAGGAGGCGAGCAGCGTATCCCTGGCGCAGGCCGAAGCCAGCTCACCATGTGCATGCCCGCCCAGTCCGTCACATACAACGAACAGCCCGCTGTCCCCTGCTGTTTTGGAACCGACACAGTCCTCGTTATAATCCCGGCCGCCCTGATTTGTGTACTCGTAATAATCAAATACCATCTTATCCAAGCTCCACTCGAATCACATTTCCGGGGTCGCCCACATAGAAACTTTCACCGCTCTTTAAATGATAGGGCACATTTGCGTTGAGCTTCTGCCCGTTCATCAAAAACGTTCCGTAAGAAGAACGCAGATCCGTCAGCAGGAAATCGCCGCTTGCCGCATCATAGGAAAGAGAACAGTGACGTCCGCTCACACCCGCGGTCCCCTCACGATAGACAAGCTTGCAGTTGGAAGGATCGCGGCCGATCATGATCGGTCCATTCCCCAGTGCAAGTGTCAGTCCGTTATGCTGCGCGGAAAGTGAACGCATCATCGGCTTGCGTACAGGCTGCTGTTGCTGCTGCATCTGCATCTGCTGTGCCTGTGCCTGGGCTGCCTGGGCCTGCGCCTGGGCTGCCTGAGCCTGTGCCTGTGCCTGGGCTACCTGGGCCTGTGCTTCAGCCTGTGCTTTCTTCTTTCCGCTGCCGGCCACCAGAACAATGACCAGAACGACCGCGATCAGAACCACGGCACCGCCTGCGATACCGACGATCAGCCAGGGGAAACCGCCCTCTTCCTTATCATCGGCAGAAGGTCTTTCCACTTTGTTTTCGGATGCGCTGATATCACCGGAGTCCTTTACGTTCCCTCCCGGTGCGCTGGTCATATAAGGGATGTTATTCTTATCCAGGAAACGGATCAGTTCACCGCTGCTGATCGCATAATAATCCGCCTCAACCTGCCCGTCATAGGGACTGTTACTCTCTACGTTAACGTTGACGCCGATGACGTAGCCGTCTTCGGTCAGCAGGGGGCCGCCGGAATCTCCGTGATGGATCGCGGTATCCGTCTGGATACGCTCCACGCCTTTTCCTTCGTTCACGGCGATCTTACTGACGATACCTTTCTTTACGGTAGCATCGGCCACATCATACTTACTGGCGCTGGTAAACTCGTTATCGGAGTTTCCGGGATAACCGATGGAATAGACCGAGGCACCTACCATGCTGTCATCGGCTTTCCTGATCGGCAGAGCCACACGCTTGTCCGTGGAATTGCGCAGACGGAGCACGGCCACATCCACTTTTTCGGTACTGCCATAGCAATCGACATAGGCGATGTCGTAATCATTTGCGCTGTAATAGATACGCATCTCACAGCTTTCCGCCTGTAACAGCAGACCATACCAGCCGCCTTCATCATAATCAAAGCCTACGTAAGTCTCATAGACCCCGCCTTCACCGGCTCTGACATAGTCGTCTATCACATGGCAGGCTGTGATGATATAGGTGGGATTCTTATAATCCCCTCCCTCACTGGTAAAGAATCCGCTGCCTCCGGTATAATCCAGGTCACCGTAACTGCCCATACGGGCAGCGATCGAATACCCGTCATAGGTTTTGAGCAGCACGGCATTCTTCAGGTGAAACACCACCGAGACCACACCATTACGTGCTTCATTGACGGGATCTGCTGCATTGACAGGGATCGTCGTCTGCCGTATCCCCGAAAAGACCAGCAGCAGTACCATCACTGCACATAAAGTGCGGGACAGTCTTTTTTTCATACTTCTTCTCCTCCTTCTTTTACTTTAGCTGTTTCTATTAATACACGCACTTGACGATAAGTGCGGTATAATTATCCTGGTGCTTTCTCTTATGAGCCAGCACAGCACTTTCCATCTGCCTGCACATCTCCTGTTCCGAGCGCAGGGAAAGTATATTAATGATCTCTTCCTCGCTCAGCACACCTCCGACGCCGTCCGAACAGAGCAGCAGTATGTCGCCCTCCATCAGCGGCAGCGGACGTACGGATGCATCCACATCATCCAGACCGATCATTCCCAGGAATTCCGTCAGCGCATTGGCCTCCTCATCCTCATGATAGTTGCCCGGATCCATATATCCGTCCCGCACCACCTCCAGATACTTCTGATGGCAGAGATTATGCTCCCGGTTGATACGGTTCAATACCCCGTTCCGGAACAGATAGAAGAAGCTGTCACCGACACTGACATAGCTCAGTTTCTCCTGATAGATAATCCCGGCGACCACTGTGGATCCGCCATCTCCGCCGATGGCTGCCTCCACTTCGGAAGACGCCTGATAAACAGCCTTTTCCAGCTGCTCATCGATATTGCCCTGACAATCCAGCATCGAAAACGAATTCCGGAAACTCCGGATCGCCGTCTCACTGGCAAGCTTTCCGTCCTTCATCCCGCCCATGCCGTCGCATACCGTGATGAACAGACCTTTCTGCAGGCTCTGCATCACGTCGAAAGCATTGACGACCGTAAATGAATCTTCCTGTCTTGCCCGTGATCCAACGCCCTGCATATTCCCGATCCGGTAGCTTAAACGCCTCCGTATATCCGGTCTGGGGCTCAAAGGCAGTATTGCTTCATTTGCCATCTTATGATTCTCCCTTTGTATTGGAATCCTGCCAGGTGAAACGGTCACAGCAGAACGGTACAAAGATGAACTTACTCTCTCCAAGTTCGATCACATCATAGGCTTCCAGCTTGGTCGGCACATATACGGGTTCGTCGTTCACATAAGGACTGTTGGCCGCCTCTGCCGGGATCAGGCTGAAGTTGTTATGCTTGATATCATAAGCAAGACGTGCATGCTTTTCACGGGAGATCGCCGGATCGTCCTTGATGCAGATATCCATTTTTTCATCACGGCCTATGGTATTGTTTCTGCCGTAGATCCGAAAATCCTTGCCCTTCGACTTGCCTTCGATGCAGACCAGCCAGCCGCAGACCGGATCGGTCCCTTCGGCGACCTTCGCATTCTTCTTGAAGACTGCTACAGTCTTTCCCGCATCTTCTTCCTTTTTCTTCTCTTCTTCCTTCTTCTTCTCTTCTTCTTTCTTGCGGTAAGCAGCCGGTGCTACGGTCGAGCCGACCTCATTCGGAGCAACCACGGCACCTGCATTGTAATCATAAGCGCCGTTATTATAGCCGCCGTTATTATAACCGCCCATATCATAAGCGCCATTATTATAGCCGTTATTATAGCCGCCCATAGGTGCCGCACCGGAAGCCGCGACCGTCTTTCCGATCCCGCCGCCATCCAGAGGTGCTGTAGGTACGTAAGCGTCGCCTCCGAAATCCACACGGGGTGCGCCCGAATTCACTCCTCCGCTGCAATAGGGGCATGTTGCATACATACTTGTATCATACAGATGCCCGTTCATACATTCCTGAAGTGCCATATTCTTTCCTCCTTGATATTTTCTTTATCGGTCCGCGGTCTCCCGTGGACCGGAATTGCCGGATGATATCCCTTATCACTTATCACTGCCGGTCCTTTCTGATCCGCAGTGATCCGTCGTCTTTTACTGGACAAAAGTCCCGTAGGCGGTCGGCTGATCGACATAATACCACCACAGGGTATATCTCCCATTATCATCCTTCGTCGTGACAAACAGGACATCCATATCCTGTATCGTATAGCAGCCGATCCAGGCAGTGTTGATCTTTCCGAGATCGTAAGCTTCAGTGAACTGCCATTCATCTGTGCTTTCGCTTATCCCTGCCCTGATAACGGCAAAGCGATCCTCCTTCACCATTCTGACACACCAGAACAGGTCCGAACCGGAAACCGTCATATTAGCAATATCATATACACTTCCATCCAATATCTGATCATGTACGATCGCCGCATCATAGATCCTGGACATACAGAAGCGCGGATTATTCTTGGTATCGTAATAGGATACATATATGTAATCATCATCCGAGACCAGCTGTTTGATAAAGCCGGGCGAAGGAACATGCAGGATTGCCTCCGGTGTCGAATTGATATCCCCGGCCGGGACACGCCACAGAGTACTGTCCGAACCGCCGTCATAGCTGCGCCCGTCTGGCGAGCTCAGGACATAATACAGATACCCGTTCGTGAACGTATATCCCCGTGTATCGGGAACCGGTTCGCCATACTTATACCCCAGATCGATGGCCCCTGCCACTTTTCCGCTCCCCCGCACAACACACTGAATGCATGAGACACGTCTGTCCACAGAATCGTACTGCTGCAGCCGGTAAACGAAGAAGCAGGTATCCGAAACCAGTAATGAGGAAATATCTCTGTACGAGGAAAGCTCATCGATCACTTTTTCGCCGCTTCCATCCAGATTGGAAGTATAGGCAATCCCCTCGGAAACATAATACATCGTATTTCCGATCACCGTATAACTGGAGCAGCTGTGATCAAGTATCCGGATATCATTTCCGTCCACATCCTCGGAATAGGTACAGTTATCATTCCAGTCGGAAAATATCAGGTTCAGATCGTCATCTACCCAGACATCACAATCGTTCGTAATATTATTTACGTTATATGCCTGCGCAAAAAGCTCCGCTTCCACCTCCGGCGTGGGCGGTTCTGTCGGTTCCGGCGTGGCTGTGGGCGGCTCCGTAGGCCTCGGGGTAGGTGTTGAAGTGGGCGCCGGCGTAGGCGTATCTTTCGCTGCCACAATGTCTCCGCCATGTCCTGCGTCTCCTCCATCCCTGCCCGTAAAGAAGATGACCCCTCCAACAATAAGACCGATCACGACCACCGCTGCTGCAACGATCCCGATGATCAGTCCCGTGTTGCTCTTTTTCTTTCCCTGAACAGCTGCGCTTCCATTGTTCATATCCGGCATCATTCCGGAAGGGCCGGCCTGCGGTCCGCCGCTCTGCGGGATATTGTTTCCCATCTGCGGGATGCCGTTCCCTGTCTGAGGGATATTATTCCCCGTCTGCGGGATACCGTTTCCCGTCTGCGGGATACCGTTTCCCGTCTGAGGGATATTATTCCCCGTCTGCGGCATATTAAACCCTGTCTGCGGGATCTCGTTTCCGGCAGACATTCCTGCATTATCCATACTTCCGTTACCGAAAGCATTTCCTGCCTGCATATCCTGCGGAGCATTTGCCCCCTGCCACTGCGGATTCTGCATCGCATTCGGATCCTGCCACTGCGTGCTCCGCATCATGTTCGGATCCTGCTGCGCGTTTGCTCCCTGCCACTGCGCATTCTGCATCATGTTCGGATCCTGCTGCGCATTCGCTCCCTGCCACTGCGCGTTCTGCACCGCATTCGGATCCTGCCACTGCGTGCTCCGCATCGCATTCGGATCCTGCCACTGCGCGTTCTGCATTGCATTCGGATCCTGCCACTGCGCATTCTGCATAGCATTCTGGTCCTGCTGCATGCCCTGTCCGAATGCAGCGTTATCACCGGGTGCAGCAAAGAAACGCTGTGGCACCGTCGACTGTATGCGTTCCTTCTCCTCGATCACCTCGGATTCCTGCATAGCCATCTTAAATGCCGCCATAGACTGGAAACGGTCACCCGGCTGCACGCTCAGTGCCTGCAGGATCGCAGATTCCGCAGCACGGCCGATCTTCACCCCGAGATTGGAAGGCGGCACCAGTTCATCCTCGTCCATACGTTCCACGGAATCAGGCGGCCTTTTTCCGGTCAGCGCATAATAAAATGTGGCACCAAGGGCATATACATCCGTAAAAGGCCCCTGTTTGCCACGTCTCGTATATTGTTCCTTGGGAGCAAAACCATGCTTGAGCACCACATCAAGACTGCGGCTCTTATCGCCCAAACTGTATCTGGCCGCGCCAAAATCAAGCAGCTTGATCTTTCCGTCCGTGGTGATGTAGATATTATCCGGGCTGATATCCCGGTGAACGATCCCTTTTTCATGAACCGCTCCCAATGCATCCATGATCGGAACAAGGATACGGGAACAGTCCTCAAAGTCTATCTTTCCGCCGTGATCCCGTATATAGGCATCGAAAGCAACGCCCTCCACATACTCCATCACGAAATAGGCCGTACCGTTTTCTTCAAAATAACTGTAGATACGGACGATATTCTCGTTTCCGATAAACTGTGCCAGCGTTTCGGCTTCCTGAAGAAAGCAGGACCTGCCGTAATCGAAGCTTTCCCCCCGCTCGCCGGAAAAAGGCAATACCGTAGATCGTTCCACACGGGTAGCCATGGCATCCGGAAAGTATTCCTTTACCGCCACCCGCTTTCCTGTCTTGTGATCCGTTGCCGCATAGGTGATACCGAAACCACCCTGTCCCAGCACTTTCCCGACAATATACTGGCCTGCCAGCACCGTCCCCGCCGGCAGCGCAAGCGGGTATTTATTGTCTATCTCCCCCATGATCAAATCTCCATTTTCTTTATCTTGCATGCGGAGCCCTCAAAAACTGCATTTCCCGCTCCGTCCATACACATCAACATTATAAGGTTTTTTATCTTTATGTCAATCTCAGCCTTCCCCGCCGATCAGCACTTCCTGATTCGCGGGATCGTCCGTATCAACAACGATCATACGGTATGCGCCATCAGGTTCTATCCCGTAATAGAAAAGCATTACCTTCCCCTCCATTTCCAGGATCTGCACTGACATCAGGGAATAGATAAGATCAAGCCTGCATAATTCCTCAGGAGTACCGAATTTATCATCGGCCTTATTCATGGTCAGGATCACCTTGGCGCCCTGCTTGATCACATCGGCATATACATAAAGCTTCCCCTTATAAACATTCATATAATTGAAATAGTATTCTTCCCTGGACCAGTTCACGTTCTTTGTGATCTTATCCGTAAGCGTATCATACATAACGATACCGCATCTGCCGTCCGGGTTTTCCAGAAGCAGGAAAAGATCGCTGCCATCGGAAATAAGCTGACGGTATTTCTGCTTATCTTCGGATGCGTCCTGAAGAACTGCATGCGGTGCATCATTCAGATCACCGGCCGGCAGGCGCCATACCTTGATCGGTGCACTGCTGTCATAGTCTCGTCCGTTATTGGACTGCAGCACATAGTAAAAATATCCGCTGCAGAAAGTAAACTGCAGGGTTCCGGGATCCGGATCGCCGCTTTCGTAGCCCAGTACGACCGTTCCCGAAGGTGCCCCGCTATCGCGTGCGATGCACTCCACGCGGGAGACTTTCTCTCCCGTATCACTGTATCGGTAAATGAAATATGCCTGATCCGACACATACAGCTGGGAAATATCATCATAAGCGGCAAGCTCGGGGATCGCGGTCTTTGTCCCGTTCACCTCGTCCGCCGTATAGGCACAGCCGTCACTCACAAAATACAGCGTATCTCCCACGCCGCTGAGACTCCAGTTCTCCCCCTCATTAATGAGCTGGGCATCATCATTCTCTATATCAATCTCATACAATACCCCGGAATCGTAATCGCTGACATACATCTTGCGGGTTTTGGTATCCCAGCTGAGATAGGAACCGCACTGCACGTTATTGACATTGACCACGGAAGGATACTTGTCCAGTATTGCCTGCTGTACCGCGATCGTCGGCAGCTCCGTCGGTTCCGGCGGAGTAGTGGGATCCGGCGCCTTGGTCGGTGCATGCGTAGGCGTAGGTGTGGAGGTCGGGATCGGCGTGGGTGTATTGGCTGCGATCTGATCCTCCGGCTTTTCTTTCTTTGTGAAAAGGAACACACCGCCGATGATCAGGGCGATCAGCACTACAGCTGCCGCAGCAATGCCGATGATCAGGCCTGTTTTTTTATTTCCCGAAGCCTGGGGCGGTGTTATATTCTGGCCGGCCGGAGGCACGGCGCCACCCGGCTGCTGCATACCCGGCTGCACGTTCTGCATCCCGCCCACGGGCTGCTGCATATTCGCCCCTGTCTGCGGCATCCCGTTCTGTGCATAAGTCTGCGGTATGGCTCCGCTCGGAAGATACGGCACCGTCCCCTGTCCCGGCTGCACGGCACCCTGGGGCTGCTGCATGTTCGGTCCCGTCTGCGGCATCCCGTTCTGTGCATAAGTCTGCGGTATGGCTCCGCTCGGAAGATACGGCACTGTCCCCTGTCCCGGCTGCACGGCACCCTGAGGCTGCTGCATCGCTGCCTGGCCGGTACGGAACATTTCGGTCTGGCGCTGAGGCATATTGGTCTGACCGGTACCCTGCCCGTAAAGATTGTTCATGCCGGTCTGGGGCTGGTTTCCGAAACTGTTTCCGTTCTGCCCGGAAGGCTGTCCCCCCTGCCCCGGCTGTGCTGCCGGCTTGCCAAGCAGCATATCAAAGCCCTGTGTTCCCAGGACCTTTACTGTCTGATCCGAAGCGGGCTGATTCCCCATCGGCGCCTGCTGCACCGGCTGCTGTACCGGTGCCTGCTGCATCGGCTGCTGTACCGGCATCTGCTGCATCGGCTGCTGTACCGGCGCCTGCTGCATCGACTGCTGTGCGGCACTCTGTGCATCAGCAGCCTCCGCCGAGATCAGCGCCTGCTTAAAGGCAGCCATACTCTGGAAACGCTCCTGTGCCGCCACATTCAAGGCCTGCAGGATCGCCTGCTCCGCTGCTTCCGGGATCTTCACCCCCATATTGGAGGGCGGTACCAGATCATCCACTTCCATACGCTCCACGGAATCGGGCGGCCGGCGTCCGGTCAGGGCATAGTAAAAAGTGGCACCCAGGGCGTACACATCCGTATACGGCCCCTGCTTGCCACGTCTCGTATACTGTTCCTTCGGAGCAAAACCGTGCTTGAGCACCACATCCAGACTCCGGCTCTTATCGCCCAGACTGTATCTGGCCGCGCCGAAATCCAGCAGTTTCACTGTTCCTTTCGTTGTAATATAAATATTATCCGGAGTGACATCACGGTGAATGATCCCTTTTGCGTGAACGGCACCCAGGGCATCCATGACCGGGACAAGGATGCTCTTTGCATCCTCGAAGCTGATCTTTCCGCCCTTTTTGCGGATATAGACATCAAAGCTGTTGCCCTCCACATAATCCATCACGAAATAGGCCGTGCCGTTCTCCTCAAAATAGCTGTGGATACGCACGATGTTTTCGTTTCCGATGAACTGTGCCAGTGTTTCGGCTTCTTTCAGGAAGCAATCCTTACCATAGGAAAAACTGTCTCCCCGCTCACCTGTAAACGGGACGACCGTCGTTTTCTCCATACGGGTAGCCATGGAATCCGGAAAGAATTCCTTCACGGCAACCCTCTGCCCCGTCTTATGATCGGCCGCCGCATAGGTGATACCGAAACCGCCCTGTCCGAGAACTCTTTCGATCACAAACTGTCCGGCCAGAACCGTTCCCGCTTTCAGTGCAAGAGGATACTTATCTTCATATGCCATGATCCGACTCTCCTGTAATGATAATGATCACATAGCATCCCCGGCAGCTCCGCCAGGGACGATCATGTGTTATAGAATACCAAATATCATTATAAGATAATTCCGAGAAGGGTTCAAGCTTTTTTCCCCGCTTTTCCGATATGCAGAAGCACAGTTCCTCCCGCAAATAATACGATCCCCGTAAACAGCAGAAGAAGCTGCCCGTAGACCGTCGGCACATCTCCGGCCACGGACGGCAGGCTGTCCGCAATGGCTTTACGGTTCTCCTGCAGCAGTACCGCGCTGAGATTGTTCAGGAAATGAAAGATCACGCCCGGCCAGATACTGCCTTCCTTCCAGGCAATATAGCTGAAAAAGAGTCCCAGCGGCAGAAGGACCAGGAACTGGAGCAGGCTCATATGGTACAGCGCAAAAAAGCTGCCGCAGAGTATGACCGCTGCTGCCGGCCGGAAGCGCTTTTCCAGAGCCGCGAGCAGAAAGCCGCGGAAGATCAGTTCCTCACACACTGCGGGGAGCAGTGCGATCACAAGGATGAGAAACCATATGCTCTGCCCTTTCCAAAGGGAGACCAGGGCTTCCGTGTTCTCCATGGAGATCGAAGGAAAAAGCTCCGTGATAAAGGTCCCCCAGACCTGGCAGATCAGATACAGTCCCAGCCAGCAGAGCAGTCCGGCTCCCACCGCCGCCGGCCGCGGCGCCTTCAGCTTAAAAAGCTTTCGTCCGTCGCTTCGTATATACCAGGCATAAAACAGAGTAAGGCCCAGCATCAGGAGCTGCTGCAGCGCCACTCCGAACAGCCCGAAATGCAGCACTGCCGAACTGCCCGCAAAAAGCATTACGAGCAGCAGCATGGAAAAAAGCAGCACCACATCCCCGATCCCGGGGATCTGTCCTTTTTTCATGTCTTTCCGCGACTCCAGAAGCTTCATTCCGGAAGAGGCATCCCCGAAAAGGATATTCTCGGAGGAAAAAAAGCGCGTCATCAGGACCACCGCGATCCCCGTATACGCCAGATTGGACACCAGCACCATAAGGATCTGCGAGATCTCGAAATGGAAACGGAAGATCTCTCCGATCAGCAGCGAAACATTCGCAACGGGGATCAGCGCCGTGACCGGCGTAAGTTTCAGCTGCGGTATCATGCCGGCCATACCGCCGATCATGAAGACAAGCAGCACCGGCGTGGTCATATTCTGTGCTTCCTTGAAACTTCTTGCAAATATGCAGGCCGTCAGGCAGACTGCTGCCGCAAACATGGCAAAGACCATCACACAGAGCAGCGTGATGAACGCTGCCGGGATAAAAGAAGCCAGATCCATGCCCGAAGAGCCGATGTTCAGCATGCTGTCGGCCATGAAGATCCCGAGCAGCAGCATGGACAGGATGTTCAGCAGGGCGGCCGATACCGCGACTGTGGAAGTCGCAAGGAATTTGGCGATGATCAGTTCCAGATTCTTTACCGGGAGCGTAAGCAGGGTCTCCAGCGTCCCCCTCTCCTTTTCGCCGGCCGTCGTGTCAATCGCGGGATAAACAGCTCCCATAAGGATGCTGGTGATCAGCAGGAAGGGGATGATCATCCCCACAAAATATCCGGCACTCTCCTCTCTTGTGGATTTATCCTCATATTCAAAGAGTATGGGATTCAGCAGTTCTTCCGCATCCAGCCCTGCCTCTGCAATAGCCCGGTCCCGCAGTTCATCCCGGTAATCCATCAGGATATCACGGAGCATATCGGCCGCCGTCTTGGATTCCGTCTCGGAAGCCAGGTAAACGATATGATAGCTGGGGCGGTTTTCGGATACACTCTCCGTCAGATAGGCATCGATCTTTTTATCCCGCAGCAGCTTTTCATGATCCTCCGGCGTATCCGGCCGGTAATAGATAAAGCTGTAATGATGGGCTTCCTTGTGGCTTTCAAAGAAAGCCTCCATCGCATCCGTATCCGAAAGCCCCTCGAAACCCACGCGGTACGAGCGGCTCGTGGACGCCGTCAGGACCGAGGAAGCCAGGAGCATGGAACCCACAAAGATCAGAGGATAAAGGATCAGCGGGATCACGATCATCATCAGGATCGTCTTCTTACCCCTTAAGATATCCAGAAGCTCTTTCCGGTATAAAGAACGGATCACCTGTTTACGCATCCTGCCCCTCCCCGCTCCCGCATTTCGACATGAGTACGCGGAAGCATTCCCGCAGGTTATCGCTTCCGGTCTGTCCCATCAGTACCGCCGGGGTATCGTCCGCGATGACACGGCCCTGATAAAGCATCACGACACGGTCGCAGAGATACTGCGCCTCTTCCATATAATGCGTTGAATAGAGCACGCTCTTTCCGCGGCCTTTCTCCTTTTTCATGAAATCGACGATCGCCTCACTGCTTAAGATATCCAGACCGAGAGTCGGTTCGTCAAAGATATAGACTTCCGGCGAATGGATCAGGCAGCGTGCGATATTGGCTCTCTGGGTCTGCCCTGTGGAAAGCCGTTCGATCCGGTTATCCGCAAAGCCTTCCATCCCGAGCACGGAGATGATCTGCGCAATGCGTGCCTCTTCATCCTCTTCCGTCAGGTCATAGATCCTCCCCAGGATATGCAAAAGCTCCCGGACGGAAAGACGCCCGTAGAGTTTTGTATTCTCCGAAAGATAGCCAATGCTCCTTTTCATCTGTACCAGATCATCGATGGTTCCGGCCTTCTCATCCAGAAGACGCACACTTCCTTCCGTCGGTGAAAGGAGCATTCCGAGCATCCGGAGCAGCGTGGTCTTTCCGGCACCGTTCGGTCCCAGCACTCCGAGGATCTCTCCTTCCTTCGCACACAGATCCACATGATCCACGGCAAAGAAATCCTCCTTCCGTCCGCTCTTTTTCTTCTCTCCGTCAACGATACGTGAAAAAACCTTGCACAGTCCCTGCGCTTCGATCTTCATGTTCTCTCCTCAAGGTATTTTTCATACAGATCCGGCCGGCGCTCCTTCGTACGCAGGAGTGACTGCTCCAGGCGCCAGGCCTCCACCTTTGCATGATGCCCCGAAAGCAGCACCTCCGGGACCTTTTTCCCCATCCATTCCTCCGGTCTCGTATACTGCGGATACTCCAGAAGGCCGTCGGTAAAGCTCTCGGTCTCGGCCGAGACGTCATTATTCAGCACCCCGGGGATCAACCGCGAAATGCTGTCCATCACCACCAGCGCCGGCAGTTCCCCGCCGGTCAGCACATAATCCCCGATGGAGATCGTATCCGTCACCACTTCCTCCAGAACACGCTCATCGATCCCTTCGTAGTGTCCGCAGAGAAAGATCAGCTCTTCCTCCCGGGACAGTTCCTCCGCGACCGACTGCGTAAAGACTCTTCCCTGGGGCGACATATAGATCACATGTGCGGGCTTTTCCTTCCTTCCCTGCTCCCAGGCCCTGAGACGTCTTCTTGTTTCCACAGCACGGTAACAGTCATAGATCGGCTGGCAGGCCATGAGCATGCCGGCGCCGCCTCCGTAGGTGTAGTCGTCCACCCGCTTATGACGGTTGACCGTGTACTCCCGTATATGAAAGCATTCCAGCGAAAGGAGCTTCTCCTCCATGGCACGGTAGAGCACGCCGGTATGCATACCTTTTTCGATCAACTCCGGAAAGAGCGTCATCACATAATAATTCATAAGCCTTCCATCACGGACACTTCCATGCGGCCCGCTTCCACATCCACTGCTAGTACACACTGCTTTATGGCCGGCAGGAGCAGCTCTCTGCCGTCCGTACGCCGGATCTGATACACGTCATTGGCGCCGGTCTCCAGCACATCCTCCACGCTCCCGATCTTTTCGCCGTTTTCATATACTTCGAGCCCGATCAGATCCGAGATGTAATACTCATCCTTCCCCAGCGGCACCGCATGCTCCCTGTCCACAAAGAGCTCGCGTTTTCTGAGTTTTTCGGCGGCGTCCCGGTCCGTAAGCTCCGCAAAACGCAGGATGATCCTGTCGTTCTGCTGTTTCATTCCCAGGGGATGCAGCTCCTCCATCCCGTCTTTTCCGGACAGGTAATAACATTTTACTTTTTTCAGATGGGTGAGATCATCGGTCGTAGGGTAGACTTTTACTTCCCCGTGAACTCCGTGGGGTTCCGTGATCACTCCCACCCGGAAATATTCTTTTTCTTCCATATTTTCCCTTAGATTGCATAAGGGGCCGCAGAGATCACTGCGGCCCTTTATTACTCATTCGATGATATCCACATCCACATACAGATCTTCTTTGGTGGATGCTGCCTTGACTACTGCGCGGATCGCTTTTGCGATGCGGCCCTGCTTTCCGATGACCTTTCCCATATCCGCGGGATCCACCTTGAGCTTGACCGTCACATGCTTTCCGTCGCTCTCTTCGGTGACCTGCACGGCTTCCGGCTTTTCGACCAGCGCCTTCGCGATCACCTCAACCAATTCCTTCATGCGCTTACCTCCAAAGAATTACTTCCCGATATTGGCAAGCTTGAAAAGCTTTCCTACGGTCTCGGTAGGCTGTGCGCCGTCGCCGAGCCACTTCTTTGCCTTTTCTTCATCGATCTTGAAGGTGGAAGGCTCCGTGTTGGGATCGTAAGTACCGATCTCCTCGATGACCTTTCCGTCTCTGGCATTACGCGAATCCGCTACCACGATGCGGTACAGCGGCTTTTTCTTTTTGCCCATTCTTGTCAGTCTGATCTTTACCATTGTTTTTTTCCTCCGTAAAATTTTCCACCCGGCACTTTACAGCGGCCGGACATTTTTATATTCAGAACGGCAGGCGAAAGCCTCCGCGCCCTTTCTTTCCCATCAGCCCGGGCATCTGCTTCATCATCTTCTGCGACTGCTCGAACTGCTTGATAAAACGGTTCACGACCGCGATATCCACACCGGCTCCTTTTGCGATACGGAATTTCCTCTGCGGATTCAGAAGCTTCGGATTGGAACGCTCCTGCGGAGTCATCGAGAGGACGATCGCTTCGGTCTGCTTCAGCTGCTTGTCGTCCACCATCGAGGAGATATCCCCCATCTTGGAGCCGATGCCCGGCAGCATGGAAAGGATGCTTCCCAGTCCGCCCATATTCCGCATCTGCTTCATGGATTCCAGGAAATCATTAAAATCGAACTTGCCCTTTTTCAGGCGCCCGGCCATCTCGCGCTCGGTCTTCTCATCCATCTCAAGGCTCTGCTCGGCCTTTTCGATCAGCGTGAGCACATCGCCCATGCCGAGGATGCGTCCCGCCATACGGTCCGGATAGAACTGCTCCAGATCGGAAAGCTTTTCTCCCATACCCACAAAGAGTATGGGCTTTCCGGTCACGGCTTTTACGGAAAGCGCCGCACCGCCGCGGGTATCGCCGTCCATCTTGGAAAGGACGATCCCGTCGACCCCGACCTTGCTGTCAAACTCCTTCGCCACGTTCACGGCATCCTGACCGGTCATGGCATCCACAACGAGCAGCGTCTGGTGCACGGTCATGGATTCCTTGATCGTGATCAGCTCCTGCATCATGTCCTCATCGATATGGAGACGGCCGGCGGTATCCAGGATCACGACATTGAAGCCGCCCTTTTCCGCATAGGCCATTGCTTCCTTTGCGATCTCGACGGGTTTATGGTCCGTCCCCAGCGAAAAGACTTCTACCTGCTGCTTTTCGCCGTTGATCTTTAACTGCTCAATGGCCGCGGGACGGTATACGTCACAGGCAACCAGCAGCGGTTTCTTTCCTTTCAGCTTCAGCTTTCCGGCGATCTTGGCCGTGGTGGTCGTCTTACCTGCACCCTGCAGACCGGCCATCATGATCACGGTGATCTGCTTTCCGGGCTGCAGTGCCAGCTCGGTGGTCTCACTGCCCATCAGAGCGGTCATTTCCTCATTAACGATCTTGATGACCATCTGACCGGGATTGAGGCCGTTCATGACCTGCTCACCCACCGCGCGCTCTTCCACGCTCTTCACAAACTGCTTCACCACACGGAAGTTCACGTCGGCTTCAAGAAGAGCCATCTTCACTTCCTTCATGGCCTCATGAACGTCCGCCTCGCTGAGCTTGCCCTTGCCGCGCAGTCCCTTGAAGATATTCTGTAATTTATCGCTTAAGCTTTCAAATGCCATCTTTTTACCTGTTATCCCTGTATTCAGATCTCATCCAGAAGACTGTCGATCCCGTCCAGCAGCTTTTCGCTCTCTTCCGGCGAGAGCAGCCTGCTGCCGTCTTCCGCTCTCCCCGACTCGATCATTTTCCGGATCCCGTTGAGCTTTTTTCTTTCTTCCGTAAAACGGCGGATCAGTCCCAGCTTCTCTTCATACTCCTGAAGCATCGCATCGCAGCGTTTCAGAAGATCATGTACCGCCTGCCTGCTGATGCCGAAGCATTCCGCGGCCTCCGCCAGGCTCAGATCTTCATTCACACAGGCTCCGTAGATCTCCTGCTGATGCTCCGTCAGTAAAGCTGCATAAAAATCAAACAAAAGCCCCTGTTCCACGATCTTTTCCATAACAAAGGAGATTATGCCACAGCCCCCCTCCTCTGTCAAGTATTTTTTCTTTACACCTTATCATCCGGAGTTCGGAAAAAAACAGACACACACTGTCCCATGTGTGTCTGTAACAGTCACTGTTCAATAATACTTATAGGAAGCAAATGACGTCAGCTTGTCGTCCTCGTCATAACTCTCATCAACGATCAGCTGTCCGCGGTCATCCGTTTCCAGATATTTCCCGAGAAATTCTTCCTCATCCTCCGCGAAATAATCCTTCACATAAACACTGGTCACCATGCCTTCGGTCTCGTAACGGAACTCCAGAAGCGCGCTCAGGATCAGCTTGCCGCTCATGGGGTCGACCGAAAACACTTCCTGTCTGATCATGCGGCCTACGGCATCATAACAGCGGTCTTCCATATAGATGGTCACATCATTATTGAAACGCCGCTCCCTCGTCTGGTTCATATGCTCGTCATATTCCACGCGCCTTGTTTCTTTTCCCTTCTCTTCATAGATCAGAGTATAGCCCTTCAGTACGCCGTCTTTTTCATCATATTCCGCTTCCATAGACACATCCGCATCCTCACAGTATGCATCGCAGCTGATCTTCGTGATATGATCATCCTTATCATACTTATAGCTGTATTTATACTGTTCCAGCGGCTCTTCCGAATCCGGATCATCCTCGTCATAAAGCTCCAGCTCGCTCAGGTTCCCTTTCTTATCATAACTGGCCCAGCTGACCAGGATGTCTTCGTCATCCTTACAGGAATAGGTCTCTTTCTCCTTTATCCCGCCCTCCGGTTTATCGACCCGGAAACGTATCACGACCACGACCACGCCGATCATGATGATCAGTATCCATAAGGGCACGACCGGTGCCGGTAATTTTTTTCCGCCCATCTCTTTTTCTCCTCTGCCGCTTCTGTATCTCCTCTGCACAGATCTTCCCGTTCACGTCTTCCGCAGATACCGTGATCCGGAAAGCCCCCTTCCCTATCGTTTATCCTTATCTATGAATTCCAGGCTGAAGATCGCTATGAGCCCGTAGATCAGCACAAACAGGATCAGGATCAGCCATAGCCCCAAAAGATTCTCCACCCGGAACAGATAACTGTCCATATACTCCGGTATATGATTGTCCATCATATTCACATTTGCCGTGGTACAAAGGGCGTTCAACCCCCATTTACTCACAGTGATGTAGGAGAGTTTTTCCGAAAATCCCTGCAGCTTGAAGATAAATCCGCTCATGACCAGCTCGATGATAAGTACAAAGGGCATAACGGTCATGGCGGTCTCCGGCGTATGCACCAGACTTGATACCATCACTCCCAGCGCATCCGAAGAAAGGATGATAAGGAAATACGTGATGAAAAACTCAAGAAGCGCCGGCAGAAAAACGCCTGCCGAAGGAAAGTTCTTCAGATTGGTAAGCCAGATCAGAAGCGTCACGATCAGGGCTTCCACGAAAGAAAGCACCGTCTCAAAGATCAGATGCGCTATGATATAGCTTGACATATGAAGGCCGGTACGGTGTTCACGTTTAATGATGCTGCGTTCCCGGCAGACCGACTGGATCGAATTGAAGATACCGATCCAGATGCATGCGCAGATCAGGGCGAAACTTCCGTTCCTCGTCGAATTGTATGCCTGGTACATATCGCTGGCGGTCACCGCCGAGATCAGCAGCGTGATGATCGCCGCGCTCAGGAGAGTCTTCCACCACTGATCATGAAAAAACAGCCTGAAACACTTTCCTACATAGATACCGATCTGTTTGCCCCGAGCTGCTTCGTTCATCTTCTGTTCTCCTTTATCCAACGGTCAATGTAATAATCGCCTTTTCCTTCACCGCCCTCATTTTCCCGATTGATCCGCATCACGATATTCTCAACACTTTCCACCTCAAAATAGCGCAGCGCATCCTTCACATCACCGTAAAAAGCAAGCTTGCCGCATTCCGTACGCGTATCCTTAGCCAGCACCACAACCTTGTCGATAAATTTTCTTACACGATCGGGACTGTGCGTGATGACCACGATGATGCGTCCTTCATCGGCAATGGCACGCAGATTCTCAAACAGCGTATAAGACATACCGTAATCCAGACCGGAATCGGCCTCGTCCAGGAAAAAGAGCTTCGGATCTGCCACATATTCCAGCCCTATGGACAGACGTTTCAGCTGTCCGCCGGAGATCTTGGATACCAGGGAATCCCTCTGGGGTTCCAGACCGAGCAGAGCAAGCGCTCTCTCGACACGCTGTGCGCGTACATGCTTCGGTACATTGGCCAGACGCATATCCGCGGCATTGGCCAGGGTCTTATATACGGTATCCTTTCTGCGGACCAGATCCTGCTGGGGCACATAGCTGACCAGATGTTTCACTTCATCATAGTCTTCATAGATATCATACTGTCCGAAAGTGATCCTGGCATCGGCTTTCTCATATCCGCAGATCGCATTCATGAGCGTCGTCTTTCCTGCGCCGGAACCGCCCAGAAAAAGAACGACCTTTCCTGAAGGGATCTCAAAATTCACATCCTTCAGAAGCACTTTTCTGCCCGCCCTGCGCTCGCGCAGCTGCACTTTCAGTGTGGGGCCCAGGGCATTGTTCTTCTTCCTGAAATCCTGCCAGGTATGGGATTCCTTACGGGTTTCCGTATGGACTGTGAGGGTCACAAACCTGTTTGCCACGCTGGAATCCTTACAGTTGCAGAACATGAGGCTGTCGCCCTCCGACAGAAGTACCGGGGCATTCGGCGGCAGCTTTATGCCGTTCAGCCAGCTGCCGTTCGTGCTTTTCATATCCGTATAAAACAGCCCGCGATCGGTCTGCTGAAGGATCCCGTGCCGGCGTGAGACAAAGATCTCCCCGAAAGGGATATCCGGACTTGAAGTCGAACTCGGCCTCCCAATGCTCATATTATCCAAAATCTTCAGCTGCCGGACTGTATCGCCCTCTCTGATCTCCAGATAAGCCATATCATCTCCCCCCTATCGTCTGAATACTGTTTTCTTACGTATTATTGAGGATCGCAAGCAATTCTTCCGCATTCCCCCGCACATCCCCTTTAAATACCGCGGAACCGGCAACGATCACATTGGCACCGCAGGAAAGGATCTGCTTCAGATTATCCGCACGTACTCCCCCGTCAACCTCCACATCGCAATGCGGCGCTTCCCTGTCGATCCACTCCCGCAGGGTCCGGACCTTATCCAGACATTCCGGAAGCACCTCCTGTCCGCCGAACCCTGGTTCCACGGTCATCGGAAGCACCATATCCAGCTTCGGGAGAAGTCTGCGGATCTCTCCCGGAGCCGTTGCCGGCTTCAGCGCCATCCCGGCTTTTTTCCCGTAAGAATGGATCTGTTCGATCACCTGTTCCGCATCGCGGCAGGCTTCATAATGCACGGTGATCATATCCGCTCCGAGTGAGGCAAATTCGCCGATATACCTTTCCGGCTCCACGATCATCAGATGCAGATCCAGAAAGAGCTTCGTCTTTTTCCTGAGCAGTGTGAACAGCGGCATACCGAAAGAGATCGCCGGAACAAATACCCCGTCCATCACATCAAAATGCAGATAATCGGCCCCCGCCGCCTCAACGGCGTGTACATCATTTTCCAGATTCATCAGATCCGCCGCCAGTATGGACGGTGACAGATGTCTTTTCATCTTCAATACCTGCTCTTTTCTTTTTCTTTTTCGTAAATGCAGCAGTAACTTCTGTAGCGCAGCATGGGGATCGCTCCGTTTTCCGCAGCTTCCCTTACCGCGCAACCAGGTTCCCTGATATGCATGCAGTCCCGGAAACGGCAGCTGCCGGCATATTCACTGAATTCGGGATACTCATTTCCGATCTCTTCCGCTTCGGTCCCGTACAGTTCCAGACTGGTAAAACCGGGAGTGTCGCAAAGATAACCTCCGCCCTCGATGGGAAACAGCTCTGAGTGCCGGGTGGTATTCTTTCCCCGGCGGAGCTTTTTACTGATCTCCCCGGTCTCAGCCTTTGCCGAAGGGCACAGACAGTTTAATATGGTGGTCTTTCCGACACCGCTGGGGCCGGCCAGCCAGCTGCTCTTCCCCCTCAGCATGGCTCCGAGCTTTCCTGCTGTGCCTTCTTCCCTGGCGCAGATCCCTTCCACATGCACTGCCCCCGCCCTCTCGTAGGCCTTGAGCAATGCTTCCGCCTCTTCCTTTTTTACCAGATCCCTCTTATTGAACAACAGGATGCAGGGTATTTCCTGCCTCTTCAGCATGATCAGGAAACGATCCAGGATCAGCGGATTCGGATCCGGTGACGTAAATGAAAAAACCAGAAGCGCCTGATCCAGATTGGCTGCTTCGGGCCGGAACAGAACACTCTTTCTCGGAAGCAGCTCCACGACACTTCCTTCCGCTGCCTCCGTATCGATCACATCGATCCGCACTTCATCGCCCACCAGAGGCTTTGCGCCGTCCTTACGAAAGATCCCCCGTGCACGGCACTGATAGCGCACGCCGTCCTCGGCAAGCACATAGTAAAAACCGCCTACACCTTTCAGTATCCGTCCGCGCATCCTCTCTCAGGCCCTGGTAAACTCGATCTTCTGCGGCTCGGAAGTCTTCGGCACCTGTACCTGCTGTACCGATACATTCCCTTCCTCGTCCATGATCTCCTGTGATTCGTAGATCATATACTCGATCGTAAGTATGCCTCTCGGCACCTCGGTATTGGTGATATTGATCGGAACCGGGAAGCTGTCCGTCGTCGTCTCGAAAAGCACCTCCCCGTTTTCCTTCCTGAGGATCACCTTTGCATTACCGCCGGCATAATCCGCCGGAGCGTTCACGTTATGATTGATATTGTAATGATAATGTCCCTTACTGATACGGTATTCCACCTCGGAATCGGTGCTGATCTTCTCGCCGGCAGCGTAATTCTGATAGCACACCTTCCCCTCGTCAAAATCGTCGCTGTACTCCGATTCGCCGCGCTTTGCACTGAGCCCCGCCTCCGAAAGCAGACGCAGAGCCTCCGTCTCGTCCTTTCCGCGCAGATCCGGCATATCCACCTTGATCGTCTCCTTGCCCATGCTGACCCAGATCGTCACCTTGGTCCCGATCGCCAGTATCTCGCCGGCCTGCGGGCTCTGACGGATCACATCGTTTCTCGCCACATCTGCGTTATTCTCATTAAATACCTCCACGACAAAGCCGCTGTTTTCCAGCGTCGAGATCGCTTCCGGCTTGGATCTTCCGCTTACGGCCGGCATCTCCACACTGCCCTTGGGGATCGGCGCCGAAGTCGGCTGCCCCTCAGGCGTTGCCGTCACGCCTTCCACGGTAATGGTCGGCGAGTTTGGATTTCCCTTGGGTTCCGAACCGGGGCCGATAAATTCCCATACCATGGACAGGAAGATAAAAGCCACCACAAGAGCTGCGATCACGATCAATACCGTGGTCAGAAGCTCCATCCTCGGATCGTTCTCATCATCATAGCGCTCCCTGCGCCGCTTGTCCCTGCCTGCCGCAGTTCTCGTGCGGGGCGGAGGATTCTTGGAATTCCTGCCGTGCGTATTCTGGGGCGGATGAGGATTACTTCTCTTGTTTGCGGGAACATCCGGCGCCTTCGGCCTGCCGTTCTTTCCCTGTACGGGACGCACGTCCTCCGCGGGCAGTTCCTCAGGCCGGCGTTTCGTCCTCTTCTTTTTGGACGATTTCTTCTTTTTGGCGCTGCCCTGTTCTTTTTTCCTGCGGGGCATCACTTCTTCCAGCACGGGACCTTCCGGATAGACTTCCTCTCCTTCGATCGGATAACCGTATTCATCGTATACTTCCTCGCCTTCCGGAATATCGTCGTAATACTCGTCCTCCGGCGGAAGCTCTTCCGCTGCCGGCGCTTCTTCCATATGGGGCTGTCCGCTGATGATCTGTGCATCAAAATCATCCCGCCGGTTGGCCTGCTGCCGTATGCGTCGGATCTCCTGCTCGGAGATATCCTTCGTAACACCGCCTTCGGAAGGCTCATCCAGACGTACAAAATCCTCATCGGGACTGATCAGGGATTTCTTCAGATCCTCGATCAGCTCGGGCGCCGACTGATATCGCCGGTCCGGACTCTTCTGCGTACATTTGAGCACGATCTTTTCCAGACTGATGGGGATCTCGGGAACATAATCCCTGGGTGTGGGCATCGGCTCCTGGATATGCTTGATGGCCACCGCCACCGTGGTCTCACCGTTAAAGGGAACCCTGCCGGTGAGCATTTCAAACAGCGTGATACCGAGCGAATAGATATCGCTCTTTTCATCGGAAAAACCGCCCCGCACCTGTTCCGGGGAAGTATAATGCACACTGCCCATCACATTGGAAGTGATGGTATTGCTGGTAGCGGCCTTGGCGATACCGAAGTCGGTCACCTTGACCTTGCCGTCCATGCTGATGATCACGTTCTGCGGCTTGATATCCCTGTGAATGATATGATTGTTATGAGCGGCTTCGATCCCCTGTGCCACCTGGATCGCGATACTCACCGCCTCACGCACGGAAAGCCTTGCCTTCTTTTCGATATACTTCTTGAGCGTGATGCCCTCGACCAGCTCCATCACGATATAATGCGAGCCGCTCTCTTCTCCCACATCATAGACGTTCACGATATTGGGATGCATCAGTCCCGCAGCAGACTGTGCCTCACTGCGGAATTTCTGCAGGAATTCCTTGTTCTCGGAAAACTCCTGCTTCAATATCTTCACTGCCACGAAACGGTTCAGCTTGTGATCTTTTGCACGATAAACATCGCTCATGCCGCCGGTACCGATCTTTTCCAGCACCTCGTAGCGTTCCGCGAGTGTCATTCCGATCTTGATCATGATTACTTCTCCACACGAACCAGCACGACCGTGATATTATCCCGGCCGCCGTTCATATTCGCCGCTGCCACCAGACGGTCCGCCTGTTCCTTCAGGCTTCCCTCGCTCCTTATGATGCCCAGCATCTCCGAATCCTCCAGCATATTCGACAATCCGTCGGAACACATCAGCAGCACATCCCCTGCTGCGATATCCTCCACTTCAAAGAAATCCACATCCACCTCGTCCAGCACACCCACAGCACGGGTGATGATATTCTTGTCCGGATGGGTGCGGGCTTTTCCGCGTTCCAGTTCCCCCATCTGCACCATTTCTTCCACCAGGGAATGATCCGTGGTGATCTGGCGCATGTTTTCTCCGCTGATCAGATACAGTCTGCTGTCGCCCACATTGGCCACACACAGACCTTCTTCATCCAGGCAGGCCACGACCAGTGTCGTCCCCATTCCGTAATAGTTGTCATCCGAAAGCGCCTTCTGGCGTACACGCTTATTTGCTTCCCGTATCGCTTTTGAGATCACGCGCACGCTCCCCCGTTCCGAGGAACGGTTCACCTGGGCGACCAGTGTTTCCACGGCACATTTGGAAGCGTATTCTCCCGCCTTGTGTCCTCCCATGCCGTCCGCAACGATAAAAAGATCGGGCAGCGGCCCGACGGGCACTTCGGAAGTAAATACGTAATCCTGATTCAGTTTTCTCAGCTTTCCGATGTCCGTTACGGAATACGAACTCAGCTTCATCATCAAATACCCTTTCAGGGCTTTTGTCATTTGACCACCGACATTTTACCACAATCCCCCACAGGGGTCAAAGGTTTTTATGTAACCGTTAGTTTACATAACATTTCCGCTTTCCTTCGCCTTGTGCCTCAGCTGACCGCAGGCCCCGTCGATATCGCGTCCCAGCTCCCGCCGTACGGTTGCCGTCACATGCCTCTTCGTCAGTTCCCCAAGAAAGCTGTTCACAGCTTCCTTTGTGGGTTCTTCAAGCCCCCGCTCCGTCACGGGGTTGACGGGGATCAGATTTACATGACAGTGCCTCGGTGCCGCAAGGGCCGCAAGTCCGTCCGCATCCCGGACCGTATCGTTCACTCCGGCGATCAGTGCATACTCGAAACTGACCCTCCGTCCGGTCTCTTTGAAATAAAGATCCACGGCTTCCATCACTTCCGCCAGGCTGTAGCGCTTCGCCACAGGCATGATGCTCTTTCTTTTTTCATCATTTACGGCATGCAGGGAAAGTGCCAGTGTGATCTGCAGCTTTTCCGCGGCGAGGCGGCGGATCTCCGGAACCAGTCCGCAGGTCGAAAGAGTGATATTGCGCTGGCTGATGTTCAGCCCTTTTTCATCCGAGAGCATGCGGATAAAACGCAGTACATTATCATAATTATCCAGGGGTTCCCCGATCCCCATGACCACCACATGGCTCACGCGCTCCCCGCTGTCCTGCTGCACGGCATAGATCTGTCCGAGGATCTCGCCCGCACTCAGGCTCCGTTTCAGGCCGCCGAGCGTGGACGCGCAGAAAGCACAGCCCATACGGCAGCCGACCTGCGAAGAAACGCAGACACTGTTTCCGTAACGGTAGCGCATCAAAACCGTCTCCACCGCATTTCCGTCCGCCAGTCCGAAAAGATACTTTACGGTACCGTCCTGTGCAGACTCCTGCTTTACACGTATGGGCAGCGCTCCGAAATGAAAGCGCTCCTTCAGCGCTTCCTTCAGCTTTCCCGGGATATTGCTCATCTCTTCATAAGAGCATGCCAGCTTTCTGTGAATCCAGTCATAGAGCTGCGCGGCACGGAAGGACTTTTCCCCCAGTGCCGCGATCTCTTCCGCAAGCTCTTTCATATCCAGATCGCTCAGTTCCCTCACTTCATATCCTCCGAAATACGGAATAATAAAAGCCGTCCAGCGGCACTTCCCCTTCCGGGAAGCCGCTCAGAAGCTGCATATAGCCTTCCGCCGCACTGTCCCGGCAGAGCTGCGCGGGGACACGCTCCGTGATATCGACGCTCTGCAGCGGAAACTCCGAAAGAAGCCAGTTTCTGTTATCATCATTTTCTTCCTTCGTCAGCGTACAGGTACTGTATAAAAGCGTCCCGCCTTTTTTCAGGCGCGGCAGGGAGGCTTTCAGGATCTCCCTCTGCAGCTCCCGCAGCGAAGGGATATCCTCCGGCTTCAGCCGGTAACGGATCTGCGCCTTTCTTCCCATGACGCCCAGGCCGGAACAGGGAAGATCGCAGATCAGCACATCCGCCTTCTCGAGCTGTTCCTCCTCCGGAGCGCATCTGGCGTCCCTCTGCTCTGCGATGAGATTGTCCAGACGGAAACGCCGTGCATTTTCCTTTATACGGGCGAGCTTTTCCTCAGTCAGATCACAGGAAAACACCTTCCCCGTTTCGCCGCAGAGTTCCGCAGCCGCAAGGCTCTTTCCGCCGGGAGCCGCGCACACATCGACCACGGTGTCCCCGGGCTTTATCCCCGCAGCCTGTACAGCCAAAAGACTGCTGGCATCCTGTACAAAAAAAGCGCCCTCCGCGAAGCCGTACAGATGCTCCACGCCGGGTACATCATATAAATATGCTATCTGCGGCAGGTAAGGACAGGTCTCAACACGCACGCCGTCCTTTTCCCAGGCACTTCTCAGCGCCTCCGCATCAGCCTTCTCTGAGATATGCACGCTGACAGGCCGTTCCTCATAGAGCGAACGCAGAAAGACCAGGCTCCGTTCCTTCCCGAAACGCCGGTCCAGGAGCTCAACGATCCACTCCGGCACGGAATAACGCAGGGAAAGCGCCTCCATACTGTCTTCCGACTCAAACATCCGGCGGATCGCATCCCCGGAACGGTCGATCCCGCGCAGTACGCCGTTGACAAAAGGAGCCAGTCCCCCCAGCCCCTTCTTTTTGGCAAGCTGTACCGACTGGTCGCAGGCGGCGGAAGCCGGCACGCTGTCCATATAAAGAAGCTGGTATACGCCCATACGCAGGATCAGACGCACCGGCAGCTTCATTTTCCCGCCTTTCACCGAGGCGTAACGGTCGATGATATGGTCGAGGCTCAGACGGCGCTCGGTCACTCCCTGACAGAGCCTCAGATAAAAGGCCTTGTCCCTCTGCGGCAGCCAGTCATATTTATCCAGCACCGCAGCACTCAGCTCCGTGCTCTTCTTTTCCGTTTTTTCCAGTTCCAGCAGGGTCTCAAAAGCGAGCCTGCGGCTTTCCGTCACACTCATCCTAGCCCAGCTTCTCCCCGCATTCGGGATGAACACCCCGCAGATAATCCGCAGCGCTCATGCGTTTTTTCCCTTCCTGCTGCAGTTCCGTGATCCGAAGGATCCCGCTCCCGCAGGCGATGTCCAGGGCTTCTTTTTCCACACGTACGATGGTTCCGGGTTCCGCGGCTGCGCTGTTTTCCCCGACACTTCCCGGGAGGCATTCGCTCTTCCAGATCTTCATGCCCTTCCCCCGGTAAACAGTGGATGCCACAGGCCAGGGGTTCAGTCCGCGCACGAGCCGTTCCAGCTCTGCCGCGCTTTTCGAAAAATCCAGGATCCCGTCCTCTTTTTTCAGCATGCCGGCATAGGAGCTTTCTTCCTCCTTCTGCTTACGGGGCGTGAGCTTTCCTGCCTCCAGAAGGGGCAGCGCTTCTGTGATCAGCTCCGCGCCCAGCTCCGCAAGGCGGTCAAAAAGGCTGCCTCCCGTCTCGTCCACCGCCAGCACATACTCACGCTGCATCAGGATATCCCCGGTATCGATCCCTGCATCCATCTGCATGATGCTCACGCCGCTCTTTTCTTCGCCGTCGATCACCGCTCTCTGTATGGGAGCCGCTCCGCGGTATTTCGGCAGCAGGGATGCATGGATGTTCACGCAGCCGAGCCTCGGCATATCCAGGATCTCGGCCGAGAGGATCTGTCCGAAGGCCGCCACCACAAAAACGTCCGCGGGTATCTCCCGCAGGGCTTCCACGGCCTCCGGCCTTTTGATCTTTTCCGGCTGCAGGATCTTCAGGCCGTGTTCCAGTGCACATTCCTTCACCGGACAGGGCACGGGTTCGCTGCTGCGGCCCTTTGCACGGTCCGGCTGACAGACCACGGCCGTGATCTCATAGCCTGCTTTCAGCAGGGCTTTCAGGGGTGGCACCGCAAAATCCGGCGTCCCCATATATACGATCTTCAATCTTCTTCCTCCCCGATCTCCTCATCCTCCGACAGATTGCTCACATCCTTCAAAGGTCCGTTTACCTTTGAGGTATACATGATCCCATCCAGATGATCGATCTCGTGGCAGAGACAGCGTGCCAGAAGCTCCGTTCCCTCGATCTCAAATTCCTTCATCTCACGGTCCAGCGCCGCGACGCGGACATAAGCCGGCCTTGTCACCTCACCGACCTTTTCCGGCACCGAGAGGCAGCCTTCCCAGCCGGTCTGCTCACCGCTGCTTTCCAGGATGCGCGGATTGATCAGCACATGGGGATCCTCTCCCGTCACATCGATCACCACCAGGCGCTTCAGCACCCCCACCTGGGGAGCCGCCAGTCCCACGCCGTTCGCATCATACATAGTCTCGAGCATGTCGTCGATCAGCTCGTTCAGATGCGGCGTCATCTTTGTCACCGGACGACAGGGTGTCTTCAGCACCTCGTCTCCCTGTTTTCTCACATTTCTGATTGCCATTGTCTCTCTCCTTATACTTTCCGGTATCCCGCGCGTACCTGCCCGCATTCCTGCGGGATCCCTGATTTTATATCACAGCATCCCCGCCCGTCAGAACATGCTCACGGGATCGGGATCGAACTGCAGCAGCACCTCGCGGCTTCCTTCCTTCAGCTTCAGTTCCTCCTGCAGGGCCCAGGCCTCTTCCGCTGCCCTTTCCAGCACCTTCCGCTCCTTATGTCTTAAATACATCCCCGTCCGGCACACATCCCGGAGCTTCCCGATACAGGCGGCCGCCGGTCCGAGGATCTCGGGTGCATCTTCCCCCATGCGTTTTTTCAGCTCTTCCTTCAGGACCTTCGCCCGCTCCATCCCGTCTTCCTCACTTTTGGAGAAAAACTGCAGAAGCAGGAGATGGCTGGCCGGCGGATAATCCGCAAGCTCACGGTAGGCGATCTCCTCTTTATAAAAAGACTCGTAATCCTGCGCCGCCGCATAACGCAGCGCATAATGCTCCGGCCGGTAGGTCTGGATCACCACCTCGCCGGGCTTATCCCCGCGTCCCGCGCGCCCCGCCGCCTGGGCCAGCAGCTGAAAGCTCCGTTCCGCTCCCCGGCAGTCGGCGGCGTTCAGCGAGATATCCGCCGCTATGGCTCCCACCAGGGTCACATTGGGAAAATCGTGTCCTTTGACGATCATCTGCGTCCCGACAAGGATGTCCGCTTCTCCGTCCGCAAAGGCGGAAAGGATGCGCTCGTAATCGTCCCTGTTTTTTGTGGTATCCGCATCCATACGGCTGATGCGTACCGCCGGATAAAGCTTTTTCAGCTCCTCCTCGATCTTTTCGGTCCCCGCACGGAAACCGGCAATGTATTTTGATCCGCAATCCGGGCAGAGCTTCGGTTTCGCCTCACTGTGGCCGCAATAGTGGCAGTACATGCGTCCGTCCCTGTGCTCCGTCATCGAAACGGAACAGTGCGGACACTGCAGCACATGACCGCAGCTGCGGCAGGATACAAAGCCCGCCACCCCGCGACGGTTGATAAAGAGCATGCTCTGTTCGCCCCGGACGATACGTTCCGTGAGCAGCTGCTTTAAGCGTTCCGAGAAAAAGCTGCGGTTCCCCTTCTTCAGCTCTTCACGCATATCCGCGATATAGACCTGCGGCAGCCTCGCATTGCCGTAGCGCTGCGTAAGTTTATAAAGATGCGCCTCACCGCATTCCGCACGGAAATAGCTTTCCACCGAAGGCGTGGCACTTCCCATCACCAGCAGCGCGCCGTTCTGCTCCGCCAGATATTCCGCCACTTCCCTGGCATGATACTTGGGCATCTTCTCGCTTTTATAGCTGCCCTCATGCTCCTCGTCGATGATGATCACTCCGGTCGCCGGAAAAGGCGTAAACAATGCCGATCGCGGCCCGATGATGATATCCAGTTCCCCTTTCCGTGCGCGCTCATACTGGTCATAACGCTCCCCGTCCGATAGCTTTGAGTGCATGACCGACACCCGCTCCCCGAAACGCGCATAAAAACGCATCAGGGTCTGGAAGGTCAGGGCGATCTCGGGGATCAGCACGATGGCCTGCCGGCCGCCGGCTATGGCATCGGCGATCAGTTCCGTGTAGATCTCGGTGGTCGCCCTGTCAGTAAAACAGTGCAGCAGCACGGGCTTTTTATCCCCCGCATGATAAGCCGTAAGGATATTCTCCGTAACCGTACGCTGCTCGTCCGTAAGCTCTGCAGCGCACTTCCCGCCGCTTTTCGGCACCGGTGCCCGGTAAAGCTGCTCTTCCTTAATGCAGATCAGCCCGTCCTTTTCCGCCGTTTTCAGTACCGACGCCGAGATCTGCAGTTTTTCCTTTACGATCTGCTCCGGCAGTTCCTCTGCCGTAAGAAGCGCGCGGTACAGACGTATCCTTCCCGCAAAACGTACGGGGCTCAGGGATGCGATCTCGTCCTCAAGGCGGGATGCCGCCGCCAGGCGCAGGATGCGTTTGTAACGCATCTCCTTTACCTTTTTCTTTACGGGCAGCACCGTCCGCATGGCCAGCGCCAGCGTACCGCCGTAACGCCTCTTCATCCAGATGGCCAGCTGCATCGTACGGCTTTCCGGGCTGACGGATCTCTCATTGATCCTTAATATCTCCTTGCACTGTTCCGCAGGGAAAGCACTGTGATCCGTGATCGATAGCACCCAGGCTTTCCGCTCCGTATCCGCCTTTCCGAAAGGAACCGTCACTTCCATCCCTTCCTTCAGCGTCTCCTCCATTGCCCCGGGGATACGGTAGGTAAAAGGCCGGTCCAGCTTATCCACGGAAATATCAATGATCACTGCTGCAAAAAGCATTCTTCAGTTCTCCGCGAGAAAAGGATAAGCCTGCTCCATACGCTGCACGCCCTCCGTCTTCCCCAGTTCTTTCAGCACATCCCTGACCAGACGCCGTTCATCCATGGGATGTTTCACCCCGCGGATCTCCTGATAATCCTCATGTCCCTTACCGGCCAGCACGATGATATCGCCCTTCTCTGCATTCTCCAGGCAATAGCGTATCGCTTCCTTACGGTCGGCGATGGTCACATATTTCCCATCGGTCTTTTTCATGCCCGTCACGATATCCGCGATGATATCCAGCGGTTCCTCATTTCTGGGATTGTCCGAAGTGATGACCGACAGATCGGAAAGCCTGCCGCTCACCTCCCCCATCTCATAACGTCTGGATTTTGCACGGTTCCCGCCGCAGCCAAAGAGCGTGACGATCCTGCCCCCGCCGTATTCCCGCAGCGTGGTCAGCAGGCTTTCAAGAGCCATCGCGTTATGTGCATAATCGATCATCAGCGTATACTCGGCAGATACCGGCAGCATTTCGATCCGCCCTTTGATCACGGCGCCTGCAAAAGCTTTCAGCACGGTGTCCAGCGTCTCTTCCGGCCTGCGCTCATCTCCCAGCCGGGGCAGCAGCTCATAGACTGCCGACAGCGCTGCCAGGATATTCTGTGCGGAAAAACGTCCCGGGAAAGGCAGCGCCACTTCTCTCGGCTCCGCCGTGAGCCCGTGCAGCAGGAAACGCACGCCCAGATGTCCGCCGGCCTGATACAGCGACAGATCCGAGGCCCGGTATCCGGCATCCTCCCCAAAGCCGAAACGTACGATGCGCTCCGCCGTATTTCCCTCAAGGATCTGCTCCGTATGCGCGTCATCCCCGTTGACCGCGGCACAGCGGCACTGCCTGAAGAGCAGGCTCTTGCAATGCAGATAATCCTCAAAATCCTTATGCTCGTTTTCACCGATATGATCCGGTGACAGATTGGTAAACAGCGCCACATCAAATACAATGCCGTCGGTACGGTGAAGCATGAGCCCCTGGGAGCTCACCTCCATCACCATGGCCTTGCATCCGGCTTCGACCATTTCTTCCATATAGGCCTGCAGCACCGCCGACTCCGGCGTGGTATTGCCTGCCGGATACACCGCCTTTCCGGTCTCCACCTCTACGGTCCCCACCAGGCCGCAGGGGATCCCGAGACTCTTCAGCGCCGACATCACCAGAAAGCTGATGCTGCTCTTGCCCTTGGTACCGGTAATGCCGACGGTACGGAGCTTCTCTGCGGGATGCCCATACCATGCCGCCGAAACCAGCGCCAGCGCCCGTCTCGTATCTTTCGTGAGGATCAGCGCGCATCCCGCTTCCTCACAGGCTTTTTTCTGTTCTTCCTCAGCTTCCTGCGCCAGCACAGCCGCCGCACCTGTTTTTGCCGCCGCCGTGATCGCGGAATGTCCGTCAAAATTCGCGCCGCGGATCGCGATGAAAAGGCAGTCCTTTTCAAGCTTCCGCGAGTCCTGGACCACCACCGTGATCTCCCGCTCCTTCGCCTCTTCCGGGCATACGCACTCGCCGTTTTTTTCCAGTTCTATGATCAGTTCTCCGAGTTTTTTCATATAAACGTCTCCGCTTTATCATTCCGTACCGGGCCACGCAACCCTGACAGCCCCGCGTTCCCGTTCATAAAAAAGCTATGATATTATACCATAACGCACGGTCCATGGGCAAGTCCGGTGCTTCAGCCGCTCCGCTCGCGATACGCCTTTGCGGGTTCCTGTCTTGAGACAGGCGCATTGTCGGGCATAAGGCCGGGACGCGGTATTCCGTCGCCAAGCAGCTCTATGAAGCTGCGACCGGTATCGGTAACGACCGGGCCCGGTCGAGACTCAGCATCCATGCTTCGGCTCGACCTCTCGCCGCCATCCGGGCGGCTCGTCCCTGCTGTATCCGGCAGCTTCAAGAGACTGCTAGGCTCCTGCATAATGCGCCCCGGCTCTTATGCCCGCCCTGCGCATTCCAATAAATGCTCTCCCGCAGAAGCGTCTGCTCGCTCCGCTCCTCGTGGGGGAAAAGAGGAAACGCAAGATCGCACAGCTGCCAACATAATCAAAGGCAAAGCGTAATCTCAATAGCGCCGACCGATATGCCGCCGAGCAGCGCGAGGGGGCGCTACCTCTCGGGCGAGTCGGTTTCAGGACGCGACGTGCGAGCTTAGAGCGGAGGCACCAGCGGAGGACACTGCTATTACTCCGGGGTGCACTCCCGCTCTCTTCCACATATGCCCGATACAGTAAGCAGTACATGTGATGAGTGGGGTATGCACGCCGGGTAATAGCAAGAGCCCGAAGCGTTGCCGCAGCTCTTAGTGAGCACGAGCGACCAATCTCGCCCGAGGTACTGTCAGAGCGCAGCTCGCGCCCCATTCTGATAGGCGCGAGCAAGCGAGTTGCCGAGGGCGAGTCGGTTTCAGGACGCGACGTGCGAGCTTAGTGCGGAGGCATCAGCGGAGGACACTGCTATTACTCCGGGGTGCACTCCCGCTCCGTCTCATATACGCGCACATAAAAAGACCGCAGCCGTAACTGCGGTCCTTAATATGAGGGGGAGATAGTAAATGTGTTTCACTATCTGATACGTATAGTAACGCATAATTGTGTTTTTTTCGTGTCCAGAATGTGTAAATTTAAAATTTTTCTTTCCGGGCGATCACGCACAGTCCTCTTCCGGTCCGGGTGCCGAAAAATCGCGTCCTCCGAAAAACGGCCGGAAGATCCGCCGGCTCAGGATCAGGATCAGCGGGATCTCGAGCGCAAGGATCACCAGCGCCACGGTCAGGCGCATCGCAAAATTGTTATCCAGCCCGCGGAACACGATGTCGCCGAGATACCTCGCCAGCTTCAGGATACGCAGGTCCTCAAAGCTCAGGTAGATGATGATGGCATTGCGTCCGAGAAAATCAACGGGACGTACCGTACGGATCCAGTTGCAGAGAATGAAGAGGCCTCCCGAGATGAGCATTATCGCCGGTATGCTCAGAAAAGGATTATCCATACGCATGCTGACCAGATCCGTATCCGGCGCAAAGATGCTCAGGACGATGCCTGCTGCCAGCGCCGCAAAAGCAGCAATCACACAGGCTGCCTTACGTGTCTTCAGGAAAGCGGCCATACGCGCCAGTGCCTCCCCCCACATGCAGAAGAAAAGCCCGGTCGCCGAACGCCAGAACAGCAAAGCAAGACGCAGCATATAGTTTTCCGCGCCTGCCGCCGCCGTGTTGTACTCGATCATCCCGTTATAGCCGCGCCGGTAAAGGATGAACAGCAGCACCATACACAGGACCGACAGCACCACGAACATCCAGGGAAAGGAAAAGACATTGCGGAAGATCCGGTAAGCCGTGACCGCAAGGAAATATACCGGAAAGAACCATAAAACGGAGATCCCCATGAACGTCACGCTGTTCCAGATATGCTCATAGAGCCCGGTCAGGGTGAATCGGTCCGGCTGTATGAACATCCCGAGGGAATCGATCACCAGATAGAAAAGGCTGAACCAGAAATAGGGAACCAGGGCACTCCGGAAGTCTTCTTTCAGCACCTGTTTCTCCTTTTTATCATATCCCCGCTGATAATGGACCGCCCCGGCCGCTGTCATAAAGATCACAAAAGCGAGAGCACTCGCCCTCTGCTGTACTTCGACCGGCAGCAGATGCGTCGCTGCCGTGACCGTCGCTATGATCCCGAGTCCTTTATACAGATCCGGTTCCGACCGGCGTTTCCCCTTTTCCGTCACGATTTATAATCCTCCACTATAAGCTGCAGATTTTTCTCTCCGCGGTATTCGTTCCACTGCGGTGTGAAGATCACCGCAAAAGGCACGCCCTCTCCCCTTCCGGCCAGGAGACGCTCCAGGCTTTCTTCCCCGTATTTCTCCCGCATAAAAGCCTTGATCTCCTCCGTCCTCCGGAATAACTTCAGCTCATATTCGCGGCCTTCGTCCTCGACCTGCAGGATACATAGCTTTGCTTCGGCCCCGATCGGACGGATCCGCTTCAGTAAAAGCCCCCGTCTGGCAAGCACTGCGGAAGGATTGCCGTTTCCGCAGGGTTCCAGGAGCTTCATCTCATCGACCAGCTCCCCGTTTGCCGCATGAAGCTTCAGTTCCAGATCGATACGGATCTTCGAACGGAAATCCTCCTCCGTGAGCGTACAGTTTTCATTCAGCCTTTTGCGGAGATCCCCGAGTTTCTCCTCCGGCAGTGAAAAACCCGCTGCCTGCGCATGACCGCCGAAACGGGTAAAGATATCTGCCACCTTACTCAGTGCGTCATACATATGATATGCCGGCACCGAACGCGCCGAGCCCTTCAGACCTTCCTCGGCCTTTGTCACGATCAGCACCGGCCGTTCGTAACGTTCCCGTATGCGTCCCGCGATGATCCCGGCCACGCTTTCATGGCAGTCCGGCAGAAAGATCACATAAACCTTACAGCCCTCATGTTCTCCTGCATCGATCTGCGCGATGGCCTCGGTACAGCCCTCCTCCGTCATGGTCTTGCGGCTTTCATTGAGCTCCTTCAGTTCTGCCGCGATCTTAAGCGCCTGCGCCTGATCTTCCGTAACAAAGAGCTCCAGCGCCCGTTCCGCGGTATCGATTCGCCCCGTAGCATTGACACAGGGTCCCAGCATAAAACCGAGGTGATATGCCGTCACCGCGCCGTTAATGCCGAGCGACAGCAAAAGCTCCCGGATCCCGGAGGCCGGACGCTCCTCCATCAGCTTCAGGCCCAGCTTAACAAGCGCACGGTTTTCGTCCTTAAGCTCCATGATATCTCCGACGGTGGCAAAAGCCGCGAGCTGAAGCAGCCCTTCCTTCAGTTCCCCCGTCAGTTCCCTTTTCGCCTGATCCCGGAAAAGACTCTGGATCAGCTTATAAGCGATAAAACCTCCGCAGATCCCCGGGAAGGGGTAGCTGTCATCCTCCCGTTTCGGATCCACAACGGCTGCCGCCGGAGGAAGCAGATAATGCCTCTCTCCGTCTTTCTCTTCATAAGGCACCTCATGATGATCGGTGATGAGCAGTGTGATCCCGTATTCGGCAGCAAGCCTTGCTTCCTCCATCGCCGCGATCCCGTTATCACAGGTGAGGATCACATCCACGCCCGCCTCTCTGGCCGAGCGTATCATCTCACAGTTCATCCCGTAACCGTCCCGCACCCGGTGCGGGATCTGGGCATCTGCCTTTCCGCCCAGAGCGCGTATCCCCCGCAGCAGTATCGCGGTGGAGCAGACGCCGTCGATATCGTAGTCGCCGATCACGCGGATCTGCTTTCCTTCACGTATCGCTTCCAGGAGCACCGCACCGCTGCGATCCATATCCTTCAGCAGCAGAGGATCATGCAGACATTCCTCACCGCCGTGCAGATATGCCTTTACCGCCTCTTCCCCCTCGATCCCGCGGTTTTTCAGAAGTCTCGCCAGCACCGGCGAGATATGATATTGTTCACCGAGGGCACTGTAATCACCGCCCTTCCGTATCAGAAACCAGTCAGCCATGCCTAGAATTATAACACAGAATAATATAAATTGAACACTTCCTTTTTCCCTGTTTTGTGTTATACTATTTACTGTTTGTGATCGGGTACCGTCATATGCGGAAACCGTGACCACGCCAGGTATGCCCGGGGATGGGTTTACAATACGGAACGTAATAAAAGATAGGAGAATTCTACCATGAGCGAAATGAGCAAATCCAAAAAGAAGCGTATCGAACAGGAAAGCCTGCGTAACGCGCAGCGTCGCAGAAAAGTCATTGCCACCTTCTGGAAGATCTTTATCCCTCTGCTGATCATCGCGGCCATCGCAGCAGCTGTCCTGATCTATCAGCGTTCCAAACTGGATTACTCGCGTTATCTGACAAAGACCGGAGCCCTGACTTTTGATGCTTCCGACTATGTCACGGTCAATACCGATGCCATGAAATTTGTGAAGAGCGAGCTTCTTCCGGAAGACTCCGTTGTGGATAACGAGATCGAATCCGATCTTTCCTCCCACGAGAGCGTTTCCGAGGATAAGGAACTGACCAGCGCCTTCGGAGACAAGGTGAGCATCACCTACACCTCCACCATCGACGGTGCCGAGTATAAAAATGTAACGGAAGCCACCTCTTATACGATCGGCGATGCCGATATCGATGACGCCTTTGACGATGCGCTGGCTGATCACGCACCCGGGGATGATATCGAAGCTACCGTGGAGTTCCCCGAGGATTATGAGGACGAGACCGCTGCCGGAAAGACGGCGCAGTACAGGATCCATCTGATCGGTATCTACCAGAAACCGGAACTTAACGACGAATACGTAAAGACCTACCACTCCGATGTTGCTTCCACCGTGGCGGAATACCGTCAGAGCATCATCGATGAGCACTACAATGACAATCTGGACGATAAGATCGAAGAATCCCTTTCCCAGAACAGTGTTGTAAAATCTGTTCCCGGCGGCTATCTTCACGACACCGTACAGATCCTCAAAAAACTCGATGAGGATCAGCTTCAGTATATGAACAATCTGTACCAGCAGATCGGATACGGCACCATGCAGAACGTATACGAAATGGGCGGTTTCGAGAATATGGAGCAGTATGAAGCCGATGTGGAAGTCCGTGCCCGCGAACAGTGCGAACGCGCCATGGAGCTGCAGTACATTGCCGACCGCAACGGCATCAGCATTACGCAGGATGAAGTACGCAGCCATTATAAAGAAGAAGGCTATGAGGATGAAAACTTCGCCGAACTGGAAAAGACTTACGGCTTCGGCTATCTGGCACGCAGTGTGCTGGAGGAAAAGATCCAGAAGCAGCTGCGCAGTATCGTGAGCGTTGAATAAGGATCCGCTTTTTACAGGATCAGAAAACCGGAGCTTTCAGGGCTCCGGTTTTTTATGCGCTGATTTCTTACTGAAACTCTATCCGCCTATTACTGTACTCTCATCACATCGCTGCGTTTCTTCTTTTTCTCTTCGGCCAGTTTCTCATCGATCATATTCATGTAATGATCCAGATTGACCGACTCGTCACAGATCAGCTCCACGCAGCAGACGCTGATCTCAACAAAAAAGTCTTTTCTGCTGTTATCATTGAACTGCTCCAGAACGGAACGGATACGGCTCTTCAGCTGACTGCCCTTGGTACCGTCACGTACCAGTGCCAGCGCCATGAACTCGTCTCCGCCGATCCTGGCTACCACATCCGTCCCGCGCAGGGAATCGCTCAGGATATTTGCCGCAGAGCGCAGGGCAAAATCCCCCTCCGAATGCCCCAGACGTTCGTTGATCTGCTTTAAATTATCCAGATCGGCATAGACCAGTATCGCCATCTGTCCCATATGGATCGGATCGCGGATCAGTGCTTCCGCAAACTCCTTGAAACCGCGGCGGTTATATACGCCGGTCAGCTCGTCCAGCTTCGAGCTGCGCATGCCGTACTCATCCGCATCATCACCCGGAAGGTATTTCTGCGTCTCATTGAGCATACGCATGATCTTCATCGCGGCGCAGAGCTGTGCCGTGATCGCCGGCAGATCCTTCACGCGGTTCTGGGCCAGTTCACAGAGAAGATAGCCCAGCTGTTCGTCATTGATATGGATCAGGGAGAGTATCATCGTATAACGGCGTTCCTCGTCCATGAACCTGTTGTCAAAAATTTCGTCACCCGAAACCTTCTGCTTATCCTCCGGCACCAGCAGGATATCCGAAGGATCATTAAAGAACGATTTCAGCAAAAACTCTTCCGGCACCTTGAAACCGTGCCACACCAGTGCATCCTGATTTACAAAGGGCTCTTCGAGGCTGTAAAGGAAAGCCGCGGAAAAACCGAGCCTCACCAGCTTGTCGCAGACCGACCAGTAGGTCTTGTCGTTCCCCGGGCCGTAGCTGAGCATGTCTCTTGCGATGGAATTGGACATCCACTGGACAAAATCCGCATCTTCATCATGCTGCTGCTTTACATGTGCAAGCGAAAGCCCGAGATGCATCACGGAATGATAAAGGAACTCCCCGAGCTTCTCGTCTTTTCCACGTGCCAGCATGATATCACGCAGACGGTCGATCAGCGTATAGATCAGACGCGTATCCGCGCCGCGCTTTACCATATCATTGATCACACCGTCGCAGAGATAGGTATTCTTCTCCTCATCCGGCTCCTTTCCGTCAAAAAGACAGGCCAGAAAATCGCTGATAAAAGTGCGGCTGTCCGACAGGAAAGAGGCACCGGCAAAAGTCTCCAGTTCCTTGCTGTAATGCTGCTCCATCAGAAGCTGCACGGTCTTCTCCGGATCTTCTTTCCATTCCGCGCTCATGGCTTCCACCGCCGCGGGATCCGGCATACCGTTCACGATATCGCCGGTGGATTCCCTGCGTACCAGGGTCGTGCCAACTGTTTCCGCAGTGATGCTGTATTTCTTCAGATGTTTTAAGGCAAAATGCACCGAAAGCCTTCCCAGTTCCTCGGCATCGGCCCTTACGGAACTGAGTCCCGGCGAGATATGTCCGGCTGCAGGGCTGTCGTCAAAACCGAGCACCATGATATCCCGCCCGACGATCAGGCCGCGTTCACGGAATACTTCATACCCTCCGAGGGCCATCTGGTCATTGGCAAAGACCACCGCATCCAGCTCCGGATTCCGGTCCAGCAGATCCCGGACCTGCTCCTCGCAGAATTCGGAAAAGTTCCCATAGACTACCATGGAATCCGCCGTCTCCATATCGTGGGCGGCAAGCACCTCGCGATAAACCTGAAGCCGTTCCAGTGCATCTTCGTTCGTCATCGGTCCGCTCACCATACCGATATGGCGGCAGCCCTTTTTCTCGATCAGTTCTTCGATCCCCCTGCGGAGACCGCTCTTATTATCAAAGGCGATGGACGGATATCCGTCCAGACGGTCGGCCACCAGTATGGTGGGGATCCCTTCATAATCACGTAAAAACGTCCGTTTTTCTTCCTCGCTGATCACCGTACCTATGGTGCCGGAAAGCACCAGCAGCACATCGATATTCGCCTTTCTCGCATAGGAGAATACCGTATTGTACTGATAATCCGTACGGGTGCGCTCCGGATCCGCATACTGTCCTTTTAAGTAGCGTCCGGGGAAAACGAAGAGATTGACATCCGCCTCCTCGCTTCCCACGCAGGCTCCGCGATAGATCGCCTGGTCAAAGGCGTCCTTCATGTTGCTTAAAAACAGTCCGACGTTTTTACGCTTCATTTAGTCCTCTTCCTCACTGGGTGGTAATTTCTTACGCAGCACATACCACAACGCTCCCGTTACACAAACGGAAGAATAAGTACCGCAGATGATACCGATGATCAGCGGCAGCGCAAACTCACGGATGGAGGATACGCCGAGGATAAAGAGCACGATGACCATGATCACCGTGGTCAGTGATGTGAAGATCGAACGGCTTAAGGTCTGGGATACGCTCTTGTTCACCACGCCGTCCAGCTCCAGCCGGTTCTTTCTCAGATTGTTGTTCGCTTTCAGATTCTCACGCACACGGTCGAAGATAACGATGGTGGCGTTGATGGAATAACCGACGATGGTCAGCATACATGCGATAAAGGTGGAGCTGACCGAATAGCGTACCAGGGCGTAGAAGGTGAGCACCACCAGCACGTCGTGGATCAGAGCGCATACGGCGCTGGCACCGAAACGGATATCGCTGAATCGCAGCCAGATATAAAGCAGCATGCACAGAGCCGCTACCGCGATGGCCAGCAGGGATTCCTTCTTCATCTCGCCCGAGATCGTGGAACCGATGGTCTCGCTGGTGATCTTCTCCTCAGGTACGGAGAACTTGCTGCTCATCATATCGTTCAGGGCCTGGCGTTCATCCACGTTCAGCACGCGGGTCTTGAATATGACTTCGTTCGTATCGTTTACGATCTGGGCCTGTACATTGGCGTCGCCGGTGATGGCTTCGATCTCCGGAGTCACGGTGCTGTCGATCTGCTCGAGCGTCATGGCTTCATTAAAGGCTACGGTGGTCGCGGTACCGCCCTTGAACTCAAGACTGTAATTCAGGGCGTCGCCGGTGGTCGCACCGAATACGATCATCGCGATGATGCCGATGACGATGACGCCGATGGAGATACCGAAGAAAAGCTTCTTGCGGCTCAGGAAGTTGATGGTCTTCTCTTCCTTTGCCTTCGCTTTTTCGCTTACACCGTAAAGCGTGGGCGATTTGATGCCTACGGCATAGAACGCGTTGATCAGGAGTCTGGTGACTGCCAGCGCCGTGAACATGGAAAGCACGATACCTACGGCCAGCGTATAAGCAAAGCCCTTAACGGAACCGCTGCCCATGAGCATCAGTACGATGGCTGCGATCAGGGTTGTGATATTACCGTCGATGATGGCGGAAAGGGCCTTGGAGAAGCCGGCTTTGATGGACAGCTTCACATCGCTTCCGGCACGCAGCTCTTCTTTGATACGTGCGAATATGATGACGTTGGCGTCCACAGCCATACCGACGGAAAGGATGATACCGGCGATACCCGGCAGGGTCAGCGTCATCTCGAAAAGGTTCATTACCAGGATCACGAGCATGCAGTAAAGCACCAGGGCAATAGAGCTTGCGAAGCCCGGCAGACGGTATACGATGCACATCAGGAGCACGACCAGGATCAGACCGATGAGGCCGGCGATCAGGGAAGTACGGATCGCATCGCTGCCCAGCTGGGCACCTACAACGTTGGAACGCAGTTCCTGAAGCTCCAGCTTCAGTCCGCCGATACGGATGTTCTGCGCCAGGATCTGTGCTTCGTTGAAATCAGCCATACCGCTGATCTGTGCCTGTCCGCCCGAGATCATCTCATCCACGTGGGGGATACTGATCAGTTCGCCGTCATAATAGATCGCGATGGTATGCGTCACATCCCTGGACGGAGAGGCCAGCTCTCCGGTGGCTTTGGCAAATTTCTCGCCGCCCTCGCTGGTCAGGGAAAGGCTTACGATATACTGAGTCCCATTCATATTATCCTTATCGGTATATGCCTTCGCTTCAGCCGACACCACATCGGTACCAACGATCACGATGCTCTGTCCGTCCGCCACGATCTCCTCGATGGGCTTTGCCAGACCGGAATACGTGTAGTTCGCGCTCCCATCCGGTGCAAGCGGCCGGATAAAATACAGGGATCCCGGGCTGCCCAGTTCTTTCAGTATCGCATTGGCGTCGGTCACGCCGGGGATCTCGATGCTGATACGATCGCTTCCTTCCGGATATACGTTTGCTTCCGTGGAATACTGATCGATACGCTTTCTCAGCTTGAATACGGTATCGTCCACATCCTCTTTCGAGGGTTCTTCATCTCCTACCACCTCATAGGTGATGGAAACACCGCCGGCCAGGTCCAGACCGAGCTTCGTCTTCGCTGCCGAGCCGACTCCCGTCTCATCCACACCGTAAAGTACCAGATACAGGCATCCGGCCAGTGCTCCGATCACGAGAAGCAGGCACAGATAGCCTTGCCACTTTTTCATGATTCTTCCTCCTCTTCCATTGCTTCCGCTGCTTTTAACATGATCGCGCATTCCACGCGTTTACGCTGCAATTCACAGCCGATCTCATAATTCCCGTTGATATCACCGGAAAAATGCTGGGCATTCGCCATACAGCCGCCGCTGCAGTAAAACTTTGCAAAACAGTCACGGCAGGCGGGCCTGCTGTACACATTGCAGTTATGAAAACGACGCTGAAGATCCGTGTTGAGGATACCTTCGCGCACGCTTCCGAGCTTAAACTCCTCCTGTCCAACAAACTGATGGCAGGGATAGATGTCACCCCAGGGGGTAACGGATACATATTCACAGCCGGCACCACAGCCGGACAGCCTTTTATATACGCAGGGGCCGCATTCCAGATCGATCATGAAATGAAAGAAATTAAAGCCCCGCCCTTCCTTACGGCGTTTGAGCATCTCATCCGCCAGGATATCATACTGTTCGAGCAGCACCGGTATGTCCTCCTTACGGAGCGCATAATCCTCTTCCGGCGAAGCCACCACGGGTTCCACGGAGATCTGCTGAAAGCCAAGATCGGCCAGATGCAGCACATCCGCGGCGAAATCCGTATTATACCTGGTATAGGTGCCCCGCACATAATAATTCATCTGTCCGCGGCGTTCGGCAGCCCGCTGATAGAGCGGAACGATCCCGTCGTAGCTGCTCTTTCCGTTACGGTAAGGGCGCATACGGTCATGCACCTCTTTCCTTCCGTCGATGGAAAGCACGAGATTGCTCATCTCCCGGTCCGCAAATTCCATGATCTCTTCATTAAGAAGAGTCCCGTTCGTGGTGAGCGTGAAACGGAAATTCTTGTCATGCTCCTTCTCAATGCTGCGGCCGTATTCCACCAGTTCCTTTACCACATCCCAGTGCATCAGCGGCTCGCCGCCGAAGAAATCCACTTCCAGATTCCGCCGGCTGCCGGAATGCGCCACCAGGTAATCCAGCGCCTGCTTCCCCACCTCGGCCGACATCATCGCACAGGGGCCGAAATATTCCCCTTCGCCGGCAAAGCAGTATTTGCAGGCCAGATTGCAGGCATGTGCGATATGCAGGCACATGGCCTTGACCACGATCTCCCGGTCCTGAAATGCTTCGATACTCTCTTCATATTCATCACGCGAAAAAAGGCGGCCGCTGTTTTTCAACTCAAGCAGCTCCGCCAGTGCTTCCTTGCGCGCAACATCCGCAAGTCCGCCCCCAAGTTCGCGGACGATCTCTTCGTCGTTCTTACCTGCAGCCAGTGCCTCTTCCACCTGTGGCAGCAGCGAATAAGCCAGTTCATCCAGCATATGCACGCTGCCGCTGTTCACATCCAGTGCGATATTGAAGCCGTGGCTCTGATAACGGTGTACCATATCTGCACAAAAACTGAAGGGTATCACCGGCATTCCTGCCGATGCTCCCCGTCAGCTCTTCCTTTCCGCTTTTTTTCTCTTATTTACGGCCCTTAACCTGCTCGCAGCTCTGGTTTCCGACTGTGCAGCTGGTCTTGCATGCAGACTGGCAGGACGTCTGGCACTCGCCGCATCCGCCGCTCTTTAAGCTCTTCTTGAAATCTCTGGTGTTCAGGCTCTTCACATGTTTCATTTTTGAAAATCCTCCATGTCATGTTTTCTTCGCAAATGCTCACTCATTGTATCATATCTCATTTACTCATGCAAGCGAATTCCACAGCGGGATAAACGCCCGTCACCTGTTCAGTCCCCGGCTGCACACCTGCTGCCCGGCTGCGGGCCGATATTCTGACCGGCAAGCCCAAGCTATGCTTGAATCACGGCGCTAAATTTGCTAATATAGGATGCATGACTGCGTCAGAGATCATAAAATCCTGCATACTGCTCGTACTGCTTCTGCTCTCGGCTTTCTTTTCATCGGCCGAGACTGCTTTTACCACGGTAAAACGCGTAAAGATGCAGCTGCTGAAGGATGAGGGCAACCGCCGGGCCGCCCTTGTGTTAAAGATCCTCGATAAGCCCGGCAAGATGCTCTCCACGATCCTGATCGGAAACAATATCGTCAATATCAGCGCTTCCGCACTCGCCACCCTCCTTGCGGAGGAACTCTTCGGCAGCATGGCAGTAGGTTTCGCCACCGGCCTGCTCACGATCCTGGTACTGCTTTTCGGCGAGATCACGCCGAAGACCCTGGCGCTTCGCAACAACGAACGTTACGCTCTCCGTTATGCGCCTTTTATCCGTGCGCTCTCCCTGGTCTTTACCCCTCTCATCTTCATCATAGACAAGCTATCCAACGGCATCCTCCGCATCCTGCGCGTGGATCCCGAAAGCAAGGTGCTGCGCATCACCGAAAGCGAGCTTCTCCGCTATGTGGACGTAAGCCACGAAGACGGCGTGATCGAAAGCGAAGAACGCGAGATGATCCATAACATGTTCGAGTTTTCCGATGCCGTGGCCAGGGACATCATGATCCCGCGGCTGAACATGGTCATGGCGGATGTACATGCGGATTACGAAGAGGTGCGCGATCTTTTCCGCGAGCATATGTATACGCGCCTGCCGGTATACGAAGACAGCCCGGACAATATCATCGGCGTGCTCAATGTCAAGGACTTCCTCTTTCTGGAGGACGGCGGACATTTCCATCTGCGCAAGCTGATGCGCGACGCCTATTATACCTATGAATACAAGAAGGTCGCCGACCTGCTGACCGAGATGCGGGAAAGGAACATGCCCATTACGATCGTGCTCAACGAATACGGCACCGCCGAGGGCATGATCACGATGGAGGACCTGCTGGAAGAGATCATCGGTCAGATCCGTGATGAATACGACGCCGACGAAGCCGAACTGATCCAGAAGCTTTCCGCAAGGGAATATCTCGTGAACGGTACCATGAACCTGGATGACATCAACGAGTCCCTGGGAACCTCCTTCGAAAGCGAGGATTACGATTCCATCAGCGGTATCATCATCGAACAGCTCGGAGACCGGCTGCCGGCCCAGGGCGAAAAGGTGGTGCTCCCCGACGGGACGCTCCTTCGTGTGGAAAAACTGGATAACAACCGCATCGAGACCGTGCGGCTCATCCTGCCCCGAAAAGAAGAAAAGAAAGAATAAGCCCGGTCGTCCCGGGCTTTAATTATCTTTTTGTATCTGTTTTACTTTCCTCTGCGCTGCCGAACGATCTCGTAGGCCAGCACTCCGGCCGCTACCGAGGCGTTCAGGGAATCCAGTTGCCCCTTCATGGGGATCGATACCCGGTAATCGCATTTCTCCTTTACCAGACGGCTCACGCCCTCGCCCTCGCTTCCGATGACCAGGCCGATGGAGCCTTTCAGATCGCAGTCATACATCTCCGTCCCGTTCATATCGGCGCAGGCAAACCACATCCCTCTCTTTTTCCATTCCTCTATGGTCTGGGAGATATTGGTCACGCGGGCCACCGGCAGATAATTCAGCGCACCGGCGCTTGTCCTGGCAACCGCCGCCGTGAGTCCCACCGCACGGTTTTTGGGGATGACCACGCCATGGGCACCGGCCTGGCAGGCGGTACGTATGATGGCTCCGAGATTGTGCGGATCCTCGATCCCGTCCAGCAGGAAGAAAAAGGGAGGCTCCCCCGACTTCTCCGCTGCCTCCCAGAGGGCTTCGGGATCGGCATATTCATAGGCGGCCACCGTTGCGATCACGCCCTGGTGCTTTCCGGTCTGCGAAAGCTGGTCCAGCCTTTCCTTCTCCACATATTTTATAAAAGCGCCGCTCTTTTTCGCTTCCCTGCGTATGCTCAGGACCGGCCCGTCATTGCAGCCGTCCAGGATATAAAGACGGTCAACGGTCTTCCCCGAACGGAACGCCTCGAGCACCGCATTTCTTCCTTCGATCTGTGATTCCGAATATCCCATCCTAGTTTTCCTCCAGAAAGCGCAGCGCCTTCTCCATAAGCTCAGTGAGCCGTTCTTTCCGGCCTGCCAGTTCCAGATAGCCCAGCACGGCTTCAAAACCGGTCGCACGGTGATAATCGGCGTTTGCCGCGCTCTTGGGCGCCGCATGGGAACGCGCATTCTTCCCCCGCCGGAAAATATCCTTTTCTTCCTCATCCAGCTGGTCCGCCAGCATTTCCGCCGCTTTCGCCTGGGACTGTGCCCTTACGAAACGGGTCGCGAGCACATGGTATTTTTCCACCGGAAGGTTTCCCCTTCCCCGCAGCAGATACGCGCGCACAAAGCGCTCGTAGACCGCATCTCCCAGATATGCCAGCGCCAGCGGACTGTAGGTCCTCAGATCTTCTCCCACGTTACGCCTTCCCTCGTATCGCGGATCGCGATCCCGCGCCCGAGAAGTTCGTCGCGGATCGCATCGGCACGCGCAAAATCCTTGTTTTTCTTTGCTTCGGCACGCTCGGCGATCGCTTTCTGCACATAGGCTTCCAGCTCCCCGTCAACGGCCGCCTCCGGATAAGGCTTCGTCAGTTCGAGTGAAAAGACCGTATCGAAGCTTTCCGCCAGTTTCTTCTTCGTCGCCTCGCTGATATCATCCTTGAGCATATCGTAAAGCACGGTAAAGGCCATGGACGTGTTCAGGTCATCCTGGAGCACCTCCGAAAAGCGTGTGCGGTAACGTTCGAAAGCTGCTTCGTCCACCACGCCTTCCTCTTTCAGCTGTGAGCAGCGTCTGCGCAGCTTTTCATAAGCGGAAGCCATCTGTTCGAGCACTTCCCAGGAGAATTCCAGCGGCTTGCGGTAATGGGACTGCAGGCAGAAATAGCGGTAAGCCAGCGGATCGAAGCCCTTCTCCTTCAGGAAAGAAAGCGTCAGGAAATTCCCTTTGGATTTGCTCATCTTTCCGTCTTTTTCCACCAGATGATGGACATGGAACCAGTAACGGCACCAGGGATGCCCGAGATAGGCCTCGCTCTGGGCGATCTCATTGGTATGATGCGGGAAGATATTGTCCACGCCGCCGCAGTGTATATCCATATATTCCCCGAGATGCCGGATCCCGATGGAGGAGCACTCGATATGCCAGCCCGGATAGCCCAGCCCCCAGGGGCTCTCCCACTTCAGCTCCTGATCCTCAAACTTGGACTTGGTGAACCAGAGCACAAAATCCGTCTTGTTCCTTTTATTGCTGTCCTCTTCCACATCCTCCCGGACGCCTACTTTCAGCTCATCTTCATTCTGGTTCGAGAGCGTATAATAACGCTCCAGCTTTGAAGTATCGAAATAGACATTATCGCCGGCCACATAGGCATAGCCCTTCTCCAGGAGCACTTCGATCATATGGATGAAATCCTCTATGCAGTGCGTCGCCGGCTCCACTACATCGGGCATGCGCATGTTCAGCGCATTAAAATCATCAAAGAATGCCTTGGTATACTGCTCGGCGATCTGGAGCACCGTTTTATGCTCCCGCTTCGCGCCCTTCAGCATCTTGTCCTCCCCGGTATCCGCATCGGAGGAAAGATGCCCCACATCCGTAATGTTCATGACGCGTTTCACCTCATAGCCTGCATAGATCAGGGTCTTTACCAGCACATCCTCACAGATATAGGTACGCAGGTTTCCGATATGCGCAAAATGATAGACCGTAGGTCCGCAGGTATAGATCCCGACCTTTCCCTCCGTATGCGGGACGAAGTCCTCGAGCTTTTTCCCTGCTGTATTGTAAATTCTCATGATCTCTTATCTCCTTTCGATCCTGTCCGCACTTTGTTCTCACGATCTCCGCCGGACAGACTGCTGCGAAATTTCCACGACCCTTTAAATGCCCGCCGCCGTTTCAGCTGCCGGGCGTATATGCCGCACAGCCTCCGCTGCCGGCGCCCGGACATCGCGCGCAGCCCCCGGCGGTCATATCATAGGATACCGCGTCACGTATGCTGCTCAAAAGACACACCGCCTGTGCCGCGATCCCTTCTCCCCGTCCGGTAAATCCAAGGTGTTCTTCCGTCGTTGCCTTGATGCCGATCTGGCTCACATCCGCTTCCAGCACGCCGGCGATCCGTGTCCTCATCTCATCGATATAAGGTCGCAGCTTCGGTGCCTGGGCGATCACGGTCGCATCGATGTTCTCCAGGATAAAGCCGGCTTCCGTCACCCTGTCATATACTTCCTTTAACAGCTTCATGCTGTCGATCCCGGCATAGGCGGGATCCGTATCCGGAAAAAGCGCCCCGATATCTCCCAGGGACGCCGCGCCGAGTAACGCATCCATAATGGCATGAACCAGGACATCCGCGTCGGAATGTCCGATCAGCCCCTTTTCATAAGGGATCTCAACGCCGCCCAGGATCAGTTTTCTCCCTTTCCCGAGCCGGTGTACATCATATCCGCTGCCGATCCTCATATATACCTCCTGTAATTGCCCTGCGGCCGTCTTTCCACACCTTTTTTTGAATCCGATGCCCTCATGATGCGTGCGGCCTCGGAATCGGCCGGGCTCACGATTCGGCCGAAGCGGTCATAATAGGTCAGCAGCCCCGTATTTCTCGCAGGCTTCTTTTTCCCGCCCTCGGTCAGTTCCCTCGAAAGAGCCTCCGTGTCTTTTTGCGCGATCATATCGCGGATCCGCTGTTCGCGGCCGCTGCCGGTACCCCTGCCCGCCGCATTTCCGGACGCGGCGCTTACTTCCGCACTTTCTTTATTTTCTTCCGGATCTTTTTTCCCGGCTTCGTCCCCGTACCACAGCTTTGAAAAGAATTCCCGGAAAAAGGCCGCAACCCTTGACAGAAAACTGCCCCGGGGCTGTCCGGGAGAAGCCGCCGTTTCCCGCTCCTCTTTTTTCTCCGTCTTCTTTTCTTCCGCAGACTGTGACGGACGATACTCTTCTTTTTTTGCTTTCGGCTTCGGTGACTGTTTCGGTGAAGTGCCGCGTTCCCAGATCACGCCGTCGTCATCCGGCAATAAAAAAGCCGGCGCCTCGCCTTCTATGCGCGCAGCTTTTTTTCCGCCCCGTTCATAGGCGCCGGTATATGTATTTCTGCTGTCTACAGGATTGATCATCGGCAGAGGATCTCACTGGATCTGTTCCGTCGTTATTGCCCGCTCATAAGCCACACATTCCATGCGCAGCTTTGACCGGACGGCTCAGCCTCCAAGCAGCGGATTCCCGGAAGGCGTGCCTCCGAGGATCGGATTGGATGATGCTCCCGAAAGCAAAGGATTTGCCACCGGATTTGTATAAGGCTGGGCGCCGTATAAAGGTGACGCTGACGGTGCCTGGGGCACAAATGCAGGCATTCCCCCGGGCTGTGCCGCATAGGCCGGAAGCCCTCCCGGCTGTGCCGCATAGGCCGGCATGGCCGAGGCGCCGCCGAAAGCGGGTGATCCCGGGCCCGAAGGCAGATAGGAAGACATTCCTCCCGGGCCGGATCCGGGATTGGCCGCATAAGGCGGAACCTTTCCGGGTGTCTGGGATGAGCCTGCCGCCACATAGGCTGCCTGCTGGATCTGATAAGCCGTAGCCTGTCCATAGGAACCGCGCTCCGGCGTGATATAGTTTTCAAAGGAGATCTCACCGGACAATCCGCCGGCCGGCCGCTGTGTACCGTTCTTCAGCGCCTTTTCTGCCGCGCGCAGACTGGGTGAATCAAATATGGATTCCTCTGCTTTCTTCTTCTCTTCCTCGGCACGAAGCTTTTCAAGTATCGTAGGTCCTGTGGCTCCGGAAAGTGCGCCGCCGCCATGCCCCTGGATCAGGGATGCGGATTCAAAAAGCCCGTCCGTATTTCCGGAAATGGTCCCTTCCGAGGCCGGGGCGGATGCTGCCTCTGCAACAGGCGCTGCCTGATATGCCGGCTGCGCAGGCTGTACCTGCCTGGCGGGTGTCGTATTGTGATAGGCACTCACGCCGCTCTGATAAGGTGATGCGGGTGTTGCCGCAGGGAACGGAGATACCGGTGCCGCATAAGGTGCCGCATAGGGTGCTGCAGGCGCTGCGGGCGCCGCATAGGGTGCTGCAGGTGCTGCGTAAGGCGCTGCAGGTGCCGCGTAAGGCGCTGCAGGTGCCGCTGCATAAGGCGCCGCCGGTGTATACGGAGGTGCCGCAGGCGCTGCCGCCGCCGGATTATACGAAGGTACCGCAGGCGCTGCCGCCGCTGCCGGCGTATACGAAGGTACCGCAGCTGCTGCTGCCGCTGCCGAAGGATTATACTCGGGTACTGCAGGTGCTGCCGCCGCTGCCGGCGTATATTCGGGTACTGCAGGCGTCTCGGGTTTTCCGAACATTGCCAGCTCCGCAGCGGCTGCCGCTGCTTTTCTGGCTTCCTCTTCCGCGCGCTCCCTGGCCGCCCTGGCCTCTTCCTCTGCCCGGGCTTCCGCCTCGCGTCTCGCATTCTCCGCAGCCTGTGCTTCCTCGGCCGCTCTGGATTCCGCCTCGAGTCTTTCCACTTCTGCAGCCCTTGCTTCTGCCGCAGCCTGTGCTTCTGCCGCCTGCTGATGTTCCTTATGATAGTTCGGATCGTAGACCGGTCCTGCCATCAGGACCTTGGGTTTATAAGCCGGCCGGAAGGGCGTGGCAGGCGTCGGCGGGAAAAGTGCAGCCGGATCCACGGAAGACACTCCCTTTTCACCGGAGATGCGGACGGTATGTGTGCTGTCGGCCGAATACGGCGTAGGCGAGATGGTTGCTTCCACGGTCTCCACTTCGGGCTCGGGTGCTGCCGCCACTACGGATACCGGTGCCGCCTGCACTTCCTCAACAGCCGCAGGTGCCGCTTCCGCTTCTTCCTTCTTTGCCGCTTTCCCGGGTTTCAGGAAATCCAGATCCGCTCCCTTATCCTTGTCGCCTTCACGTCCGTAGATACTTCCGAAAGAGATAAAACCGCCTACAGTCCCGCCTTTTTTCTTTGTATCCTTTACATACTTTCGGATATTGAACTTACATCCCGGACACAGTTTTATCGAGTCATCTACAAAACGTTTACACTGTGGACAGGTGATATTTGCCATCTTTTCTTTTCCTCCTGAAACAGAACAAAATAACAAGAAAATGCTTGCTATACAGGCATTTTTCTGCTCATACCGGTCAAAAAAACTTCGCCGTGATATAGGCCGTTCTTATCATCAAAGTATTATACACCAAAAAACATTGTTTGAAAAGCCACTTTTCGTAAATAATGCACAAGGTTTGTTACTGTTCACGGCCTGAGGGCCGCGAACAGCCGCAACTTTCATACGGAACGGCTCTGTTCCGCATCCGTGTTTCCGCTTTCCGCGAGAATACGGAGCTTTTCAAAATCATATTCTGCGGCCGCTTCCTGCATTTTTGAAAGAAATGTCTTTTCTTCCGGCGCCAGTTCATGCTCCCCGAATTCTGCCAGAAGCTCTTCGATCCCGAGATTATCCCGCTCCTCCGCACATTCCCTTATCTTTGCAAGCAGTCTTCTGCGTACACCCTCATCCTGCTGCTTCTGCTGCGTTTCCTTTGTTTCCGTCTCCTCTTTCAGACGGGAAAGCGCCTGTCCGATCAGGCGGCAGCGTGTGAGCAGGCTCTCCAGCTGACGGTTCAGCGTTCTCAGATCGTTCTCCTTCGCAGCCATTTCCAGTTTCTGGGCCAGTTCTCCCGCATCCAGGGCTCCGATGATCCTCAGGCTGCTCTTCAGCGCATGGATGCGTATCGCCGCATCTTTATAATCCGAGGCGGCTACGGCTTCCTCGATCCCGTCGGCATACTGCTCCGCACTTTCCGAAAACAGCTCCAGCATCTCCAGATAGCCTTCTTCGCCGCCGCTGTACCGTATCCCCTCCGGCAGATCCAGCTCGGCGATCTGTTCCACAAAGACCGGTATCCCGTCCGGACGTTTCTCCGTTATCTCCTGTATGGCAGCCGGATCTTTCAGTCTCTCAGCCGGAAGGAAATGTTTCAGCATCTCCTCGAGCCGGCGGGGATCCACCGGTTTGGGCAGATAATCGTCAAAGCCCTCTGCGATATACTGCTCCCGCGCTCCGTCTATGGCATTGGCAGTAAGACAGATCACCACTGCATCCCGGCTGAGAGCGTCCTTCCGCGCCCTGATCCCGTGAAGGGTCTCGATCCCGTCCATCTCCGGCATCATATGGTCCAGAAAGATCATATCGTATTTTTCGGCCGCAGCAAGCTCAAGCGCCTGCTGTCCTCCGGTGGCCATATCGATCCTCATGCCGCATTTCTTCAAAAGCCCGGCGAACACCTTCAGATTGATCGGATTGTCATCCACTGCAAGAAGCCGCACATCCGGCGCATAAAAACTTTCCTGGTACTGTTCCCGTGTCTCTTCCTTTTCTTCCGTATTCTCCATCTCTTCGAGCTTCCCCTCCGGATCGTTCTGCAGACGGGAAAGTGCGAAATCCCCGTCGCCGGTACAGGCCAGCAGGTCATTGATCAGATCCAGCAGCTCATAGCCTGCCTCGCGGATATCTCCCGCATAGGAGAGAATATCGCGGTCCTTTGCTTCACGCAGTATCATCTCATTCATCCCCAGCACCGCATTGATGGGAGTCCTTATCTCATGGGACATGCGCGAAAGGAAGGCGTTCCTTGCTTCGTTCTCGGCTATGGCCCGTTCGGAAAGGTCGCGGAGACGCTCGCGGTCCTTCTTTTCCTGATCGATATTTTCCTCCACCCAGATCACATGGGACAGTTTCCCGTCCGGCAGGCGCTGCGATACGATAAAACGCCCCCTGAGCCAGAGCTGCTCCTTATTCATGAATTCCGTTGAGATCGAGCGATAGTCGCCCATCCGCTCATCCAGCGTGGAAAAATCCACAAAACGTCTCACTTCTTCTTTCGAATCGGGATCGACATCCTCTTCCACATGTTCGAGGATCATCTCCCGGGCGCCTTTCCGCTCCTGCGGAAGCATATGAAGAAGTCCTCTCTCATCCGTCTCGATCTCGGAATACAGATCGTTCACGATATCGAGATCCTGCGCGCTGCGGTAGATATCCGCTATGGATGAAAGCTGCTGATTGAGGCGTATCGCGATCCTTCCGCGTCTGTGTGACGCCCGGAAAACCCTTGCCAGTACAAGGACCACGATGATCTCTATGATGATCGTAAGGGCAACGACCATTCTCAGCGGCCGGAAGATATCCGTTGCGTTCCTTACGGAGATGCTCCGCCAGCCGTTTCCGATGGGCGACGCATATGCCACATAATTCTTTCCGTCGAAATCGAATCTGAAATACTCACTCCCCGTCTCTTTCATTTTCCCGATGAGCGCCGCGGCAAGATTGTCCTTTTCATCGGCATATCTCTTTCCGTTTTCCGCCGGATCCGAATGCGCGATCACATCCATGTGCTCATCAAGGATCATCTCGATATCCGAATCCCCGTCCGCGACAGCTTCTTCCACGATCTGCTGTATCCTGTCCATCGGCGCGTCCATGGCGATGACGCTCTCTCCGTCATCCAGAAGCTTTGCGATGGTCATCGTGAGCGCTCCGCTCTGCGCGTCCACATAAGGCTCGATCATCGTGATCTTCCCGCCGCCTTTCACGGCTTCAATATACCAGGGCCGCTCCGTCGGCTCATAATCCGCGTCCGGTGTCCATCCCGCCCCGTCCAGATACTCCCCGTCCACATAGGCGTAGAGCCCCGTGGTATTCCGGAAGACCGTGGCAGTCACGGCATTGGTCTGGTCTTCGAGAAAGATCAGCAATACCTCTTCGGGATCCCCTCTGTTGATCATGTCCTCAAAGGTATAGGCCGTGATACGCATCGCATCCATCGCGGCGTTCAGATAATCGCTGAACTGATCCGCCGTCCTGGAAGAAATGATCTGCCCGCTCTTGATGATATTTTCACGCTTTTCCGCATCGAGAAGGACATAATAGCTCATGATGATCCCGGAAAACAGAAGGATCACCAGAGCTGATATGACGGCATTCCTTATGGAAATGCGTTTCTCTTCATCCATCCCGCGCTTGTTTTCTCTCATTTTTTCCTGTCAGTTTCCTTTTCGCCGGAAGAATAGTCCATACGGCTGATGACCCGTATCCCCTTCCCGTATCCGGATCTTTCCCAGGCTGCCATGACTCTTTCTATGATCATCGGAGCATTTTCCTCGCTGAGCTCCGGGAGGAGCAGCAGAAAGCAGTTGGCCCGGTTCTGGGTGATCACGTCATTTTTCCGCAGGATGCGCTGTATGATGCAGCCGAACTGGAACATGGCCTCCTCATAAGCTTCCACGCTTTCCGTTCCTTCATCCAGAAGCATGAACATCATGCGTGTATACGGATCATGGTAACGCGCCGCAAAACGCTCCATAAAGCGGTAGATCCAGGTAAAGGTCTCCTGGCCGACCCACATGGCCTGACGCAGTTCGCTGCGTTCTTCGCAGAGTGTGAGCATGCGGGCAAACTCCGCATCGGGATCCGCATTTTCGATCCCCGGTCTCTGCAGCTCACTGTCGCAATAGCGGTAACCATGCTTTCCGTTCTGCTTTACCTGATAAAGCGCACGGTCTGCCAGCTGGAAAAGTTCATGGTAGTCCCCGCCCTTTTCCGGCACGGATACGCAGCCCAGGGATACGCCGATCGGCAGTGAAAAGTCCACGCCCATCATTTTCCTGCATTCGTTCACCATACGCTCGTTCAGACGCTCGCTGAACGCAGCCACCGCTCTCTCACTTTTTGCATTGCGGAAAAAGACCAGGAACTCATCGCCTCCGATGCGGCACAGCACATCTTCCTGCCGGCTGCACTGCCTGGAGATATCGGCAAAGCTCTTCAGTACCTGATCCCCCATATCATGCCCGTAGAGATCGTTGACCAGCTTGAAATTGTCCAGATCAAGGATCATGAGCATGCCTCCGCCGCTGCGGCACAGCTCGGCCATGCGTTCCTCCGTACCGGCCTTGTTGTAAAAGCCGGTCAGATGATCGGTCACGGCCTCTTCCGCCAGATCGTTGATCGTTTTGCTGTTGGCTATGATATTGTTGATGCGGCTTAAGAGCACATCCCTTTTTACGGGTTTGTAAATGAAATCGGCAGCGCCGAGCGCAAGTCCGCGCTGCTCGTTCTCGCTGTCGTGACCACCGGTCAGAAAGATCACCGGTGTCTGTCTGCGTCCGTATTCTTCCTCCTGCTCCCTGATGCGCCGGTAGGTTTCAAAACCGTCCATCTCCGGCATGACCACATCCAGAAGGATCAGGTCCGGTTCGTTTATCTTCAGGAATCTCAGAAGCTCCGCACCGGAACGGACGCAGCTGATCCGTATATTATCATCATCCAGCAGCGCTTTTACGTTTTTCAGGCAAAGATAGTCATCGTCCGCTACAACAAGCCAGTATTTTTCCAAAACTCTCCCCCGTCCGGCGCTCTGTCCGCCGTGATGTTACTTTTCAGCGGCCTGCCAGCCACTGAACGTAACACCGTGATCAGATTCGTGAATATATATAGTAATTCTATCATATTGGGGGGTATATCACAAGACAAAGCAGAAGGAGCTCCGCTCCGCACTATCTCAGGCTCAATCCGCTTTCTTTAGTGAAAAACAAGAGAGAACCCTTTCGGATTCCCTCTTGTTTTTCAGTAGCGAGAGGGGGACTTGATCTCCGCTCCGCTCCGGTCGGGCCAGAACCGACGTCCC
>JAEEGL011573716.1_pt1 | contig 64846 bp, 54 predicted proteins | sample 9134231 | NCBI WGS metagenome assembly JAEEGL01 (sample SAMN16246548, study PRJNA631951) | gut metagenome | biome: gut microbiome; feature: rumen; material: fiber-attached | host: Bos | place: Iran: Karaj | collected 2018-10
GTTAATTCCACATCTAATTTAAATTTTTTCTTTTTCTTCATTTTATCAATTAATTCTTCAAAGTATTTTTTTCCAACTTCCATAACTACATCAGAATACATTTGAATAAAACGACGGTAACAATCCCAAGCCCATCTTGGATTGTTACTTTTCTTAGAAATAACTTCAACAACTTCTTCATTTAAACCTAGATTTAAAATAGTATCCATCATACCTGGCATAGATGCTCTAGCTCCAGAACGAACAGATACAAGTAATGGATTTTCTTTATCTCCAAATTTCTTGTTTGTTATATCTTCCATTTTAGCTATGTACTCATTTATTTGTTTTTGAATATCTTTATTGATTTCTTTTCCATCTTCATAATACTTAGTACATGCTTCTGTAGTGATTGTAAATCCTTGAGGAACTGGTAGACCAATATGAGTCATTTCAGCTAAGTTAGCTCCCTTACCACCAAGTAATTCACGCATATCTTTATTACCCTCACTAAATAGGTAAACATATTTTTTTGCCATTAAAAAGCCTCCTAAGGTCTATTTTATCACAAAGAGTAAATTGAAATTAAAAAAACGTCAAATCTTGACATTTTATTTACGGTCTTTGTTGTGATGAAATTCTAAATAAGCCTTTCTTAATCTTTCATTACTAACATGAGTATATATCTCAGTGGTTTTTAAATTCTCATGACCTAATAATTCTTGAACACTTCTTAAATCAGCACCATTATCCAATAAATGAGTTGCATAAGTGTGTCTAAGTGTATGGGGAGATATTTTATGATTTATACTAGATTTCTTTATTATTTTATTAATGATATATTCTATACTTTCTCTACTTAAGTGACCCCCAAGATTATTTATAAATAAATAATCTATTGGTCCTTTTTTTAATAGTCTTTCTCGAACTTTTAAATACTTTATTAATATATCTTCAAATGTTTCACCATAATATACAATTCTTTCTTTATTACCTTTGCCTGTAACTCTAATAGATTTAGTATTTTGATCAATATTCAGAAGTTTTAAATTACTGGCTTCACTTGCTCTAAGTCCAGTTGAATATAAAAGCTCAAATACACACTTATCTCTAATATCTTGGGGACTTTTTTCTTCTATACTATCAAGAATATCTTCTATTTCAACAATATTTAAATAATTAGGTAATTTCTTTTCTACCTTAGGGTTTTTAACCCTTTTGAATATATTATTATCTAATAGTTTTATATCTACTAAATAATTATAAAAGCTTCTTAAAGAACTCAAAAAATTAGATATAGATTTGGAATTATATTTAAGACTATCTAGATACTCTAAATAACCAAGTATATCTTTTTTATTAATTTTTAGATAATTTAAAGATTTAGAGTTCAAATAATCTTTATATATATTTAAATCTTTTTCATAAGATTCAATTGTTAATAAAGAATAATTTAATTCTTTTAAAGAATACTCTAAATATTTTTTTATTGCTTCTTCTATCTTCATAACTAAATTATATAACAAAAAAAATTAAATGACTATTCTTTATCATTTAATTTTTTACTTCTAATTAATGCATCTTTTTGATTTTTAGTATGTTCATCATATAAAACAAAGTATATATGACGTGAATATGTATGAGGAATTATACCTATAAGCATTTGAATAATATCAGTTGAATTTGTTTTTAAGGCACTACGCATAGATGCAAGTAATTGCTCTTTAGATTCATTAGATATATCCAATCTATTTAAAGCATTTCTAAAATTGCTATATACTTTATCTTTTAATGCTTGATTAAATTCAGCACTATTTAAGACATTAGTCATATTAACATATACTTCTTTAGTTAAGACAGGTAAGCAATGTTTAAAATTACTAACTATCTTTAATGAGCCATTTAAATAGTCTTTAGTAACTATATTAGTTCTCGCTACTGATTCTTTAATCTCTTGTTCAGTCCAATTACTAGCAAAATTATCAATGCTTGCTATAGAATCATCAAGATTATAATGGTTTTCATCATAAATATCTAGTTTATTAATATCAATAATTGAATTATCGCCAGGTCTTTTTTCTAATGCCAAAAAATACTTTACTGATTCCATATTCTTTCCTCCTTTACAAGGAGTTATATTATAGCACAAAGGGTCTAAATTGTCTACATACCAAACAAAAAATGTTGATTTCTCAACATTTTTAATTACCTTTAACTTGGTTCATTACTTCCTCGGCAAAGTTATCATTTCTTTTTTCCATTCCTTCACCAACTTCATAACGAATCATTTTTAGAACCTCTCCACCATTGTCAGCTACAAACTTTGCAACAGATATATCTCCATCTTTTACAAATGGTTGTTCAACTAAGCAAACTTCTTTGTAATATTTTTTAATTCTTCCTTCAACCATTTTTTCGGCTATGTCTGCTGGTTTTCCTTCATTCATTGCGAGTTCCTTTTGAACTTTTCTTTCATTTTCTAAAACATCACTAGGAACATCCTCTATTTTTAAATATAAAGGTTTCATTGCAGCTGCTTGCATTGATACATCTTTTGCAACTTCTTCATTAGTTCCTTTTAAAACAGTTAATGCTGCAATTTTGCCACCCATATGTAAGTATTTACCAAATACTTCATCATCATTTTTATTAAATAATTCAAATCTTCTTAGTGATAATTTTTCACCAATTTTAGAAATCATTTCAACTATATAGTCAGCAATTGATCCTGAACCAGTATCAACCTTCATTGCTTCGTCTAAATCTTTAGCAGAACTTTTCAATAGTGAGTTTCCAATAACATCTATCATATTGATAAATGCTTCGTTTTTTGATACAAAATCAGTTTCAGAATTAACTTCTAAGATAACAGCTTTATTTCCATCAATAAATATGTTAGCTAATCCTTCAGCAGCAATACGACTTTCTTTTTTAGCAGATTTAGCAATTCCTTTTTCTCTAAGGTAATTCATTGCTGCATCCATATCTCCATTACATTCAGATAATGCTTTTTTACAATCCATCATTCCTGCACCTGAAGTTTCACGTAATTCTTTAACCATACTTGCAGTAATTTCCATATATATCCTCCTTTTTATTATTTTAAATTTTTAATTAATTCATCTTTTTTCATAGTGCTATATCCCTTTAATCCTTGTTCTTTAGCAACTTTCTTTAATTCAACTAAAGTCATTGCACTATAATCAACTTTTGGAGTTTTTTCAGCTTTCTTAGTTTCCTTTTTAGGAGCGTCAGCTTTTTTTACTTCCTTTTTATCTTCTTTATTTTCTTCTTTTTTAGTTTCTTTTACTTCTTCTTTAACTTTGATTTCTTTCTTAGGTTCTTTAACTTCTTTAACTTCTTTTTTATCCTCTACTTCAGTATCATCTTTTTTAGCCTTATCAAAGTTTTCAGATTTAATTAATTCTTCCATTCTTGTTTCTTCTTTAGTTGCTCCCTTTTTATCTTCTTCAGATATATAATCTACTAATTCTAATCCATTTGCTTCACAGATTGCATTATTAAGAACTCCTAGCATAACTCTGATAGAACGAACTGCATCATCATTTCCAGGAATAACAAAATCTACATCATCTGGATCACCATTAGTATCCACAATACCAAATACAGGTATTTTTAATTTTCTAGCTTCTTTAACTGCATTAAATTCTTTCTTAGGATCTACTACTATTAAAGCTTGTGGTAATTTTTCCATTTCTCTAATACCACATAGAATTTTATTTAGTTTATCGTATTCTTTCTTTAAACCAATAACTTCTTTTTTAGGTAGCATTTCAAACTTACCACTTTTTTCCATTTCTTCAATTTCTTCAAGTCTTTTTACACGACGACGAATAGTTCTAAAGTTAGTAAGTGTTCCTCCTAACCATCTTTCAGTAACATAGAAAGATTTACTTCTTAATGCTTCTTCTTGACAAACTTCTCCAGCTTGTTTCTTAGTTCCAACAAATAGGAACTTTCCTCCATTCTCAGCAATTGTCTTAATTTCATTATAAGATTCCTCTAACAATGCTTGAGTTTTTTGCAAGTCAATGATATATATATCCTCTCTTGCAGTCCAGATATACTCTTTCATCTTTGGATTCCATCTCTTAGTTTGATGTCCAAAATGAACTCCAGCTTCTAATAAATAACTCATAGAAACTACGGCCATAAAATAATCACTCTTCCTTTCGTTTTTCTTCTTAGTTTTATCTTCATTTAACACCACTATAAATAGCACTCGACATTAAACTAAAAACTAATGTTTATTTGCTTTTAAAGCCAAAATTATTTTATCAAATTATTATATTTAATACAAGTATTAATTATCTTTATTATCTCCATTATCACTATTTGGAATTAATCTTCTAATTAATTCATCAGAAGGTTCATCTTCCAGCTTAGAAAGTTCGTAGCTTAATGCTGCCAGCAATAATTCTGCAGGATCCGGATTCTCCGGATCAATTATATGTAAGTCTTCTGGATTTTCAACTTTCTTTTTCTTACTTTCATTCAATGTTAACTCCATATTCAAATTAACTAATGCAAATAAATATTTCATTTGAATATCATTTAAATAGTTAATATATAAACCAATATATGTATATTTAAAGTTTTCATTTTCTAAAACATCTTTATAATATTCTTCTAATTCATATTCAGGTGAAAGTATTTGAAACACATCTAATTTAGCGGCTATTTTTTTAGGTGTTAATGATGCCATTATTCCTAAATTATCTAAGTATTCTCTATCAGTAACTACATTATCTGTTAATAGAACATCTTTAAATACGTCTATTTCTATATCGTAGTCTCCATCATCATCTACTAAAACAAAAGTCTTATCATGATAATATGAAGTTAATAAAGTTAATGATCCATCTTTATTTTCTATTAATTCATCATAGTCTTCGGTTCGAACTTCATCTTCTATGCAATATCTTTCAACTTCATCTTCTTGACATCTAGTATTATGAACTAATTTATAACGTAATCTAAGCGGAAAAAATAGTTCTAATTGAGGATGCATATAAGACGGAGCTTCATTAAATACTTTGTTTCGATAATTAATAATCTTTTGAATATTACCTTCCCTTATTAACTCTAAATATGTATTGCAATCATCCTTAAGTTTTTTTAAACTGTGAGGTCGAAAATCAACTTCATCAATAATATTCATATCAAAGTCAATATTAGCCTTATTAAGATTATTAATTAAGCCCACTATATCTGATATAAGAGTTAACAACTCTAAACTTTTTGAATATAACGCTTGAACTTCATCAGTATCCAATTCCTCTTCAACCATATTATTTATGGTTGAATTATACTTTTTAAAATTTTTAAAAGACTCAATAAACTTCATACTTCCCCCTCGTCTTTTCGTTTGCTTAATAAGCATCCACAGTAATCTTGCCTATATAAATTGTATTTTTTAGACAACTCTATAGATTTTTTATAACCATCATTTTTCTTGAAATCACTATATAACCATCTGATTTTGTGTTTTTCTCCTAAGCTTTCCCCAATTTTATTAATAACTTGAGCATTTTTATATGGACTTACAGTTAAAGTGGTTCCAAAAAAATCATATTTTTTATTATATGCTATTTCAGCACATTTGTTAAGTCTAAATTCATAACATATATGACATCTTGCTCCACCCTCTTTATCCTTTTCATGGCCATCAATTAATCTTCTGTAATCATCATTATTATATTCAGAGTCCATAAATGATAAATAAGGTATATTTAATTCTTTAATTAATCTAATCTGTTCTTGTTTTCTTTTTTCATATTCCCCTAGGGGCTCTATATTAGGATTATAATATAGAATTGTAATATCAAAGTAATCCTTTAAATAACTAATCACTTGGCTAGAACAAGGGCCACAACAACTATGTAATAATAACTTAGGTCTAGATTCTAAACTAGATATTATTTCTTGACATTTCTTATCATAATTAACTTTTTCATTATTCATAGAGGACACATCCGTTTTTAATTATACTACATGTTTATAGTAAATCACAAAAAAATATCAGCTATGAAGCTGACATTTTTATTTTCATTTCTGATAATTTACCAACTATGATACGATCTGGAACACCTGAACCATTTAGATTAGAGCCAAAGGTGACAGGAACATCAAAGCATTTAGATGTATTGAAATCACTTATATCTGGGTAATTACCAAGTTCGAGTATCTGGCTAAAATCTGCTTGATAGTACAAAACGTCAGATTTTCTAATTATATTTATTCTAGTTGTTGATTTATTAAGCTGCACGGTCGAGACGTGGCCTGTTCCATATTTGTATGCCAGTTCATAGTTATTCCCCTGCTTTCTGACATAAATACCTGGGTAATACGAATCTCCCTCGTTTTTAGCATTAAATAATGTTGCTTGATTATAACTTTGGTTAGTAAAATCGAATTCGTTAATAACAAACGAAACTACGAAATCCTTGTGAAGATTTGCTAAACTAAATAGACTTACATCGGCAGAAACCGAAGAAGTTCCAGTTCCATCAAATACGTGGATAGCAGGACTTGAGAACGCTTCTGTTAAAGTTCCTCCAACGAAATCTTCTATTGCATCATCTATCATTTTATAAATGTTACTACCGTCATCAACAAATCTAACATACATGTCCGAAACTTCAGCATCTAAGAATCTACTAGGCATTGGATCGCCATTTGAATCAAAACTAACACCAAAAGTAACTGGAGTATCGAAGGTTTGAGATAATGTTGAAACATCTAAGACAAACACTGGTAAATCATCGTTTAAAATGTAATAAACTTTGCCATTATAACGAACTATTTTGAATGTTTCAACTTCATCGGGTTCAAAACTCAATTTAACAGATTTAATTCCATTACCAACTTGGAAGAACCATTTATAGTTTTGAATTCTAAATGTAATACCCGGATAAGGTGCTGCCTCAAGCAATGAATTAATAACTGTATTACTTTGAGCATTACCAAATCTAGAACTATCAATATCTAATATTGTGAATCCCATTTCAAAATCTTTTAAATAATTTTCTTCACTAAATAATCTAATACCAGTATCAATATAATCTGATCCACCAAAATCCATATAATCTTCCGTAAATGCATCTATATCAAGACTTTCGCCATCTTCAATCAAAGATAAAATACTCTTAAATGGTTTATTACTTGTTCCAGTTGCGTTTTCATCTATCCATAACCAAATTTTATATGATATAGAAGACGCTGCGGGGATAGCTACACTATCAATAACATAATTTGATTTAGTTGTGTAAGTATTTAAAGATGTATCATCTTGTATTTTATTTGCTATATATGTTGCACTTATTCCATTACTCTCAAACTCTTGCAATTCAGTCAAAGCTTGAGCTTCTAAAAATTGTTCATAATTTCCAGAACCAATTTTTTTCTCAACATAAGCCTTCATTTTACTGTTTTCTATATAAGTGCTACCATCAGATAAAGTTGTTAAACCAACATTATAATCAACATCGGTATTTGCACAATGATTAGTAACTATATAAGTTACTGGCGTTAAATTAGATTTAGCGTTTTGATCACTCATTGGCGATGAACTACTAAACTCCAATATTTCCGGATCACTCATATCAATTGTTAAACAACTTATTGAAGAGGATGTTGTGGATACAATTGTCTCAGAAAAATTAACTGAATCATTAAAAAAGCCATGTGAAAAACGAACAACCAAAAAGATTAAAACGAATATAATCGCTTGGTTTGCTAGAATCAATACTTTTATCCATTTTTCGTTCTTAAATACTTTTTTCATTCCTAGTATCCTCTTTATAATTATAAAGTACTTTACACAATATTATAAGTTAAAAAGAAACGGTTTACATTAATTTTCCGTTTCTGTTTCTTCAGTATTTTCGACTTCTTCTTTTTCAATTTCTGAACACTTATTAAAATGTTTATTCTCACTATTACTATCTAGATATAAACATCCTTTAATTGGACCATTTTTATTAACTATACTTTCATATATATCTAAGTAACTATTAAACTTTTCTATATTAGTAGTATTTATATAAACAATATTACCATCATTCATACGAAATAAAAATCTCTTATTATCCACTATTTTATCATTGATAATGCTAGGTGAATACTCTATTTCACTAACTATAGTTAAAACTTCTCTTTCAACAATATTTAGCTTTTTAATAAATTCTTCATATACTTCATCAGGCACATAATTAATTAGATTAGGAACTCCTAAGTAATCACTATTATATTCTATTTCTTTTCCACTAGATAAAATCATTTTTTTATTATTCCAATTATAAAATAATATTTTATCTTCAACTACTTCTATTTTTAAAGTTCCCAAATAATTCTTATGAACCTTAGCATCACTAATTAATTCTAATTTCTTCAATTTCTTAATTATTGAACGAGAACTAACCTTAATTATTGATTCTTTACTTATATCTAAATAATCTATTAAATAATTGTCTTTTAAATAATAATTTCCTGTTATTTCTATCTTTTTTATGGGATTTTTCCATAAAAAGTATAAAAAAGATAAGAAAATGTATGCAAGTAATAAAACAATTACTAATCCTTTAAATCTAATCCTTTTTTTCTTTTTTCTTTCTTTCATGATTAATCCCAATCTACTATTACTTGCTCTAGTTCTAACTCAATGTTATATTTATCTTTAATAACTTTTTGAATATGTTTAATTAATTTCTTTATGTCATCACTAGTGGCATTACCACGATTAATGATAAAATTAGCATGCTTTTGCGATACTTCAGCATCATTTATTCGATATCCTTTTAAACCAGCAATATCGATTAATCTACCTGCTGAATCCATTGCGGGATTTTTGAATACACTTCCAGCATTCTTAAACTCTAATGGTTGTGTATCCATTCTTCTAATTCTATTTTGCTTTACTATATCATTCATATCACTTATCTCGGCACTATCCATTTCAAAATAAGCTTTAACTATAATATCTGAGCTATCCTTAAACATACTCCATCTATATTCATATTTTAAATCTTTTTTGTCTATGTGGACCAATTTATGTTTTCTTATAACATCAATACCCACAACATTATCATAGACTGTTCTTTCTTTTAATCCGGCATTTCCATATAATGCTCCCCCGAGCGTCCCTGGGATTAAGGAAACATACTCTAATCCACTTAAACCTTTTTCAATACATTTTTTGGCTAAAGCTCCTAAAGCAACTCCGGATTCAGCAGATACTAAATTGTTATTAATTTCAATTTTATTTAGTAGAGATAAGTTAATTAATACGCCACTAAAAGGTTTATCAGGAAGAATAATATTAGAACCTCCCCCAAGAATATAATACTTAATTTTATTCTTGGATAAATATTTTAATAATTTCAACAAATTGTCTATAGAATTTGGTTGAACAAAATATTTACTAGATGTTTTAATACCATAAGTGTTGTAATTTTCGAGTGCAAAGTTTTCATAAACTTTGCCATATTTTTCTAATTCATCAATCATTCTTAACAATCTCCTTTATGTATTTATATATTAAGTCACTACTTGATACGCTCTTTCTTTTATTTAAATTATCTTTTAATTCTTGATATAAAGGACTATTGTTAAGTAAATCATTAACGTCATCAAAAAGTTTTTTGGAATCCAATTCATTTTCTTCAATCATCAAAGCCATCTTTTCTTCACCAATTTCTTTAGCATTATAATATTGATGATTATTACTTACATTTGGACTAGGTATCAAGATGGCCGGAGTTTTTGACGCTAATAATTCTGAAATTGTTCCTGCTCCTGCTCTTGATATAACTAAGTCACATGAAGAAAACAAAGAAGAAAGATTTTCTAAATAAGGTATAACCTTTATATTAGAGGCAAAGTCATTATTCTTAATTTCTTCATAATTACCTTTACCAGTAATAAATACTACTTCATAATCTTTATTTCCAGAAAGTTTTAAAAATTCGATTAATTTACTATTAAGACCACTACTACCTAAAGACCCAGAAGTAATTAAAACCAATTTTTTATCTTTAGATAACCCCAAACTTTCTTTTTTCATTGGTTTTAAATTAACCACATTATCTCCCGAAGGATTACCAGTATATTTTATAGGAATTCCCTTGGCAAAATAGTTTGAACTTATTTTAAAGGAAGTAAATACTGAACTAACTCCTCTACTTAAGAATTTATTAGTTTTCCCAGGAATACTATTTTGCTCATGAATAACACTTTTTATCTTTAATGAACGAGCAGCCATAATAACGGGTAATGTAACATAACCACCAACACCTACTACTATATCCGGTTTAAATTCTTGCATAATTTTTTTGGCATCATTAAAGGCTTTAATTACATAATAAACATTACATATATCTTGACCTATTTTAGATTTGCTAAAGCCATATATTTTTAGACTCTTATAAGGAATTTTTTCCTTAGGAACAATGTCATTTTCCATTCTATTATGAGTTCCAATATATAATACTTCGAAATCTTTTTCTTCTTTTTGAAATTTTTTGACTATAGCTAAAGCTGGATATATATGACCACCAGTTCCCCCAGCAGAAATAATCATCTTCATCGAGATCACCTATTTAAATTATACAATATTTTATTTAGAATTAGTAGTTAATTTTAAATGCAATTTAAAATCTATGTCTAGAGGATTAGCCGTAATTTCAATATTATCTTGATTTTGAAGATAATTACTTAATTGGATAAAAAACTCATTAACATTTACACATAGCTTCTTTTCCCCCATAGATATTTTCTTTTCTCTTTGCAAATCGCTATTTGAACTATAAAAAGATTTAATAATTAAACTATTCCATCTTGTTATTAAAAAACTAGGAATCTCTACATTTTTTATACCTCTAGTAGTTAAATAATTTAAGATTGAATTAACTATATTATCATCTTTTATATGAGATTCGCTCATTGAATTAATACTATAAATATTTATACTATTATTATCTATTCCAACACTTATATTAGCTATAGGAATAATCATATGATTGTAATTTAATTCTATTAATAAATTATATGGACTTTTATCTGTAACACTATTCTTTGTTAATCTCATGATTATTCCTTGTTCTTTACTTATTACTCCATGGTTATATGTATTCCAATTATCTAGATAATTAATTTGTTTTTTTAAAAAAGGAATAGGATTTGCAAAATCATCAAATGTAGCATTACTCCACAATACAGTCATAATAAATTTTTCTTTAAGAATGTTTTCATTAGGATAATTTTCTTCATCATAAAAAAGTAATGCTTTACTCACATACTCTTCTAATAAACTATTAAATAATTCTTTATTATCAATTATCAATGTTGGAATTATAACGTCTTCATATTCAACTTTAGATTCTATTTTAATATTGTCTTCTAATATAAGAGTGTTAAATATTATGTTATACGGTGCATATAAATGCACTCTTCCACAAGATGCCTCTTTTAGAATGCCATTATAGAAAATACTTAATTTATCCATAATTATCCCCCTACAATTTATTATATCATATTTTTTTCCTACGAAATATTACGCTAAAAATAATTATTATTGACAGAAATACTCCAATAGAAAGGAATTGAATGTTTAAAATATTAGGATTATTATCCGAAAGTATTTCCAAAGATTTTTTGTAATTTTCAATACCACTAGTTGCATTAGACATTTCTCTACTTACATAAAAAGTATATGTGTTACTCAAATTATTACTATTAAACACTTCAATACTAACTACACCGTTTTCATTAGATAGGAAATTATCTCTTATATTAATAAAACATTCATCACAAATATGATATACAAAATCTAGATGATCAACACTTTCATCAACTTTTACTGTATATTCATATGTAAGTTCATTGTATTCAAGTTCTAAATTACCATTCAATATTTCTAAATCTAATAACATATAATCACATTATTAGTTTTATAAATATTTATTATTTTATACTATTAGAATTATATATAACTTCATATATTTCATTTCTTTTTAATTCTTTAGGTATACATACTTTTAAATAATTAGAGGTGGTTCCAATGCTATGTCCATCCTTAACTTCTTCAATTAGAACAGATACTTTTTTATCTAAAAACATTAAACTATACTCTTTTTCAAGTTCATTTGATAATTCTAGTAATTTATGAACACGATTAGTTTTTTCTTTCGATTGAACCTCTTTCATTCTGCTAGCTACAGTTCCATTTCTTTTTGAATATGGGAAAACATGAATTTTACTGAATTTAATTTTCTTAGAAAATTCGTATGTTTCTAAGAAATCTTCAGAGCTTTCCTCTGGAAAGCCCACTATTATATCTGTAGTAATCGAAATATTAGGTCTAATAGTTCTAATTTGTTTTATTTTATTTTCAAAAAAATCTAAATCATATTTTCTATTCATTAATTTTAATATATGATTACTACCAGCTTGTAAAGGAATATGTAAATGGTCACAGAATTTTGAATTATTCTTTAACATATCCATAAATTTATCATTTAATTCCGTAATTTCTACACTAGATAGTCGTATTCTATCTAACCCTTCTATTTTTGTTAATTCGTTAATAACATCAACTAAGTCATGATTGTTATTCCCATAGGAGCCAGTGTGAATACCAGTTAAAACAATTTCTTTATGACCATTTTTAACTAATTCATTTGCTTCTTCTATAATAAGATTAAAATCTTTACTACGACAGGCTCCTCTCATAAAAGGTATTATACAGTAAGCACAGAAATTATCACATCCATCTTGAATCTTAATAAATGCTCTACTATGATCGAAAGTTCTAATTTCCATATCTTCAAAAGATAAAACTCTATTAGAACAATAATACTCATATTTTTTATGATTATTTATATAGTCTTTTAACATTTCAACTACTTTGGATTTATTAACGTTTCCTATCAATATATCTATGTTCATATTTTGAAAATCAGCAAAATTATTTTGAACAGAACATCCCATAACTATCAAAATGCAATTAGGATTCTCTCTTCTTACCCTTCTAACAAACTTTTTAGACTTAGCATCGGCCATATTAGTTACTGTGCAAGTATTAATAAGTATTATATCTGAATCTTGCATATTATCACTTAAAAGAAAGCCATTACTTATTAATGACTCTTTTATATAATTTGATTCATAAGTATTTACTTTACATCCAAAAGTTTCAATGTAAAATTTCATAAAACCACCCTTAATTTAATAAACTATTCAGTTCTTTTAACGCTTTTAAAAATTCTTCCTCTTTTTGATAACTAATAACCTTAGCATTACTACTAGGATATTCTTCTCCAGTTTTATTTTCTAAATCATTCAAGTCAATTTTCTTAACTATTAAGTCATCTATAACTTCTTCTTTTTCATAATTTATTGCATACTTATTCTTTTTATTAAGAAGTTCATCATAACTAATGATTGCCTTCTCTTCTTGATCTTTTTCGTATTCAGTAAATGTTATTCTTTCATTATCTTCATTATTTTTAATCTTTTCTTCTAAGGACTTTAAGTCTAGAAGCGGAGCTTCTTCATCATCATATTTCTCTTCTGTATTTTCAGTCATTTCACTAACTATAGGACTATTATCCTCAGGAATTATTTTTATTAGACTATCTTCTTTCTTTTCGTTTTTCAAAGGTTTATCTGGAAACAGATCTCGTTCACCTAAAACATCATTATTAATCTTTATAAAGTATATTAAAGTAATTATTAAAATCATTAAAATAACTACAGCCACTAAAAAAACTAAATCAACTACACTTAAGTATTTGAAAAAAACTACAACATCATTAAAGAAATTCATACTAGTAATAGCCATAATTATCACCACAATTGTATTTTAACACTTATTGTAAACAAAAATAAGTCTCTAACACTTGCTTTACACTAATTGGTGCAAATGTTGACACTTATTATAACATGGCTACAGGTTATTAATCAACTAATAAACTATTCTACAATTGTCCAAGGATTATTTATAGTTCCATCCCCAGTCATTTCTATATTCTTCTTTAGATTTATAACCGGTCTAACTCCTCGATTTAAGTTACCTACTATATGGGTTTCCAAACTACCATCAGTATTAACCATGAACAATGTTAAACTACCTTCTGACCCACTATGTGCAGTCATAGTGACCCAAGGATTTGCTAAATCACTATTATATAAATAAAATGCTTTATTACTATTTTTAGTATTGGCTCCAGCGAGAATAACTTCATCTATGCTTAGCAATCCAATTGCACTTCTAACTTGAGTCCCAGCACAACTTAAAGCTGGAATATTATTAACTAGTATTCTTGTATTTGCGTGGAAAGTCCAATCCTCATCATGACCTATATCATTACAAAACTTTGCGCTAGCTATATAATCTGTTAAATCACCTAAGTTATCATTTAACCATGACAACAAAAACGAATGTATATTGCTAGATTTATAGTCCATATTTTTATTTTCATCTGTCCAATAACTAGCTATACTACTAGTCTCGCCATCAAGAATTAATCTAACTGAACCATCGCCATTAATTCTAACTATTCGCCATAGCATATCGCCAAAAGAGACATAATTATTTTCAACTTTACCCCGGAAATAATATGATGGCCCAACATCATCTACGTCCTTTATTAATCCTTCATCTTCGAAAGCCAAATCTATTCCAACTTTAGTTGTCGGAGCACTTTTAACTTTATTATTCTGTAATATAGTATCTGCAAATGTATTTAATTTCTCTTCAGTATTTCTTATACCTAAAGTGCCCTTAATATTACTATCAGTATATACTTCTAAAGAATACGTTTTTGATTCAGATGCATCAATACTAAGATAATCAGTTAATATTTCATCTGCAGGTTTTAAATCTCCTTCAGTAACTACAGTATTATTATATAGAAGTTTATAAGACCCCTTGCCTCTAACTTTGCTAAAAAGGAATCGATAATACTTAACACTATTATCACTATTTGTAATAGATATCTTTAGGGCTCTATTACTATTAAGATTGAAGCGTTTTCCATCTAAATAATTTATGGACAAATACCCATCTGCATCAATTGCTGAGTCGCCAAATACCGAATCCTTAAACTTGTAATATAATGAGCCCAAAACTACTGCTAAAGCCAAAACTAAAGCAATCATAAATAAAATTATTTTATATATAAAACGCATTTTTAATTTAACTAACGTCATACTTTTTCTATCCTTACATTAATAATTATAATTTTAGGACTTTTTTAAGTCAATAAAAAAGAGAAATAATTCTCTATTTTAATGCTTTTTTAAATTCTTTAAACTCGCTTTCTGATTCTAAATCTGTTTCTGAAAGTTCAGTAAGTAATTCTTTTTGTTTGCGATTTAACTTAGTAGGAATTATAACGTTTACTACTACATACATATCTCCATATGTTTTAGAATTAACGTCCTTTATTCCCTTTCCTTTCAATTTTAACTTAGTATAATTTTGAGTTCCAGGCTTTATTTCAATATATCCTGGTCCAGTTAGAGTCGGAATTTCTTTTTTACATCCTAGGATTGCTTCAGTAATAGTTACTGGAACTTCTAGATATATATCATTTTCATGACGTTCAAAAAACTTATGATCCTCCACTGTGAATTCTAAGTATATATCGCCATTTGGTCCTCCATTAACTCCAGCACCACCTTTTCCACTTAATCTCAATTGATGACCAGTATTAATACCTTCAGGTATAGTTACAGTTAACGTTTTATTCTTAGCGACTCTTCCTTCACCACGACATTTAGAACACATTTCTTTAAACATTTTACCAGTTCCATGACATATAGGACATGTCTTTTGGGTTTGCATCATTCCAAATAATGTTCTAGCTTCCTCTTTAACAAATCCTTGACCATTACAATTAGTACAAGTAGTTTCATTAAATCCACCTTTACCATGGCATTCATCGCACTCTTCGTTAACTTGAACTTTTATATCTTTCTTACAACCATGGATAGCTTCTTCAAAAGTAAGTCTTATATGCATCAACAAATCATCACCACGACGAGCTTGATTTCTACTAGAAGTTCTTCCAAAACCTGAAGTAAATGAACCAAAACCACCAAAACCTCCACCAAATAAATTGGATAGAATATCGTCTAGATTAATATCTCCCATATCAAATCCTGCGCCTGCTTGGCCATCAAACGCTGCATGACCAAATTGGTCATATTGACTCCTTTTTTGAGGATCAGATAAGACAGAATAAGCCTCACCAATCTCTTTAAATTTTTCGGCAGCTCCTTCTTCTTTATTTACATCAGGGTGATATTTTTTTGCTAAAACTCTAAATGCTCTTTTAATCTCTTCGTCAGTAGCATTTTTATTCACTCCTAGCACTTCATAGTAATCTCTTTTATTATTCATTTATATCACTTCCTTGTAGTGAATTATATTCATCAATTAATTCGTTCATAAATGCAATAGCATCTTGCATTACCTTTGGGCTTTTCATATCTAAACCAGCAACTTTAAGAGAATCAATTGGAGTTTTACTAGAGCCTAAAGTTAAGAATTTTAAGTAATTATCCCTAGCTAATACATTTCCATTATATATATCATTTGCTATCTTAACTGCTGCAGCAAATGCTGTAGAATATTGATATACATAAAAGTTCATATAAAAGTGTGGTATTCTTTCCCATTCATATTTTATTAAATCATCTACCACTACATTAGAACCATAATATAGTTTATTTAATTCTAAGTATTTATCACACATATTTTGGCTAGTTAAAACATTATTGGCTTCAGTCCATTCATGAATAAATAATTCAAATTCAGCAAACATAGTTTGACGGAAAATCGTAGATTTATATTTTTGTAATAAATCATCGATTATTTTGATTTTTTCTTCTTTATTAGAACTATTATCTAAAAGATAACGACATAATAATATTTCATTTACTTGACTAGCAACCTCAGCAACGAAAATACTGTAATTGTAATCTTGATAGTTTTGATATTTACAAGCATAGTAATAATGCATTGCATGACCAAGTTCATGAGCTAATGTCGAAACATCATTTAATAAGCCTTCATATGACATTAAAACATAAGGGTGAACACTATAACAAGCTGTGCAATAAGCTCCCCCTCTTTTACCAATGTTTGCGCAAGAATCTATCCAACCTTCATCAAATGCTTTAGTAATATCTTTTTTATATGTATTTCCTAAAACACTTACTGCTTTCAAAATTACATCTTTCGCTTCTTCATAGTTCCATTTAGAATTCTCTTTAGATGGAATATCAGCATAAGTATCATATATATGCATTTCATCTAGTTTTAATAGTTTCTTTTTTAATCGCCAGTATTTATCTAAAACAGGTAAACTATCGTGAACTGATTCAATTAAGTTTGTATAAATATCTTTATCTATTTCATTAGCAAACAAGGCTCTATCTAAACTACTTGAATAACCTCTCAATTTAGAAATAGCTACGTTTTTGTCCACTTCACTGCGAAGAGTTGTTGCTAATGTATTCTTATATTTTCCATATTCAGAATGAATATTTTCAAAAGCTTGTTTACGAACATCTCTATCTTCGCTTCGCAAATATACAGAATAATTACTTTCAGTTAATTCTTTTTCTTTACCATCTACTATAATACTTTTAAACTTAAAATCACTATCAGTTAAAGCTCCCATTATTTCATCTGGTGAAGAAAACAATTTAGATAGAGATGATAAAATACTCTCTTCTTTATCACTTAAAGTATGTTTCTTCATTCTAAATATTTCTTTTAAACTTCTTTTATAAACTTTTAGTTCCGGAACTTCCTTAATATAGCCTTTTATTAATTCAAAAGAACCATTTAATAATTCTGGAACCATAAATGATGTAGCTTCTAAATACATAATATAAATATTTTTCGCTAAACCATATAATTCTTGATAATTGTTGTCTAAAGTATCAGCATCATTATTGATATGAGCATAAATATATACTCTTTCCAACTTTTTAGATACTTTTGTATCTAATTCTAAAGCTTCATATAAAGTATTTGCACTTTCCAATAACTTACCTTTATACTTTTTTATTTTTTTAATGGAACCCTCTAAAGATTTAATATCTTTTTTACATGCTTCATCACTAATATATAAATCTTTAGTCCTCCATTTGTATTTTGAATCAAATTCACTTCTTTTCTTTGCCATAATAACCTTTCTTACTAAAAGTAAGGCTCTAGAGGACTAGAGCCTAACAATTATTTTTCTTCAAATTTTGCTTCTTCTACATTATCGTCTTTTTTATCTTCTTTAGCTGAAGATTCATTATCTTCATTTTCTGGTTTAACATTTTGATATACTTTAGCAGCTAAGTCCATTGCTACTTTAGATAATTCATCAGTTTTCTCTTTAATCTTATCTGTATCTTTTCCTTCTAATAATTCTTTTAATTCTTTAATCAATCCTTCAGCTTTTTCTTTATCAGCAGAATCAACTTTATCTCCAAGATCTTCTAGTGCTTTTTCAGTAGAGAAAATCATTGAATCAGCATTATTTCTTATTTCTGCTTCTTCCTTTCTCTTTTCATCTGCTTCTTTATTTGCTTCAGCTTCTTTCATCATCTTATCTATTTCTTCATCTGATAAGTTTGTAGATGATGTAATAGTAATTGATTGTTCTTTTCCAGTTCCTAAATCTTTAGCTTTAACATTAACAATACCATTGGCATCAATATCAAAAGTAACTTCAATTTGTGGAACTCCTCTTTTTGCTGGAGGTAAATTAGTTAATTGGAAATTGCCCAAGGTCTTATTATCAGTAGCCATTGGTCTTTCCCCTTGAAGAACATGAATATCTACAGCAGGTTGATTATCTGCAGCAGTTGAGAACACTTGACTCTTGCTTGTTGGAATTGTTGTATTTCTTGGAATTAAAACTGTCATTACATTACCTAAAGTTTCAATACCTAAAGATAATGGAGTTACATCTAATAATACAATATCGTCTACTTCGCCAGTTAAAACTCCACCTTGAATTGCTGCGCCCATTGCAACAACTTCATCTGGGTTAACACCTTTATTTGGCTCTTGACCTAATTCTTTTTTGACTAATTCTTGAATATAAGGAATACGTGTTGAACCACCAACTAATATAACTTTATCAATATCTGATGCTTTTAATTTAGCATCCTTTAATGCTTTTCTAACAGGTTCTAGGGTTGAGTCAAATAAATCACGACATAAGTCTTCAAATTTTGCTTTAGATAAACTCATTTCCATATGTAATGGACCTTCATCACTTTGAGCAATAAATGGCAAACTAATTTGAGCATTAGTCATACCCGATAAATCTTTTTTAGCTTTTTCAGAAGCGTCCTTAACTCTTTGCATTGCCATCTTATCTTTAGATAAATCAACACCATGTTCCTTTTTAAATTCTGAAACTAGATAATCACTAATACGTTCATCAAAGTCATCTCCACCTAAACGATTATTACCGCTTGTAGACTTAACTTCAAATACACCATCCCCTAATTCAAGAATAGATACATCGAATGTTCCTCCACCTAAGTCATAAACTAAAATAGTTTGTAGTTTATCTTGCTTATCTAATCCATACGCTAATGCTGCTGCGGTTGGTTCGTTGATAATTCTTTCAACTTCTAAACCAGCAATTTTACCTGCATTCTTAGTAGCTTGTCTTTCAGCATCGTTAAAATATGCAGGAACAGTAATAACTGCCTTTGTTACTTTTTCTCCCAAATAACTTTCTGCATCTTTCTTTAACTTTCCTAAAATTTTTGCACTTATTTCTTCAGGTGTCCATTTCTTATCATTAGCTTCTACTTTTTCACTAGTTCCCATTTTTCTTTTAATTGAAGAAATAGTATTTTTAACATTAGTTACAGCTTGTCTTTTCGCTGTTTCTCCTACTAACTCTTCATCGCCTTTAAAGGCTACTACTGATGGAGTTGTTCTATTTCCTTCACTATTTGGAATAACCTTAGGTTCTCCACCTTCTAAAACTGCAACACAACTATTTGTTGTTCCTAAATCAATACCTATAATTTTAGCCATTATAATCATCTCCTCTATTCATTTACTTTAACCATGGCTGGTCTAATTATTTTATCATTATATTTATAACCCTTTAATAAGACTGCAGTTACAATTCCACTATCTAATCCCTCAACTTTTTCAGTCATAACGGCTTCCATTTCTTCAGGATTAAAAGGTTTATTTACACATTCTAATTCCGAAACCCCAATATTATTCAGACTATTCTTCAAATCATTATAGATTAGAATAAATCCTTCTAGATATTTAGATAATTCCTCGCTAAGATCTTTATTATCATTATTGATTGCTCTTTCAAAGTTATCTAAAACTCCTAGCATCTTTTTTATTAAAGCTTCCCCCTCATATCTATATATTTTAGATATTTCTTCATCATATCTTCTACGCATATTTTGCATTTCAGCTGTGACTCTTAGAAGCTTATCATTTAACTCTCTTTTTTCATCCTCTAATTTTTTTATTTCATCTTTATATTTATTGTTATCTTTCTTATGCTGATTAATTTTATGATGTTTTTTGTTTTCATCCATTAAATTTTCAATATTCTCTTTCATTATTTATCCTCTATTTTATCTATCATGTAGTTTAAAAGAGAAACAACTCTTTCATATTCCATTCTCTTTGGACCAATAATAGCAATAGTTCCTTCTTCGCCACCCATCTTATAATTTCTTTTAATCACGGTTACATTGTCATCAAAATTAGAATCCTGACCAATATATATTTGTAATTCATCATTTCCATTAATTTCACTTAACATTTCTTTAAATGATTCATCCTCTAATTTATCAGCAATTCTTCTAATATCTTTTGATTCAACGTATTCTGGTTCTTTTAATAAATTAATTCTTCCAGATACATGCATATTTGTTCTATGAACTAAAAAATCATTAAATGCGTCATAGAAAATATTATAAACTGTTTCATAATCTTTTACTTTTTTGGCTATGATTGGTTTGATTTCAAATTCTAGTTTTTCAGATACCTTATTAATTGGCGTGCCAATTAACATTTTATTGATTATTTCACTAGATTTAATAATCTCGCCAACATTAGTTCCTTCCGGCAAGATAAATTGTTTATTTTCAACAACGCCTTTATCTGTGCACACGATTGCTACTATTTTATTCGTATCTAAAGCAACTATATTTATTTGTTGTAATAAATTGTCAGAAGAATTCTTACCAAGAACTATAGATGTATAGTTTGTTATATCACTAATTATCTCTAAACATTTAACTAATGCATCATTAACTTGTAAGTCTTTATTATTAACAATGGTTTGAAGCTTTAACATATCTTCACCAGTTAAATCTTTTGCTTCCATTAAGTTTTCTACATAGTAACGATAACCTTTTTCCGAAGGCACTCTTCCACTAGAAATATGGTTCTTTTCTATGTATCCCATATTCTCTAATATAGCCATTTCGTTTCTTATTGTAGCACTCGAACATTTTAATTTTTTACATAAAGATTTACTACCAACAGGCTTAACAGTCTTAACATAATTTTCTACTATTTCTTTTAATAATTCTTTTTTTCTGTCATCCATAAAACTATTTCACCACCTTTAGCACTCCTCTTTCTTTAATGCTAACCCCATTATAATATTATGCTTAGCACTTGTCAAGATATGAGTGCTAATTTTATTTTTTTTAGACAAAAAAAGAAGATATTAAATCTTCTTTATTTATATTTACTTAATTCTTCTAGCTTCAAGATAGAATCTTTTATCGTAACTATGTCCCATTGAGAAAGTCTTTCTTGGTAACGCACCATCAAGGATAACAGTTTTAAATAAATCATCTTTACTCATTGCATCGAATATTATTCCAACATTACCATCTTTTTTGGCAAATTCCTTAGTAACCTCTTCTCCATGAATATAATCTATACTACCACTGTGATCTTGTAAGTATTCATCTAAGAATATTTGAATAGAACCAACAGGGATATTAGATTTAGGATTCTCAATATATAAAACCTTATCTATATCTTTTGTTACTAATTCAAACTTTTGACCATGACCATCCTCATTAATATCATAATACTTATATAAACTATCAATTAAATCTTCAACATTAGTTTCAAATACAACACGATGGATGGCTTCGAATTCTAAAGCTTCACTATGTAGGTTAACTAATTCAACTAAAGCATATCTTGCTGGATGATTTAAGTATTCTTCTTCACTCATACTTTCTTTTAATTTTTCATAACAAGCTTTTGCTGTAGCAAGCGAATGATTACCATCACCCATGGCAAACAATAAAACTCCCTTATCACTAACACCATACTTTTTAGAAAAATTATCTGGATCAGCGAGATTTTCTAATCCTCTAATTATTTCATCAATAATCTCTTTTCCTAATTTATAACCTTTAATATGACCACCATTTTGCATCAAATCAAAATCGTATACAATATCATCATTAGTAACTTTAGTTTTTAAACTCTCAATTATACTCTTATTAGAATCATCAATTAATATCATAATATGCGGTAATTCTAACAAAGCATTTTCTCTAACTTTAACTCTTGGTGGTATTCTTTCAATAACAGTTTTTTCTGTAGCTCTAATAAGGGTTTGAGAACCCTTTTCAAATGAATAATCTTCTAAATCAACTATTCCCATTAAACCTTCTCTAACTCTGCCATCCATTTGAGTTCTCTCTAAATATATCATTGAGTCTTTATATTCAGAAAAAATATCATCTTTTAACATTTTTTCCATATTAAGATTAATATTTTTAATTCTTTCTTCTACATTACTATCATTTAAGTAAATTTCTGGAAGTGTAATATTTAAAGTTGATGGACTATCGCCAACAATCTTTTCAACTTCTTGCCAATATTCTGGTTCAGAAGTATATTGATCACATGCAACAACACTCCATTTGTGCATATCAATATTTTTTGGAATTAAAATATTCCCTGCCTTAAAAGGTATTTTCATAAAAATCATCTCCAAACTTATTATCTTATAAAACGCCAAAAATATCAATCTACTACTATAGATTTGTTAAAAATTATGATATTATTAATATGGTGATGATTATGTGTGAATCATATGTATACTTAAGAATATTATTAATAGTAGTTAATATATTTAAAATAGTATGTATAGTCGCTCCTCTACTAATAATAGTTATGGGAATAATCGATTTTTCCAAGGCAGTTACAAATAGTGGCGCAGATCTTGGTAAAGTAGTTGGAACATTTCTTAAAAGAGTTATAGCCGGAATAGTTATATTTATTCTTCCTTCTACTATATCAGCTTTATTTAATGGTATAGGTAATTACAATTCAGATATTTTCTTTGTTTCTTGTAAGGATAATTTAGAAGATATTGATATATACAAAGAAGCTTATGAGAAAAGGAAAAGGGAACAATTAGCAGAAACAGAAAAAGAAATTGCTAAAGAAATAAAAAGAATTAGAAAAGAAGAAGAAAAAAGGAAATCTGAAGAAACTCCATATTTTATTAAAGGTAATAGCAATAAAGTTAAACCAACCGTGGTTCCACCTCCTGATGATATTCCTTCAACTGGAGATAGAAGATATCCAACTATAACTCAAAGAAACTATGGTCATATAAAATTTTGTGGTAACGGCAAAACCGTTAAGTCTTCTGGATGTGGTGCTATTGCATATGCTACTATAGCTTGGGCGTTTAATCCTAGCCTTTTCAGTTCAGAAGAAGATGCAATAGAAGATGTTGCAAATTATATGTGTAGCACATACCATAGTGGCGGAGCTTTAAGTGCTGCTGCTTACTCACCTACTGCTGCATTCGGAAAAGCCTTATCCGAAAGATATCACATCACTTCTAGTGGCAATTTACTTCACACTTCTGGATATACTAGATGGAATGATTCATGGGAACAATTAATATTAAATAAAACTAACAATGGATATGGAGTAATAATACTAATATCTGGACATTATATAGTTGTTCATAGTTCTAGCCAATGTGGAAGCAATAAAGTATATGTTAAATATGCTGGTGCCATAGAAAATAAAACATCTGATTCATGTTATACAATAAAGGGTTTGTATGATAAAACATACAATTATAGAAATAGATGTAATGAAGTTCATAAATGCGGCTGGAATGGCGCTTGGGCATTTAGAGGTTAGAAAGGATTTGTTATGAAGAAAATTATATTTGGACTATTAATAATTCCTCTTATAGTAATAAAAGCCTATGCTATTGAAATTTATGATGAAAATACTGTTTACTATAAACTAGATATTAATAAATCATTTAAAGAAAAAATAGTTATATCTTATCCTCAAACAATAGAAGAAGATATTGAAGAATTAAGAGAAGATGAAGATTGGGCTCCAATGACAATGAGTGAAATGTTTTATTATGAAGACATTGAACCATTAATAAATAATCATGACATCTTCTATGATAAAAAAATTGATAAAGGTTATCCAACAACAGTTACTTTAACATATGAATATTTAGATGATAATTTTGTCAATGGTTACTTTATTAATAATTGCTTTGAAGAATATGAAGTAGCTAGTTTATCAAATGAATATTACATAGATTTATCAGGAAACTTTGAATGTTATAATGATAAACCTATAAAAATAAGTGTCAAAACAAATTATGATGTAATTGAAACTACTGGTAATCATAAAAAAAATGAGATTACTTGGACAATTGATGATAACAATTATAAAAATACAAACATATTTTTAAGATTAGCAAAAAATCAAGAAGATACAAGCTCTAATACAAAAACTAGCATAGTCTCTTCAATATTCAAAATGATTATTCCAATAATAATTATTGTTCTATGTGTTGTATTACTAGTTAATAAAAATAAGTTAGTAGAATTTATAAATAAAAAAAGGAATCAATTCTAATGATTCCTTTTTAAATTAACTTTAATAATATTTCATTCATTATGTAGAGTTTTTTAGGATTAATTCTAACATATCCATTTTCATAGATTAATTCTCCACTTTTTATTAATGGCTTGATTGGAAATTCATCTTGCATATTAATGTGATATTTATTATAAAACTCTTGCAAGTTTATTCCTTCAGTTTTTCTTAATCCTAACATTAATTCATATTCTCTAATACTCTTTTCACTTAATAAAACATCATCACTTTTAAACCCATCATTAATGTAACTAGTGATATTTTTTGTATTATCATATCTAACACCAGAAATATACCCAGAGGCTCCACAGCCAAAGCCATAATATTCTTGATTATTCCAATATACTAAATTATGTTTAGATTCATAGCCGGGCTTTGCAAAATTACTTATTTCATAATGCTTATAATTATTTTTAGTCAATTTTTTGCATATGTATTCATACATTTCAAAATCTAATTCTTCGGGAATATTATTTATTTTTTTATATCCCAAATAAGTATGATCTTCAATCATCAAACTATAAGTGCTTATGTGTTCTGGATCTAGATTTAATAAACATTTTAAATCTTTTCTTAATGTAATCATTTTTTCATTAGGAAGTGCATATATTAAATCTAAGTTTATATTATTAAAACCCAATTTCCTAGCTAATTGCATCTTTTTCTTAGCATCCTCATAAGAACCTTTTCTATTCATAAATACTAAATTATCTTTATCAAACGATTCGATGCCAATGCTTAATCTATTTACATTAAATCTTTTTAATAAAACTAGTAAATCTTCCGTAATATCTTCTAAATTACATTCAAAAGTAAACTCTTCTAAATCTTTTTTATTTAATAGATTAGTTAACGCTAATAAATATTCAATTTCTTTCATTGAAAGACAGCTAGGAGTTCCTCCCCCAATATATATAGTTTTAATACTCTCTCCCATATATCTTTCTTGTATTTCTTCCTTTAATTTTTTTAAATATGAAACTGCCCATTCTTTATTGTATAAAACTTTACAAAAGTCACAGTAAGTGCAGATTGAAGAACAAAAAGGAATATGTATGTAAACACTACTAATCTCATCCATTTTAATTACCTTGTATAGCCATTATTATTCTTTGCGTATTGTGAATGATAATCTGCTAAAGCTGTATATAAAGTTCTAAGATCAGGTGTTAATAATACAGGCATTGCACTAGCATTAGTATCTTGAGTTTTTCCTCTATCTTCATTTTCAAAATATTTTGTTACTTTTTTAGAATATTCAGATCTATTAGCGTTAAATAAATTACATACTCTATCTTGGGTTAATGCATATTTAACTTGATTTTTAATCATTTCCTCTAAATCCTCAGGGCTAATTGCTTCTCTTCTCTCTGAATATGTTGAAGGATTTCTCCTTTTTATAATTTCTGCAGCCTTTTTATCAGAAATACTATCTTTTAAATACTTTCTAACTTCTTTATCCTTAGTTGCATAGTAATCACTTATCCAAGCAATTATACCAGCCTTAGCAATTTCTTGGTCAGTAGTGTCATTATTATATAGATAATGCAAACTGCTATAATCGCTTCCTTTTGATGATAACTCTTTAACCAATGCATCCTCATCAATTTTAAATAATTCTGCAATAGTAGCTGGTTTAGCTCTATAAGTTAACATTAGATGTCTTAAATAATAAAATTGCTTTTTTTCATCACTTGCTAACCACTCAACTTTTAATTGTGGAACTGTTCCAATTTCCTCTCCGTTTGAACGACGTAAATTCATAACCGATCTTATTCCTCCTAATCTTTTTCCGTTCTCTAAATTCTCTTTTCTCTTTTTAATAATTTCATCATATAATTTTTCGCCACTATATGGAAATGCGGCATATATTCTTTCACGATCTGTTAATCTTCTTTGAACAGTTGAAGAAGATATACCTGTTCGATTAGATAATTCAATATCTGATTCATTGAATTCTAAAAACAAATTAACTAAAAGAATTGTCTCTTTAATAATTCTTTCTTCTTGTTCACGACTAACCATTTTCATCACTCCTTAATATACTTAAGAATGCTTCACTTGGAACTTCAACTCTTCCAACCATCTTCATTCTCTTTTTTCCTTCTTTTTGTGCCTCTAATAGTTTCCTTTTTCTAGAAACATCACCACCATAACATTTAGCAAGCACATTTTTTCGCATTGCTGAAACGTCTTCTCTGGCTATTATTTTCGAACCGACACTAGCTTGGATACTAACTTGAAACATTTGTCTCGGAATAACTTTTCTTAATTTTTCAGTAATACTTCTTCCTTTTTCATATGCTTCATCTTTATGAACTATTAATGATAATGCATCTACTTTTTCGCCATTTAGTAAAATATCCATTTTTACTAAGTTCGATTCTTTATAACCTATTATATCATAATCAAAAGATGCATAGCCATTAGTTCTACTTTTTAGTTTATCATAAAAATCATAAACTATTTCCCCAAGGGGCAATTCATAATGGATATTAACTCTATCTTCATTAATATACTCTACCTCTTTATATATACCTCTTTTATTTTGACACAATTCCATAATTGCCCCAATGTATGATGCAGGAGCAATAATATTAGTATAAATATATGGTTCCTTAATATATGATAATCTTTCTCTTGGAGGCATTTTATTTGGATTATCGACTAATTCCATTGTCCCATCAGTTAAATATGCTTCATATAAAACTGTTGGACTTGTAACAACAATATCCAAATTAAATTCTCTTTCCAATCTAGTTGTAATTATTTCTGAATGTAATAGTCCTAAAAAGCCAGTATGAAACCCAAAGCCTAAGGCCTCACTAGTTACAGGTTCAAATACTAAAGATGCATCATTTAATTTTAATTTATTTAAAGCATCTCTTAGGCCCTCATATTTATTTGATTCAATGGGATATATACCAGAATAAACCATCGGTTTCATTGGTTTATATCCTTCAAGGGGAATAGTTGCTTCATTATCTAAAATAGTTATTGTGTCTCCAACATGGACACTAGATATATCCTTAATGGCAGCACAAATAAATCCTACTTCCCCACTAGTTAATTCATCTAATAAAACTTCCTTAGGAGTTTTAACTCCCAACTCTATAACTTCAAATATCTTATCCGAATTAAACATTTTAATTTTATCTTTAATAGATATTTTACCATCTACAACTTTAACTAATAATACTACTCCTTTATAACTATCAAAATAAGAATCATATATTAAAGCTCTAGTTGGTTTTTCCACATCTATTTTAGGAGCAGGTATTTTTTCAATTACTCTATCTAATAATTGTTGAACTCCTTCTCCAGTTTTACCACTGCAAAGAATTATATCTTCTTTTTTAAATCCTAATATACTTTCTAATTCCTTAGTTACCTTAGGAATATCCGCATTAGGTAAATCTATTTTATTAATTACAGGTATAATCTCTAATTCGTTTTCCATTGCTAAATATAAATTAGCTAAAGTTTGTGCTTCAATGCCTTGAGCAGCATCAACAACAAGTATTGCACCTTCACAAGCCGCTAAGCTTCTTGAAACCTCATATGAAAAGTCAACATGACCCGGAGTATCTATTAAATTTAATATATAATCTTCACCATGATAATTATAATTAAGCTTAACCGTATTTAATTTAATGGTTATTCCTCTTTCTCTTTCGATATCCATATTGTCTAATAGTTGCTCTTTCATTTCTCTTTTTGAAACAGCTCCGGTTATTTCCAATATTCTATCTGCAAGAGTGCTTTTACCATGATCAATATGAGCGATTATAGAAAAATTTCGAATGTTATTTTCGTTCATATAAAACACCATAGTAATAATACCATATATTAGCAAATATTAAAACTGAATGGACTAATTTTTACACTATCATATCGAAATAAGCGCTTATCAAGTTGACACTTTTTGACAAAAACGGCATTTTATGATATACTTTTAATAGCTTGAGAGGGGATGCGTATGTATAGATTAAGTTTATATAATCCAAGAAATAATTCTTACAAAATAATTTCTGGGTGGGAATTACATGCATCAATGGGTTATTTTCCAGAAGAAGCTGCATATATTGGTGATTCCACTTTAAAAGATATTGTTAGTTTCACTTCTCTTTTTGAGAATGAATCAGACTTAAAAAACACTTTACTAGATGCTGGTTTTATATCTGAACAAGATTTAGATAGCAAATTTCTTATAATTAGAACTTCTAAAAATGGTAAAATTGTTAAAACTTTAAAAGAAGGTATATCTTACAAAAGAGATGCTCACCTATATGACATTAATGAATTAAAAAGACATGTTGTAGAAAGAATGGATAACCAAGAATTTATGACATCTTTTAGTTATAGTTTTTGTAATTACCTTAGAGATGTTAAACATATAAAAGACCAAGCAATATTTATCTATGACTATTATGTTAATAGAATAACTGAAACAAAAACTGAAGAAGAATTAGCTATTGAAATTAGGAGATTTATTGATAAATATTGCACTAGAGAAAAATCTAAAGGTGTATATACAGAAGATTTTTATAAAGTTCGTCAAATGGCTATGTTTGTTGCTAAATATGAAGCTAGAGAAAGAGAACGTGAATTAAGGGAACAAAGAGGTCAAATTAATGATACTATTAAAGAAATTAAATATCTCGAAATGAGACTGGAATATTTAAAAGATCAATTAGCACGTATTCCAAAATACTCTGAAGAATATCAAGCGTTTGAAAATGAAATAAATAGTATTATGAATAAATAGGAGGAAAAAATGAAGTTACCTAACATTAACATTTTAGATGAAAAAGAAAAATTGCTTCATAAAAAAAGTAATGAGGTAACTTTTCCTTTATCTAAAGATGATAAAAAAAGAATTCAAGATATTATCGATTACTTAACTATGAGTCAAATTGAAGAATACTATAAAAAATATAATTTAAGACCAGGAATGGGGATGGCATTTGTTCAAACAGGTATTCCAAAAAATATATTTATTATAGTTGAGGAATTGGAAGATGAAAATTTTAGAAACTATGTAATAATTAATCCCAAATTAATTAGTCATAGCGAAGAATTAATTTATGTTGGCGAAGGCGAAGGTTGCTTAAGCGTTAACCGTGAGGTTGAAGGAATAGTGCCAAGATATGCGAGAATTAAAATAGAATATCAAGATATTGATGGAAACAAACAAACTATTAGAGTTCGTGAAGATATATCAGTAGCATTCCAACATGAAATGGATCACTTAAATGGAGTTTTATTTGTAGATAAAATTGATAAAAAGAATCCATTTAAAAATAAAGAAAAAATGAGAGAAATATAAAATACGACTTAATGTCGTATTTTTTTATCATTTTTTATATTATTCGCTGATTACTTATTATTGACAGTCCGCGTATGATTCGTCAATCCATTCATCGTAATAGAAAGCTCCACCACTATAGACAGAACAAGCAGCAGCAATCTCATTATACCCATCATATTCTTGACAATATGCACTCGTTCCTTCTAGATAACAATATACTTGAGCATAGTTATCATGGCACGACATTCTCGTGCTTCCTTCGGCGCCACAAATATAGCCTAGAGCTGAATATGTATCATTATAGTATTCAATGTAATTAGAATCGGGTTCAAAGCACATTTCTTTTTGGTCTAACATTGCACATGCTGCATATGTTCCAGTTGTTGTATTTTGTCTCAAATAAACGCGATAGCCAGCATTAAGTATTGATGTATTGTTTGGGTATTGAGTATTACTTACGAGTTCATTTAAATACACCATCGTTCCACTATTATTTGGTATTCCTCCTGGTGGATATGCTTTAGTTGCAGTGCAACTAAATGAAGTCGCAGAAAACGTTAATGTTATATCTTTATTCTTTAAAGCATCTTGATTGACTCCATTTTTATTTACAAATTTAAATTGTGCTGTTATTTGTCCAGGATTTCCACTTGATATCCCTGTAAACGTCCCATTAATTGTTATTTTGTTATTTGTGAATAAATTTGCTGTATAAAAATCATATGTTGTTTCCCCTACAGTTAAAACTATTATTCCTGATGTTTTTCCACCCCATCCTTGAAATGCTGTATATAAATCATTCGTCGCGCTTTTGATGATTTGTATTGTATAATCACAATTAAAATTTCCTGCTCCACTTACTGTTGCAGTTGCCATTACTGGATTATTCTCAGTTGTGGTAGTTCCGGTTGATGAAGCATAATATGTAACATCGCTTCCCTTTTGCATCATTTGATTGGCAGTTAAATTTAATGTTAAAGCTGAACCACTTGATAAAGATACTGATCCAACTGATGCAGCTGATGCGCTTATTGTTTTTGATCCAAAACTATTTGTTGATGACACACTAAAATAAGCATAAGTTGCTCCAACTATCAAAGTAAGAAGAGTTGCTACTCCAATTATTAGTGATATCAATACTTTTTTATTCTTCATATCTTCTCCATATTATTTATTACAATTTTATTATACAATACCACCCCTAGGGGGTCAATGATTTGCTTTGTTTATTTGCAAAAAAAAAGAAAGATAATAATATTTATCCTTCTAATTTAACTCCCACCACTTTACTAATACCGGCACTTTGCATAGTTATACCATATAAAACATCAGCATATTCCATCATTCTCTTTTTATGGGTTATCAAAATATATTGACTCTTATCTTTCTTTTTATTTAGATATTCACCAAATAAATCAACATTTGATTCATCTAAGGCTGCTTCTACTTCGTCTAGGATAATGTATGGTGAAGGTGATACATTAAGTATAGCAAACAACAAACAGATTGCTGTTAATGATTTTTCACCACCAGATAAGCTTTGAGCATTATGAATTTTCTTTCCTGGAGGAGTAACAGACAATTCTATTCCAGTATTTAATATATCATTTGGATCACTCAATTCTAGTTTTCCATTCCCTCCTTGAAACATAATTTTAAATACTGAACTAAACTCTTCTTTAACTTGTTCAAAAGTCTCTTTAAACTTCTCTATCATGATACTATCCATATCATTTATAATGTCATATAAATTTTGCATAGAAACTTCTAAATCATTTCTTTGATTAATTAAAAATTCATGTCTAGCAGTTAATCTTTCATATTCTTTAATACTACCTGTATTAACTTCTCCTAGTGATTTAATCTCACTCTTTAACTTCCGAACACTATCTCTAACTAAAGACTCTTCCACTTCTAATTTATAATTGCTATAAGCATATTCATAGGTCATATTATACTCTTCATTTAAGTAAAGGAGCAAATTATCTAGTTTAATATTTAATTTAGCAATATTAATAGAAATATTATTTAAATCTGAAGATATACTTTTATACTCGGAATTAGCTGAGCTAATTCTTTGCTCTATGGCAGATAATTCATTATTTAATGAATCTTTATTCATTTTTAATTCATTAATATCTTGCTCTAATTTTTCCTTATCTATAGTTAAGATATTTAAATCATTCATAATTTTTTCTAATTTTTTATCTAATGAATTATTATTAATGCTATCAATTCCATCTATATCGCTTTTAATTATTTTTAATTTTTCTTCTAGATTATCTAATACACTTATTTTAGCATCTCTTTGAGTCTTTAAATTAATTAATTCTATATTTAAAGAACTATTGTTATTACCTAATATTTCATAATCTTTAGTTAAATTAATTAACTCTTTATCATAATCTTCATGTTTACTAATAATACTAGACAATTTCTCTTTAGCATTATCTAATTCTTTAATAATACTTATAGTATTAGATTTATTATGAGTTCCTCCACTTATTGAGCCACCAGCATAGATAATGCTTCCATCTAAAGACACTACTCTATATTTATATTCTAGTATCTTTGCAATTAGATTCATGGAATCTATATCTTGAGCAACAATTATATTACCTAATTGATTTTCAATTATATTTTTATATTGACTATCAAACTCAACTAAATCAGACAATATACCAACATATCCAAATATTTCATTTAATCTTTCTTTAATACTATCTGGAACATATCTAGATTTAATAATATTTAATGGTAAGAATGTAGCTCTTCCTAAATTATTCTCTTTTAAATAATTAATTGCATTTTTAGCACTATTTTCATTATCTACTATTAGAAATGAACTATTAGCTCCCAAAGCAACATCGGCACAAACCATATATTTATCAGGAATATTTATATTATTGCCGATGGTGCCATGGATACCTTTTAATCTTGGATTATTTAGTATGTTTTGAACACTTCTAGGCAATCTTTCATTATTTTGAATGCTACTATCTAAAACACTTATTTTATTTTCTAAAATATATCTTTCTTTATTTAAATCATTAATAGTAGAATTATAATTTTTAATTTTAGCATCTAAACTATTTAATTCTAAATTCTTTTTATTCCATTCATCTTCTTTATTTTTTATAGATTCATTAATAGTATCTATCTCTTTATTAATTAGTTCTATATCTTTTACTATATTTAATTTTTCTTCCTTTAAGTTAAGTAAATTACTTTTTAATTTATCTTCACTGTATTCATATTTTGTTCTTTCTTCAGTAATTCTTTTTTCACTACTTAACTTGGATATTTCTTCAGTTAAATCCAAAACTTTTTTATTCTTACTTGCAATATTATCATCAATTTTATATATTTTTAACTTTATTTTTTCAACTTCAACATTATCTGTAGTTGTTTGAATTTTATCTAACAACTCTTTCTTTTCTTTTTCTTCTTTCTCTAATTTTTTTAATTCATCACTAATATTCTTTATATCATTTGCAGTTAAAGCTATTTCTTTTCCTTTTAATTCTTCTTTTAAATCAACGTATCTTTGAGCTAACTGTGCTTCTTCTTTTAATGGATTAATAGTTACATCTAATTCATCAATAACTAAATTAACACTTGCTAAATTATCTTTAGTTTTATCTAATTTACGCAGAGATTCTTCTTTTCTTTTCTTATATTTTAATACTCCGGCCGCACTTTCAAATATTATTCTTCGATCAATAGGTTTAGAATTAACAATATCTTGAACCGAGCCTTGAGATATTATATTAAATGAATCTATTCCCGAATTAGAATCCATAAAAAGATCACTAATATCTTTTAAACGGACCTTAGTGTTATTTAAGAAATATTCGGATTCTCCAGTCTTATATATACATCTTTTTACTTCTACTTCAGAGAATTCACAATTTAAATACTTATCACTATTATCAAAAGTTAATGTTACTGAGGCTTTATTTAACCCTTCTTTAGCATCTGAACCACTAAAAATAACATCACTCATAAGTGAACCACTTCTAAGTGATTTTGTTGATTGTTCTCCTAAAACCCATCTAACAGCATCAACTATATTACTCTTACCAGAGCCATTTGGCCCAACTATTGCTGTAATACCTTTATTAAATTCAAATATAGTTTTATTAGCAAATGATTTAAACCCTTCTAATCTTATACTTTTTAAATACATAAATACTCCTACTTAGCAGATTTTTTATAAGCATCATATGCAGCATTTTGTTCTGCTTCCTTTTTACTCTTTCCCATCCCAATTCCATAAATAATATCATTTATTTTTACTGCAACTTCAAATGTTTTATCATGTGATTCACCATATTCGTTAATTAAAACATATTCTAAAGATTTCTTATCTGTTTGAACATACTCTTGTAATAATGTTTTGTAATCACCAAAGAACACAAAGTCTTTTTCAATATAAGGAACAACTATTTCATAAACAAATTCTTTAGCTTTATTTAAACCATATGTTAAATAGATGGCCCCAAGAATACTTTCAAATATATCAGCTAATATTGTGTCATTAATATTTCCTTCTTGACCATGACCAACCCTAACATATTCCGAAACATCTAATTCTTTTGTGTAATGAGCTAAAGCTTGTTCACAAACAAAGCTAGCTCTTTTCTTAGTCATTTCACCCTCATTAAAATCCGTATTTTGATAAAAGTATTCACTAGTTATTAATTCTAAAACAGCATCTCCCAAAAATTCTAATCTTTCATAATTGCTTTCATCCTTATGCTCATTAGAATAACTACTATGAGTTAATGCTTCAGTTAATAATTTATTATCAATACCCTTTATAATATCCATATCCATGAACTTCATATAATCACCATACCAAGATTATACCATACTTTAGTTATAAAAAGAAGAAAGTAATTACTTACTTTCTTCACAATTTTCACATACTACTTGATTATTTTTTTCAACCATTAAATTTTTACATTTAGTACATACGTCCCCGGTTGGTTTATACCATGTTGCATAATCACATTTTGGATATCCAGAACAGCCATAAAAAATTTTACCTTTTTTAGTTTTTCTTGCAACTATATCTTTATGGCATTTAGGACACTCAGCAACTTTAACAACTTTTTCAGTCTCTTTTTTCTCTTTCTTAATATACTTACATTTTGGATAATTAGAGCAAGCAACAAATTCACCATATTTTCCATTTCTAATTACTAAATCTGAGCCACACTCTGGACAAGTTTCTCCAGTTGATTGTGGTGCTTTCTTTTCCATATTCTTTAAAGCATCATCCATTATTGGAGCAAATTTATCATAAAAATCATGTAGAACTTTTATATTATCCTTTTTAGCTTCAGCTATATCATCTAAATCATGTTCCATATTAGCTGTATATTTAACATTTATAATATCAGAAAAATATTCTTGTAATTTATCTGTAGTTTCCATGCCCATTTCAGTAGGAACAAACTTTTTATCATCTACTTTAACATATTCATGATCTTTTAATGTAGATATAATTGTAGCATAAGTAGATGGTCTACCAATGCCTAAGCTTTCTAATTCCTTAATTAAACTACTTTCAGTATATCTACTAGCTGGTTTAGTCCAGTGTTGATATTTATTTATTTCTGATGCTACCACTACTTTACTCTTATAGTCTTTGAAATTTGGTAGTATTTTATCTTCAGTTTCTTCATACTCACTATATACTTTTAAATAACCATCAAATTTTAAGACACTACCTGTAGTTTTAAAATAATAATCGTTATTCTCAAATATAACAGTAGTCGCTAAAACTTTAGCATCAGCCATCAAAGACGCTAATGCTCTTATATATATTAATTTATATAATTTATACTCATCATTAGTTAAATATGCTTTAACACTTTCAGGAGTTCTATTAATACTAGTTGGTCTAATACCTTCATGACCATCTTGCATAGCAGCATTAGATTTACCAGTTTTAACATAACCTACATATTTATCTCCATAGGTTTTATTAATATAACCATAAGTTGATTTAATGAACTCATCAGAAAGACGAACACTATCTGTTCTCATATAAGTTATTAAACCAACTGTTTCTGATGCTAAATCAACACCTTCATATAATTTTTGAGCTATTTTCATAGTTTTAGAAGCAGCAAAATTTAATCTAGAAGAAGCCATTTGTTGTAATGTAGAAGTTTTAAATGGTTCCCTGGCTGCTTTCTTTTTATCTTTTTCTTCAATAGAATCAATATTAAATGAATTAGATAGTTTAGATAGTATTTCATCAGCCTCTAGTTCTGTATTTATTTCAATATCTTTATCTTTATATTTAAATAATTCAGCTGTCCAATCTTTAAAATCCGCTTCAATAGTCCAATACTCTTTAGGAACAAACGCAAGTATTTCTCTTTCTCTATCTACTATTAATTTTAAAGCAACAGATTGGACTCTACCGGCACTCTTTCCTCCTGTTTTATATTGCATTAATTTAGATAATCTAAATCCTATTATTCTATCTAATATTCTTCTAGTTTCAGCACCCTTAACTAAATCCATATCGATTTTAGCATGTTCTTGGATAGATTTTAAAACAACATCTTTAGTTATTTCTCTAAAAGTAACTCGATCATACTTTTCATCAGGTATATTAAGTTCATCTTTTAAATGCCAAGAAATTATTTCTCCTTCTCTATCTGGGTCGGTTGCTAGATAAACATGATCTGCTGAATCAACTAATTTTTTTAACTCTTTAACATCTTTATTTTTTCCTTTAATAACGACATAACTAGGTTTAAAATCGTTTTCTAAATCAACGCCTAATCCATATTTGCCAGTTGTTGATAAATCTCTAATATGTCCTTTAGATGATACGACTTTATACCCACCAGCTAAGTATTTTTCTATAGTTTTACTTTTAGCTGGAGACTCCACTATAACGATATTTTTTATAAAACATCACTCCGTTCATATTTATTTATACATAATATTTTAGTTAATGTCAATTAAGAAATGACTCTTCGACAAATGAAGACATAATATTACTTATTTATTTCATTTTTTAATTCATATAAATAATTTAGAGCTTCAATTGGAGTCATTTCCAAAGGATTAATCTTGTTAATTTTATCTTTTAAATTATCTTCTTTTTTGTTATCTTCAAATAAATCAAAACTTAATTGAACTTTATCATTAGTATTTTTCTTAGCGCCATTTGTTTCATATTCTCTTAATATTTCTTCTGCTCGAGATAATAAATCATCAGGCATACCTGCTAGGCGCGCTACATGAATTCCGTAGCTTTTATCTATAGCTCCATTCTTAACTTTATGTAGGAATGTAATATTTCCTTCATTTTCTACTGCAGAAACATGAACATTTTTAATAGTCTTAAATTCTCTTTCTAAACTAGTAAGTTCATGATAATGGGTAGAAAACAAGGTTAATGCTTTAATATTTTTATTAATATATTCTAATATTGAACAAGCTAAACTCATTCCATCATAAGTAGCTGTTCCTCTACCAAGTTCATCAAATATGATTAAACTGTTTTCAGTGGCATTTATTATAGCATTCTTAGCTTCTTTCATTTCCACCATAAAAGTAGATTCTCCACTAACTAAATCATCAGATGCCCCGATTCTTGTAAATATTTTATCTATTATTGGTAATGTTGCTTTTGAAGCTGGCACAAATGATCCCATTTGGGCCATAAGGATTATTATAGCTATTTGACGCATATAAGTTGATTTACCACTCATATTAGGTCCAGTTATTAATAGAGTTAAATTATCTTTATTCATAAAGCAATCATTAGGAACATAAACATCTTTATTTACTATTTCTACCACTGGATGTCTTCCATCCTTAATATCTATGATTTGTTCAGTATTTAGTGTAGGTCTAACTAAATTTAATTCTTCTGAAACTATAGATAAAGACAATATTGCATCAATACTACTAATAATATCTGAAGTCTTTTTAATCTTTAGTATTTCTTTTTTAATAATATTCTTTATCTCTATAAATAGATTGTATTCTAAATCAATAATTTTTTCTTCAGCATTAAGTATTAATGATTCTTTTTCTTTTAATTCTTGAGATATAAATCTTTCGCAATTGGTAAGTGTTTGTCTTCTTTCCCAGCCAAAATTATCTTGAACAAACTTACTTTGGCCTTTAGAAACCTCAATAAAGTATCCAAATACTTTATTAAAGCCAACTTTTAAATTTTTAATGCCAGTTTCTTCCTTAACTTTATTTTCAAATTCAGAAATATATTCTTTACCACCGCTTCTAATTTTCTTTAATTCATCTAACTGGCTATTATAACCATCCTTAATTAAATAACCTTCTTTAATTCCAATTGGAGGATTTTCATATAAAGATGATTCTAGAAGAAGATAAATATCTTGATGAGTATCTAAATCATAATCTAAATTAAGAGTATTAATAATTTCTTTTATTCTAGGTAAAACTTTTAAACTGTTTCTAAATTGTAATAAGTCCCTTCCATTAACACTTCCCGAAGAGATTTTTCCACACAATCTTTCAATATCATATATTTCATATAATAAAGTTTTCAATTCATCTTTTAATATAAAGTTATTATTCAAAATCTCAATATAATCATATCTTTTATTTAATTTATCAATATCTTTTAATGGATGCATCAAGTATGACTTAAGTTTTCTAGAACCCATAGCAGTTTTACATTTATCTAATAACCATATTAAAGAATACGTTCTATCTTTTAAACGAATAGTTTCAAATAATTCTAAGTTTCTAACTGTATGAATATCCATCTCTAGATAATCTAATTTTTTGATTTCATTAACATTATTAAAATGACTAATACTTTTTAATTCTTTAACCACTAAGTAATAGAATAAATGACGAACTCCAGCTTTTCCTCTAGCATCACTTAATTTATTAATATACTCTAATTCATCACTTAGATATTCTGAAGAAAAAGAAACTTCAATATTATATTTATTTTTTAGTAAATCAACTAAAGTAATATTATTATTATCTAATAATATTACCTCTTTTATTCCTAAACTAAGAATTTCACTAATGAGTTTATCCATATTTTTAACTAAACTCATACTATTTAATTCTCCTGTAGATATATCAGCATAAGTAATAATATAACAATCGGTAAACTCCAAGACACTAGCTATATAAGAATTGCTTTTTTCATCTAGTAATTCAAAATCCGTGACAGTTCCTCGACTAATTACATCTACAACTCCTCTTTTAACTGTATCCTTAGCATTTTTAGGATCTTCCAATTGTTCACAAATGGCTACTTTGTAGCCTTTATTAACTAATTTTTCTATGTATGGCTTCACTGAATGAAACGGAACTCCACACATTGGAACTCTTTCATCTAAGCCGGCATTTTTACCAGTTAAAGTTAATTCTAATTCACGAGAAGCAGTTTCTCCATCTTCAAAAAATAATTCATAAAAATCTCCCAAGCGAAAAAATAACAACTCTTCTTTATATTGATCTTTAATATCCATGTATTGTTTCATCATTGGACTTAATTTTGTTCTATCTACTTCATTTCTTTTCATGAGTATTATTATACTACAAATGATTATATTTACAAATAAAAAGAAGCATTATGCTTCTATTATGACTTGCCTTAAGAAGGATCTTGACATAGAGTTATAATATTACTAATTCCACAATATTCTGGATGATTACCGTCTCCACAACTCACATATCCAGTATCTTCTATACTACAATCCATACTTCCTATCCAACACCTTAAATAATTTGTTGTTGCAAACGGATTTGACTGATACATTGAGTATTGGCAAGTAGCACCCAGTGCTTCCATTTCGGATTTGTAAGTTGATACATTACTCCATGTATTTGGCTCCATGCAATATTCTGTTCCATTAAATACTCCACACACTTCATCATATACTCCGGGTACTCCATAACCCTTTAGATAATAATTTAATCCTGTAGGACTTGTTAATGGATCCGAAATTCTATTGTTTGATGTCTTAGTTGTATCATACACATAATAATACGCTTGAGGTTCTTCAGCTATACTACAGCTGAAATTAGTTGCATTTATTGTTATGGTTATGTCTTTATTCTTTAGGGCACTTTGATCAATTGACATATAATTTTGCATTCTTATTCCAGCTGTTAGTTTTTTTGACCTGCTACTTGACACTCCATACATTGACCCATTAATTGTTATTGGAAATAAGTTTGATACATTGAAGTCATAGTCTATTCTATTTATATTTAGGAGTATTTGGTTAGTTGATTTACCACTCCATCCTTGAAATGCTGTATACAAGTTATTTGTTCCAGTGGCTGTTACATTTAATGTATAAGAACAATTAAAATATCCTTCTCCAGTTACATTTGTATGTGCTATAGGAATTACAGTTCCGTTTGTAGATGGGGTTCCATTTGTTGTTCCCCAATACAATATATTTGTACTTTTTTTCATCATGTCTCCAGCACTCAAATTAAGAGACAAAGTGCTGTTATCTCCAATTAATTGAACTGACCCAACATTCGGCGCTGATGCACTAATCGTCTTACTTCCAAAACTATTGGTTGATGTCACACTAAAATATGCATATGATGCACCTATAACTAACACCAACAAAGTTAAGATTACAACTATCAAAGATATTATTGCTTTCTTTTTATTATCCACAAATATAACCTCCACGTGTTTTGTGTTTTATGCTTTTAATATAATATAAATTATATCATTCAACACTAAACAGGGTCAACACATATTAAGTATTAATTATATAAAAAAAGACAATATGTTTATATTGTCTTAATCAACATCAAATCTAGAAAGTATTTGAGCTGGAGTTTTTCTAATAGTTCTATATACCGGTAATAATCCTACTACTAGATTAAATATAAATACTATAGTAATACTTAAAATTATTGTATACGGATTAACTATAAATAACTTGGCAACATACGGAACTTGTGTTATTGCATTTAGAACATAAGACATAAATAATATTCCAGGAATACTTGCTATTGTGCTTATTGCAATTATCTCTCCAGAGAACATTTTATAAATATCAGTTTTCTTAACACCAATTGCTCTATATATACCTACTTCTTTAATTCTAGATAGGAATGAAGACCTAATCATTAGAAGTATTTCCACTAATGAGATAGCAATAATAATCCCTGATACGATTAATGAATTTACTACTCTATCATACCTATCATTTAAATATTTAGTTTTATCATAATCATATGATGAAAAAACATTAATTTTGCGATTATGTAAATAATCCATTACTTCTTGATCACTATCTTTAGTTTTAATTGTTAAATTATTTGCTTTTTTAATTAAACTATATTTAATTGTTTTTGGATTAGTTAAATAATCTTTTATAAAGTCTCCTTTAATGTTTTGATAGTAACCAACAACTTTTAACTTCTTATTTATGGCTTCATACTTAATCTTCTTGTTTAATGGCATATCATATTGATTATCAATATTTACGATTATTTCATAGTCATTCAAAGGTAATCTACCTTTTTTCAGTTTAACACTTGAATTCAATAGCAAATTATAGTCAACTAATCTAGCGAAAGACTCATCTTCAAAAGTATCATCAAATGAGTTAGAAATAATGTTTAGGAAATCATCCCTATTGACATATATATTTGGAGCCTCTAGGGAAGAAATACCTACGATTGTAAATGGTTTCATATTACTTAATAGTATCTCATGATTCAAGAAATCATCCATAGATGTAAATCCTGCTTGACCACAATCAGTCCATTTTATTACATGATCAATAACAAACTTATCTAAAACAACTTCTTGAGAATTCTCAGGCATTTTTCCTTTAATAAGATCTTTACTAGTTATTGTTGTTATATCAGAAATAGATGCCTCGATAATTCCAGTTCCATAAATAGTTTGTAAATACTTATCATACTTAAAGCCAAACTTTACCAAACTATTTCCGGGAATGATAAAATCTATATTATCTAACTCTTCATATGCCAAATAGTCTTCTATAGAGGTTTTTTTGCTATTAACCGTCAAATAATCTCTATTCATTGTAATAAAGTCTTTATCTTCTATTTTTAATGTGGCTGTTATTGAAGAAACTCCATAAAATATAAACATACCTGATATAAAGAAACCACCTAGTAATATTTTCTTCAAAATTGGATAATCTAACAACTTTTTAAAACCGTAAGAAATAAATGATCCCAATCTAAAGATTGAACTATATTTGAGTTTGGTATTTGATGAAACTCCTTCGATATCAAAAGTTTTTTCATCTAAGTTAATATGTTTAATCTCTTTATAATGGTCATCTATTAATTCAATATTAGAGTTATTCTCTATTATTTCAACTTTAGAACCATCTTCTGTCTTAATATATATATTTCCATTTTTTAAAACTATTTTGATATTAACATCCTCATGATTATTTCTATAGATATCTAACTTAATATTATCTTCTTTTATTGTATTAATATCTTTATAGTCCTTCAAATAAATTCTATTTTCAAACTCGTATTTTAGTGCATCAGTATTCTTATTTTCATAATCATTAATAATTACTCCATCTTGTAATTCAACTATCCTATCTGCATAGAATCTTGCCAATTCTTCTTCGTGAGTTACAAGTAGGACTAAGTATTTCGAAGAAATACTCTTAAGTATATTCATAACTTCAATACTATTTGCACTATCTAAGTTTCCTGTAGGTTCATCACATATTAATAATTTAGGGTTTTTAACTAATGCTCTAGCAATACCTACTCTTTGTCTTTCACCACCAGAAAGCATTCCAACTGGACGATTTTTGTATCGCTCCATTTTAACTTTCTCTAAGGTATACATTACTCTTTTTTTAATTTCTTCTTTATCTTTTATTCCCAATATTTTTAAAGATAAAGCGACATTATCAAAAACAGACATTCCTTCCACTAATTTATAGTCTTGAAAAATATAGCCAATATTTAAGTTACGTATTTCATCAACCTTTCTTGATCTTCTCTTTGCTATTTTCTTTCCATTAATGAATATAGAACCACTATTTAGTTTATCTAACCCCCCTATTGCATTTAACATGGTTGTTTTACCACATCCAGAAGGCCCTAAAATAGCTACCAGTCCTGAATCGGGAAAAGTTATACTAGCGTTATTGATAACATGAATTTCATTCCTTTTATGTCTATTAAAATATTTATTTGCACTCTTTAACTCTATCATAACTATATCCTTTCTCCATATGTTTTAATAATTGATTCTTTAAATATTTTTCTTCCATATCTATAAGCTATCAAAACAGACATAGCAAGTAAAATTATGAAAACAACTAAATAACCCCAGCCATTAACATATTTAATCACAGTTGTGAACAATTTTGTTTTAATTACCTCTTTACTAATTAAATAAATGAATAACATGAAAATGACATATGAGAATGTTGCAAGACATAATAATTCTCTCATCAAAATATTTACACATACCTTTTTAGTGCTTCCTAAACTTCTTAGGGTTGTATAGTAACTATTACGAGATTTATAAATGACTTTAATTATAAAGTAAGATATAAAGAATAATGCTACTATTAAAATAACACTAACAACCAATCTAAATATTTTAAACATTTGAGTAACCTCTTCTGCACCATTACGATTGGCATCTTTTAATTTTAATGTTTCATAACCCAAATCATGTAACTCTTTACATACACTATCTAAATCTTTTATTTCTTTGACAAATACACTACCTTGGTAATCTCCATGATTAAATAAATAATTATAATCTTCTTTATTAATAAATATTTGATAATATAAATCATCATAGTTTAGTCCTAATAGTTTTTTTGTGTTGTTTTTATTATATATTTTTGTTATTTTATACTCTATTTTTTCTTCATAGTAATTATTCTTAACATTTACCTTTAATTGCTTTTTTAAACAATTATAGTTTGGACAATAGTTATTTAAATAATCAGGAATATATATTTCACCTTTAGGAACTTTATCACTGAATTTTAAGTATAGCATTTGTCCTTTTTCATTAAAATAATTATTATTTAAAATAAATTCTTGTTTAGTTGCATCATTATATGACATTAATGATAAATCAGACATTAGATTAGGACTTAGTATAAAACTAAAATTATAATCATAGTAAACAGATTCTTTAAAGACAATTCCAACTATTGTTACTTTTTTATTAATTATATCTAATGTGAATTCTCTATTAATTAAGTCATCTTGTCTCTCTTTTAAAACCCAATTGTTTTTATCACCTTTAATTACCACTTCATCATCATTTTCAGGTAATCTACCAATTGAAACTTTTTCTTTTTTAAATTGAATTAGACCATCAAATTGTAAATCATCTCTACTAAAAGAAATCCACATTTCATTAAGTAAATCCTTATTGGTAGCAAAGTCTACTCCCTCAATTTTATTGATACTATCAATATCTGCATCCGTTACTATACTTTTATCTGATTTATTAATCACAATTCTCTTTTCACTATAATTATAAAAATAATTATTATAACTAGTCATCGATTCTTCATTTTCAAGTTCTTTTAAAGCAGCATAAGTAGATAATAACGCTATAGTAATTAGCAAGAATATTACAAACATTAAAATAAACTTAACTGGTAAATTAAAAGCATTTCTAATTCCTAATCTTATTTTGCTCCTAATTGTAATATCTTTTACTTCATTAGGTTTAGCCTCATCATCTAAATTCACATGATTAAGAACTTTATTTTCTAATATCTTTCCATCATGCATTCTAATTAATCTAGTTGCATATTCTTCAATTTCTTTTTTATTATGGGTAACAACTATAACTAATTTATCTTTAGATATTTCAGCTAATAATTTTAATATCTCTTTTGATGCTTTACTATCCAATGCTCCAGTTGGTTCATCGGCAACAATAATTGGAGTTCCATTGGCTAAAGCTCTAGCAATAGCAACTCTTTGCTTTTGCCCTCCAGATAATTTAGACACTTTAGTTTTTCTATATTTCTCTAATCCAACTTTAGCAATTAATTCATTAATATACTTTTTTACTTCTTTTCTGTTATGACCATTCATCAACATTGCTAATTCAATATTTTCATAAACAGTATAACTATTAACTAAATTAAAATTTTGAAAAATATTACTTACATATTTTCTACGATATTCTAAGTAATCTTCTTCTGTATAATGGCTAGTTTCCTCACCATTAATAAACATCTCTCCATCTTCATAAGTATCCAATCCAGATAAAACATTTAAAAGAGTTGATTTACCACTTCCTGATTCACCAGTGATAACAACAAACTCTCCCATGTGTAATTCTAGATTTACTTTCGAAAATCCTTCAGCAATTACTCCATCTTGATAGTAATATTTCGATACATTTTTTAACTTTAACATAAGTCACCTCGCATTTTCATTATACCTCAAATCTCCTTCTATAGCATCATAATATGGTTTTTTTCCCTCTCTTCACTATTAATGTTTGTAAGTTAAATGTCAATTTCCTTTAAAAAAAGAAAAATTTTTTAAAATTTTTCTTAAGTTTCATATTACTAAATTAATAATATATTATAATAGGTGATTGTTATGCCTTTTAAAAGTAGTCCTACTATATTTGTTTTCTTAGCACTAGGTTTAAGTGTCTTAATATTTTATCAGTTACTAATAACTTTTATTCTACCTTTTAGATATAATATTTTTATACTAACTATTGAAATCGTTTGCTTCATTATTTGTATTAGTAAAGTAATATGGAGATAAGAATTGTTCAGTTTTATATATGTAATCTAATTGCAAACGCATTTCTCTAGTGCATTCAAAATCATTATCTATAAACTTTATTTCCGGAACTAAAGATATAAGAATGAATAATAATTCTTCTTCCTCTTTAGATAGATTATTAATGCTTTTATATTTATTATATAAAGAAGAAAATTCTAATTCCCAATAACTAGATTTATATAGTTTATATAAATCTAAGACCGGAGTATCAAACTTAGCCTTATCCCAGCTTATTAAACACTCTTTAGAGCCTTTTAAGTAATGATCTAAAGACAAATTATTATGAACAAGACATATTCTTTCACTTTTTTTATCTTTAACTAAATCATACCAATTATCTAGTTTTCCGGATGCAAAATCTAAAGCAGAATTAATTTTTGAATAATTCCTTGAGAATGCATATTCCTTTGGAGACATATACTCCCTAGTTAAGAATAGTTCATAATATTTTAAATAATAATCTTTTAAATATAATATATTGTTTTTAATATCTTCGTATATTTCTCTATGCGTTTCCTCACTAACTTCTTTATTATATGAAGTTTTAGCATGTAAAAGTCCAACTACATTAATTAAATCTTCTCCTTTATGAGGATTATAAATGGAACTATCTTCTATATATTCAAACATAATATTATTTCTATTATTAGAAATAATATTAGGATAATAATCAAAAGATCTAGATTTTAAATAATAAAATATATCATTTATTTTAGAATTATTAGTTGGTTTAACGACATAAGAACCATCTTCAGTTTCGATTAAAGAACATTTACCTTTAATAGTCCATTTATATTTTTTATTCATCTATCTTAGGAATTAATAATTTATCACCTATTTCAATACTACCAACATTGTTATATTCTTTAATAATATTAATTGGAACATTCAAAGTATTAGATATACTTTCTATAGTCTCATTATCTTTTACTATATGAATTTTATATGTTACAAATGTATCATCAGTAGACTTAATTGTCTCTATTATTTCTTTTTCTTTTTCATCATTTTTAATTTCTTCTTGATATTCTGAACGATTTTCAATTTCATCCTCCCCTTCTTTATTATCTAAAAAATCATCTATATATGATAATTCACTTTCAATAGCGCTGTCTTCAACTCTTTCGTAAGAAACTTCTTTTTTATCACCTTTTAAACTATACATAATCTTAATTGTTAATGTTTTATCATCTTTTATTTCATAGGAAAAATCTTCAATATTGAACTCTATTGTTTCTTTTTTGATATCTTCCCCAAGGTGAACCTCGAATGGTTCAGTTATATCGAAAGTTTCGATATTAACACTTATAGAATTAGGTCTATATTCACCACTTATATAAAAATTCCCAAGTAAAACATTATCATTAATATTATAATCGTGTTCCAAACTTATCTTAGTAATTTCTTGAATTTTAGTTTTAAAAATAATATCTTTTTCAAAAGGTAATTGAATATTCATCTTATCATCTCCTAAAAAATAATATGAAACAAAAAAAATAATATAACTTTATTTGTTATATTATTTTTTGTCTATTTTGTGTTTTTAATTTCTTTAGCGAATATATCTTTAAATATAGATTCATAGTTACTAACTAATTTAATATTTAATTTTTCCTTTATTTGACTGGGAACATCTTTTAAATCTTTTTTATTATCTTCAGGTATATATACTGTTTCGATATTATTATTGTAGGCAGCAATTAATTTTTCTTTTAATCCGCCAATTCTTAAAATATCTCCTTTAAGTCCTATTTCACCTGTAAAAGATATTTTATCACTAACTTTAATATCTAATAATTTAGATAATATTGCGGTAGTAATGGCTATACCGCAAGATGGTCCATCTTTTTTAGTAGCACCATCTAATAAATGAATATGGATAGTTCTATTAAAGAATGTTGTTCCACTTACATAATCATTTTCTTTAATATAAGATGTTGCAACGTAGATACTCTCTTTTAATGTGTCTCCGAGTGACCCAGTAACTATAACTTTTTCTTCTCCATTATATATAGCACACTCTATTTTTATAGGAACTCCTCCCATTGGGGTCCAAGCTAAAGCATTAACTATACCAGCAACATTTGCACATTTTATTTCATCTTTATTGAATGGCTCTTTTAAAAATTTTAATAAATCATCAGAATTAACAGTCATACTCTTATTAGCAGAAATAACTTTAATAACTAATGTTCTTAATATTCTAGTTAAATTACGAACTCCAGATTCTCTTGTCCAATTATCTATTAAATATAATAATGTTTCATCTTTAATTGTTATTTTTTTCTTAATATTTAGCTCATTATATATTTTAGGTAATATATGTTTTTTGGCTATATCTATCTTTTCAAATGCCGTATAACTAGATAATTCTATAATATCTAAACGATCATATAATGTCCAAGGAATATCGTCTTTATTATTAGCAGTTAATATAAATAGAACTTTACTCAAATCAAAAGGTTCTTCAATATAATTATCAATAAATGTTTTATTTTGAGTTGTATCTAAAATATCTAACAAGGCACTGGCGGGATCGCCTTTATAGTCTTTTACCATTTTATCAATTTCATCTATTAATATAACCGGATTATTTGTTCCACATTTTTTTATCCCTTGAATTATTTTTCCAGGCAATGCCCCCAGGTAAGTTCTTCTATTACCTACTAGTTCAATTGCATCGTTTAATCCTCCAACACTAACTTTATAAAATTCTCTGTTTAAAGCCTTAGCTATGCTATTGGCTATGGTAGTTTTACCAACACCAGGAGGGCCAACTAAGCATATAATTGGACTAGTAATATTCTCATTAATTAATTTTCCATTAATATAATCTTCTATTTTTTCCTTTACTTCAGTCATTCCATAATGACTTTTATTTAAGGCATTTAAAACAGTTTTAGTATTTAGGTTTTCTTTGCTGGAAGTGTCCCATGGCAAAGATAAAGTCCAATCTATGTAATTTCTAATAACTGAATACTCAGGAGAACTTACAGGTGTAACCTTTAATTTTTCTAATTCATTATGTATCTTTGCTTTGACCTTATCATTTAAATCTAATTTACTTAACTTATCAAAGTATTCATCATATTCATTTTCTTCCTTACTCTTATTACCAAGGAGTTTTTCTATTTCTTTAATCTTTTCACGATAATAATATTCTTCTTGTTCTTTGGATAAATGAATTTGAACATTATTATCAATTCTTTCTTCTAATTGCAAATATTTTATTTCTGTTTTTATATCTTTAATTAGGGCAATTGCTCTTTTTTCGCTATTAAGTTCTTGCATATACTCTAATTTTTTATAGGTATTTAAAGGTAAAAATGTAGTAATTGCATCCGTTAACAAATTCAAGTCATCATTATCATTGATAACTTTCAAAATGCTATTAGAAATGCTAGCATCAGAGTTAATATATTCAATTACAGCTTCCTTTAATTTGTCTTTCAAAACCATTTCGCCAGTTTCTTCAAACTTAGGTAGAACAATATCGTGCATATGAGCATCAATGATTTCTTTTGAAAAAGCTTCATAACTAATTATTTTACTTCTCTTTTCCCCTTTTAATGTTACTCTTAGATTACCATTAGAAAGTTCTAGTTTGTTTTTAATATATGCCACTACTCCAATTTTAGGCAAATCATTAATAGATGGGTCTTCACTTTCAGTTTTAGGAGATACAACTAAAACCCTACTATTATACTTTTTATCACTAAGTTTAATAATCTTTTTACTTATATCATCTTTTAATTCAAGTTTAATTTCTTGAAGTGGTAATATGACTAAATCCTTAAGAAGCATAACAAGTAGTGAATAGTCCATAATACACCTCCAAAATATTAAGAATTATTATAATTAATAATAATTACTTTGTAAACAAAAATGAACACTATTTTTCAAAAAATTTCACTTAAAAAAAATAACTTGCTATTGCAAGTTATTTTTCATTTACTTCTTTTAATATTTCTAATGCTCTATGCATTCTCATATCATATTTAACTACTTCTAATGAACCATATGCTCCGACTAATTCTTCTAACTTAATACCATAGTTATCTGCCATTTCTTGCGCTTTTGCTTCAACTTCTTTTTCAGTAAAGTCTACTTTTTCTTTGTCTGCAATAAACTCAATTACATAACGTTCTTTAATTCTTTTTTCAGCTTCAGGTTCCATTTGTTTATGTAGATCTTCATGAGTAGTTCCGGTTATCTTATAATATTGTTCAATATCTATTCCTTGATGTGATAATTGATGAGCATATCCATCAATGATTCTATGAACCTCATCATCAATTATCTCAGGATTTATTTCAACAGTTAATTTTTCAATCGCTGCACTTAATAAATCACTAATAAATTTATCTTCAACTTCTTTTTCTTTTCTTTCTTTAATAGTCTTTTTAACTTCAGCTTCAAATTCTTCTTTAGTTTTAACGTTTTCTAAACCTAAATCTTCATAAAACTCTTTATTAATTTCAGGTAAAACTCTAGTTTTAATTTCATGAATTTTAACTTTAAATAATACATCTTTATTCTTTAAATCTTCTACATAATTTTCAGGGAATTTTAATTTTAATTCTACTTCATCATTAGTTTTTTTACCTATTAATCCACTTTCAAATCCTGGAATAAATGTATTAGATCCAATTTCTAAAGGATAATTCTCACCTTTGCCACCTTCTAGCGCTTTTCCATCAACGAAACCATCAAAATCAATTACTACTGTATCACCTTTAGCTACTTCGCCATTATCTTTAACAACTACTTCAGCAAGTTGGTTTCTTAGATTTTCTATTTCTTGAGCTAATTCTTCTTTAGATACTTTAGCACTTTCTTTTTTTACTCCTAAGTTTTTATAACTACTTAGTTTTACTTCTGGTTTAGTGATAATTTTAAACTTAAATATAACAGAACCATCACTAATACCAATAATATCTACTTGAGGCTCAACTACTGGAATAAGATCATTATTATCTAATAATTCCTTATAAGCAATATTAATTGCTTCATTAACAGCATCATTGTATAGTGATTCAATTCCATATTTTTTCAAATATACATCTTTAGGAGCTGTTCCTTTTCTAAAACCATCTATCTTAATATCTTTATTAACTTTTTTAAAAGCATTATCAAGACATTTAGTCCATTTTTCTCCTTCTAATTTTATTTCTATTTCATGAACATTTTTCAAAATTATTCCCTCTTTCATTTAAGTATTATAATATATTTAGTAGTTATTTACAAGCATAATAAAACTATCACGAGGATAGTTTTGTTATGCTATTTTAGAAATAGTAATCTTATAACCACCATTAGGACTTTCTACTAAAACTTTATCACCTGTTTTATGTCCATTGATAGCTAATCCAATAGGTGATTCAATAGATATTTTATTATTAAATGGATCTGATTCAACTGAAGAAACTAATTTATATTCTTCTTCATCACCATCTTCATCTTTAACAGTAACTATTGAGCCAATACCTGCAACTCCACCTTTTTTCTTATCTACTATTTTGCTATGTTCTAATTTATATTCTAATTCCTTAATTCTTGCTTCAGTTTGTGCTTGATCATTTCTTGCAGCATCATAGTCAGCATTTTCTGATAAATCACCATTTGCTCTGGCTTCTTTTAAAGCGGTAATTATTTCTTTTCTCTTTACGTTTTTAAGTTCATTCAACTCAGTTTCTAACTCTAAATAACCTTCAGCAGTTAGTTCGAAAAGATTATCACTTTTCATTTTTCTTTTCTCTCCTTTTTATGCAACGTAAAAATAATACTATAAAAGTTATTCATTGTCAAATATTTTTAATCGCATCATTGAATATTTTTCTAATTCATGAGAAAAAGGAATTTTAATAATCATTTTAGGATGTCTAGCGACATCTATGAGATTTCCGTCTTCATCATATATTTCATTAATAGTATATGATATAGTCTCAATATTAGGACCAATAAACTCAACTTTATCTCCTTTTTTAAAATAATTTCGTTGTTCTAAAGAAATCATCTTATTATCTTTATCATAGTCTAAAACAATACCTAAGAAGTCTTGATTAGATACCTCTAATCTATCATTAAAATAGCTTTCTTGAACACCAGGAAACTTATTATAGAATTGAGGAATAGTATCTCTATTGGCTACTCTATTAAGAATTATTCGATAATAATTCTTATCACTTTCTGATAAAGTTTTATTATTAATCTTATCCATAATATTGCGATAACATTGAATAACTGTAGCTATGTAATATATTGAACGCATTCTACCTTCTACTTTAAAAGAATCTATACCAATACTCATCATATCTTCAATGTAATCTACCATATTTAGATCTTTGCTCATGAATGTAAATGGTTCTTTATCACCATTTTTAAAAATCCAACGGCATATTTGAGCACATCCACCACGGTTAGAATCTCTATTAGTTGTATAGTTAGAAAGAACACATTTACCACTTATTGATGTACACATTGCACCATGAATAAAGCATTCTAATTCAACTGAACATTCTTTCTTTATTCTTATTATATCTTCTCTTGAAGCTTCTCTTCCTAAAACAAATCTTTTAACTCCTAAAGATTTCCAGAAATTAATGGCTTCATAATTTAAAATGCTTGCTTGAGTAGATAAAATAACATCCAAACCTATTTTAGTAGCCATTTTTACTGCTACTATATCACTAATAATTACTGCATCTACACCTATATTTTTTAATTTAATTAAGTATTCATCTAAATTAATTAAATTATCATCATGAAATACAATATTAACAGTAACATAAACTTTTTTGTTTAGGCTATGAGCCAATGAACAGGCTTCCTCAATATCTTCAAGGCTAAAGTTTTTAGCATTGGCTCTAAGGCTATAATCTCTTCCACCAATATAGACAGCATCTGCTCCATAAAGCAAAGCTATTTTTAATCTTTCTAAATCTCCAGCTGGAGCTAATAACTCAGTCATTATTTCCCTCCTTCAATTTATATATAGTTTCTTTATAAAGAAAACCATTATCCATTTCTACTTCGTCTTGAGAACCATTTAATATATTCTTAATATTATCTTTAGTTAAAAATACTGAATTAATAAAGTAATATTTAGCATCTAACTCCATTAATTCTAGGGCATTAAATAGTTTTTGATAATAGAAATAAGTTCCATATTCATTTTCATAGACAATAAACTTTTTATTGTCATTATCTATAACGATAGGATTTTCTTTTTCTAATTTATGAAACTTAGAATAATTATCTATAAGTAATCTTCTCGAATACATGACTCCAACATAACCTAAGGTAAATAATGTTAATTTATCTTTTTTATTATCATCAATTATTTTAATTAATTCATTTTTAGTAATGTCTGTTGAAGGTATAACAGAATCAACATATTCTAAATATATATCTATAGATGGACTATTGGTATTAAAGTGACTTAAATATAATATTTTTTCTATTTTTAAATCTTTTATTAAAGATAGTATTCCCAGATCATCAAAAATAATACCAATAATATTTGGGGGAAGTGAGGATAATAATCCTCTAAGGTAATCTATACCATCATTATCCAAAATCCTATTAATATATAAATAGCCTTCTTCTTTTATCTCAGAAATAGAAAAAGTATTAGGTATTCCTACACAAAAATCCTTTAGTGGAAAAGCAAATTTTGTGATACCTAATTCTTTTAAATACTTTAAATCATCTAATTCATTTACTGTAATAATAATTTTATTTCTTTTCATTTTTCCATTTGCTAACAGATAAACCATCCCCTATATCATAGAAAAGTGTATCAAACTCTTCATTATCTTTTAAAAATTCAATATAATCTTCTATTTTTTCAACTAAACTCTTTAAGTTTTTACTTTCAATCTTTTGAGATTTGCCAACATATCCATGAAATTTAATATTATCAGTGATAATTGTTCCATTTTCTTTCAAAAAATACTTATATTTTTCAAAGAATCTTTTATATTGACCTTTAGCAGCATCAATAAATATTAAATCATACTTTAAGTCTTCAGATAAATTAACTTCCATAGCGTCTTGAAATACAACATTAATCTTTTTATCTAAACCACAAGCCTTAACATTTTTTAAACATTCCATGTATCTTTCTTCATCACGTTCTATAGTAGTAACTGTAACGTCTTCCCTACTGCTAGCCATTAATATTGCTGAATAGCCTATAGCACTTCCTAATTCTAAAACACTTTTTATATTATTATCTTTAATATATTTCATAATGAAGGCAATAGACTTCTTTTCAATTATGGGAACATTCTTTTCCTGAGCATAACTTTCCATTTCTAATATTTTTTGTTTCATTATTAACTCCTAACTATATTTTCTAATTAAGCCTTGGAACTCGCTGAAAGTCTTTGCAAAATAAAGTTTTCCGGCTTGTCCACCCTTACCATAAACATCGGCATAAAAATATATGAAATCAGTATCACTTGGGGATAACGCTGCTTCAATCGCATCTTTTCTAGGATTGCTTATTGGTCCCACTGGTAGACCAATGAATTCAATATTTCTAGTATTATATGCATTCTTAGTTTCTAAGTCTGATGTAGTTAAACTCTCTGTTAATGCTTTTCTAACACCATAATATGTTGTTACATCCATTCCCAAACTCATATTCATATCTAATCTTTTATAGATTACTTGACTAACTATTGGTCTATCTTCTTGAACTTTAGTTTCATTTTCAATTATGCTTGCTATAGTTAGTATTTCATGAACACTATATTTAGAATTCTTAATATCAGAACTATATTCATCTAAAACATTTCCCGTTCTTGATAACAATTTTTCAACTATTGTTTTAATAGTAGCATCCTTATAAAATTCATATGTATCAGGGAATAAATAACCTTCCAAAGGATAATATATATCACTATTAAGTATATCATCAGTTAAAAAACTATATTTTTTTATTAATTCTTTTAGATAAGATTGATCACTCATTACTTTTAATACTTCATCTTCGCTATAGCCAAATTTCTCGCTTATTACTTTAGCATAATCAGGTATTCTCTTACCTTCAGTAAAGCGCACTTTAATTGTTTCTTGGATAGATTTTCCACCACTTATTATTTTAAATATTTTTTCAGTGCTAAAACTTCTATCTAATTCATAAGTTCCAGCCATAGGAACAATATCTTTATGTAATTTAACATATATTTTAGCTGCTAATTTATTCTTAATTAATTTAGCATCATATAAATCATTAATAATCTTTACAGTCGCGCCACTGGCATTAAACTTAACTACTTCACTTTCTGAACTAACTGGTTTTAATTGAAAAGAATATACTCCTATTGCAATTCCTGCTATAATTATTAAACATATCATAAAAACAATTAATTTTTTCATTTATACCACTCTTTTTTCTAATTTTTCTAAAATACTATCTAAGTATTCATATTCTTTATCAGTTATACTAACTAATTTATCTTTCTTTAATAATCCAGCATATATATTTGGATTAACTATGTCCTTATATACAATATAATGCTTTTTTTCACTAACAAGTTCAAAAAGAATACTAAAGTTTCTTACACTTCCTTTTTTATTTTTCAATTCCATTATTAACCCTCTTTAAATAACTCTCTAGGATTATTGATGCGGCAATACTATCTATCTTGTCTTTGGTTTCTTTAACATTTTTATTATTATCATGAACAATACTTTCAGCCATTTTAGTAGTTAATCTTTCATCTTCTAAAGAAACATTAAATCCTTCTTTCTTTAGCATTTCAAAGAAATTCATACTTCTTTGGCCAGCAAACCCAATGGAGCCATCCATATTCTTAGGTAATCCTAAAACTATTCTATCTACTTTATTTTCATTAATTATTTTTTTTAATTCAACTAAGGCTCCTTCGTAATCTTCAAATGCAAATTTTATTACTGGTAAAGGTCTTATTATTAAACCACTTTTATCACTAATACTTAAACCCAAAGTTTTAGTTCCTAAATCTAATCCTAAATACCGCATATTAATTACCTTTAAAATTTTTTATTAATGCTAGCAACACTTCTTCTCTTTTTAAAGATTTCATTTTTTGTCTAGCACCTTCAAAATTAGAGATATATGCCACATCCCCAGTAAGAAGATATCCAACTAATTGATTTTCAGCATTATAACCTTTTTTCTTCAACGAAGCCATAACTTCATTGATAGTAATTAGTGTTAATTCTTGTTTTAATGCCGCTACATTAAATACACTTGTTTTATCCATAATACACCTCTAACGTCCACATCATTTTATCAAAAAAACGCTTGCTTTTCAATATATCTACTTAGATTGACTATCAATAATTATTGTCACTGGACCATCATTGGTAATGTGAACTTCCATTTCACTACCAAACTTACCAGTAACAACATTGACATGTTTTCTTAGTTCATTATTAAACTCATCATAAAGAATAATAGCCTTATCACCCCTTAATGCTTTTATATAACTAGGCCTATTACCCTTAGATGTATCAGCATATAAAGTGAATTGACTAATAGATAGAATTTCTCCACCATAATCAAGAATACTTTTATTCATAACTCCATTTTCATCATCAAAGATTCTTAAATTAACTATTTTCTTAACTATATAATCTATATCTTGTTTAGTATCTAGTTCATTAAAACAAGATAATATAACTAGTCCACTATCAATTTTGTTATATAATTTATTATCTATATAAACATCACTATTTTTACTTCTTTGTATAACTACTTTCATTTTGTCTCCATTACTTTTATATTTTTATATTTAGATAAACTATTCTTCAAATGAGATAATTCTTCTTTATTCTTAACTTTAATAATTAAGTTACATATCATTCCATTATCTATATCTTTATTATGCATTTCTACTATATGAATTCCTTCTTTAGTTGCTTCAGTTATTAAATCCATTAAGAAATTAGAATTACTAACTTGTAATGCTAAATGCGTCATATATTCATTATTTGTCTTTTCATTCCATTCAACTTTAATTAATCTTTTAGATTCATTTAATATATTTGGACAATTACTTTTATGTACAGATATTCCCTCTCCTTTAGTAATAAATCCAATAATATCATCACCTTTAACAGGCATACAGCATTTAGCCAAAGAATACATTATTGAACTATTACCATCAACAATAATATCATCTTTATAACTACTAACTTTATTTGGTCTAATTCTTTCTATTAAGACATCATCCAAATCTTGTTTATCTTCAGTAGTTAAATTAATAATATATCCAGCAGTATATCTTAATGATCCAATACTTAAATATAAATCATCGATATCATCTAGTTTTAAATCTTTAAGTAATTTATTTAATTTTTCTTCATTTAAAACTTCGTTAATACTAAGCTTTCTCTTGCGAATTTCTTTTTCTAATATATTTTTACCTTTGCTTAGCAACTCCTCACGGTCTTTTTTACTAAAATAAGATTTAATTTTAGTTCTAGCTTGGTTAGTCTTAACAAAAGTTAACCAATCTTGATTAGGAGTTGCACTATTATTAGTAATAATCTTAACTATATCATTATTTTTTAGATTATAAGAAAGGGGAACAATATTATCATTAACTAAAGCTCCGACTGTTTTATCTCCTACTCCAGAGTGAATACGATAAGCAAAGTCAATTGGAGTTGCATCTTTAGGAAGTTCAATTACATCTCCTTTAGGAGTAAATACATATATTAATTCACTTAATAAATCATTATTTATATTGCTTTCAAAAGAAATATCACTTTCATCACTATTAGTTTCAATAATATTACGGAACATTTCTAATTTTTGTTCCATTATTGCTTGAACTTTCTTAGTTCCTTTTTCTTTATAAGACCAATGACTAGCAATTCCCTTTTCAGCAATTTCATCCATTTCGTAAGTTCGAACTTGAATTTCATATACTTCCCCATCATTACCAAATACAGTAGTATGTAAGCTTTGATACATATTTTCTTTAGGATTTGCTATATAATCTTTGAATCTTTTAGGAACAGGACGATATTTTGAATGAACAAGTCCGATTGTTGTATAACAATCAGTTTCCTTTTCAACAAATATTCTTAAAGCTAAAATATCGTATATTTCATTCCATTTTCTTCCTGTAGATAATTTATTGTAAATGCTATATACACTCTTTACTCTACCTTTAATCTCATGTTCTATCCCATTATCACTAAGCAAATGTGATAGATCAACTTTCATTTGCATTAGATTATCATTCAATTCTGCTTTAGTCTTATCAAGGCGCTCAAGTATATCATTGTATACATCTGGTTTTAAAACTTTCAAACATATATCTTCTAATTCAGACTTAATAGAATTAATACCTAACCGGTGCGCTATTGGGACTAAGACTGTCATAGTTTCTTTAGCTTTTTCTTTTCTTTTTTCTTCCCCTATAGCCCAATTGGTTCTCATATTATGTAATCTATCAGCTAATTTAATATATAAAACTCGAGGATCTTCAGCTAATCCTACTAAGACTTTTCTTAAATAAATTGCTGCAGATTCAGTCTCGTCTAATAACTCTAGTTTATTAATTTTTGAAACACTTTGAACTATTGTAGCAACTTCAGAGCCAAATTTACTTTCCAATAATTCTTTTGTGGCAATATTTCCATTATTTAATACTTCGTGTAATATTGCACTTATTATAGTTACATCATCTACATTTAAATTGATTAATATATCGGCAACATGCAATGGATGAGTAATATAATCATCCCCTGATAATCTTTTTTTACCTTCATGCTCACTTTTAGCAAATTCATATGCTTCTTTAATCATTTCCATAGATTCTTTGCTAAAGTTTAATTTACTATATATTGTTTCAAAAGATATATCGGTATCCTTCATTTATTCATCTCTTTCCTTTTATATACTTAATTAAAACTATTTCATCAATAAATAAAATATCATTAGCCATCTCATGAATACGCAAATCAACTTTATTCTTCCAAATATTATTTAGTGCATATTCCCAAATGTCTAATTCATTAATATCATTTATTTTATTGGCTTTTAATTCATCTAATCTACACCTAATAGCAGGAAGTAACCTATTGTATAATTCCGTAACTGAGGTAAATAGTTCATCATTTGCCATATAAAACCATCCCTTTTCATATACTATTATATACTATTTTGTTTATCTTTTAAAGGAGATTATCGTGAAGAATAATACTTTCATTAAATCAACTATCATTTTAATAATAGGTGGAATAATTACTAAAGTCTTAGGATTTATTATTAGAATAATATGGACAAGAATTGTAGGAACAGAAATAATATCTTTGTATTCTTTAGTTATGCCAACCTATTCACTTTTACTCACTATAGCATCTTTAGCGTTACCAACTGCAATATCTAAGTTAATTGCCGAAGAAAAAAGCAATAATATTAAAATTATTTGGACATCTACTATTTTAATATTATCAATTAACTTTATAGTAGTCTTAATAATGCTTTTTTCTGCTAAAAGTATTGCCATCAATTTATTACATGAAGAAAGATGCTACTACTTATTGCTAGCTATGACTGCGACCTTTCCTATTATATCTATTTCTTCTATTATTAAGGGATACTTCTATGGTAAACAAAAAATGATTCCAACCGTCATAGCAAATATAATAGAACAACTTATAAGAGGTTTATTAATTTGGTTATTTGTTCCAATTTTAATGGAAAAAAGTGAAATATTAGCAGCATCTTCTCTATTTATATTCTCCTTTATTGAAGAATTAGTTTCTATCTTTGTGAGTTTTCTATTTTTACCAAAGAAAATTAAAATAAATAAAAGTAATCTTATAATTGATAAAACAACTTTAAAGAATATATTAAATATATCTATACCTACTGTCTCAAGTAGAATAATTGGTAATATTGGTTATTTCTTTGAACCAATTATACTTAAAAATTTATTGTTATTATCAGGATATACTAATGAATATATACTAATTGAATATGGGGCATATAATGCTTATACTATTACAATTCTTACTGTTCCTTCTTTTTTTATAATTGCCATATCATCTTCACTAATACCTGAAATAAGCAAACATTATTTAAATAAAAAATATCTATTATTGAAAAGAAGATTAAAAGAAGGAATCTTATTTTCATTAATTATTGGCATTAGTTATTCACTTCTTTTAATCTTCTATGGCTCTAAAATTCTATACGCAATATACAAGACTTCTATGGGGTTAAACTATATAAACGTTTTAGCCCCAATATTTCCTTTATTTTATATAGAATCAATCCTGATATCTTTTCTTCAAGCTATTAATAAGGCTAAAACTACAATGATAATAACTACCATAGGGATTATTATAAAACTAATTGTTTTAACTATAGCTTCTCTAGTTCATGTTGGCATGTACTCTTTGATAATATCAGAAATAATCAATATACTAGTAGTAGTTTCTTTAAATATTTATCATGTCAATAAAAGCATTAAAAATCTATCCTAATAAATAAGTAGTTTTAATTATTCTTTTATCACTACAATATTCCATAACATATTTATTATCTTTTTTTAAACAAAAAAATCTAAGATATTATCTTAGATTTTATAAATACCATAATTTTTCTCCGTTTTTATATACTTCTTTAATAAATCCACAGCCTAAACACTCTTCTCCAAGATACAAAACACAAGCTTGTCCTGGAGTTACAGATTTACATCTACCAGTGTATTTTACCCTTATTTCATCATTGTCTAGGTATTCTAATTCAACTGGAACATCTTCACTTCTGTATCTAAACTTTGCAGTACAAAAAGTTGGATGAGTAGCACTTATAAAATTAGTTTTTTCTATTATACATTCATCACTATAAAGATATTCTTCATCGCCAATTGTCACATATAATATATTTTCTTTAACATTTTTACCACATACAAAATGTCTATTTTCATTTCCAGATATTCCAACATTTCTTCTTTGTCCTATAGTATAATTCATCAAACCCTTATGAGTTCCGATTACATCACCAGTCTTAATATCAACAATTGGCCCAGGATTTGGCTTTAGAAAGTTTTTGACAAATTTTTGGAAGTTTCTCTCTCCAATAAAACATATTCCGGTTGAGTCTTTTTTTGTCGCTACGGGGATATTTCCTTTTATCGCTATTTCTCTTACTTCTTCTTTTAATAAATCACCAACGGGGAATAAAACGTCTTTTAATTGATCAACAGTTATATCAGCTAAAAAGTAAGTTTGATCTTTATTTAAATCTTTTGCTCTTAAAAGTTTATTACCTTCTAATCTTGCGTAATGACCGGTGGCAACATAATCTGCCCCCAACTTTTTTGCTTCTTTTTTAAACAAATCAAACTTAATATATTTATTACACAATAAATCTGGATTTGGAGTTCTTCCCTTTTCTAATTCATCCAAAAAGTACTTAAAGACATAATCCCAATATTCTTTAATAAAATCTACTCTTTTTAAGGGAATATCTAAAGATTCACATACTTTTAATGCATCGTTATAATCTATTTCTTGTGGACATATATTATCTTCAGTAACAAAATCTTCTCCATTAACTGTTGAATCCCAGTTACGCATAAAAAGTCCAATTACATTATAACCTTCTTTTTTTAGTAAATAAGCTGCGACAGCACTATCTACTCCTCCAGACATTCCAACAACAACTGTTTTATTCATTCCACATCACAAACATATTGTAACATTTATTACATAAAAAAGGAAGATTTAGAAAATCTTCCTTAATTAATATGACCATTCATATCCATCTATATTTTGTTGACGACAATAATAGTCTCCGCCAGAATACGTGCTATAACCTGATGGACAGCTTGAAGATCTACTATTACAACATAGTCCAGTTCCACTACATGTTATTGCATAATCATAATTTAGTTGATTACATTGTGCTACAGTTGGTGTTGAACCAGATGTGTTGTATTGCGTACAACTTGAATAGTAATAACTACTTACATAGCAATATCCTCCACCAGCAGAATACTTCTTATATTTATAATCGTAAGAAGTGTTTGTAGTTCTTGTATATGTTCTTGAATACGATTTTGTCCTTCCAGCAGCATCTGAACATGTTCCTGATACTTTTGTACTTCCACTACCTAATGATACAGTTTTTCCTCCGGTTGGACTATTTGCATCATTACATGTTACTGTAACATTTCTAGTAGATGAAGATGATGTTATAGGATTTCCACTAGGGCTCCAAGACACAGTAGGATCCGTTTTATCTAATCTACTAATATAAGTCTTGTTGCTACTACAAACCGTAGTATCTAATGAGTTACATGCTCTAACATAGAATGTTCTTCCTGAAGTAGCAGTAGATATTGAAGCAGATGAACCAGTTATATCTGTTGAATCATCACTATTATATCTTATGTAAGTTACACTTCCTGGACCGGAAAGTGTGCTACCACTAAACGTTAAAGTATAGTTTGCTGTATGCCAGTTTCCACTTGTAATGCTATCACTAGCAGTAATCGTTGGCTGTGTTGGCGCCTGAATAACATTTACATTTGTAACGTGATATTCTGATCCATTACTTAATTTAGTTCTACAGAAGGTTGTTCCGAGGGCTTTTCCAGTTATTGTAATTACCCATGCTCCCGATGAACCGCTTAAAACGCATGTTGCAATTGATGAATCGTCTGATGTTGTTGTTAGTGAAGAACTAGTAGTTAACTCTATTGTTGTTGAAGCAGATTTTTTAATACTTCTAACCGCTATTGTAATACTTGCGGATTTATGATTTCCAGCTGCATCTTTGGCATGAACGTATTTTCTTCCGCTTCCTGCTGTATATGCCCATGTTACTTCCTTTGGAGATGTTGCAGTTATTTCTGTATACGAATCAGGTGTTGAAGATGTAGTGTTTGTAACATATCCTTTTACTTTTGAAGTTGCATCTGTCATTGTTGCTTTAACACTAGTCGCACTTAATGCTGTTAAAATTACTGTCGGTGCTACTTCATCTTTTTTCATAACATAGGATGCTGCATCACTGCATGCATTTGTTGTATCTTTAGAGTTACATGCTTTGAAGTAATATGTAACACCATCAGTATCAACCGTTCTAGTTAATTCATTGTCATTTGTCAATGTTGAAGTATTACTACTCCACCAATAGTACTTAACTGTTCCAGAACTACCAGAAGGTAGAGTTGAACCACTAGCTGTTAATGTAGTATCTGCTGTATGCCAGCTACCTGAAGCACCACCATCACTAGCAGTAATTGTAGGTTTTGATGGGGCTCTAGCTGTTACAGTCCAATTACGAACATAGTATAAACCACCATCTGCTCTTGCAATTTTAATTGTCGCTGTTCCTGCAGCAACTGGATGAAGAACAAATGTCCATGTTCCATCTGATTCAGATGCAGTACACGTTGCAACTGAAGTGTTAGTTGATGAACAAGACATTGTCGTCGTTACTGCTGATGTTAAAGTAGTATCTCCTTCACCAAGATATACTGTTGAATTTATAACTTGAACTCTAGACAATGTTGAAGAACTTGTATTACCTGCTGCATCTTTAGCATGAAAATAATTCCATCCACTTTCTGCAGTTGTTGCAGTAATTTTTTTTGATGATGTTGCAGTAAATGCTGTTCCCCAACTAGTTGGAGTATCAGACGATGTAGAATGAACATAATTTGTTACTCCTGAATGAGCATCTGTTATTGTTCCACCAATTTTATTGTTTGATTCATTATAAGTTAAAACCACTGCAGGTCTTGTATTATCAACATACATCTCTTTACTTGTTAGTCCTGCATTTGCTGCGAGAGATGTTCCTGCAACATCACTTATTGCAGATTTATTACATACATAAATGCTACCAGCACCAGAGCCAGAATCCTTTGTAACTGTTCCAGTTGCGGTTTTATTTCCTGATTGTCTTGTTAATGTGACAGTATCTGTCATGGCACTACATGCTACTGAACTTGTTGACCATTTATAATAAACTGTATAAGATGCTGAACCTAATCCTGAGGTTGCATCTGACAAGGTTATCGTTGCAGTCTTAGATTTAGCGTATGTTGTTCCACTTGGAACAGATACACTTAGTGCTGGTGGGGTTTGATCCATCTTTACTAAATAACTAGATTCACCGCTACAATTTTCAGAATCCAGTGAATTACATGCTTTGACATAAATTGTTAATCCAGATGTATCTGCCGATCTAGTTACAGAATTTCCTTGAATTAAACTAGCATTACTACTATTATATCTATAATATTTAACAGTACCTGAACCATTTTCAATTGAACATCCACTAAATGTTAATGTCGTATCAGCTGTATGCCATGAACCACTCGCTTTTCCATCACTAGCAGTTATTGTTGGTGCATTACCGGTTGTACATGTAGGTGTTGCATATGATACATTTACATATCTAACTAGATACTCTGATCCAGTTGAAGTATATGTTTTAATCAATGCTTTTCCAGGAGAAACTCCAGTTATTGTAAATGTCCATGTATTATCTTCTTTAGAAGCTAAACATGTAGCTATTGATGTATTTGATGATGAACATGTCATAGTTGTACTCCATGTTGAAGTAAACGAATTTGTTCCTCCAACTTCTACATCCATATCACTTGCCATTCCAGCTCTCGTATAGCTTGTATTTCCTAAAGCATCTTTTGCATGAACATATTTCCATCCGCTTGTATTTGCTGTTGAAGTTATTGATTTTGCAGAAGTTGTAGCAGTAA